>WNFL01344821.1_pt1 | contig 11142 bp, 15 predicted proteins | sample 5400361 | NCBI WGS metagenome assembly WNFL01 (sample SAMN13153351, study PRJNA577476) | soil metagenome | isolation source: 40 cm soil on Douglas fir-dominated hillslope | place: USA:California | collected 2013-09-17 | reverse complement strand
ACTTATTCTCCCCCTTTGACGCTATCGATGGTCAGCCTTCCATTCAGGCAATTGACAATTGAGGAGGGAACAGACAATGTCCGCGTCCCCCAAAATGTTCCCCACATATCCCGGTTTGCTTTCCTCTCGCAACCTACTCATTAAGACCCTGTTGAGTTGAGACGCAAGCTTATTGCCACTCCAGCTAGCAGGCAGAGGGCACCTACCTTAATAATATCGAACAAGTTGATCACGCACAATAGGGCCCCGATGAGGAAAGAGGGGATCACGAGACACAGAGACATGAAGAGAACAAAAGTCTAGATACATGGCATCTCGTTCATTCGTTTCGGCCCTGATCCCGAAAGAAAACGCTAGTCCCCTTTTTGTTACAATCTTCCTAGAAGACGAGACCTCTTTGGCACCCTATAGTCCGTGAGAACTCAGACGCAACGCAATAGATCGTGGTTCGACAATTGCCGTTCGCCGATTTCTCTGCAGTACACGAGAAGAAAGGAAAAATGGAAGGAAACCAAACGAGAAAGGAAACAACGACAGTGGGAGAGAAACAAACCCTGGAAGCAAGACAATGAGGAAGGAAAAGGTGCAAGGGTATGGAGGGGCGGAAGGGCGGAAGGGGCGGAAGGAGGCGGAAGGGGCGGAAGGATGAGGATATTGGAAAGAACGCCAGACCGAAAGCGCGCGAATTGGCATGGCCAAGGTCGTTTACATAGCATCCACATAAAACCAATCAGAAGTGCGCTCAAAGAATTGAGATGGTGATACCGAATGGGGATAGCTTGTGTGGCGAGAGGGTGAGCCGAGCTATGAGATGCTGTACGCCGTCTGGGCGTGCGAGGAAAGTGGAGGAAGGCAAAGCAATGATGTCCAGACCGCCAGCGTCACTATACAGGCTAGAGGACCATGCATCTAGATTTCTTCTTCTTAGAGGGGAGCCCTGGGGTAGGAGGTGCTGGGAGCGCTTGGGGGAAGCCGGCAGCTAAACTTTGTGAATCCCTATGCATGCGGAGAGTCCGAACGAGGCTGGTAAAGAGGCGTTCGACGTTTTGTGCTGTTTTGGCGCTCGTCTCGAGAAACTCGCATCCAAATTTGCGGGCGAGTGCAGCACCTTCTTCACGGGACACCTCACGCTCATATGCCTTGTCGCACTTGTTTCCTACGAGCATAAAGACGGGTTCGGAGCGTTTGACGCGTAACATCGACTGACGGAAAGTTTCCAGTCGGTCAAATGTTGCACGCGACGCGATCGAGTACACGAGGACAAAGCCTTGTCCTTCTCTATGGGAGGCGCGGGATGCACATGAGCGGAGAATACGGAAGCACGAGAAGCGAGGGGACTCACCGGACCCATTGGTCCCGCAGGGTCGCGTACTCCTCTAGAAGAGCGAGAGTGAATACGGGCTCGGTAGAAGGCTCGGTTGAGGTTATGCTCACCTTGGCCGGCAGTATCAATGACTTCTACAAAAGACATCCTGTTGTCGACAATCATCTGCTTCCGATATGCATCTTCGATTGTTGGGTCATATGTCTGTAGAGATGCGAGAGGGTTAGAGTGGGAAACGTTGGCCGCTTGTGACGGCTGAGGCGCGAGGGAAGAGGCACACCTCTGGAATATGACAACCAAAGCGGGACAGCAGGCTGTCAGTGACTGAGGAGAATGCTCGCGGGGGGTCCTGAGCTTACCGATGAAGCAGTTGAGAGTAAACTGGAGGAAGATTCGAGTGCTGCGTCAGCAGTCTGGGGCGGGGGAGCGACAGGCAGTGACTGACCTGGACAGCGAGCGCGGTCTTGCCGACACCACCATCGCCAAGGACGGTTACGCGCCATTGATCCATGATATTTGGGTTGTGTGCTGGGGTGAGTGGGAGAAAACAGACGAGGAAAGAGGCTAGGCGGCAGGGGTTGAGTGCTCGGGACGATCGATGCGGCGGCTAGCGCGTGGGTCGTTCAGGTCTGTTAGAGGGCATGAGAAGTCGCGGTGAGGAGAAAGGTTAGGACGGACCGTGAAAGAGTCGTCGAGGGATGGGGAGAGGGGAGAGGGCGAGGGAGCCAAAAGTGAGGTTGCTTTGTGGGCAGAGTTCGGAGGAGAAAATCCCAACGGGGCCGGGGGTGGCTTTCTCACAGTCACACAGAGTACTGGTCGCGTCGCACCCTTGTTAGCCCGAGGGCCCCGAGGCTTCGAGGGAAGTGAGAGAAGTGAGGGAATATTGCCATTTGTGAGCATTGCCATTGTGCATTGTGATTCCCATTCCTGCTGCTCCCCGCTGCTCCCCGCTGCTCCCCGCTGCTCCCTGTTGCTCCTGCTGGGCTGGGCCTGCCTGCTGCTCCTGCGGCGGCTAGTGCTTCTCCTGGTCCTGGCTTCCCTCGCTGCACCTGGTTGCATCTGGCTGCGACTATTCATCCACTATTCAGTGACTTCGATGACTTCAATGACTTCCATTAAGCATCTCCCTTCGGTTTCCCCTCAGCCCCCTCCCACGAGTTGAGTTGAGTTGGCAGTGGGAGGTCATTCTAGCTGTCCAACCAAGTGTACGCACTACCCGCCCTGTCCCTGGCGGCAGGCTAAAGTGATCGACGGCCCCAGTTGGCGCAGCACTTGAGATATTCGTCGTCTCAGGCCATCGATAATTACACACACACACACACCATAGATTATAGCCACGCTACGATTACTACCACTACACCCCACGTTCATTCAGCCGATTTCCCCATCCCCCTTCCCCCTTGGCTGCTGGCCACTCATGTCGCTATAGCGTTCGCCAGAAGGCTCTTTTTCAAAGCCCTGTATGCGCTCCGGCTCGCCTTGTGCTACTGCTGCTGCTGCTGCTGGGAATGCTGTTGTTGTTGATCGCTGATCGCTGATGACCCTGCGGGTGGTGTGCATGTCCATGGGACATCCATGGGGTCGTAGCTTGTCAATGCTCGATAATAAGGATAAATAGTAATAGTAATACGGATGGATACATGATTACCGCCATTGTCGACAATAATAATGATAATAATCCTCCAGGCTTGTAGGCTTGTCGCTTGTCACAGTACTGTTTGTCCAGGCACGCCTCACCCAATCCCGACCAGCGACCTCACTGACTCGCTGGCTGGCTCATCGACGGAACTGGCTATAAACGTCCCAACCCCTCCCTTCACATGAACCAAGTGCGACCCAACGTCCCCCGTCTGACCCCAAACGGAGATGAACAATCCCCCACCACTCGTGCTCAACGCCGCGCACAACGCGACTATCTCCTGGAAGAAATGCAGTCGGATCTCCTGCATTTCTCCTCGACCATTCAACGCCTACAGGACCACTTCCGCGCCACGTCTCAAACTGACATTGCGCTCAACCGTACGCTCGAGTCCAGTCAGGCCGTCTTCACAGCTCTAGAATCGGCCTACAATCACCTCCTTGTGTTACGAAATACATTACGGGCCCCTTCTCTACCGCCGACCTTGTCATCGCTGCAATCGCCGTCACCGTCAACGCCCACACCGGTTCTGTCCTCTCTCTTCCCTGAGAGTAACACTCTTCCGTCGTCCACAGGCCGCTCTTTGTATAGTGGTCTAGCGTCGAATGGCTGGCAAGAGACGACCCCACCCCTTCTTGCGGCTGAAACTGAAACCTCTCCAGCAGAGGAACGTGCGGCCCATTATGTCGCACTCTCACCATCTAACCAATCAATATCATCTGGTATACGGGTGCATTACAGTGCTCGCAGGAGTCACGCAGCCGACGGGGACGGGGTTCCAAGTGACGTGGAGCCTCAGCGACAGAGTGACGCGCAGGACGATGTTCTCTGGTACTCTGTATCACCACCACTACCACCATCACCCAGTGATCTACTCCAATCAACCCTACCTCCACGCTTCAACCCGGGCCGAACGCGTCTTCCGCGAACCCAATTCGATCACACTACACCGCAGCAAGCACCCTCCTCAGTCGTCCGATTCACGCGTCAATCACAGCCCTCCGAATCCACCATCAGCTCCACCAGCTCCAGCTCCAACTCCAGCTCCAGCTCCATCTCTAGCTCCTCTGCGAACGACGATCCGAACAGTACCAACGGTGGCGGCGATGGCGGGAGCGTGGGTAACGACGACCTAACGAGCGTCAACCGTGCCGCAAACCGACTCTTCCAGCGTCTCAGCAACCTCCACGAAACCACGCGCCGTCTGCGCGAGCGGCGCTGGTCGAACCTTTCCGAGCACGGGACGGCAGAGGGCCAGACTTTGACAACCGCAGATGTTGACTCGTTTGACCCGGTTGCACCCGCCCGCCGACCAGGTGCCTACGCGAATCTTTTGCGCAGACGTGTGTTGAGTACTGCTCCGCCTCCCAACGCGGGTTCAGATGCAAGTGCCGAAGAGGAGAACAAAGAGAATATTGAAGGTGTGTTGGTCCTCTCTCACATCGTGTGGGGCGAGTTTTGATTGACCAACAAAAAAATTTGTGTATCCGCAGTGGCATTGGATGCCAATGGGGATCCCATCGTCCCTGCTGTTGGTGTGCCAGTACGTCATTACGGACGGAAGAACTTAGTGCCTGTGAATGGGGCCAAGGAGCAACGATTGGGTGTCGTTTCGACGTGGGATCATAGTGTGCCGTGGCCGTTGCCCACGCGACCAATAATGCAACAGAACACTCCCTGTGAGCTAGAAGTCACTCTTCCGAGAGGCTCGAACCTTCCGGTCGTGTGCTCATAGCCACCCGCGAAGCTCCTACCAACCAATCTAAATCGCGTCTTTCTCGTGTGTCGTGTTCTTGTAACCATTATCTATTGCTTAGTATTACGGTGCGCACCGTCTCGTAGTGCGCCTTAATTCGATCAGGCACCTTTCTTCCTAATTCATCCGATCTTGGACCTGTGCTACGCCCGAGCACATCCCCCCGCCAGGCTCTCTCGGGCGAACGTGAATGCCTAGGGTCAAACTTTCCAAATGGTATGCGGTACGAAAAGGGCGGGAAGGGCCGCAGGTTTACGAGACATGGGAGGAATGTGAACTGATGGTGAGTCCGCCGGCAGCAGTTGGACTGGTCGTTTATTGACAGATCGGTGCTTTTGGGGTTGTTTTAAGGTACATAGATACCCCAATGCGGAGTACAAGCGATTCGTGAAGCGCGAAGAAGCGATGGAGTGGATCTTGCCTGCACTGCGTGGGGCGGACGCTCCATCCCATCTCCCGCAACTCACACCAGGTCCCCCGAGCTCTAAGAAATCCGTTGGGGCACTTGCGGCGGAAAAAAATGCATGTATGGCTGCTGAAATGGAACGGCACGCCCCGGCCAACCCCAATGCGGTGAAGCTCTCAGACGAGCAGCAATACGTCGTCGACCTCGTGAAGCAGGGGAACAACGTGTTCTTCACGGGCTCTGCAGGTGTGCCCCGTTTATTATTATTATTATTATTATTATTATTTTTGACTTGGCATAACTCGACACAGGCACGGGCAAGTCGGTCTGCTTGCGGGAGATCATCCGTGTTCTTCGTCAAAGTGGAGCGCAAGGCGTGTTTGTCACCGCCAGTACAGGCATTGCAGCAGTGAATATCGATGGGTCCACTCTTCACTCGTTTGCTGGCATTGGATTAGGGCAGGAGGATGTGGGTATATTGTTGAGGAAGGTGAATATGACAGCGAAGGAGAGATGGCGGAAGGCTCGGGTGTTGGTTATTGACGAAAGTGAGTGGCCCAGCACTCAAATTAACACGGGTTGACCCTGGTGGGGTGTTTCTAGTTTCAATGGTTGACGGTAAATTATTTGATACCCTCGAGTATCTCGCTCGTAAAATCCGAAGAATCGACGCGCCATTTGGTGAGATCCAGCTAGTCATTTGCGGAGACTTCTTCCAGCTCCCCCCGGTCGTTAAAAATGGGGACCACATGACTTTCGCTTTTGACGCTTTTACGTGGAGGAAATGCATCCACAAGCAAGTCACTCTGACGAAGGTGTTCCGACAGAAGGAGTCTGGTCAGCAATTAACTTTCTTTCTCATGGCATTCTTATCGACACCCAGGGGTCAGAGTTTGTCACAATTCTCAACCAACTGCGCGTTGGTACAGTCAGTGAAGCCGCGACCAAGAAGCTCATGTCGCTATCGCAACCGGTGCAATACCATGACGGTATCGAACCAACTGCGATGTACGCACCTTCGACATATACTTTTGGGTTCTGACGTGATTACCAGCTTCTCGAGACGTGCAGAAGTCGACAGAGCAAACCAAGCGCGCCTGAAACAATTACCAGGAGAAGAGGCGTCGTACAAAGCATTCGATTACCCTGGTTACGATTCCAAAGGACATCCGACACCTCACCAGAGAATGGTGCAGCTACTGGATCAAACTCGCGCGGTACCATTATTGACGTTGCGTGTCGGAGCGCAGGTCATGCTTATCAAGGTATCAAGCCACTATTCGATCCCCAAATCGAATTAGTGACACCATCTTATCCAGAACATGGGCAACACAGGTCTGGTTAACGGTTCTCTTGGAGTCATCCAAAGTTTCGAGAAGCACGCTCAAATAAATCTACACGCTGCCCAGCGAGGAGAAGTCCAGCCCCACAAAGAAATGACTGAGCTTCAACCGCCGCCGCCGCCACAAACGCGATACCCTCTTGTTATATTTTCAAATGGCCAAAAAATGCTTTGCGCCCCTGCCTCGTTCGAAGTTCTCAACGGAAAAGGTGAAGTGGAGGCCACCCGAGACCAGGTTTGCGTTATTTTTCAACGCTTTCCTCGAAGATATACCATTGACAGCGAGTTTTGTGAGCAGGTGCCTCTGATCCTTGCGTGGGCGCTGTCCGTGCACAAGTCACAAGGACAGACCATTGACCGTGTTAAGGTAGATCTCGGCAGCGTATTTGAGAAAGGGCAAGGTTTGTCTGCCCTAGTTCTGATCGGTTCAGTTTTCATCCCTAATATCTCAATACAACCAGCCTACGTGGCGCTATCTCGTGCAACGAGCCTCGAAACCCTCGAAGTGGTCAATTTTATGCCCTCCAGGTGCGTGATCGTCGTGCAGCTATATTATTCTAGACTGATGCTGGGCTTTCAGGGTGATGGCTCATCCTCGAGTGATCGCATGGACCAAGACACTGTATGAACATGGGCGGGCATACACCCCGGAGGAGGACGGACTCGACTACGATTTAAAGCTCGTGAGAGCCATCGCGCAACACGGCTAACCATAGCCAGGGTGCCTTGGTATGTATTCTCTAGGTCTAACTCCACCATTTGGTCTGCCTGCGGTGGCGTGAGCTCTTCGACCGCTCGACGCGCAGTGATAAATATATCGACCACCTGTCACGAGACTGGAGCACTTTATGGAAATGCTAGATATATCTAAACTGAGACCTGAAAGCGCATATCCTCTCGCGTACAATATGCGTCACGGACCTTGGGTGTAATGATTTGGTTGGTGAGAACTTCATTCCGCGCCAAACCAAAGAAACAAAGGCGCCATTTGGTTCTGCGCCAGTCATCATTTTTTGCGGAAACTCTGGTCGACCAGAACGGACAATAATGTTGGATCTACAATAACCTTGGCCCGGCACCTGGACTCTGCGAGAGTACCGCTTGATCGAGTGCCACCGCAGCGTATAAATATGAAATACGTCCCGTCATCTATCGTAGACGATATAAGCCCTCTATACCGTCCATCCCACCCCCAGCGTGGGCTTCCCACCGCTTCCCACTTCTGCTTCTATCACCCCGTTCCACATTTTCTGATTTCTTGGACTAGTCAAGATGATGGGCACTACGACTCATTACGCATACTATTCCTCTCGTTTCATGTCTTCTTCACCCCCATCTTCAACATTTCATTCAAAGGAGCGAGCATGTTCCCCACTAAATGATATCACCGACATGAACACATTAATGTCCATTCTCTCTTCCGTTGCGGATGAAGCTGGTGCTGATAAACTTCCTGCCGTTGGTTTACCTGGTGGGCTCTGTTCCACAACATTTTCTCATCGCCCAATATCAGTGTTCATCGACAAATTCTACGCGTTCCAGAATGGACCGCCAAACGGTTCCCAGCAGACCTGTACGTGGACGACCCTCTGCAATAGTTTGATGCCTCTCAAAGACGCCGTTTCGTGCGCCAACATTCACGACAACCCGCGGCGGTCGTTGGAGCGCGGCTACATCGGTCAATAGTCAAGTAACCAGCATGCTGATTGTGATATGACCTGAGCTGCTCCTCTCCCATTCTTCATTGACAATAAGGAATACGCGTTCTTGATATCTGGCGCAGCAGTGATCCCGTGTCCGGGCTCAACACCCAGCTCTCTCCTGCAATTTCCTTAACAGTGCATCCACCACCTACTGTCTTCGACCTATCAGTTCACCAACTTTATTTCCGAGGTTCAGGAGCCGTCAGCTACTCTACCGACATCTACTGTGTCTACTGCCTTTTCTTCCCCTGTCCTTCCTCCTGCCTTCCTTGTACTGAAGCGACTCCAATGCCAGCACAAGGGCCGGTTTTCTCTTTCACATCCCCTGCATCGCTCAAACACCGTACGCCCACTCCTGTTGTCCCGTATGCCCCTTCCCTTCTTAGGCCGGGCGATGCAACCGCCGAAGGAAGCCCCAGCGTCGCCTTCGACTCGACCACCTTCAACGGCGCCATCCTCCCTCCGCATAACCGAGCCACCACTGATCATAGATTACGACGGTAAGGGATGGTGAAGGCGTACCAGATCGCACGCAGCTCATGCATCAAGACTGGGAATCTTCTCAGTCATGACCATCCCGCTCGCACCGCTCTGTGCTAATTCCACCACCGTCGTGAACGACGGGTGACCTGGTCACCGATGCCAGGTCATCAACGCCACCTTGGTTCCCTTTCCTCCCTTCACCATAGCGGTCATAGCGATCCCCTCGAGACGTTCCATGAGAGCTCCTGGTGAGTCGGTTCGGTGCGCCGGCCGTTGTCCATTCATGCCACTAACCTCGGGGTCGTGACCTTGAGCTCTATCGGGTGGACGTTGTTTGCCTTCCTAACGATAGCAAACATATCCCTCTCCCGACCTCGCAACTCCATTCCACCGTCTTTCAGGCAGATGTCCCACCCCTGGCCTTCCAGCTTCCCTAGCGACAATAGTCACACACAAGAGGCACACCATGTATGGGCATGTATAGATAGTTGGATATATCTTAATTCATGCTGGTTGTTGCTCTGGATTTAGATGTCCAATAGACCTTATGTGGCTCTCTCTCGTAATATCTCAAAGTGATGTTGTTATATATGTATTCAATAGTGAGCCCAAACGGCCTTCCTTGGCCAATGCATGATAACCCACTGAACATGCCACTTATCTTGCATATGACATAAAACATGTATTGCGGCTTACAGTGCATTACAAGATATAATATATACCATTATATGAATGATATAATATGCATATAATGTCCGTCATACAGATTTTTGTGCCATATAACAGGGTTAGATGTGGGTTACAAGGTGCATGTGTACAATATGGTCTCCTGTCAAACCCCGGGACCTGTCAGGGTTATAACCTTGTTATAACCCATTTACGGGGGATACAATATATAGGCTTCCGACATCGACACTGCGCGCATGTCTCCACTTAGGTGGGACATCGTTCTCTCTTACTCTTAGAGGGGAAGGAGGCTAGAGCAAAACTCCACAACCGAAGGTAGGCTGGATGGTGGACAAACGGTAGCCTCGAGTCAATCTGAAGTCGTAGGGAGTGTGCGTCTTGGTACCTTTAGACAATTGGATCAAATCACTGGTAGTTTGATTCCCTCTCTCATGCTCTCGCTCATTCATTGGTTACATGGACGCCGTATCTCTATCCATGCGGAACTAGCGAGGCATTGAGAACGACTTCTTGCGCAGAAGGCTGCTGTCGTCGGTTCTGAGACACATGAAGTTGAGAGCATGAGATCGAGGATCTTTGGTCAGCGTGTGATTCTGAACCCTGAGCTGCCAACTCACCTGCCTCGGTCCTGGTCAAAAATAAACCGTCTAATTCCAGCAGGAACAGTAAATTTTCTTTCAAGATCATGCAAAGAGAAAAGAACTCTCCGGACCCGGAGACTGTCCAGTTTGTCCGCTGGTTTGTATTATGTGGGCGATACCAATCTGCCTGAATACACACACACGGCACGTAGGAGTTCGTAACCACATAATGACCAACTATTTCGGCGTTGTGCGACCTGTGCTCCACCACAACCCCCCAACAATATTACCTTTGGGTCTCCATGTTTGTGGCTCTCTCCAATAGGCTTCACCCTTCACGATATACCTTCTCCTCAGTTCTAGGTCTCCCCAGCACCAGATTCTACAAAGGTGCACATTTGAAAATTTGACGCCATGATGTTCCAAAAGCAAAGTTGTCAAAGTCAAGAGAAACAGTTCCCTTACGGGATGTAAGAGGGATTGTTATGATGGCAGGTGAATGCAAGCCTTTACGACATTCGTGAGGTACCCAGTATAGTAAACCACCTTCTGAGTCCTTGACCCAACCATCCTTGTCGGGCTTTGCATAAAAACTAGCACGCGTTGGGTTACAAGAGGAAGGTCGGATAGATGGATATGGATATGGGTCCAATACATGGGTAGTGTTGGCATAAGACTCAGAAACGATGTGCTTCTCGTCAGGGGAGTATGCAATAGACTGGACCGAGTGAGTATGCTCCCCGAGTGGCTTGCCAGCTGCAGTATGAGCCTCAGAATCCCAAGTTCTAATGGTGCTGTCATCGGATCGGGAGATACTATGCTGCCCATCGGGAGAGGAAGCAACAGATTGCACCCACCCAGTGTGCCCCTCGAGAGGATCGCTGACTGGAGCACCTGTCCCGGCATCCCAGATTCGGATGGTGTGGTCAAAGGATCCGGAGATGATGTGGCGCCCATCGGGAGAGTAGGCAACGGACTCCACCCATTCAGTGTGCCCCTCGAGAGGTCCGCCAACTGGAGCACCTGTCTCGGCGTCCCAGATTTGAATGGTAGAGTCGCAGGATCCGGAGATGATGTGGCGCCCATCGGGAGAGTAGGCAACGGACTCCACAATATCGGTGTGCCCCTCGAGAGGATCGCCAGCTGAAGCACCAGTCTCGGTATCCCAAATTCGAATGGTGTGGTCGGCGGATCCGGAGATAATGTGCCGCCCATCGGGAG
>WNFL01232278.1_pt1 | contig 11142 bp, 23 predicted proteins | sample 5400361 | NCBI WGS metagenome assembly WNFL01 (sample SAMN13153351, study PRJNA577476) | soil metagenome | isolation source: 40 cm soil on Douglas fir-dominated hillslope | place: USA:California | collected 2013-09-17 | reverse complement strand
AGTAATTGTTTTAGGTGATCGATTTGAAGTGTTAAGAGCGGTAATTGAAGTCTATCTAATGAAGGTACCAATAGTCCACTTAAGCGGCGGTGATGTTACCGAAGGTTCTCAAGATGATTCTATGCGGCATGCTATTACGAAATTAGCCAGCCTACATTTCCCAACGAACGAAGATGCAGCTAAAAGAATTATCCAATTAGGTGAAGAACCATGGCGTGTTAAAACGGTAGGCTATCCTGGCATAGATAACCTACCCGATCTTGACTTAAAAGAAACTAAAGAACAAGCTGGCATATCTCATTTTACAGATAATTTCATGATTGTGATTTGGCATCCGAACACATTAGCAAATGATACTCAAGTTCTTGATGAAGTAGAGATCTTAACTAAAGCCTTAAATCAATTTAAGGATGACATCCTAGTCATTGGCCCTAATGGTGATTCTGGAAATGATATAGTAGGAAATCATCTTAACACTTGGTCACTAGCCCGTGCTAAAGGTGGTTTAAGGACTATGTATAGCAAGAATTTACCGCGTCATGTTTACCTTACTCTTCTTAAACATTGTAAATGCCTTGTTGGTAATTCTTCATCGGGGTATTATGAAGCCCCTTCGTTTGGTACACCAGTTTTGAACATAGGTAACAGGCAGAGGGGTAGAATTGAACCTCCCAATATTTGGAATTGTCCACTTGATACACGAATGATTGTTCATGACCTTAAACAGGTAATACTAAATGGTAGATTTATACCAGGAAACCCATATCGCACAGGTAATGCAGCCGATAAGATTGCAGAAGCTATATCAAAGATACAGGATCCAAGGAAACTTCTATTTAAGAGATTCTATCAGTTAAAGCATTGCTAGACATTGAAGTTGGTTAAGCATAAGATAAGATATGTCTTATGCTGGACCAGTTCGTCCAATGGCGGTAGCTTCTTCAAAAGGAACACAAATATGTCTGATTTTTCTGCTCACACAGGTATCAATTGGAATGGAAGTGTTGGGGTTGTTGAGTATGGTGGTGGCGCAAGGGGTCAGCTAGCCATATTCTATAATAAGTCTGTCCACAACCCTGTCAGGTCACAACAGGAAGGACGACCTGTTTTTGAGGACAGGATTTATGTCAGAGTAGCACCCCCAGGTGAACGCCTTAATGTTGTTGATAGACCAGCTAACCGTGGCGATCAGCAACGATGGCCTCAGCAATGGGCTAGCTTCCAACAAAATAAGGAGCAAACCCCTGAGGGCACCCCTATTGAACTCCTATACCCTGAGAAACCTGCTGTGGCAGCGACACTTAGGGCAAATGGGGTTATGACCGTTGAACAAGCCGCTGAACTCTCAGGCAATGCGATTGATTCTGTAGGTATGGGTGCCCAACAATGGGTGAACGCAGCCCAGAAATATGTGCAGTATGCTAATCGAGGTGTAGCCATTACCCAGCACAGGAAAGACCTTGAACAAAGGGATAGCCAAATTAGGGTTCTTACGCAACAAGTAGAGTCACTTCAAGATGAAATACAGGGAATGAGATCAGCAGCAGCTTCAGATGGACGACAACTTGCTGCTATCCAAGAGATGTTAGCACGTAATATGGGTCAACCAACACGGGTTATGTCAAGAAAGCCTGATTTTGGTGTTTCATACGACGAGCCAAGGGATTTTGAACAGGAAAGAATTAACATCAGGACGCAAATAAGGGAAGAGCCTAAGCCACGTGTGAGACGGCAACCCCCTAAGTCTATTATGCGTGCTCCAGAACCTGGATATGATGTGCAGCAGGAACGTATAAATGCAGGCGAGGCACAACGTAAAAGAACAAGGCAGAAATTGTGAGTGACTTCTATTGGAAAGATAAGAAGCTAAGTGATCTAAGTAAGGAGGAACTTATTGAAATAATTGAAGGGTATTTAATTAGCATAAGGGAACGATCTGAAGCTGCTCGTGCTATGGCTTTGGGAAGAATTGAAATGTTAAAGCGTGGTGAATTATGATTCTGACTGAGATGAAGGCTGAAATTTTATACTCTATTAAACGGGCGCAATTAGACAGCATTCCTGATGCTGAAATTGCATCAGTTATTGAAGACATTCATTTAGAACTTACAAATCGAATTTATTTAGATAAACATTATGATGGTGATGTGCCCCCACGCCTTGAAGTGAGACAAGTGTGAAGAATTGGCTTAGGGATGCGTTACGCTACGATAATGTCATCCTATTAGCCATTTTAATAGTTGAGGTCGTTTACTTAGTAAGGCACTGGTAAGAAAATGTCTAACCGTGAACTCTGTGACATTCAAAATGAGGAATCGGAAAAGTTGATCAACGACTTACGACTCGGATTAAAGAGACTACCATCCAATAGGCCATACAATCCAGGGGAAGGGCCTAATTCAGCTTTTCATGATAGTGGTTCAGGGGATTTGAATAAGACCGTGAAAAAGGATTAGAAAGTGACTAAATGCCTCTTACACTCCTACAAATCATAAATAATACTCAAGGGAGATAAAATTGGCTAAGTGGTTGGGTAATGGATTCCTTAAAGATTGTTATATAAAATATAAGAAACATGAATATCAAGCAAAGCAGCGCAATGTTCCATTTTTGCTATCATTTTCTGAATGGATGAAAATTTGGAAGGACTCAGGTCATTTTAAGGAAAGGGGTTGTAATAAAGATCAATATTGCATGGCAAGGATAGGTGATAAGGGTCCTTATGCGGTAGGAAATGTAAAAATTATACTTCATGGGGACAATACTAAAGAAGGTCATTGTGGGAAAACTAGGTCTGAGGAAACAAAACAAAAGATAAGTTTGTCGGCCAAAGGCAATCAAAAATGGAAGGGTAAGAAACATTCTGAAGAGACAAAAGATAAAATACGGATGAAGCGATTGGGGTCTAATCATACGGAAGAAACAAAAGCTAAAATAAGTGCTTTACAAAAAGGAAAACCACAGGTTGGTGGGGTCAAGAACCATTCAGAGGCTACAAAACTCAAGATAAGTGCCACTTTGCGAATAAGGAAACAACGAGAAGATAAAAATGCCGTTGACCTTGTTGAACATAATCCAGAATGTTCAGGGTGAGTTAGGTCTTCCCCAATCCGCCACGGTTAAGGGAAATACAGACTTAACTACAGTACAGATGTTCAGCCTAGCCAACCGTATGCTGGATGAGATGAGAAGACTTCACCCAACGGGTTGGTCGTCTATGATGAGTGAATTTCAGATTATAGTAACACCGCCTAAAATATTGATAGGGGACGTCACTAATAACAGCCCAGTAGTTACGAATATCTTCCCCAATACAACAGGTATTGCAGCCCAATTCTGGACGTTAGCAGGATCACAAATACCCCAAGCCGCAAGGGTGCTATCGGTTGATAATGCGAATCAAGTTACACTAACTATGGAAGCAACAGGGTCTGCTTCTAGCACCCCATTAACATTTTCACAAGATACTTATCCTTATCCAACCGATTATGATTGGACACAGAATAGAACTCAATGGGATAGATCTAATAGATGGGAACTGTTGGGTCCTGATTCGGCGCAGATGGACCAGTGGCATAGGTCAGGTATTGTAGCCACTGGTCCTAGGCGTCACTGGCGTAGGATAGGGCATTTAGCAAATCAATTCAGGATATGGCCTCAACCTGCTGAACTTGCCAATCCACTACAGTTGGCATTTGAATACCTTAGTCTTAACGCTGTGGGCTGTACATGGGAGCGTAACTGCTTCGTCTCAGTATTTTGTAAATGATGACGATCAGCCATTCCTTGATGATCAGGCTATTGTAATGGGGATTAAATATAAATTCTGGGAGATCAAGGGCTTCAACTATTCTAATATGAAAAATGAGTGGTTGGACTATTGTGAGACACTTATTGCTCGTGATGAGGGGGCTGGTACACTGCAACTAGCTAAACGCCAGCATCCTATCTTCATTTCTCCTGCGAATATCTCTGATGGGTTTTTCCCAGGCCCGGTAGGTCCTAATAGTCCATAACTTGACAGGGTAAATAAAAGCAACTATATAAAAGCTCCTAACCAAAGGAGCTTAGTATGTTTGCTAAAGACAACCCCGAGTTTATGAAGGCCCTAAAGGAATTTGCAACGTTAGACAAAGCGACTGGAAATATTACTTTTAAAGGTGGTTATGTTGTTGCTCATCTTAATATGCAATTTAGTGGAAGACCTGTAGCAACACCTTATTCACATGTAGTTTGGTTTCTAACCTATGGTAGGTGGCCAAAAAAGGGATATCATCTAGATCACATAAACGATAATCCTTCTGACAACCGCCCTGAAAATCTTCAGGAAATTACTGAAGCTGAAAACCATAAGAAAAGAAGAGGCAAACGAATTTATAGGTCTTACGGTAAAGGCAAATATGGCTATGGGATGTATATTGGTTTAGATAAAAGGGACAATCGTTATTATGTCTCCAGAAATCTATCACGTGGTTATGGAAATGGTGATTTGAAAGGCATAAAAAAGAGCTTAGGTGGGTTTGATACCTTAGAAGAAGCCGAAGCGAAAGTAAAATCTTCCATTGAGGAAATTGAGTCTCATAGTCTTGACCATATGCCAACTTATGAAGGCAAAAAACAAAAGAAAAGATCAATTGAATTGATGGTTGAGACTAAACGACTTAGAACTTTGCGTGAAAGAGGGTACTCATTAGCAAAAATTTCAGAAATAACTGGTATTGCAGTTGGCAGTCTCTATAAAAGGGTTAAAGACATTGAGGTTGACAAAAGAAGTGATAGAAGTCCGCCTAAAAGGATACGGCAAAGATTAGATGATTGATGCCTTGGAATGATGAAAGGTTTGCTGTATCTAACCGAGTAATGGACAAATGACTAGACTAACCATACTCACTATCATATTGATGATGATTGCTTCAGCAGCCGAAGCTGGGCGTCGTCATCACCCCAAGAACCGATGTATGCTCCCTGAGCTAGGGACTTATTGTGTCTATCCGCATAGGTGAGTAAGTAGAATGAAGCCTTTAGCTAATGGACTATGGCGTGACAACCCTGACACCCCAGAAGGTAAATACCTAGTCAAGCGTCGTGATGGCACTGTAGTAGAATGGCCTAGTTTCACTTTAGGTGCTAGAGATCCGTGTGCTCCAGCAGCACTGCGTGCTTATGCTGAGGAAGCTGCTAGGCTAGGGTTGGACATTGCGTATGCAATGGCTGTAGAACGACTGGCTGATGAATGGGACGTATATAGAGCTGAGCACGGTGAAGGAGATCCAGATCGTGGCCGCCATCGTAAAGATGATCCAGCTACCGTAGCAGAGATGAAATTAGGAAAGTCAGTATGACTGATATGAGAAAGTTCTTTAAGCCTAAATCTGATATTACCACCTGGGAACTTGCTCAGATTGTTTCTAGGGTCCCCGATCCCAATTTTCCAGTTAGATTCTCATCTCAGGGATGGGAAGGTTTCAGTAGTGATTTGCAGAGACATTTTATTGATGGTGATCCCCCCGATTGGCAAGACTGGATGAAGTAAGGAAAGTCAGTACAATGTCAAGCGTAGATCAAGCCACTAAACTTATGCAGGAATTAGCCGGTGCCCTTGGCGCTGAATACTCAACCATGGTTCAGAGGAACATTGATGTAGTCAACAGGATGAAAATCCTGTCAGGAAGACATCAGGCAATCATAGAACAGTTTCATAGTAACCTGAATACGATAGAATCAGCCATAATGGCAGTAGAACAGTTCTCAATAGGTGCTAATAACAAGGTGATGCAGATTGATGCCCCTTCAAATGGGGTAGATCAGTCAAACCGTAAATCACGACCCCGCTTAGGTGATTGACTAATGATTAGAATCATCCTTCTCGTTTTATTAACTATTACGGTCTCAACTTGTGGTGCGATTGCACAATGGTACCGTTATGATTATGATTACCCTAGGGTTGGTCGTTGGTACCCCCAGCCATTACCAGGGCCACGTCCATACCTAGGTCAGCCCGGTTATTATGACCGTTCATGGGGCAATCAACGATATTCAGGTTTGGGCCATTTGAAGGCCGATATGAACATGGTCTCCCAGTTATTCCACTTATAAATTGTTATGCCGAACCGTGGCGTTGTCCAGGTCTTCTATAAAGGGTTTAAAATGGCTAACATCAGAAAGCCAACAGATAGAGTGCCTGCTAGAGGTGGTCGTAGCCATGGGCCTTCAAATGCCCCTGCCCCTGCCATACCGCGTCCTATGCTTAACCAAAACCCACAAAGACCCGCAGCAGCACAACAACCCCCTCATCCTGAGATGTATACCCAACAGTTAAACCCCATCTCTAGTAAGACAGGCCAACCCCAATATGGTAATGAAGTCCCAGCCCAACACTTAATGGCACTTATAGCAGCTCTTAGAGGTTCTTGATAACATGGAATATTTTTTCTTTATGATATCTATCCTTATCACAGCGCTGGCCTTTATGGCAATTTGTGCTCGTTTGGGAGTGCTACATCCATGACATCTGAGAAATGTAAACACTGCGGTAATGACCACGAAGCCCATTGCCCGTGGGTAAAATCAATAGAATACTTTGAAGATGGAACTATCAAACGGGTAGAATATATGACCCCTGCTGACTATGTTACTATGCCTGCCTGTGTTCCTTATCCAGTCCCTCAACCTTCCCCAATTTACCCGCAGCCAAATGGGCCGGTCATCCCTTATTATCATAATCCAGTTACGTGTGGCGGCTATCCAAGTGGTACAATAATTAATTCTACAAGTGGTTCTCACTCTACACCCTATAATTCATAAAGGAAAAGTCATGGACTATAAATTAGGCAAACTTCCTGCACGTCCTGATGCAATCAAGCATAAGTTTGGTAGCTTCTTCCACCATAATGAACTGCCAGTCCCAACCCTTGTATTTGGACGCCCTGATCTCATAAAAGATTGGGGTATGTTAGCCAACGATAGGCATTCTTGCTGCGTTTTTAGTGGGGCATTCCATGAAACCATGCTATGGCGTGCATGGAGTGGGGCAGAAATACCTGTTTTTACTGATGAAAATGTGCTTTCTGACTACTCTGCTGTCACTGGGTATGACCCTAATGACCCATCAACAGATCGGGGTGCTGATATGCAAAGGGCTGCATCTTACCGTAAAAAGGTAGGGATTGTAGACGCGTCTGGAGCACGACATCAAGTTGCTGCTTACGTCTCATTAAAAGCTGGAGATGTAGATGAATTGGCATTAGCTGCTTTTATGTTCGGTGCTGTTGGTCTAGGGGTTGAGATGCCATCTAATGCGATGGATCAATTTGCACAAAATGAAAGAAAAGTGGAAGTTTTCAAATTGTGGTCTGAGGCTTTGAATGAAGTCTAACAGTGGAGTAGATTATGAAAATTAGAAATGCAATAATTATCACGGACGCCAACAGCGAGCTTAGTATGACACTTGCTGAGCAGACAAACGTTACTGGCAATGTAATTTTCACAAGGGAAAACCTACCGGACGATCTTGTAATCATACTTGATCATGTGACTGGTAGTACGATAACTGGTAACTCAATAGTGGAGTAAGGTAGATGAAAACCAAAATCGCTGCTTTAGCACTTGCTACATCACTTATGGGCTGTGCTACTACTGGAACTGACCCAATTGCAGTTCAGGTTGCGAATGCAACTGTTCAAATCTGTGGCTTCCTTCCTGCTACTGCAACAATAGCTAACCTAATCTCAACACTGGTTGGTGGTGGTGCTATTATTGGTCAGGTAGAAGAAATAGCCAAAGAAATATGTGCTGCCGCTACTACTGCCGTACCACCTGTAACACCTAAATCAGGTAGGTTACGCGCTGGAAAGGACATTACAGTGATCATTCGTGATGTCCCAGTGACAGGCCACTTTGTACATTAATTAACTTTGAACCTCACACCCGCATTGCTATACAAAGTGACTAAGGCTTGGTGCCTTTAAAGAGGAGTAGGAAATGAGATCAATCCTAACAGCCGCAGTCATAGCCTTTACATTAAGCGTTCCATCCCTAGCTTCAGCACAATGGGAGCATAGAGGTGGATGGGATCATAGGGGTGGTGAATTTAGGGAGCACAGAGGTTTTGAAGGTAGGCGGTTTGAAGGTGAGCGTTTTGAGGGTAGACGTTTTGGTTTTGAAGGTGGTGAACATGGCCGACGTTGGTGGCATGGCAGATGGTACCCTTATGGGGTAGGCTCTTGTTGGCGACCCACCCCTGTAGGTTATGTGTGGATCTGTGACTAAGGTTTAATAGTTCGGCGGCTCGTTACTTAGCAGCTTTCACCCGCCGTGGTGAGAGTGAATTGTGGGTGACCATAGTTTGGAAGCGAGCCGTCGTCCTTAAGTAAAGTTCTGGTCATATCATAAGAAGGGTAATGATCATGAGAGCCCTACTTGTTGCATCAGCTATGTGTCTTCTTCCTACCCTCACCTTGGCTCAAATTAAGTCTGATGTTGATCCACCTGAGAAAATCATGCCTGTACCTAATGAAGTGGTCAGGTCAGATCATGAAGCAATTAAAAAATCACAAGATAAGTATGTGGTTAAAAGACATGAAACGTGTAGAATGATACCTGTAAAACCACACCGTAAACACGTGCGTTGTTCTTAACAAGACATGGGGAGGCTTTACAATGTAAGACTCCCTTACTTTTGCGCTCCGCAAATGGAGAATGCAAGTGGATCCAGAAATAGGCATGATTCTAAGCAACGTAACACAAATAATAATATCAATAGGGGTGATACTTACAGCCATTTCATCCCTTGCTAATAGAAGAAAACTTGAGAGTATGGATTTGAGGATCATACAAGCTGCTGTTGAGGCTGGGATGGCTGCTGAAAGGGCGAAAGTCGCTGCTTATAACACTGAGTTAATCGTAGCCAAAGCTGATGAAGTCAAAGCGCAACTAGCCGAAGTTCGTGAAGCAGCGATAGCGGTTAATGCCGAAGTGATAGACAGAATTCAAAATGGCGGAAAGAAGTAATAATGGCTGGAATGGATGACATATTATCACGTCTGACTAACAATCCATCATTTCTTGATTGGCTACGAGGGGATGCAGAAAAGCGTGGAGTTCCCTCTTGGAAGGATACTACGGCTGGTAGGTCTGGTGGGTTCCCTGGACGTGAGCCAGGAATGCCACTTGCCCAAGGCAATAGCCCCAGTGCAGGTCGGCTTGGTGGTACTTATACCCCTTCTGGTAATATGCCAGTTCCCCCTAGTGGCAGCGTACCTGCTGTTAGTGGTTCTGGTGTAGGTGGTCCTCCTGCATCCTTCAGTGGTGCTTTAGGTGGTGTGGCTAAGACACCTTGGACTGGTTTAGGTGGGTTAGCGGCACCAGTGTATGGAATGGCCAAGACGCGTGATCAATACCCGTCAATTGAGTCTATAGCACGTAGTCATCAGAATGAACGTGATAAGTCGCTAATAGCAGCTGCTGTTCAGGCACTTAGAGGTCACCCTGGGGCTTCACGATCACCACAGAGTTTTAATGGTGGTGGTGCAATGATGCCAATCCCAATTCCACCGGCTAGTGCTGCCCCTATTCAGGCGCAGCCAATTCCTAATGTTACAGGTAATATGCCTGCACAACTTGTTAAGGATCCAAGTAGATTGCCTGCCCAACCGTCTTGGTTGGGTATGGCACAGGCGCCTAACAATGTACCTCCGACACCAGGAGGTGTACCATTGCCTCCCCCACGACCACCACAGGCTGTACAACAGGTGCCTTTGCCAACCCCGCGACCACGAATACCACTACCTACGCCCCGTCCACAAATGCCTATAGCACGCCCAGTTCACCCAGCGGAACAAGCAGCACAGAATAAGTCTATTTTAGATACATTATTGTCTTCGTTCGATCCAAATGCTGCATGGAGGCAGCAATATAGATAAGATCAGGTTCTAGGATGGATAGCAACCATAATGTTTACTATTTGCTACATACCGCAGGTAATTTAAAACTATAAAGTCAGGCACGATTGACGGGGTTAGCATATCGTTATTCGTAATACAGTTTATAGCGAACATAGTAGCATTGATCTATGCATTGTTGATAGGTCAGCCAGCTCTCATAGTTAAATATACCCTAGCCATTGCCTTGGTAGGATTAGTTCTGATAGTCATTTACCAAACTGCAAGGAGGCAATAATTTGCTCCCTCTATACATAGTTCGCCACGGTGCAACTAACCTTAACAACGATAGCGATACGTCGCAAGACCGTATTCGCAGTTGGCGTGATGTTCCACTTAATAAAGAAGGGCGGGCTGAAGCCAAGAGAGCGGCTGAAGAACTCAAAAAATATAATATTGAAGTAATTTGTTGCTCAGACCTATCACGGGCTAAAGAAACTGCCCAAATAATTGGAAAAATACTTGATCTTGAGCCAACCCCGTCTGAAAAGCTAAGGCCGTGGAATTTGGGCGAATTTACAGGTACCAGCACTAAAGAGGCCTTGCCTAAAATTTCAGAATATGTTCGTAAGAAAGCAGATGAAAAAGTTCCTAAGGGTGAGAGTTTTAATGATTTCAGTAACCGTGCTTTTGAAGGGTTTAGTGAATCAATTGAGAAGGCAGATGGGAAAAATTTATGTATCGTTACACACCATCGGGATGAGCGTTTAATCGTTTAATAAAAGCTTGGATTAAGGCTGGGCAGCCTAAGGATCATACAATAGACTTAAATACTTTCTTACAAAAGGGCGACCCTCCAGGTGGTGTTATTGTTCTTAAGATAAATGAAGAAAATCTAGGTTCTAGTGGTGAAACAGATAGTGAAGATCAAGACGCAGAGGATAAAAATAATGAAAGTAAAGTAGACGAAGGTGATACTGAGAATGAAGTAGACAATAAAGAGGAAAAAGGGGAAGAAAAGCCTGTTATGCAGGCTAAAAAAGGGGGTAAGCCTACTTCCTTTGGTGCTAATAGACTCGGTGATGTCTTAGGACAACTTAAACAATCAAAAGAACCAAAAGAGCCTAAACATCATATAACCATCCTTCATATAGGGTCTCCCCCTAGTTCTATGTTAAGCGCATTGTTTGGTAAAGATGATCAATCATCCTAGTCCTCTTGTCCATGTCAGTAGGATACTTATTGCAGGGGTTCACAATAAGAC
>WNFL01046384.1_pt2 | contig 11143 bp, 13 predicted proteins | sample 5400361 | NCBI WGS metagenome assembly WNFL01 (sample SAMN13153351, study PRJNA577476) | soil metagenome | isolation source: 40 cm soil on Douglas fir-dominated hillslope | place: USA:California | collected 2013-09-17 | reverse complement strand
CCCGTCGAGAAATGTAAGACGATGCCCGATCTCCTAGCCCTGTCGCCCAACTTTACTGTTGATGTCATGCTCACTGTTCAGGAGATAACGGCGGGCAACGTCATGCGAGCGACTGCTGTATCTCGGCAAGCGGCTGGTAAAAGCGCCAACGTAGCACGCATCATGCGACAGTTGGGACGCGATGCCGAAATCGGCGGATTTCTCGGTGGGTCAAATGGAGAATTTGTGCAGCGTCAGTACGAATCGGAAGGGCTGCGCGGTCATTACGTCTGGTGCGACGGTGAGACACAGGAGCGGGTAGTTCTGTCTGAGCAGGATGGCCGCACAACGACCATCAATGAACAGGGTATTACCGTTAGCTCGGAGCATATTGCTCAGCTTGCCGCGCACATTAAACGGATTAGCGATCAATATAATTGGGTGAGTTTTTCGGGTGATATACCATCAGACTCTTATACAACGATCTTTGATGCTGCCCGCCCCGCGAAACTGGCTGTCGATTGTGGCGGTGATGGTAGCGTGGTTCTTGCACGACATAACATCGATCTGCTGTGCATCACCGGGCGTGAGGCTGGCAGCTTACTCGGCTGGTCAATCGAGTCTATTGACGACGCTTTTCGTGCGTGTAAGGAATTGCATAGCTGGGGAAATGCGCTGGCGATCATCAGCCTCGATGAACTTGGCGCGATTGGCTACGACGGTCAGAATGGCTGTCACGCGGTTGTGCCGGATGTAACTGTCGAGCGTACCGCTGATGCTGGCGATGGCATACTGGCTGGAGTTCTTGCCGCATTAATGGCTGCTCAACCGCTGGATGAGGTCATGCGTCGGGGCGTGGCGGTGGGCGCGGCTTGCTGCGCAGCTAAAGCGGCAGGCTTTTTGCCAATGGATACCTATCACGCGTTGTTGTCACAGGTGACGTTAAAGAAGTCGCGCTCAGCTTTGTGAAAACTGATACACGATTATCACAGCAATGTAACAAACCTGTGCTAGCATTTGAACGTGTGAAGATTTGAACTAGTTACTGGCGAGAAGAACCCTGTATGCCGTATACCTTTGATCTGGAAACACTCAACGAACGCTTTGAACAGGCCACGCCCGAAGTTATTCTGGAATGGGCAGCACTTGAATTCGGACAGCGTGTCGTTGTCAGTTCATCCTTCCAAACACAGAGCGTTGCGCTGCTGCATCTGGTTGCGCAGGTCTGCCCACAGATACCCGTCATTTTTGTCGATACTGGCTATCACTTCCCGGAAACTATTGCATACCGGGATCAGCTTATCGACGTGCTGAAGATCAATGTAATCACTGTCAGCGCCGATGCCGACAAGCGCCAGGATTTTGACAGCGAAGGCAACCCGCTATGGCGCACCAATCCTGACCTGTGCTGCGCGCTGCACAAAACTGCACCGATGGCAAAAGCGCTGGTAAATCGTGACGCATGGATCAGCGGTATCCGTCGTGACCAGACCAGCATCCGCCGCGTTGCGCAACCGATTGAGCGTCAGGCCGACGGATTGTACAAAGTCAACGCCCTGCTCAACTGGTCCAAAGCCGACCTGTGGAAATATATCAACCGCTACGATCTCCCCTCGCATCCACTGTTTAGCCAGGGCTATATGAGCATTGGCTGCGCACCCTGCACGCGACCAGTATCGGCTGGCGAAGATGAGCGCTCAGGCCGTTGGGTGGGCCAGAACAAGATCGAGTGCGGCTTGCACACAGCAGACATTCACGCCGCCCGCTAGAAATTCTCCAAGCCCCATTTTGCTGCAATTCATCAAACGCTAAGGTTCGGTCCTCGCCTCATTCCGGCTTAACTGCCACATAACCCCCATTTCTCCCCAATCGTATCGACAATTCATGCGCTGCCGAGATTAATAAAAGAGAAGGATATTCGATCCTTCATCACCAGAATTGGCCTCGCCATGCCGACTTCATGGCATAATCCCAGACTACTGCTGAGCTTGACATGAAAATTTTACGCCCTTAAACTGCGTATACTCTTACATCTTGAAATTAGCGGTGACTATCACACACCCATAGTTTCTCCACCATTTCCTCTTCATCTCTACTCCCGTTAATCAGTGTTCAAACCGACGGTTGCTGTGATTGTTGGAAGGAAAGTAGGTGGATTATGCAAGGGTCTGTTGTTCCCGCACATTCGCAAGAATACAAAGTGAAAGAAGCTCTCAATGTGGCTGGCGTGTCTCACAACGCCAACATCATGGCAAATTTTGCCAACGTGCGCGTTGGGATGGACGGCCTGGTCTTTTTCTGCACCTCAAGGATGACACTAGCATCGGAGGTGCAGCAGGGCGATGGCGGTGCGCTCCCGGATCGTGTGCGGCTTGAAGGCGATTGGGATTTCCCCACACCTGGCTATTACGAGCTGCGGAATGCACGCGTGGTCGTCAACGGCGCGATTTCCCTGATCAAAGAGCCAGACACTGAAGTCGTTTGCAATCGGCAGTATGATCGCGATTGGGAATTTTCGATAACGAGATAGCACGCGTTTCAGGACGTTGCTGGTTGACCCAATGTAGATTTGATACTCCCCTCGTCAAGTGCGGCGAGGGGAGTTTTTGATTACGGATACTGTTGGCGAACTTATGAGTGTCCATGTTTGGCCCCCACCCCAAACCGGGAGGCCCCGTAAAGAGGGGGGCTTCCAAAGCGTCTTTCCCCTTCCCCTCTTTACGGGGAGAAGGGCAGGGTTAGGGGGAAAATCAGTTCGCCAACAGCATCATTTACTAGACCGACACCACATTTAAACTGATGAACTGAAAAGCATTGAGCGACAAATAGGATTTGCCCTCCGCGTTCGCCTGCTGGCTGATGCCCAGCGTGACAATTGCTTCAGCGTCGCCCGCGATCAAAATATAGGCCTGCGAAGAATCATACCAGCCAATGCCGTCCCGTATCTGGCGGACAAAGGCGACTTTACGCTCCGCGACATTGTAGAGAACGATATCTTTCCAACTGCTCAAGCCTGCGATCAACCGACCGTCGGCGCTAACCGCCAGCGCCAGGACACGATTCTCAGTATTGGCGTTGGCAATCTGGTAAGTTCCGGCCTCGATCAAATGCGGCGCGCTGTACAGCCGGATCGTGCCGCTGTCATCGGCGATAAAATATGCACTGTCAGGTGAGGCAGTCACGCGCGGCTGATTTCCAGTACCGGCGGCGCGCCATTCGCTGCTCAATTTGGCCCGTTTAAATTTGCCGTTGGCCTGGTCAGTATGAATGAGCCAGTACTCGGTGGTTCCTTCGTGCTCGATGGGGGAGATTTCAACACTGTAACGGCCATCGGGCGTAACCGCGAATTGGAAGGGCAGATCGCCCGACATAACGAGTGTCGAGGCCGATGGATGAGCCACACCCAGGTTGAGCACTTCACTTCGACCCGCAAGTTGAACGCTCAACTGCCCGTCAGGCAGCAGCGCCAATACTTCGCCTGGGGTCTGTTGTCCCAGCGAGTCTCCTGAATATAGCTTGCCATAAACCTGCTTATAAGGCACGCTGCGCTCTCCATCAATGGTTTGTAGCTTAGCACGCCCTTCGTATCTGCGCAAACATAGGGTTAGGGTCGAATTAACCGCAGCAGGTGATTGAGCCGTGGTAGATCGTAGCTCAGCAATTGGGCCAGACGGCGTCCCGCGTTCACCAAAAACTCGCGCTGTTCACGTACCGGGCGCGCATTCGCCGCGTGTTTGAGTGCCGCCGCGATCAGTTCCTCGGCTGGCACTTCAGAGGTGTTCAGCACCAGCCGGAAGAAATCGAACCGCTGTGTAAATTCATAAATACATTCATCATCGCAGATATACACCGGGTCCAGGCTGACAGGCGGGCGCGGCGGCATTGCGTGGTAACTTTCGCCAGCGATTCGATAGCCAATGTTGACGATGCTGATCTCCACCGGGACCATGCGATTCTCGCGTTGATCGCGCAGGGTCGCCACATTCATCTGGTTTGCCATGATCAACTGCCGCACGAGCGGATCGTCGTCAATATGAATTGCGTAAATCAAGCCAATCACATCAACGGTTGTGCCATTGTTGTGGCTAGTCTGGACAAACGCGCCAAAGGATGGCACTTCAAGTTCGTGACTTCGTGTGCCACATGCGTACCCGACGGTGCTTGACCGTAAAACTCGTCCGACCAGTCTATCTTCCATATGTGAACGATAATTGCCTTTATCAGAACTAATCTAACGATATATAAATTTAAACGCCCTGGTGCTGCTCGCGACCATGACGCGCCATGCCTTTGGTGCTCAATTTCTGTGACATCTCGACGGGCTGCTCATTGCGCAGCAATTCTACCGCGATCATTTCATCCAGCGCGCGCTTCTCGAAGCTCGGAACGACGGCGATCTCATCGGCGCGGGTGAGCGCATATGGATAACGATCCGTGATCTGGCATTGTGCATAAACCAGCGCGTGGACGGAATCGACCATTGCTTTGCTGGTTGCCACCCACATCGGGATTTCGACGCGGGCCAGATATGCCTCCTGGTATGCCGCGGAGACATTGACATAGAAAAAGACGACTTCCTGATCGACGCTGCGCTCTTTATAGTTCTTGTTCTGCGGGCTTTGCTGAACCATCAAGCCGCAGCGCTCGCCGGGACGGAGAATCCATTGGTACAGATCGCGATCAGACAGCCCTTCGAGCGGCCCCGCAGTCTGCAAATGGCTGCGTGTCACATACTCAGGATCGAGGCTCATCAGGTAGATTGTGCCCACCACGAAGGTACTGTTGGGGCGATCTACATACCCGCACAGCGCCGCGCCAACATTATGCAGCAGTCCCATCGCCTCATGATAGTTATCGGTTAGCTCATGGGCGTTTGGCACTTCTTTGCCCATGATCAGGCCCAGCAGCGGCCCATCATAAAGCGAGAGTAACGGGCGCGAGAGATTTCGCCGCGCGACAGTTTCCCGCGCCAGCAACTGCATCTCATATACAGCACGATGCGCATTGATCGCAGCGTTGGGAATGACGCGCCCGTCGGGGTTACGCACATCCTGATTCTCGTAAAAAAGCTGCGGCTCGGTAACGCAGTCCGGCAGGCTGTCGGACCCATGCGGATATACGAAAACGCCGATGTTGGTCAGGTAGTACAGGACAGGACCATGCGTATCAGGATAAATCTGTGACCCATCCGCCGCCAGGATCGTCGCCACGGACGGGCATTCTGGCAGCGGGATGCCGACGTTGATCGGCTCATCCATTGGCGCAGCGCCACGAAAGCCAGCGTCATTCGTGCGAGCCAGATAAATCTTTTCCCAGATTGCATCCAGATCGTTCAGTTCGAGTAACTGTTGGCCCGCAGCACGCGTCTGTTCACCCACGGTCACACTGCGGTTGGCGATTGCAGCCCCCATCTGCGCAATCTGGGGTACTACCTTCTCGAATTCGAGTGACAAAGGTAGGATTCCTGTTAAGTTTACGCAATCAGCACGTTTGTTCCCTACACCATGCGGCAGTCTATCACGGTTAACGGGTCCCGTCAACTACAAACCGATTCTGAGAGCCGAACTACGCGCTGCTATCTGTGCTAAAATGCAATAAAGGCTTCACAAACAGACACGGACTTTGCCAATGTCTAAACATAGATCAAAACATACAGACTCAATACCTGGTAGACCTGGTTATCGCACTCGCGGCGGGCGTTCTGGCCTAGATCCAATTGATAATCAAACAGAGGCAAGTTTTGTCGAGGGTCTATTTATTCGGAAACTGTTCACAGGGAAAATACGAACTCGAAATCCAGTGTACCTTCTGATCATGTTATTGGTCGGTCTGTTGTTACTATTGTTTCCTCTAGCCGGATTATTCGCTGGTGGAAAAGTTACCCAAACAGGCGCTGTTGTAGAAATCCTGTTTACGCTCTTGTGCGTATGGCCTTTCGGCCTCGCTCTTCTATTCAACTTTGCCATGTCTGTGAAACCCAGACATTAGAACTGAGCAAAGAATCGAGAGGTCAGCGTTTGCCGCGGGACACGAGTTGGTAGATCGGCTGCATGACGCAGATCGTATCGGCGAGACGCTTCGCCGTTAGTTCGAGGAAGTCTTCGTCCATCACCTGATAGTCGAACGCCGTGTAAATCTTGGTCCAGCCCTTGTCCCACGGTTCAGCGTACACTTCAAACAGGTAATGATCAAACCCGGTCAGCAGCGACACATTGACCGCGCGGTCTTTACTCTCGAAGTGCAGGCCCAACTCAATGCGGTTTTCGCCATAGCGCGGCATCAATTTCACGATCTCATAGTGAAAGCGCTTGTCATCATAATACACTTGCGAGAGCCACGGCATGAGGAAAACGTGAAAACCGCGCAGTTCACGTGGAAGCTGTTCGCGGGCAACCTGTGGGACTCTTTTTACGAAATCCGAGACTTTGATGATCATTTACAACTTCGGCATGACTTCATTAGCAATCTTGCCTTATTATAGACAAGCAGGGGCAAACCTTCCATCGATTTTGACTGCTTTATTGAGCCTTTTTCACGGAGAAACGTAATGACCGATCTCATCGGCAAGCGCCTGGGTCAATTTGAAATTATTGAAGCCATCGGGCAGGGTGGCATGGCGACGGTTTACCGGGCCAGACAGGCCTCAATGGATCGAGATGTCGCCGTCAAAGTCATCAGCAACCAGTTGACGGGCAGCCCCGAATTTATCACGCGTTTCGAGCATGAGGCTCGGTTGATTGCCAAGCTGCAACATGCACATATTTTGCCCGTCTATGATTTTGGGCGCGAAGACACAACAATCTATCTCGTTATGCGCATGGTTGACGGTGGCTCGTTGGACCGTCGCCTGCGTGCTGACACAGATCGCAGCAGCGTTGACCTACGCCCATGGCGAGGGTATTGTGCATCGTGACCTGAAGCCCAACAATATTCTATTAGACAAGTCAGGCGACCCGTACCTAACCGATTTTGGGATCGCCAAAATCCTGAAGAGCAACGTTGCGCTCACGGCGACAGGTGCGGTGATGGGTACACCCGCTTACATGGCCCCGGAGCAGTGGATGGGCCAAAGCGTCGACGCGCGGACTGATATTTATGCGCTTGGCGTAATGCTGTACGAGATGTTAACTGGCACATTACCGTTTACAGGCGATACGCCATTTGTCTTGATGCACAAGCATCTTGATGAAGTCCCGCCGTCGCCGGATACCATCATCTCTGGATTGCCCTCCGGCGTCAGCGACGTGATCAAACATGCAATGGCAAAATCCGCTGACGAACGGTACGCTTCTGCCAAACAGATGGCCGAAGCCTTCAATTATGCTGTGAACGGCCTGTCTGCGCCGACAAAGCCGATCACTGCTGGTGAGAATGAACCGACATTTATCGGCGCGACTCCAACGCCTGACTCGGCGGCAGCGACTGCCAAACCAATTGAAACCGTTGCCAGAGAGCAGCGCAATCGCTCCTTGCCCTGGTTGCTCATCGCAGGAGCCGCCATCGTTGTGATCGCGATTATTGCTGCTGCGGTTTTCAGCGGGAATCGACGCCAACCGTATAGTCAGGTCGTCAAATTGACTGGACACACCGCTACGGTGTTCGGTGTCGCGTGGAGTCCCGACAGCAGCAAGATCGCCAGCGCATCTGAAGACAAAACCGTGCGCCTCTGGAATGCTGCCACAGGTGAAAATCTGTCAACGCTACGTGGACATACCGGGATCGTCCTGAACATTGCGTGGAGCACTGATGGCAAGCGCCTGGCTACTGCCAGCGAAGACAACACGATCCGCATCTGGAACCCGGAGCGCGGTGAACCTATCGCGACCCTTGATTCACCGTCGCAGTTGCATCCGGCCCAGCTTGCCTGGAGTCCCGATGGGTCGATGCTGGCAAGCTCCTATGCTGGCGGCGCAGTCTATATCTGGAATGTAGACACCAAAAAGCCTAAGCTTGCGATTGACAACGAGAGTCTTTTTGCACAACCCCTTGCCTGGAGTCCCGATGGCAGCAAGATTGCCGCGTCGATGGGCGACAATTCGATCCAGATCATCGATCCCAAGACCAACAAGGTGCTGATAACCTTCGCGGCGCATACCGATTACATTCAATCGCTGGCCTGGAGTCCCGATGGCAGCCGACTGGCGAGTGCCGCTAATGATGGCACAATGCGCACGTGGGATTTGACTTCTGGCAGCGCCGTCCCGCTGTTAAACATCAATGCGCAAAAGGCCGAGGTTAGTGCCGTCACATGGAGTCCCGATGGTAAGCAGCTTTCTACCAGCAGCGGATTTATCAATCTGGGCGGTACGGATGATCTGGCGACGCGCATCTGGGATGCCGAAACCGGAAAATTGATCACGACGTTGCAAGGCCACTCCAAACCCATCCGCACGGCAGTCTGGAGTCCCGATGGAAAACGATTGGCAACGGCCAGCCTCGACAACGACATTATTCTCTGGTCTACAGATAAGTAGCTTTTATTCGGGGAGCAGCCCTTCGGGGAGTTCGACAGTCATCGTGCCTGCGTCGACGTTGATATTGACGATAACGCTGGGGATAGCGGGTAGCAGCACTTCACCATACTTCTCACTCTTGACGGCGTATACGTCATTCGCGCCTGTCTCGATGACATCCACGAGGCGACCCAGAACTTCGCCCTGCGTGGTTTGCACTTCCAGACCCATGATCTGGAACAGATATACTTCGTCGGCTTCGAGCGGGACGGCATCTTTGAGCGATACGAAGATATATTTGCTGCGCATCAGGTCAGCGGCCTCCCGACTGTCAACACCTTCAAGATGCAACAGCCAGTGATCGTTCTTGGCACGGCGGACCCACACCATGCGCTGTCTGCTCAAATTGCGAGGTTTTTCGGGATCGGAGCCAATGTACACCACATCAAGATCATTCAGGCGTTCGGGGTAATCGGTCATCATCTTGACGCTGAGATCGCCGCGTATGCCATGCGGGCGGAGGACTTGCGCCAGGACAAGATACTGCGGTCCAGAGGTTGCATTGTCTGGATCATTCGCTTTAGAGGTCATGTTGAGCAGATCAGACGATCTCAAGGGTAATGCGTTTACCCTCTTTGGTCGCGATGACACGCAGCAGCGCCCGGATCGCGTTAGCAACCCGACCACTCTTGCCGATCACGCGCCCCATATCGTCGGGGGCAACGCGCAGTTCTAGGATGATTGCCGACGACCCCGACATCGTTTCGGTCACTTCCACCGACGCCGGATCATCCACGAGCGACTTGGCAATATATTCAACTAAATCCTTCATGCTGCGATCTCCCTAAAACCTATCTATCAGTCTCTTTAAATTCCGACAGGTTTTTCTCCCATTAACTAATGTTTATCGAATGGGAGAAACATATTGTACCTGTTCCCCCTCTCCTGTTTGCGGAGAGGGGGTCGCCTTTGGGGTCGAATATTGATCAGGCTAATTGACCGCCAAGCGACCCCAAAGGACGGGGTGAGGTTCCTACTCCGCAGACTCACTCGCCGCGTTTGCACGCTCGGCCTTTGCGCCGGGCCTGCCCACAGGAGATTCCTTGCGAGTCTTTTGATTTTGCGGGCCACGAGCGGCTTTTTCCGCCTCGGCTTCGGCGGTCAGCGTTTCGATGCTTTCGCCTTTACGCAGACGTTCCAGCCGAGCATTCGTCCCCAGCTTGTCCAGAATGCGGACCACGGGTTCACTGGCCTGTGCGCCGACGCTCAGCCAATATAGAGCGCGATCTTCCTTGAGGTCCATCGTGATCGGCTCAGTGCGCGGATTATAGAATCCAATGATCTCGATATAACGACCATTGCGCGGGCTTTCCTGGTTAGCCACGACGATACGGTAACTTGGTTGCTTTTTCAGTCCTACACGGCGTAAACGGATACGGACCATATTTGATCCAACAGCTCCTGTCTGAGTTTTAAAGTTCGGTTCCATTAAACGGTGTGCTGCATGTGACGGAGGGTGTACGTCCGAAGGGAGACGTGGCCCATCACGCTGCCCAGCACCGTGAAACAGCATAAAAAGTGAGTTAGCGGAACATCTTGCCCATGTCGATTCCTCGACCACCTTTGAGCATCTTCATCATGCGCTGCATTTCGCGCAGTTGCTTGAGTAGCTGGTTAATCTCCTGAATGCCTTCCAGTTCGCCTTCGGGCTTGGTATCGCGGTTGATGTACCCTGCCCCACGTGCGATGCGCTTCTTGCGGCTGGCGTTCAGAATTTTAGGGTTGCGCCGCTCCTCAATAGTCATTGAGTGGATAAGCGCCTCGATCTTGCGCAGCGACTTTTCGGCATCGTCCTGGTTGATCTGATCCTTATAGCGGCTCAAGCCGGGGATCATGTCGAGCAGTTGCCCGATTGGCCCCATCTTCTTCATCTGCTGCATCTGGGCCAGGAAGTCTTCGAGGTTGAACTCGGACTTCATCAACTTCTTCTGAAGGCGCTCGGCCTCCTGCATATCGAAGTTTTCTTGCGCCTTCTCGATAAGCGAAAGCATATCGCCCATGCCCAGGATACGCTGCGCCACACGATCAGGATAGAAGACTTCGAGCGCGTCGGGCTTTTCACCCGTGCCGATGAACTTGATCGGTACGCCTGTCACGGCACGCATCGAGATCGCAGCACCGCCGCGTGCATCGCCATCCATTTTGGTCAGGATCAGCCCGGTCAGGCCCACTCGCTCGTTGAAGCCCTCGGCAATCTTGACCGCTTCCTGTCCGGTCATTGCGTCCGCAACGAGTAGCACCTCGGCGGGCGGGACGCGCCGCTTGATCTCTTCAAGCTCGGTCATCAGGCGGTCATCGATCTGCAAACGGCCTGCGGTGTCGATGATGACCACGCCCGCGCCTGCATCACGTGCCACTTTGAAACCGCGCTCGACAATATCTGGCGGTGCGGCAGAAGTCCCCTCATCATAGATTTCCACGCCAAGCTGCTTTGCCAGCGTTTTGATCTGGTCAACGGCGGCGGGACGGTACGTATCGGCGGCAATCAAATAGGGTCGCCGTCCATCCTTGCGGATACGCAGCGCCAGTTTGGCAGCCATCGTCGTCTTACCGGACCCCTGCAAGCCGACCAGCATGATCACACGCGGCGATGGACCATTGAAGTTTAACTGGCCTGCCTCACCAAGCGTTTCGGTCAGTTCCTCGAAGAC
>WNFL01293083.1_pt2 | contig 11145 bp, 12 predicted proteins | sample 5400361 | NCBI WGS metagenome assembly WNFL01 (sample SAMN13153351, study PRJNA577476) | soil metagenome | isolation source: 40 cm soil on Douglas fir-dominated hillslope | place: USA:California | collected 2013-09-17 | reverse complement strand
ACGACGCGAATCAGTTTGATTTCACCAAGTTAGTTATTGAGGTTTTGCCGACCGTGACGCCTTCTTCTTTGGCTTACCCTTCGGGGGTTTGACGCGTAGCAATCGCGATACAGCGTCTTTGAATTCAAACGGAATGGGAGCAATCTTCTTGGATTTCGGCACGGCTCAGGCTAACACCGTCACGCGGCGAACGGCAGATCCATCTGCCGTGGTTCGTGCGGTTGATGCTTCCACCAGTCTCGAAAGCGGCGACCCTTGCCGAGCCTTACGCGCTCAGCCCGGCCGCCTTCGATGGTTCACGATACGTGAGGCGCTTGTTCGATGTGTCTGACATCGTGGCGCTGCTCGAATCCGCAGAATCTAAAAAAGCGGCATAGCCAGACATGACAGCAGAGGAACTCATCGAAGCGGCATATAAGGTTGCCGGAGTGTTTACTCCAAGCGAGGACTGCACAGTGGGTGGTGTGGCAGCCGCACTCGTGACCGCAGCCGGCAACGTCTATACGGGCATCTGCATCGACACAGAATGCAGTCTCGGATTCAAGGCGCACGAATCGGAAATCCGCTTAATCGTTGCGGTGAGAACAGATGGAGCGATTGTGCCTCCTTGCGGCCGATGCAGGGAGTTGATGTGGCAAGTCAGCCCACTGAATGCCGCAGCCAGGGTCATTGTCGGGAACCACGACCGGACCGTTCTACTGTCCGACCTGTTACCGTATCCTTATCCAAAGTAGCCCACTACCGAATCGCGCGACTCACCGAGTTTCGGAATGTAACGATCCATTCACTCGGTAGACGCGATCTGGCTCCTATTATCGTAGTCGGCCCAGACGGTATTCCAGCGACGGTTCCGCCTGGCGCGAGTACGCCTCTAGGAACCTATACCCTCCACACAACTCAATGGCGGATTCACTTTGATCAGCTTCTGGAAAGTGCCGAGATGGAGTTCGTCTTGATGGTGGATCGACCATCGAGGACGCCGATGATCGAAGGGTTCTATACGACGTTATTGAATCAAGTCGAGGTAGGTGGGCGGAGGAAATTGCGAGTCAGAGAGAACGTTGACTTGTTTGACAATCTAGGTAGGGAGCGAACCGTGAGTCCCGAAGAGGCCCAGACGGCTAAGCAGCTATACTCGCGAATACCGCCTGGCCTGAGCCACCTTTTGGAGCCTCCTAGCTAACGATTGAGCTGTTCCCTTTTTCTTTTTCGCTGGTTTCACTCGCAGCAAACGCGACACGGCGTCTTTGGACTCAAACGGAACCCATACATCTCCTCCGCGAAGCTGACGCGATGGTCTGCGGCTCTGCAATCCACGTGGGGCTCCTGACAATGTCTTCTCGGACTCTGTACTCCAATCAGTTGTTCTGACGAACAGTCTCAGAGCTCCGCACTCCAACCAGTTGTTCGAGAGAACGCCGTCAGAGCCGTGTACTCCAATTAATTGGTCTGACGACGTCTCATATCTCCCGCTATTAATTCGTGGCGCCTTTCAACAAACGCGGAACGCCGCGGAATAGAAGTCGAGCTCCTGTCGGAGACGCAAGGCGGGGTGGAGTAGGATGCGAAACGTGCGGCTCGGACTCAACATTCCCAAAGCGGACCCGGGACTCTTCGACGTGGCCGGCTTTGGCCTCAACAGCATCGACCTGCTGGCCGTGGTGGCCGAGTACCCGGCGTCGAACACCAAACAACGGCTGCAGCGGTTCATGCACCTGCCCGGTGGGCAGATTGCGACGGCGCTCACGGTCTGCTCCCGGCTGGGGTGGCGGTCGAGGTACATCGGCGCCTTCGGCTCGGACGACCTCGGCAGGCTGTCGCGCGACAGCCTGGTTAACGAGGGGATCGATCTCAGCGCCGCGCGGACGGTCGCGGGCGCGACGAATCAGTTCGCCGTGATTCTCGTCGACGCGCGATCCGGAGCTCGCACGGTGCTCTGGGATCGACATCCGCTGCTCACATGGGAGCCGGGAGACATGCCGCGCGACGCCGTGACGTCGGGGCGCATGCTGCTACTCGATTGTCACGAGACCGCCGCCGCGACGCAGGCCGCACGCTTTGCGCGCGAAGCGGGGGTGCCGACTGTCCTGGACGTCGAAAAAGTGCGTCCGGGCATTGGCGATCTGCTCCAGCAGATCGACGTCATCATCGCCGCGCAGGATTTTCCGTCGGCACTCACCGGCTACGAGGAGCTGGGCCACGCGCTGACCGTGATGTCGCGTGAGTTTCCTGCGCAGCTTGTGTGCGTCACACTCGGCGAGCAGGGGAGCCTCGCCCGGTGCCACGGCCGCGAGATTCGTACTCCTGGATTTCAGGTCGACTGCGTCGACACGACCGGCGCCGGCGACGTCTTTCGGGGCGGCTTTGTTGCCGGTTGCCTGCGCGAACCAGACGTCGACGTCGAGGACGTGCTCACATATGCCAACGCCGTCGCGGCCCTCAATTGCCGCGCCCTCGGGGCCCGCGGCGGCATCCCGACGGCTCGCGAAGTCGAAGAGCTTCTCTGGGCCCGGCAGCGGATGTAACTGGCCTATTTAACCTTCGGGACGCCGCACGGGTCTAACCGGTTGTGGCTCCTTCTCTCACGTGGGCGATCCATGGACGGGCAATTGGCCAGGGCTGGACGTTGGCGCCTGTAGACACGGTGAAGACCTCGGGCGGCGACGCCGTGTCGCTCGCCGAGTTCGCCGCGTTCACCGACGTCCAGCTGGTCGATGCGTGCCGGGCCGGACGCCGCGGCGCGTTCGACGTCATCGTCGAACGGCATCGCCGTTCGGTGTATCAGTTGTGTTATCGCTTCGTCGGCAACCACGAAGACGCGAGCGACCTGTCGCAGGACATCTTCTTGCGCGCGTATCGAGGGCTGGGCAGCTTCCGCGGCGGCTCGTCGCTCGCCACCTGGCTGTATCGCATCGGCGTGAACGCCTGCCTGAATCGTGTCAGCGTCAGGAAGGTGGTTACCGAAGACATCGGGGCGCGGCAGCACATCGACACGCGCACCGAATCGCCTTCCGAACGGGTTCTCCGGCAGGAGCGGGGCGCGCGCGTGCGCGAGGCGATCGCGCAGTTGCCGCCGAAGCAGCGCGCGACGCTGGTGCTCCGGATCTATCAGGAGCTGTCGCACGAGGAAATTGCCGGCGTGCTGGGCAGCTCGGTTGGCGCGGTGAAGGCAAATTTCTTTCACGCGCTCGGCAACCTGAAGAAGCTGCTGCGAGGAGCAGCGCTCTAGTCCCATGGCTCACCTGACGCCTGAACGGCTGGTCGATCTTGCTGAGGGCACTGAGCTCGAACGCGCCGTGCCGCATCTTGGCGGGTGCGAGGTGTGTCGCCGCGCGCTGGCCGAGTTGCGCGCGACCATCGCCGACGCGGCCGGCCCGGCCCTGTTCTGGGATCATCTATCGGCGCGCGTCCGCGACGCGGTGGAAGAGGAAGAGCAGGGTACGCCGGACGCGAGTTGGGTGGAGCGTTGGCTCCGGCCACGCGTCTCTCTCCCGATTCTCGCGGCCGTCGCTGGCGTCGTCATCGTCGCCGTTGTCGCCTCACGCCGGCCGGGCGCTCCGAATCTGCTTCCCGCCGTGCCGCTGCCAATCGCCGAGAACGCCCAGCTGCCATCGCTGCCGCCGCTCGAACCGCTCGGCGCGTCCGACGACCCGTCGCTCGGTCTGTTGGCGGATTACGGGACGACGTTGGAGTGGGACGACATGCGCGCCGGGATGGCTCTGGCCACCCATGTCGGCGGCTCCGACGAAGTGGTCATCGCGCTCAGCACCGAAGAGCGTCAGGAGCTGCAGCGGCTGCTCCAAGAAGAGATGACGCAGCCAAGCGCGCTGGGGGCGAGCTGATGAGGGGAGTGCCTGGGATGTTGAAGCGACGGATGGCCGCGGCTGTCGCCGCGGCGATGTTCGTGGTGGGACTTGCAGGCGCCGCGCGCGCACAAGGTCGGGCCGGCGGCGTCCCGCCCGAGGATGCGGCCGTCTCGCCCGTCGAGCTGCAGCGCATGTTCGACGCCTACGCCATCGTGCAGGCGCAGGACTTCCTCAAACTCGGCGACGAACAGTATGCGAAGTTTCTGCCGCGGTTCAAGGGGATGCTGGATGCGCGGCGTCAGGCACTACAGCAGCGTACGCGCGTCCTCAACGTCGTACGCCGGCTGCTGATGGACGCGCAGTCAGACGATGGCATGGTGCGGGATGCGCTCAAGCAGCTGCAGGAGATCGAGAATCGCGGCCAGGCCGACGCGCGCAAAGCGTACGATGGGATCGATCAGGTGCTCGATCTCAGACAGCAGGCGAAGTTTCGCGTGTTCGAAGAGCAGATGGAGCGCCGCAAGCTCGAGCTCGTCACGCGCGCCCGGCAAGCCAATCGTCAGAACCGATTGCAGCAGCAGAAGCAGCAGCCCTAACATCACCGCCCGCCCAACCCGTGTGGTACAATTCGGCGTAGGAATCCTGCGCCGAAGTCCATGCGTTCAAAGTACTTACGACGCCATATCTGGCTGTTGGCCGCTGTCGCGATTGCCGGTGTCCTCGCCGTCACGCTTGGCGCGGACGGCGATGCGCGATCCTCGCGGCGCGACGCCAACCTCATGAAACAGAAAGTCGCAACCATCAACCGCCTCGGCGAGCGGCCGTTGAAGGAACGGCGCCGCACGACCGTCACCGAGAGCGAAGTGAACGCCTATCTCACGCTCGAAGCGATCGGCGACTTGCCGAAGGGCGTCATCAATCCATCGATCACGATTCTCGCCGGCGGCCGCCTCTCTGGCCGTGCGGTCGTCGACCTGGATGCGGTGCGCAGAGAATCGCCGCCGAAGGGTCTCCTCGATCCCAAGAACCTGCTGATCGGCCGCTTGCCGATTACAGCGACCGGCGTATTGACGACAAAGAACGGCGTCGGCCGTTTCGCCCTGGAATCGGCGAACGTCGGCGGCCTGCCGCAGGAGATCCTGAGCTATTACTCGCGGACGCCGGAGAAGCCCGACGGCATCAACCTCGACGATCCCTTCAACCTTCCCGTGCGCATTCGCGAGATCCAGGTCAGCCGCGGTCAGGCGATCGTCGTGCAATGAACAACACATGAATGCGGCTGACGAGGCGCTTGCGACGCCCCTGCAGTTTCTGAAGGGCGTCGGACCCCGGCGAGCCGCCGACTTCGAGCGCGTCGGCCTCCTCACTCTCGAAGATCTGCTCACTCGATTCCCCATCCGTTACGAAGATCGCAGCCGGCTTCAGAGCATCGCGTCGCTCAAACCCGGGCAGACGGCCGCGGTGGCGGGCCGCATGCTCAGCTGCGGCCTTCGTTTTACACGCCGGCCCGGCTTCAAGATCTTCGACGCCGCGGTGGACGACGGGACGGCGTCGATCCGCATCTCGTGGCTCAACCAGCCGTTCCTTCGCGACGTCTTCGCACCCGGGCAGCACGTCGTGCTGTTCGGCGCCGTCGAGATGCGCGGGTCCGGCGGGCTTCAACTGACCAATCCGCAGTACGAAATCCTCGACGACGAGGATGGCGAGACGATTCATACGGGACGGATCGTGCCCGTCTACGAGAAGGCGGGCAGCGTCACCCCGAAGATGCAGCGGCGCCTGGTCCATGATGCGCTGCAGCGGCTCTCTCCCGACCTTCCGGATCCGCTGCCGGAGGCGGTTCGCGTCCGGCTGAAGCTCCCGTCGCGCTACGCGGCGCTTCTGGCCACGCACTTCCCGCCATCGGACACGGCCGTCGCGGATCTCAATCGCTTTACGACGCCGGCCCAGCATCGCCTGATCTTCGAGGAGGCGTTTCTGTTCCACGCCGGCGTGGCCGCCCGGAGGCAGGCGGTCGCAGAGGAGCAGAAGGTCATCGTTCCGCAAGTCGACGATCGCATCCGCGAGTCGGCGCGGCGCGTGCTGCCGTTCAAGCTGACGGCTGGTCAGAAATCCGCGCTGAAAGAAATCGTGGACGACCTGCAGCGGCCGCAACCGATGAACCGGCTGCTGCAAGGCGACGTCGGCGCGGGCAAGACAATCGTGGCGCTCCTCGCCGCGCTCGTAGCCATGGAAAACGGCCTGCAGGTGGCCTTCATGGCGCCGACGGAGATTCTGGCCGAGCAGCATTTTCTGAACATTTCCCGGCTGCTGACGGCGTCGCGCTTCCGTATCGCGATATTGACCGGCAGCACGGCCAGTGCCGCGCGCCGCACGACACTCGCGGAGGTCCAGGCCGGCACGATTCACCTGGTCGTCGGCACGCACGCGCTCGTCGAGGGTGACGTCTTGTTCAAGCTGCTCGGCCTCGTCGTCATCGACGAGCAGCATCGATTCGGCGTGCTGCAGCGGGCGAGCCTGCGGACGAAGGCGATGCACCCGGACGTGCTCGTCATGACTGCGACGCCGATTCCGAGGACGCTGGCGCTCACGCTCTATGGCGATCTCGACGTGTCCGTCATTCGCGATACGCCTCCGGGACGCGTGCCGACGAAGACCAGCGCGAAGCCGGAATCGCGCCGTGATGAGATCTATACGTTCGTGCGCGGGCAGCTCGACGCGGGCCGCCAGGCCTACGTGATCTATCCGCTGGTCGAGGAATCGGAGAAGGTCGATTTGAAGGCCGCGACGGCGATGTTCGATCACCTGTCGCAGGATGTCTTCCAGCAGTATCGTCTCGGCCTGCTGCACGGCCGGATGAAGGCCGACGCCAAAGATCGCGTGATGAAAGCCTTCGCGGCCGGCGAGATCCAGATGCTCGTTTCGACGACCGTCGTGGAAGTCGGCGTCGACGTGCCGAACGCCAGCGTGATGCTCGTCGAGCACGCCGAGCGGTTCGGCCTGTCGCAGCTTCACCAGCTTCGCGGCCGGGTCGGCCGTGATCGGCATCAGTCGTACTGCGTCCTGCTGTATCAGGCGCCGCTGTCGGACGAGGCGCGCGAGCGGCTTGGGGCCATGTCCGAGACGACCGACGGATTCGAAATCGCCGAGCGCGACCTGTTGCTGCGCGGACCGGGGGATTTCTTCGGCACGCGTCAGGCGGGTCTGCCGACGTTCCGCTCGATCGATCTGGTGCGCGACCGGCACGTCCTCGAGGAAGCCAAAGGCGAAGTGGACGTCTGGCTGGCCTCGAGCGCTCAACCGGCTGCCGCGCTGGCGCCGATGCTCGCGACGTGGCAACAACGCTTCAAGCTCATCGAAGTCGGATGAGGGTGATCGCTGGGGGGCTGAAGGGCCGCCGACTGCAGGCGCCGACATGGGACGGATTGAGACCGACGTCGGACAAGCTGCGTGAAACGCTCTTCAATCTGCTCTCGCCGAGGATTTCCGGGGCGCGGCTGCTCGATGGCTACGCGGGGACGGGCGCCGTGGGGATCGAGGCCATCAGCCGGGGCGCGCTGGAGGTGACGTTTGTCGAACACGACCGGCGTGCACAGGCGCTGATCGCCGGGAACATCACACACTGCGGGATCGCGGAGGGCTATGCTATTATCGGCTCGACCGTCCTGCACGCGATCGAGACGCTGCGTGACGGCCCTGTAAGAAACGTCTTCGATATCGTCTTTCTCGACCCACCATACGCCAGCGACATTCATGATGTACTGCAAGCTGTGGGTGCGATCGTCAAAGAGGATGGGCTCGTGATCGTCGAACACGCGCGCCGCGCGCAGCCGCCGGCCGCCGCCGGAGCGCTGACACGGACACGCGAGGTGCGGTCGGGCGACAGCGCCCTGGCGATTTACGCATGTCAACTCTAGCCGTCTACCCGGGATCCTTCGATCCGCTGACCAACGGCCATGTCGACATCATCGAGCGTGGCGCGCGGCTCTTCGATCGAATCATCGTGGCGATTCTGGTGAACGCGGAGAAGTCGCCGCTGTTTACGGCGGCGGAGCGCGTGGACATCGCGCGGAAGGTCTTCAAGGATTACGCGAACGTGGAAGTGGACACCTTCGACGGACTGCTGGTGGACTACGTCGCGAAGCGGCACGCGAACGTGCTCGTCCGCGGGCTGCGGGCCTTGTCCGACTTCGAGTACGAATTTCAGATGGCGCTGATGAACCGGCGTCTCAACTCGACGATCGAAACAGTGTTCATGATGCCCGCGGAGCAGTACTCGTACATCAGCTCGCGGCTGATCAAAGAAGTCTTCGCGCTCGGCGGGCGAGTGCAGGGACTGGTTCCGGAACTGGTGGAAACGCGCCTGCGGGAAAAGCAGGCGGTCCGTACGTAGACGGACGTAGCGCGGCCCTTTCAGGGCCGCGACAGCGAGGCTGAAAGCCTCGCTCTACATGGACAGAGGTGATCGATGGCGCGGTTGGCAGAGCGGACCTCACGAATTGCAACGTCGGCGACGATGGCGGTGGGCGCGAAAGTCGACGAACTGCGGCGTTCGGGCGTCGAAGTGATCGACTTCGGCGCTGGCGAGCCCGACTTCGGCACGCCCGACGCCATCAAGGGCGCGGCCCACAAGGCGCTCGATGCCGACTTCACCAAGTACACGCCCGTGCCGGGCATCGCCGAGCTTCGCAAGGCCGTCTGCGATCGCTACAAGACGGACTACGGCGTCGAGTACACCACGTCGCAGGTCATCCTGACCGCGGGCGGCAAGCAGGCGCTCTACAACTCGGCCCTTGCGCTCTTCGGGCCCGGCGACGAGGTCATCACGCACCAGCCGTACTGGCCGACGATCGTCGAGCAGGTCAAGCTCGCCGACGCAACACCTGTGGCGGTTGAAACGCGCCCCGAGGATGGATTCGCCATCCACGCGGACAGGATTCTGCGTGCGGTGACGCCGCGAACGCGCGGCATCATCATCAATTCGCCGTGCAATCCGACCGGTGCGCTGATTTCCGAGGCCGACTTCACCGCCATCGCGGAGTTTGCCGGAAAGCAGGGGATCTGGCTCGTCGTTGACCTCTGCTACGAGCGGCTGATTTACGACCCGGTTCCGCACAACCTGCCGCGCATCATGGCGGACAAATGCCCGGAGACCGCCGTGATCTGCGGATCGGCGTCGAAGGCGTACGCGATGACCGGATGGCGCTGCGGCTGGACCATCGGCCCCGCCAAGATGATCGCAGCGTGCAACGCCATTCAGAGCCATGCAACCTCGAACGTGAACTCGATCACGCAAAAGGCGGTCGTCGAGGCGCTGACAGGCGTGCAGACAGCGGTTACGGCGATGCTCGACGAGTACCGGACGCGTCGCGACAACCTCTACGGATGGCTGACGGCGGATCCGCGGATCAAGTGCCTGAAGCCGGCCGGCGCCTTCTACATGTTCCCCGACATCCGCGAAGCCATGGCGGCGGGCGGCTTCAAAACGTCGATGGACTTCGCCACGGCGCTCCTCGACGAGCAGCGCGTGGCCGTCACGCCTGGCGAGGCCTTCGACTCGCCCGGCTTCGTCCGCATGTCGTACGCGACGTCGATGGCCAATCTGAAGGAAGGCACTCGGCGCCTCGTTGAATTCGTCGCAGCCCGCGCCGGTTCTCCCGCCGCCGCCGCTCGCTGACAACACTCATTCACACCTGATGCCCAACAACCACAGACGTCATGGAGCTCCACGCCCGGCGGCAATTCCGCCGGGCGCGGATCCGCCGGCCGGGGCCGAAGCTCCCGCCGATCCGACAAAACCCGCGCAGCCCCGCGGCCTGAACATCACGGATCTGAAGGACCTGAGCATTCAGAAGCTCACGCAGATCGCAAAAGACATGACCGTGGCCGGCGCGACCGGCATGCGCAAGCAGGAGCTGATTTTCCAGATCCTGAAAGCGCAGACCGAGCAGAGCGGCTTCATCTTCTCGGAGGGCGTGCTGGAAGTCCTGCCGGACGGCTTCGGCTTCCTCCGGGCGCCCGACTACAACTACCTGCCGGGCCCCGACGACATCTACGTCTCACCCTCGCAGATTCGCAAGTTCGATCTCCAGACCGGCGACACCGTGTCCGGCCAGATCCGATCGCCGAAAGAAGGCGAGCGGTACTTCGCGCTGATCAAGGTCGAAGCCGTCAACTTCGAAGCGCCCGACCAGGCGCGCGAGAAGCTGTTCTTCGAAAACCTGACGCCGCTCTATCCCCAGGAGCGCCTTGTCCTTGAATCGGCGCCCGAGCTCCTGGCGGGCCGCGTCATGGACCTGATGACGCCGATCGGCAAGGGCCAGCGCGGCCTGATCGTCGCGCCGCCGCGAACCGGCAAGACGATGCTGCTGCAGAGCATCGCGCAGTCGGTGTCGAAGAATCACCCCGAGGTGTACTTGATCGTGCTGCTCATCGACGAGCGCCCCGAAGAAGTCACCGACATGCAGCGGTCCGTCGACGGCGAGGTGATTTCATCCACCTTCGACGAGCCGGCGCAGCGCCACGTGCAGGTGGCGGAGATGGTGATCGAGAAAGCGAAGCGGCTCGTCGAGCACAAGAAGGACGTACTCATCCTCCTCGACTCGATCACACGCCTCGCCCGTGCCTACAACACGGTGATTCCGCCGTCGGGCAAGGTGCTCTCCGGCGGTCTCGATTCGAACGCCTTGCAGAAGCCGAAGCGGTTCTTCGGCGCCGCCCGCAATATCGAAGAAGGCGGCTCGCTCACGATCATGGCGACGGCGCTCGTCGACACGGGATCGCGGATGGACGACATCATCTTCGAAGAGTTCAAAGGCACCGGCAACATGGAGATCCACCTCGATCGCAAGCTGGTCGACAAACGGGTGTTCCCGGCGATCGACATCCTGAAGAGCGGCACGCGGAAAGAGGAGCTGCTCCTGCCGCGCGACGATCTGAACCGCATCTGGGTGCTGCGGAAAGTGCTCAATCCACTGTCGGCGGTCGAGGCGATGGAGTTGCTGCTCGACAAGCTCGGAAAAACGAAATCGAACGCCGAGTTCCTCTCGGCAATGCAGAAAATGGGGTAGGGAAGAATGGCCAACATCAAGCTCCGTCAGAACGGTCCGTATCTGGTCGAAGGCGACGACGTCACGTTGACGGATTGGAACGGGAACGCGTATCAGATTCCGAAGCGGCCCTTCGCGCTGTGCCGCTGCGGCGCCTCGACCAAGAAGCCCTTCTGCGACGGCACGCACTCGCGCATCGGATTCCAGGCCGCCGAAGCCGCCGTACCGGGAAGCGAGGACAAGCCGGCGACATAGGGCAAGGCGGGTTGGACTGAGGCAGGACAGGCGGG
>WNFL01195989.1_pt3 | contig 11145 bp, 11 predicted proteins | sample 5400361 | NCBI WGS metagenome assembly WNFL01 (sample SAMN13153351, study PRJNA577476) | soil metagenome | isolation source: 40 cm soil on Douglas fir-dominated hillslope | place: USA:California | collected 2013-09-17 | reverse complement strand
GACGCCTACAGTCTCAACGCCGAGACCGAGGCGCTGCTCCGCCATCTCGATCCCGCGCCGGTCGGGAAGTCCGCGGCGCCCGCGCTGCGGCGGCTGGCCGCGATGCTGGCGGAAGCGGGCATCGACACGCTCGATCTCTCCTTCGTGGACGGCTCGGGGCTCTCGCCGCTGAACCTCGCGACGCCGCGCGCGTTCGTGCGGTGGCTGGAATTCCTGAGTAAGGACCCCGTGCTGGGCGGTATCTTCCGCGAGTCGCTGGCCGCGCCGGGCGCGGTCGGAACGCTGCAGAAGCGTTTCGCGTCCCTGGCCCCCGGGGTGGCGGTGCGCGCGAAGTCGGGCACGCTGACCAACGTCAGCGGGCTCTCCGGCTACGTCACGACCCAGGAAGGGGAGCGGGTGGCGTTTTCGATCCTGAGCAACGGGAACCGCTCGAGCGTTTCCGCGGCCCACGCGACCGAGGAAGAGATCGTGACGGTCCTGAGCCGGTTCACGCGGGTCGCGCCCTCGCCGCAGTACGGGCCGTGGATGATCCCGCGATGATCGCGCCGCCGCGCCTCCGGCCGGGCGACCGGATCGGCGTCGTCGCGCCCTCGGGCCCCGTGCTGAAGCGGTACATGGCGGCGGGGCTCCGGGTCCTGGAACAGGCGGGATTCCGTCCCCGGCTGGGGCGGCATCTCTACGACCGCCGCGGCCACCTGGCGGGCTCCGACGGGGCGCGCGCCGAGGACCTGAACCGCATGCTGCGCGATCCCGACATCCGCTGCGTGCTCATGGCTCGCGGGGGCTACGGTGCCATGCGGATCGCGGAGTATGTGGACTGGGGCGCCATGGGACGCGATCCCAAGATCTTCGCGGGCTACTCCGACGCGACCTTCCTGCATCTGGGATTCCAGGCCCGCTCCGGCGTGCGCACCCTCCACGGGCCCAATCTCCACGGGCTGGGGTTCGGCCGGCGTGGGGAGATCACCCGCTGGCTCTCCTGGCTCACGCAGCCTCGGCCCGCGGACGGGACCCGGGAGCTGGCCGCGCCGCGGCGGCTCGGCGGGGCCGGCAGCACGACGGGGCGTGTGATCGGGGGAAATCTAGCGCTGATCCACCACGCGGCCTGCACCCGGTACCTGCCCTCGCTCCGCGGGGCGATCCTCTTCTTCGAGGAGGTGAACGAGCCCCCGTACAAGATCGACGCCATGCTGACGCACTTAGCGCTGGCGGGTATGATGCGGGGGCTTCGCGGCGTGGCGATGGGGGATTTCGTGAACTGCGTCCCGAAGCCGAAGCACCGGGAGCTCACGCTGCGGCAGGTGCTGGACGATCATCTGGGCGGGCTGGGCGTTCCGGCGCAGGGCGGGATCCGGGCGGGACACGGGAAGCGGAACCTACCGCTCCCTCTGGGCGCGCGCGCCACGCTGGATCCGCGGCGCGGGCGGCTCATCTTCGAGGAAGGCCTGGTGGCCTAGGCGTACACCCCGCGGAGCGTGATCGCGTCCACGACCCGCTTGATGGCCAGCATGAACGCGGCGACGCGGAGCGAGACCTTGTGCTCCTCCGCCATCCGGGCCACGTCGTTGAACGCGGTGACCATGATGTGCTCCAGGCGCTCGTTCACCTCGTGCTCCCGCCAGAAGTACCCCTGCCGGTCCTGCACCCACTCGAAGTACGACACCGTCACGCCGCCCGAGTTGGCCAGGATGTCCGGGATCACCATGACGCCCGCCTTGTTCAGAATCTTGTCCGCCTGATGCGTGGTGGGGCCGTTCGCGCCCTCGGCGATGATCTTGGCCGAGATTCGCGAGGCGTTCACATGCGTGATCTGGTTCTCGAGCGCGGCGGGGATCAGGATGTCGCAGGGCACCTCGAGGATCTTCTTTCCCTCGACCGGCGTCCCGCCCGGGAAGCCCGCGACGGTCTTCTTCTCCTCGAGGTGCTTCCAGAGCGCCGGCAGGTCGAGGCCCTTCGGGTTCTGGACGCCGCCCTTCACGTCGCTCACGCCCACGATCAGGGCGCCGTCCTTGGAGAGCAGATCGGCCGCGACCGAGCCCACGTTTCCGAAGCCCTGCACCACGACCTTGGCGCCCTTCAGGTTCATGCCCAGCTTCTTCGCGGCCTCGCGGATCACGAAGAGCACGCCGCGCCCCGTGGCCTCGCGCCGTCCCGCCGAGCCGCCCAGCTCGAGCGGCTTTCCGGTCACGACGGAGGTGACCGTGTGACGCGCGTGCATGGAGTACGTATCCATGATCCAGGCCATGGTCTGTTCGTTGGTGTTCACGTCGGGCGCCGGGACGTCGGAGTCCGGGCCGATGACGTCGATCATGTCGGCGGTGTAGCGTCGCGTGAGCTTTTCCAGCTCGGTCTTCGACATCTTGGACGGATCACAGGCGATCCCGCCCTTGCCGCCGCCGAAGGGAATGCCCACCACGGCGCATTTCCAGGTCATCCAGGCCGCGAGCGCCATCACCTCTTCCAGGTTGACGTCGGGGTGATAGCGGATGCCGCCTTTGGCGGGGCCGCGGATGATGGAGTGCTGGACTCGGTATCCGGTGAAGACGCGGAAGCTCCCGTCGTCCATCTGGACGGGGAGCTTCACGATCGTCGCGCGGCGGGGTTCCTTGATGATCTGGACGAAGCTGGGATCCAGCTTCAGTCGCTGCGCCGCCTCTTCGAACTGGAGGCGGGCGTTCTCGAGGGGATCGAGCTCCTTTTGAAGGTCGGAGCCCATGTCCATTCCAGACGAGCCGATCGTGGTCGACATCTCCATTATCCCCGGTTGGAAGGCGCTAAGTGACGAAAGTGCTTCTTGTTGAGCCCGCGGTAGTGTAGAGAGGTAGGGGTCGGAATACAAGCATGTACTATCTCTTCTACATCCCGATCGGGACCGAAGCACGCGTCCGGCAAACGCCCTGGGGCACGATCGCGCTGGCGTGCGTGAGCCTGGGCGCGTTCCTTTATTTCCGTTTTTCCCCCGGCTCGGAGCCCGACTACTACCGATTCATGCTGCACCCGGACGCGCCCTCGCTCTTCACGTCCATCACGTCCTCGTTCTTGCACTCGGGGTGGCTGCACCTCGTGAGCAATCTCATCTACCTCGGGATTTTCGCGCCGCCCATCGAATCGCGGATCGGGACCGGGAAGTTCCTGGCGGCGTACCTCTGCTTCGCGGGGCTGGCCAACCTGACCCAGGCCTGGTGGATGCTTCGGTACACGCCGGAGATCGCCTCGATGCCCATCCTGGGAGCGTCCGGGGCGGTCGCCGGGGTGATGGGGTTATTCCTTGTCCGCCTCTACTACGCGCGGCTCAAGTTCACCGCGGTCACGCTGCTCTATTTCCAGGGCATCACGCGGGTGAACAAGGTTGCGCTGCCCGCCTTCGCCGCGATCATCCTCTGGTTCGTGCTGCAGGCGGTCTACCAGATCGCGCAGCCGGTCGAGGGCACCGCGTACATCTCCCATCTCGCCGGCCTCTGCTACGGCGTGGGGCTGGGATTCCTGATGGGAATGTCCGGGGAGGGAAGGCTGGAGCGTCGCCTGATCCTCGGGGACCGCTACGCCGAGCGCGGGGAGTGGTTCGCCGCGCTGGGCGAGTACGAAGCGTATTTGTCGAAGCGGCCCCAGGACTCCGAGGTGCTGATCCGTGCGGCGCGGGTGCAGCGGGTGCTCCATCAGAGCACGGCGTCCCAGGAGCGGTTCCGCGAGACCATCGCATCGATGCTGCGCGCGGGCCGGGTCGAGGAAGCCTGCGACGTGTTCGACGAGATGAAGCGGTTGTTCGGGGACGTCTCGATCTCGTCCGGGCACCTGCTGCGGATCGCGCGCTCCTACGAGGAACGGCGGCGGCCCAGCGACGCCAGCCGCGCGTACGAGTCGTATGGTCGCCACTACCCGGAAGCGCCGGGCGCCGCCTCGGCGCTCCTCAAGTGCATCGATATCGAGCGGAGGGTGCTGAACAATCCCGGTCGGGCTCAGTACGTCTGCCAGGAGCTCTTGAAGCTGGATCTGCCGCCCGACGCGGCGAAGCTGGCCCGCGAGCGGATGGACGAGATCCTGGGTCAGCTGGTCAAACAGCGGATCACGATACAGGCGATTCCAAGAAAAACTAAGCCCGCCGCCTGAACCGAGGCTCGAGCCGCCGCTGCAGCGCGCGGAGGCGCGATCCCCAAGTCCGAACCAAAAAGAATCAGGGCCCCGGCGGCCACATGAAGCGCCGGGGCCCGTATGTCGTCAGCACTGAGATGTTGTGCGTTCGCTACTGAGGCAGGCAGTTCATCTCGGCGAGGTCCTTGTTCCGGTTGGTCGAGTCGAAGAGGTACACCCTGAATTGCCGTCCCGGTAAGAGCTCCGCCCGCGGCACGCAACGCGAGATGAGCCCGTACTGCATGCTCGCCTTGGATTCCCGGATGACCAGCTCCTTGGGGAGGAGCCGGCCGGTCTGCGGCACGAACCACAGCAGCACGGTCGTATCGCTCCGGGTGTCGTAGGGAACCTTGATTTCATAGGCTCCCGCGCCCTCGGTCGTGGCGGTGCCGGCCAGCTCGCCGTCCACGAAAAGGTCCACGATCACGTTCTCGACGGGCCTGTCGTTGATGTCGAGCACCGTGCCTGCGAACACCCCCAGCTGGCGGTCCATTCCCAGACCCTGGTACTCCTCGGGGTGTTTAGCATCGGAAGGAGGCTTGGTGTCCACCCGCTGCCCGGAGAGGCTGGTGGACGTGGGTGGCCCGGCCGCCTGAGCCGGCGCGGCCGTCAGGGCCAGGGTTGCGGAAAGCACGAGAATCCTCAAGATGGCTCGCATCATGGTCGATATCCTCCCCATGTGGCGCGTGCCCGGATGAGATTCCTGTAGGGCACGCTAGCACTCGTATCCGGGCCTGTCAACGTGGCTTCGGAGGGCAATCTGGCCTTGCGCCTTCCTCGCCGCGTCTGGTACGGTTCGCACGCTTCATGCCATGTAACTCTCTGTCCGCCAGGGCGGAGGGAGGGAGCAAGCCCACCATGTCGAGCCACGAGATTCGGGAGGCACGGATGTTTCTCGACCAGCTGATGGGCGTCTTTTCCAACGACGTCGCGATCGACCTGGGCACCGCCAACACACTCGTTTACCTCCGGGGGAAGGGCATCGTTCTGAACGAGCCCTCCGTGGTGGCGGTGGACCGGACGACCGGCAAGGTCATTGCCGTTGGAAAAGAAGCCAAGAGCATGCTGGGACGCACGCCGGACGAGATCGTGGCGGTCCGCCCGCTCAAGGACGGCGTCATCGCCGATTTCGAGAAGACCGAAGACCTCCTCCGCGAGTTCATCCAGAAGGCCCTCCGCCGCCGCACCTGGGTGCGTCCGCGGATCATCATCTGCGTCCCGTCCGGAATCACCGAGGTGGAGAAGCGCGCCGTGCAGGACTCCGCGCAGCACGCCGGCGCGCGCGAGGTGCTCCTGGTTCCGGAGCCGATCGCCGCGGCGATCGGGGTCGGCCTCCCGGTCGGGAAGCCCTCGGGGAACATGATCATCGACATCGGCGGCGGCACGACCGAAATCGCCGTCATGGCGCTGAACTCGATCGTGAACCAGCAGTCGATCCGGGTCGGCGGGGACGAGATGGACGAGGCCATCGTCCAGTACGTCAAGAAGGCCTACAACCTGCTCATCGGCGAGCAGACCGCGGAAGCGATCAAGATCAAGATCGGGTCGGCGTTCCGCCTCGAGCAGGAAGAGGAGATGGAGATCAAGGGACGCGACCTGGTCGCAGGCATCCCCAAGACCATGAAGATCTCGTCGGTGGAAGTCCGGGAGGCGCTGAGCGAGCCGCTCCAGCAGATCGTGGACGCGCTCATGCAGTCCCTGGAAAAGACGCCGCCCGAGCTGGCCTCGGACATCGTGGATCGGGGGATCGTCATGACGGGCGGCGGCTCGCTTCTGCGCGGAATCGACATGCTCCTTCGCGAAGCCACCAACTTGCCCATTACCGTCGCCGAGGATCCGCTCACCTGCGTGGTCCTCGGGACCGGAAAGATCCTCGACGATCCGACCCTCTACGAAAAGGTGCTCATGTCCGTCGTCCGCGACTGAGCGGCGGACGTGAGGCCTGATGTTCCGGCTGCTCTTCGCCCGCCGCTCTGACTGGGCGGCGTTCACCGTCGCCTGCGTTCTCTCCCTGACCCTCATGTCGCTCGGGCGCGGCCAGCAGGAGCGCGCCGTTTGGTTCATCCAGCACACCATCCTGTCCCCCGTGAACGCGGTCGTCGGCTGGGTGGACGCGGGCGTCGGGGTCTACTGGGAGAACCAGAAGCTCAAGAAGCGCCTCGCCCAGATCCAGATGGAGGCCGACGCGATGCGCACCGATCGCGTCGAGAACGCGCGCCTGCGCCGCCTCCTCGACCTCTCGCAGGAGAATCCCTCCGACCTGACGGCCGCACGGGTCACCGCCCGGAGCCTCGACCGCCTGGGCGGCAGCCTGACCATCGACAAGGGATCGAAGGACGGCGTCCTGCCCGAACGCGCGGTGATCACGCCCGAGGGCCTGGTCGGCCGCGTGGAGCGGTGCACGGCTCACGAGGCGCGCGTGCTGACGCTCCTCCACCATGACTGTGCGGTGGCCGTGCGGGTGGGCCGTTCCCGCGTGGACGGGGTGCTCCAGTGGGAGTTCGGGGACCGCCCCACGCTGAACCTCCTCTACGTCTCCGCGCGCGAGGACGTGAAGAAAGGCGACTGGGTGATGACCTCGGGGCTGGGCGGCATCTTCCCCGAAGGGGTGCGCGTCGGGACCGTGGCGAAGGTCGGCATCGCGGAGAGCGGGCTGACCAAGGAGATCTCCGTGAAGCCGGCGGTGGATTTCCGGAGCCTCGAGGAGGTGATGGTCTACATGCCCGAGGGCTCGGGCCACGGCCCGAGGATGCCGGCGCTCGAGGCCGTAGCACCGGACAGCGTCCCGGCGCCCGCGCCGCCGCAACAAAACGCCGCGAGCCCTGCGTTGAAGCCGTCGCCTGAGAAAGCGAGGACCGTGCCGGGCACGCAGGCCAGCGCGCCGGGGGACAGCGCGAACGAGGAGGTGCGGTGAAGAACCTCCGCGACGTCTTCCTCCTGATCATCGTGCTGATTCTCCAGGGCACGATCGTCAATCGCATCGCGATCGCGGGCGTGCGCCCGGACCTCCTCGTGGCGTTCGTCGTCTACTTCGCCTGGATGCGCGGGCCGGTCCCGGGCGTAGCCTGCGCCTTCACGGTCGGCCTCCTGCAAGATCTGGACGCGCCCGGCCCCTTGGGGTTGAACGCGCTCGCCAAGACGATCGTGGCCTTCCTGGTCGCGAAAGCCGGATTCCGCGTCCACCGCTCCAACCTGGGCGTGCGGTTCTTTTTCTTCCTCTTCGCCATGCTGGTCCACGACGTGATCTACTTCGGGATCTACACGGGCGGCGAGCTGGGCGCCTTCGCGAAGCAGTTCCTCTTCGTAGCCATCCCATCCGCGCTGTACACCACGATCGTGGTGCTCCTCCTCCTCTCCACCGCGGAGCGGTTCAGCCGGACGCTCCTCTTGACCGACGAGGTCTAGGCCGTGCGCGCGGAACCCATCGCCCTCGGGGGGTGGCAGCGACGCGAGCGGACGCTCACGTTCGCGGTCGTGGGGATCTTCGCGCTCGTGATCCTCCGGCTCTTCGTGCTGCAAGTCCTGGAGGGCTCGAAATACCGGGAGCTCTCGGAGGAAAACCGGATCCGGGTCGAGGTCCTGGTCGCGCCGCGCGGCGAGATCCGGGACCGCAAGGGCCGCCTGCTCGCGGACAGCGCTCCCTCGTTCACCGTGACCCTGGATCCCTTCGACAAGGCGTACATGCGGAACGCGAAGGGGATGGACTCCACGCTGGCCGTGCTGGGCCCGATCCTGGATGTCGATCCCGTGGATTTGCGCGAGAAGATCCAGCGCGAGCGCAAGGTCTCGTTCCTTCCGATCCGTCTCAAGCGAAACGTGGACATGAAGTCGGTCGCCTTCGTCTCCGAGCACCGCGACCAGCTCCCGGGCGTCCAGGTGGAATCGGAGCCGCTCCGCCGCTACACGCTGGGTCCCATGGGCTCCCATCTTCTCGGCTACGTGGGCGAGATCTCCGACAAGGAGCTGGCGGACCCCGCCTATTCCGACTACCTGAGCGGGGACCTGCTCGGACGGATGGGGATCGAGCGGCGCTACGAGAGGATCCTGCGCGGGAAGGACGGGAAGCGCTTCGTCGAGGTGAACGCCCTGGGCCGGAAGGGCGAATTCCTGGGCGAGAAGCATCCGGTGCTTCCGGTGCGCGGCACCGACCTCACGCTCACGATCGATCTCGACGTGCAGCGCGCGGCGGAGGAGGCCTTCGAGCCGGGCGCGCGCGGCGCGATCGTCGCCATGGATCCCCGGAACGGCGAAGTGCTCGCGCTGGTCTCCAGGCCGAACTACGACCCGAACGAGTTCTCGACCGGGATCACGCAGGCGCGCTGGAACGAGCTGAGCAGCGGGGGGAACTATCCCTTGTTCAACCGCGCCATCCAGGCGTCCTACCCGCCGGGCTCGACGCTCAAGCCCTTCACCGCGCTGGCCGCGCTCGAGACCGGCGCCATCACGGCGGGGACGTATTTCGCGCAGCCCTGCACCGGCGAATACCGGTTCGGGAGCCGGTCGTTCGGCTGCTGGAAGCACGAGGGCCACGGGGGCCTGGCCCTGCACGACGCCATCGTGCGCTCCTGCGACGTGTACTTCTACCAGCTGGGGCTCCGCCTGGGCATGGAGCGGATGTCCGATTACATGGAGAAGCTGGAGCTCTCCGACAAGACCGGGATCGACCTGCCGCAGGAGAGGAAAGGTCTCTTCCCGAGCCCGGCGTGGTACGACAAGCACTTCGGCGCGGGGCGGTGGAGCAAGGGTCTGGTGCTCAATCTGGTCATCGGGCAGGGCGAGACCGGCCTCACGCCGGTCAAGCTGGCGCAGCTCGCGGCCTTCATCGCGAACGGGGGCACCCTCTGGCGGCCCCATCTGATCCGTTCCATCGGTAATCAGCTGCCGGGCCCGTCCGGGGCCCCGGACGACTCCATGAGGCACGAGATCCAGATCTCGGAGCGGAACCTGGCGACGATCCGCTCCGCCATGGCGTCCGTGGTCAGCGATCCCACCGGGACGGGCGGGCAGTCGAGGCTGGATTCCATCCTGGTGGCGGGCAAGACCGGCACCGCGCAGAACCCGCACGGCAAGGACCACGCGCTCTTCATCTGCTTCGCGCCCGTGGAGAACCCGCGCATCGCGGTCGCGGTGCTGGTCGAGAACGCGGGGCACGGGAGCACCGCCGCCGCGCCGGTCGCGCGCAAGGTTCTCGAAGCCTTCTTTCATCCCGCGCCGCCCGAGAGCAGCGTGGCCCCTCCCGCCGTCGTTCTCGAGCGAACCGGCAATGTCGCCCGGTTCGGGAGGCGCTGACATGCTCCAGGCGCGGATCTCTCCCGACATCGACCGGCCGCTCCTCCTGGCCACGCTGCTCCTCACGATCATCGGCATCGCGTTCGTGTTCAGCGCGACCTCGATGCCCTCGGCCTCGGCGGAGCACGGGCTCTACCTCAAGCAGATCGCGTACCTCTTCCTCGCCATCCTGGCGGGCGCGGTCATCGCCGCCGTGCCGTACCGGATCTACGAGGGGAAGACCTCCTACCTTCTTTATGGGATCGGGCTGGGGCTCCTGGTCCTCACGCTCTTCATCGGCCACGTGGGCCTGGGCGCGCAGCGCTGGCTGGGGTGGGGGCCGATCAAGATCCAGCCCTCCGAGCTGGCGAAGGTGGCCACGGTGGTCCTGCTCGCCACCCAGCTCGCGGACCGGAAGAAGGACTGGAGCCAGATCAGGAATCTCTTCTGGCCGGTGATGACCGCGGCGGTCCCGTGCCTCCTCGTCTTGAAGCAACCCGACCTGGGCACGGCGATCGCGTTCGTGGCGATCCTCTTCACGATGCTCTACTGGGCGGGGCTCCCGTTCCTCTATCTCTTCTTCCTCATCACGCCGATCGCCAACGTGGCGCTCTCCTTCTATACGCCCGCGTGGTTCGTGTTCCTGGGCCTTCTCGCGGTGATCCTCTATCGGTCGCGGATCCGCCTCCTTCCGCTCCTCCTGGTGGTGGCCGTGAATCTCGTGGTGGGCATCGCCACGCCGCAGATCTGGAATCATCTCCAGCCGTACCAGAAGCAGCGCATCACCACGTTCCTGGATCCCGGCGCGGACGCCTACGGCGCGGGCTACCAGATCATCCAGTCCAAGATCGCCATCGGGTCGGGGCAGGTCTTCGGGAAGGGCTACCTCCATGGAAGCCAGAAGGCGCTCGCGTTCCTGCCGGAGCAGCACACGGACTTCATCTACTCCGTGGTGGGGGAGGAGACCGGCTTCCTCGGGGCCGGGTTCGTGGCCGTGCTGTACCTGCTCTTGATCCTGCGTGGGATCAAGGTCGCGAATCGGGCGCGCAACCGCTTCGGCGGACTGCTGGCGATTGGAATGACTTCGATTTTTCTGTACCATGTGCTCGTCAACATATGGATGACCGTCGGGCTCGCGCCCGTGACCGGCCTTCCCCTGCCGCTTCTGAGCTACGGCGGATCCTCGCTCGTGGCGAGCTTCCTCCAAGTCGGCCTCATCCAGAACGTCGCCATGCGGTGGCGGGAGTACTGACCCGGAGCCAATCGTGTATCCAACGCTCTTCCAGTTCCACGGACTGGCGCTGCACAGCTACGGCCTTCTGCTCGCGATCGCGTTCCTGGTCGGGATCCAGCTTTTCTTGAAGCGCGGGGCGCGACGCGGGCTGCCCGAGGACAAGCTGAGCACGCTCTCCCTGCTCCTGCTCGTTCTGGCCATCCTGGGCGGGCGCGGACTCTACGTGCTCACGCACTGGAGCGACTACGCCAAGGATCCGCTGGACGTGTTCCGGATCTGGGAGGGCGGCCTCATGCTCTACGGGGGCTACTTCCTCGCGATCACGGGCGGGATCGTGTACGTGCGCCGTCATGGGCTCCCGGTCTGGCGCGTGGGCGATGCCGCGGCGCCGAGCATGGCGCTGGGCATCGGGATCGGGCGGATCGGATGCTTCCTGAACGGCTGCTGCTTCGGGCTCCCGTCGCACCTGCCCTGGGCGATCAAGTTCCCGCCGGGGTCGTATTCGAATTTCGTCT
>WNFL01224186.1_pt4 | contig 11146 bp, 11 predicted proteins | sample 5400361 | NCBI WGS metagenome assembly WNFL01 (sample SAMN13153351, study PRJNA577476) | soil metagenome | isolation source: 40 cm soil on Douglas fir-dominated hillslope | place: USA:California | collected 2013-09-17 | reverse complement strand
ACTTTTTACGATTTGTTCTTTTCTCTGCGGTAATTCCACAACTATCACTGAGCTGACGATTTTCCGTTTTCTGCAGGGAGTCGGCGGCGGCGCTTTGCTGGTAACATCACAAACAATCATTACCGAAAGTTATCCGCTGGAAAAAAGGGGCATGGCCCAGGCCATTTATGGAATGGGTGTAATCATCGGCCCGACCCTGGGTCCGCCGTTAGGAGGTTTTATTACTGATCATGCCGGATGGCCGCTGATCTTTTATATCAATATTCCTATTGGGATCATCGCAACTTTACTAACATTGCAATTTGTACGAAGCCCGAAATACGCTGAAAAGAGTTCGATGGGCGATATTGACTGGGCAGGTATGGGATTGCTGGCTGTCTTTGTTGGTTCCCTTCAATACATATTGGAAAAAGGACAGGAAGAAGATTGGTTTAGCAGCAGTACGATCGTTGTACTGGCGGTGATAAGTATCTTAGGCGGTTTCTTTTTTATCTGGCGAGAGATGACCTTTCGCAATCCTATTGTCCGGTTAAGAGTATTAAAGAATGGGAACCTTCGGGTTGGAACGGTACTCTCATTCATTCTTGGTTTCGGATTATACGGCTCTACGTTTATCATACCCTTATACACCCAGTCCACGCTTGGATGGACGGCCACACAGGCAGGTTTTTTGTTTGTACCCGCAGCCCTGACCACCGCATTCATGATGCCATTCATTGGCAAGATGTTGCAACGGGGTGCCAAACAACAGTATCTTGTCGGGCTGGGTATGCTTTTATTTTTCTTTTTTTGTATGTGGGGCTATACCATCCTTACGCCTGATACAGGCAAAGGCGATTTTTTCTGGATGCTTATCCTCCGCGGAGTTGCTATGGCAACATTGTTCATCCCTATTACTACTTTGTCATTAAGTACATTGAAGGGAAGAGAAATAAGTGATGGTGCTGCCTTTACCGGAATGATGAGGCAACTCGGCGGATCCTTTGGTGTAGCGGTTATTATCACATTCATGTCACGAAGAAATATGTTGCACCGAAGCAACCTCGTAGCCAATTTAGATGTAAACGATCCGGCGGTACAAAACAAGTTAGCGGCATTGCAACAAGGATTAGTTTCAAATGGAATCAACCCCTTTACTGCCAAACAAACAGCAGTGAAATTGATGGACCTGTCGGTGACAAAACAAGCAGCGGTGCTGAGCTACATGGATGTGTTTCTCTACCTCGGTATCTTATTTCTTATTTGTATTCCTGTTGTTTTGGTGGTAAAAGGAAAGAAAAAAGACAAAGCGGAAAAAATAGATCTGAGCAACGCACATTGATCATCTTTCTCTGCGTGACCATGCAAACTGTATTGATCCGGGAGCACCTTCCCTGTGTCTTCACTTATAAAAGATCCCTTATCCGTGTGTTCGGCTCCTTTACTTTTCAACCAGCATATCGTTACACGTAAAATCTTCCACATTATTCATATACCATTCCCAGCGATCGATGCCGCCAATCATCCACGAGATTTTATACCCGTTTTTAGTTAGCTCGTCGGCCATTTGCAATCCATCATAGTTGTCCGAAATAAAAACATATTCTTTCTTTTTGTCAGCAAATTCCTGTTCGAATTGCGACAAACCTTTAGCAGCAAAAAAATTGACCGCATTCTTCAAATGTTTAAAATCATGCTTTACGCCGCTGTTTATTTTATTGAAAACGGTGTCATGCCGCAAGTCCACCATCTGAACATTCTTGTCACCGCTCATTTTACAATAGATCACAGGCGTAATAAAATGAACATTACTCTGCAATGCAAACAGTTTTTCCGTTGCCTTCGGATTTTGTTTATTCGAAGAATATTCATAACACAGGTTAGGTCCTCCGACGAGATAGGAAGCATTTGGCACCCCTTTCCGCGTGAGCCATTCGGCAAGTTCGGCCGCCCCGTTATTCACAAGGTTGAATAATACAACAGGCCGGTCATTATCTTTTTTAGCTTCTTCAAGGATTTTCAATGAATCGGCATACATAAAGTAAGAGGTATTCTTAAATAGCGGGTAATAGCGGTAAAGTTTTACATTAAAACTGTCAAACCAGAACTGAGGAGTATTGCGCAAACCGATAAGCAAAACTTTTTTTCCGGCCGTTAGCTGATCAAGCAATTGCCCGGGCGAAATATTGTTGTAAATAATTCCTTTTTCCAGGAATTCATCCCGGTAGGGCGCGAGCTCATCATAACGACGATACCATTCGGTCATTCCGCCCTGCACATTATTGACGTGAGTAAAGCCATTATTCAATAAGATCCTCGATGCCGAACGGCTCCGGTAACTATGAGAACAGATCAGGTAAATATCTTTGTCTTTATATGCTTCTAATTGTTTAACAGCATCGGGATTTTGCTGAAGTTCCTGTACCGGGATATTGATCGCACCTTTGATGCGGCCAATGTTCGATTGTTTACCCCTTGAGACGGTATCATAATATTCACCCCTGGATCTTACATCCACGATCACGATATTATGATCGCCCTGCTTTTTTTTCATCAGCTCCGGCAAGGTGATCTCGTTGTAATTTGTCTGTGCCTGCAGGGCTTCACTAATAATAAGCAGGCTGGAAAGGAAGCAGAATATTTTTGAGATCATAGTTCTTTTTCAACAAAGCAACGCAATATTATAGTGCAAAGCTTGTACAATATTGACTTTTAGATGAACGGAAAGACTTTGGCGACGTTCCGGCAATTTTATAAAACATCCGGTTCATGTGTGATGAGTCATAAAATCCTGATTCTCTTGCCGCGTCCTGTACCTTACATCCTTTTCGCAGTAATTGTCTGGCCCGTTCTGTGCGTATGGTCAACAAGTAGTCGTAAGGTGATACACCAATTGTTTTTTTAAAAAGACGGACAAGATAAAACGGGTCCAGCCGCGCAAGTTCTGCCAGCTGCTGCAATGAAATTTCTTCTTTATAATGCGAACGCATAAAATCAATCAGGATTTGCAGCCGGTTTTCCTTTTGACGGGCCGGAGTGGATTCGCCATTACCGGTGGCGGGCAGCTGTAATAATTCATTCATGCATTCAAAAAACAATTCCTGGTGTTGAAGTAAATTGTTTTCTGACCGGAATGATTCAAACAATAACCTGAATTTTTGTGCCAGTAAAGGCTGGTCAACCAATGATTGCTGAAAACAAAAATCGTCGGGCAATGATATATTTAGTGCTGCTGCTACTTGCTCTAATGCATGCCTGTCGGGGTACAAACTATAATACCGAAGCGGTATATCAGAAACGGTGTCGCCCGTATGCACTTCGCCCGGGTTGATCAGGACTAATTGATTATTTTCTGCATTGTAATTTTTGCCGTCACAGTAAAAACTATCAACGCCGCTTACCACCAGTTCTATCACAAAATGCTCATGAAAATGCCGCGAAAAATGATGATGGGAAAGGGAATAGGAAGCGAAATCTATATTAAACAAAGATTCTGTTCGCCAGAGGGAAAATCGGGTACCAGGAGTGGCCGCTTTCATGTTGGTAAGTTAATAAACCCCTGGGCCATTCACACTACCGCTGATAAAAAATGAAGTCTATTTGCAAACCGTGGCTGAAAATGACTGAACTGCGAAGTGCTAGGATGAATTTGGGTGGTGGCTCCAGTTTGAAAGTAGCTGCAATAAGGACAAAAAAGAGGGCCACGGATACACGGAAGAATTCTAAGAAGACTTTGAAAATCCGTGAATCCGTGGCAAAAAAATTCAAAATGATGCACTACCTGAATTTGCTGATGAAATAAATAGTAAGTACTTTGGTTATAATCCCGCCTTTGAACCGTTCTAAAGCAGCCCCCATTTAATAATATCTAAACCAACTCAAAATGAGAAAGATTACCATCATTGTAGCAGGCATGCTGATACTTGCGGCCTGCAACAGCAAAGAAGCAGAAAAAAAAGTTAAGTACAGCGACCTTATTTCGGATGGCCTGAAAGGACAAGTATCTGCAATAGAAGAAAGCCCATACAAAACTGACAGCACCGGCAAAATAGGAGATATGGATTCCTGTTGTACAGATAAGTGGCAATACGATGAAAATGGAAATTATACCGGATCAACCTCCAAGGACAGTAAAGGCGCTTTAAAAGGTGAATCAGTGGCAGAACGATATGCCGACGGATTGTGGAAGGGAGAAAAAAATACCCGGGATGGTAAAAAGACCGGGATTGAAACAAAAGTGGACGACAAAGGTAATTGGGTGAGCGCAGCATCGTGGGATTCTACCGGCAAAATGGATTATTACTATACAGGGATCATTCAAAATGAATTTGGCCAGGTGATGGGTTGGAAACAATACGATAAAGACAGTGTATTCAGGCAGGAATGGGAAACAAAGTATGATAAGAATTTACAGACGGCGTATACGATGAAAGACAGTACCGGTAAGGTAAAATCATCGGGATCATCAAAGTATAATGACAAGCGAGAACAAACCGAAGCATCGAATACTACCATCACAAAAGATTCGACAACAACGAAAGTGACCAAATACACATATGAAACCCATGATGACCAGGGCAACTGGACACAACGCACTACCTGGGATGATAAGGGCAAGGCGACAAAAATTACAAAACGGACATATACATACGGGAAGGGTGAAGTAGCTAAAAAATAGGTTCGATTTTCAGCCGCTGCCAGTGATATTTTCGCGCTAAACTATTTCTGGTGATCGTCAGATTTGACGATCACCATTTTTTTATGTCGTCCGTAACGTATAAAAAAAATTTGACGGGTCTCGCCTATTGAAAAACTATTTGAATGGAAGGTGCAATTGATGAGAATGAAAAGAGTACTATTTTGGTCCCTTTTTCAGGCAGGATAACGCGTCCTATTATTTGTTGCGAACAAAATTTTAGCTGTTCTTGTAATCGCTTATATTAATTTTCTGTTCGCAAAACCGGTATTCCGTTTCATCATTACTGCTCACTACCACCAAACGATCTTTACAATAATCATTGATCAATTGATGATACAGGTCAATACCAATCGCATCCAGGTTCGTACAAGGCTCGTCCAGTAAAACAACAGGGACATCCGAGAGAACACATTGCGCCAGTTTCACCCGTTGTTTCATCCCGGAAGAATAATAGCGGATCTGTTTGTTGGCGGCTCTTTCCAATCCCAGTATGGAAACTATGTTTTCAATATCAATCCCGGGTAAGAACGGTTTAAAGCCTTTATGAAAATTAAGAAACTCCTTCAGGGTCATTTCTTCCACCACCTCCAAATAAGGCGCGCAGATCGAAACATGATCATAGATCGCTTCAGCCACAACTTCCGACTTCTGCCCCCCGCCTCCCGACTCCAGACTCCCGCCTCCCGCCTCCCGCCTCCCACGCTCCGCCTCATATTTCATGCTTCCCTCATTGATATGAATGGCACCGCTGATTACCTGCAGTAATGTACTTTTTCCCGAACCATTCGGTCCAATCACCGCATAAGAATTTCCTTGTTTAAACGTATACGTAAAATGGCGGAATATCCATTCGCGGTTGTACCGCTTACCGGCATCAGATAGGGAGATCGTCATCGCCATTGCCTTTGGTGAATCGTTTGATAATACCCCTGCCGCTTTCACGTATGAAAGTTAAGATCTCATCCCTTTCATCGGTTGCGGGCATTTCTTCTTCAATATATTCTACCGCCTGGCTCGTGTTCATTCCCTTATTGTAGATGATACGATAGATATCCAGGATATGATTGATCCTTTCGATGCTGAAGCCCCGGCGTTTTAATCCGATTGAATTTACACCGGCATAGCTCAAAGGTGTACGGGCAGCTTTAATATAAGGTGGAACATCCTTTCCGACTAATGATCCTCCGCTTAGAAAAGCATGCTGACCGATATTGATAAATTGGTGAACCGCCGTCATGCCCCCGATAATTGCCCAATCGCCGATAGTGACATGACCTGCAACCTGTGTATTGTTGCTCATGATACAATTATCGCCGACAATACAATCATGGGCAAAATGGCAATAGGCCATGATCAGGCAATTTTTTCCAATAATGGTTTTATCCCTGGCTTTCGTTCCGCGATTTACCGTAACAAACTCACGGATGGTGGTCCCATCGCCAATAAATACATTAGAATACTCACCCTGGAACTTCAAGTCCTGGGGAATGGCGGCAATAACAGCACCCGGAAAAATCCTTCAATTCTTTCCGATCCTCGCCCCTTCCATAATCGTCACATTCGATCCGACCCAGGTTCCGTCGCCTATTTCCACATCCTGGTGAATGACCGTAAAAGGGTCGACTTTCACATTCGTAGCCAGCCTCGCATTTGGATGAATGTATGTATGCGGATGTATCATGAAGTTGTTACAAAAATCTCCGCCTCAGCGGAGACGTGCAAAGGTAATTGTTACGGCCAAAAAAGGAAGTTTTTTTACCTATACGTTGTTAAAACTCAAGCTTTAGAGGCTGAAGTCGAACTCATTGATCAAAATAAGCACCACACGTGTAAATTTGCATCTCGCATGGACAATACTTCCGACATATTGACGCTGGCTTACAGGCAAACCCCGATGCACGGGCAAATGGTTTTGTTGTTTGAAAAGGAGCAGCAAATGCCCGGGTCAGTTCAGTACAGTTTAAAACGATACCGGCACAACCTGCAATGGAGTTTTGAAGACACCGGGATGTTGGTGTATCACTATGAGAAAACCGAATCTAAAGAGAACTACCTTGAATTGAAATTCTGTATATCCGGTAACATTTACTGTAAGCAAAAAGACACAGAATGCACGATGTGCAAAGCCGGTTTATCGAAAAACTGTATTGACAAGACGGACAGCGTCGACGTCCTGAGCCTGAAATTCTTTCCCTCCCATTTATCCCAGTTTGTACGATCAAGAAATAACAGCGATACGATAAGTGATGAGGTCCTGAATTTTAAATACCATTCTTCTTTTACCAAAATACTTCCCCTGTGCGGCAAAACAAGAATGGTAATTGAAGCCCTGCTAAATCATAACTATACCGATACATTTGAAAACATTTATCTCAATGCACAGATGCAAATGCTGTTGCTGTATAGCATGGATTGCATGATCGGGGAAAAGGACACGGATGCGGTCAATTGTAAGTTCCTGGCAAATGAAGCGGACAGGGAAAAAATAATCAGGGCAAGGGAACTATTGATTCAGCACATCGGCGAGCCGATAACGATCAAAGAACTGAGCCGGAAAGTTGCGATCAATGAATGTTACCTGAAAAAAGGGTTTAAAGAAATGTTTGGCACTACCATTTTTGATTTTTACCAGGGCCAGCGAATGGAACACGCCCGTTATCTTTTGTATGAAAAAGGCTTAAGTGTAACGGATGTTTCGATGATACTCGGATATTCATCTATTTCTCATTTTTCTACCGCCTTTAAAAAACATACAGGTTTGAAACCTTGTGAATTGTTGTTTCGTTGATCGGTATTCTCTATTGATATCTTAATTTGTTCCCCAAAAAATTCATTATTTAAAATGAGCTATGCTGAATTCTTCAATCAATTAGCCCGCAACCGCCGCTCTGTTTTTCCGGATCAGTTTGAAGCCGGAAAAAAAGTAGATGATTCGATCATTAAAGAAATATTGACCAACGCAACCTGGGCACCCGATCATGGCCGCGCAGAACCGTGGAGATTTACCGTCTTTACGGATGATGGGTTGAAAAAACTGGCTGCCTTTCAAAGCGAGTTGTATAAAGAGGAAGCGGGTGACAATTTTAAAGAGGCGACTTATATCAAACTGCAGCAAAACCCCTTGAAGGCTTCGCACATTATTGCTGTCGGGATGGCGCGAACCACTACAAAAAACATTCCCGAGATTGAAGACATTATTGCCGTAGCCTGCGCCATACAAAACATTTATTTATCCGTTAATGCTTATGGATTGGGTGGCTACCTGACTACCGGGGGAATAACCTATAAGCATAAAGCCAGGGCATTCTTTAATCTTGATGCCGACGATAAACTTCTTGGATTCTTTTACATCGGTCATATTGCTGTGTCTTCAGCACCCGCGAAAAGACTGCCATTGGAAGAGAGAGTGAATTGGATCAACCAATAGGCAGCACGGTTTGCCCGGATTTCCGCGGCTTGATTATTTTGATTTCCCGGTTTATTCAGTGTATAACAATGCAACAACTGCCTTGCTATTTTTTGTCATTTCAAAGGCAGCCGTTCAGGAATGCACATGATTATTGTCAGCCCAACGTATGATTGACATTTTGGTTGTTGCCGGTCATCACCGCACCTGTGATTTTCGTTAGTCTCTTTTATGACCGGTCCACATATAGTTGTCACTTTATTGTAAAACAAATATTTGGTGGTACTTCTTGACAATTGCATGATAAAACTGATTGATTGTTGGACAACATTTGCACCCGTAATTAATGTTTATGAGAAAAATCTATACAATAGTTGTCCTGGTAATGTTCACGTCTCCGGTTTTTGCACAGTTAGACTCATTAAAAACGTTGGATGAAGTCGTGGTTACCGGTCAGTACAAACCACAATCGGTAAAAAATTCTGTTTACCAGGTAAGAGTTATTAATAACGAACGCATCCGTTTGAGCGGTGCTACTAATGTGCAGCAAATTTTGAACAATCAGTTAGGCTTTCGTTTTTCTAACGACAATACGTTGGGCACAACAGATGTAAAATTGAACGGCATAGGCGGCAATAGTGTAAAAATTTTATTGGATGGTGTCCCGATGGTGGACAGGTATGATGAAAGGACTAGCCTCAGCCAGATCGACATTAATAACATTGAGCGTATTGAAATCGTCGAAGGCCCCATGTCGGTTTCGTATGGATCGGATGCAATGGCAGGAGTTATCAATATCATTACAAAAAGAAATAAGCAAAATAGTCTTTCGCTGAATGCAAGAGCGCAGGAAGAAACTGCCGGGAATGAATACCATCCTTTTAGCTACAAAGGAGTACATACCCAAAATATATCCGCTAATTATAAACAAAACCAGTTCCTGGCAACAATAGGTGGAACACATAACGATTTTGATGGTTTTGGTGGAGATGCATATGGAAGAGGAAAGACCTGGAAACCCAAAGAGCAATGGCTTGGAAATGTTAAAGTCGGGTACAGCAACAGCAACTTCAATGCATACTACAGGCTGGACGGGCTTAATGAAAACATCGTAAACCGGGGCGCGATAGGACAGAATTATAAAGCGATTGACCAAAAATATACCACTCATCGCTTTATTCACCAGGTTCAAAGTGATTATCGAATCAGTAATAATTTGCAATGGAGCGGATTCATTGCTTACACGGATTATCAGCGCCAAACAAAAACAACAAAGCATGATTTTGAAAAAAACACTGATGAGCTTACTACCGGAGAAGGCGAACAGGATATTTCCAGGTTAAATAGCCTCTCATTTAAACCTACGCTGCAATACCAGGTGAATGCTAAGATTTCTATCCAGCCAGGTATTGACATCAACCATGAAAAGGCAACCGGGGCGAGAATTATTGGTTCACCACAAATTAATGATTACGCTTTGTTTGTCTCGGCGGAGATAAAGCCTGCCACTAAAGTAAGTATCCGCCCGGGATTACGATTCAGTAAAAACTCTCAATACGACGCGCCACCGGTTATTCCCTCTCTCAACACGAAATTTACGTTGAGTAACCAATTTGACCTCCGGTTAGCTTACGGATATGGATTTCGTGCTCCCAGCTTACGCGAATTATATCTCATTTTCCAGGACGTTAATCATGATCTTGTTGGTAATCCAAATCTTAAAGCAGAATACTCAAGCAATGTAAACGGTTCATTAAGCTGGACACCGGCAACTACAAATGATATTCGCTTTACGTCTGCTTTATCTGGTTTCTATAGTGCATTCAGGAACAGGATCGAGCTGGTACCAACTTCAACCATCACCTTACAATATACTTACTTCAATGTTGGGAAAGTCAAAACTACCGGCAGCAGTATTGATAACAGGCTTACCTGGAAAAATATTGATGCATCGCTTGGATTTTCTTATATCGCTTATGCTGCCAGCGAATACGATGATAAAAATTACATAAAGGAAGATAAACGAAAATTTTTATGGACACCCGAAATAAATTCAAATATCATTTACGGTATCGATAAGTTAAGAAGCAAACTAGGTTTATTTTATAAATACATTGGTAAAAAGCCTGCATTTAGTCCCGGTATGGTAGGTTCGCAACCGGCTTATCTTTTAACCCAAACTGATTCGTATAACCTCGCAGACTTTACGGTTACCACCAATATCAACAAGTGGCTTAGCACGAATGTGGGAGTAAAAAATATTTTTAATGTAACCGATGTAAATAGTAACACCGTTAACACGTCTGCAACTGCCCATAGCACCTCGGGTGCACAGGCAATTGGTTATGGCCGTTCCTATTTTATAGGTCTCAATTTTCAATGGAATAAAAAATAAAAAAACATTTAAATAAAAATTACAATACACAATCATGAAGTGTTTACAAAATGTAATGTTAGTGGCAGCCATAGTAGCCGTTGCGTTTACGAGCTGCAAAAAGGATATAGATCCAATTTTCGTTGCTTCTGCCGGTTCGCAGGTGCAATTTAATGGCGTTATCAACAGCGAAGCCGGTAGTGCCGCGGGTAACTCGGTGTATATAGATTTTAGTTCAAACACATTAACCACTGTTGCGAGAGCTGTTTTTATTGCGGACCCGATTTGAGAGTGATCCTGAATAATACATCAAGCGCGGGAGCAAAGGTGTTAGCAATAAATGACCTTACAGCAGCCGGCGCTGCCGATACCATCGGGCTGACACTTGCCGTTAACCAGGCCAACCCTCAGCCATCGGATCTTGCTTACTTCGATAACATTGATGGTTCGATTACCGCTACGGTTATACCTGAAATTTCTGCCACTGATGCATCAAACAAAGTAGTTGTTATAAATCGTGGTACAGGTGGTGGTATTGCCCCACGTCCATGGATAAAAATGAGAGTGTTGCGGAATAATGGCGGCGGTTACACATTGCAATATGCCGGCATTACTGCTACTACGTTCCAGACGTTACAAATTCCCAAGGATGCAGATTACCATTTTAAATATGTTTCATTTGATAATG
>WNFL01195767.1_pt1 | contig 11146 bp, 14 predicted proteins | sample 5400361 | NCBI WGS metagenome assembly WNFL01 (sample SAMN13153351, study PRJNA577476) | soil metagenome | isolation source: 40 cm soil on Douglas fir-dominated hillslope | place: USA:California | collected 2013-09-17 | reverse complement strand
AGCGCGCAGCAACTGCTCCGGCGGAATCGACGGACGACCCACTTTGGAATACATCTTGTCGAACTCAGGCGAGAGTTCCTTGAGTACCTTGTCTACCATCGTGCGGATCGGCCGCAGCGGATGATCTTTGCGTACTCGCTGCTCCGGCGAAATGTAGCTAAAAACATGCCCCTGCCGCTGATCGTTTCCTCGCATGCCCCATAAGACGCACCGCGCGCCGCCTCGTTACACAATCTCCGCCTTTTTCAGCAGCCTGCTAGAGCAATTTAGGCCCTTCTACGTTCAGACCATTTGCCCGTGGAATCGTAGTTAATGCTTCCTTCCGCTCCTGCGGCCTGCCAGACCGCATCAAACGTTGTGCGCAGTAGTGTTGGCACGTCTACATTGAAATCCTCTACACAAAGGGGCGTGGTCAACAGTAAATTGCGGTCGATACTCTCGATGCGATGGTGCTGATTTGACGCAAGCGTATAGCCCATTACGCCGCTAAGGGATAACGCAACGAAAATCGGCAAGGGCACTCCTGCATGACGCTGTGCGTTGAGATAGTTCTGAACAGCGGCGATGATGTCCCGCTCAAAAACTGTACCCGGCAGCAATTTATGTCCGCTTGCCAATTTCGCTCCTGATTCTGCTATGGCCGTGTCCACCACCTCCAGAATGCCCGAACGGAACAGTTGCACATAGTTGTGTGTAGCAGGGGAGTGCGTAAGAAATCCGTCAAAGTTGAACCTATGACCCGAACTGTTCCCACCCATCGGCGGCAGCTTCAGGTTCATGTCCTTCGTTAGTGCGGATGTTGCGAAATCCTGATCAAACATTGAATCGAGAGCCACCAAAGGTATGAGATGCAGAATTATTTTCGCTCCAGCGGGAAGCGGTATCGGTCCCTGGCCGGATTCAATTTGATTGATTCGCTCGGTGCGATACGCCCGCAGTTTCTCAGGTAACGATGATGTCAGCGCAAAAGCTCTCCTCAACTCCAACACATCCATAATCTGTTTTCCGCCCGTGTTTCGAGAATAAAAACGACTTCCCCCATTAAACGTAACCATGTGCGGTCCAACCCAACTTCTTGGTATGCGTAACACCAACACGGATTGGCCACTTGAAACCTCGATGGGGCGAAATTCAATGCCATGAACTCGCGGCAAAATGCCATCTCGCAGTAGGCTCTCCAGCCTCGGTATACTCGCTGAAATAACTGTGGAATCGATGCCCGCCACGGCTTCGGGAATCCCAGTGGATTGGGTTCCTTTCCTCTCATCAGTAATACCAAAAACAATTTCACCGCCGTTTGTATTTGCAAAGGACGATGCGTCAGACAAAAACTCACGTTTATCTTCGTCTCGTCGGCCGGGAAGTTGAGACTTGTACTCAAGCGTCCTCCCTTCAGGCACCCGATTTTCTACAAGGTTGGCAATGATCGCAGGCGTAATTTGGCTGATATTTTCTGCTATCACGAAACAAGTCCTTTCAAGTTGAGTCCGCGTCTCCCATTCACTCCAGAGTCTCCTCCATCGTTACAAAGTCTCTCTTGTTGGTGTCTTTTCCCGGTTTATCGAGCGTACCGATATGAAGCTGGATTGTGCGACCATTCGGGCAAAGTAGCGACACAACATCTGATTCGGCGTTACTGACCCGCTCGTGCCGGACAGAAACGTGTAGCGTAATCTCTGAATCAGTGGCCTCCGATGGGAGGGACCGTTTCAGTGCTCGCGCAAAAGAAACTAAGTCCTCATTGTAGGTATCAATGTCATCGTCCAGCGGCTTGGTCATCCGTATAACCTTGCCGTTGCGGAACGATATCGAGCCGAGCATGTGAAATGGATCGTCGTTCTTTGCAAGGATGAAATGTCCGAGAACTATGCCCTCGGGTGCGGGCCGTTTCTCCACTTCGGATTCGAGAGGTGGAGATAACTTGCAACAACCGGAGAGTGCGGTCGCCGCTTCATGTTGTGACATTCCGATGTAGAACCTATTGCCACCGAAATAGAAAACGAGAGGCCGTTGGTCCGCGATGATTGGCAGAACTAAACACAATTCGAGTGCGATTCCAAAGGCAGCTATTTTTCGCATGGAACCCTCCGGGGATACCGCTCTAAATTTCCCGCCGAACATTTGGTGGCAATCATATCCCCCTGATGAAGTGAGCGGCAAGTTACGATGGCGGTGCTAAAATGGCGCGGCGTTACAGGAGACGTGCCCTTGTCCCAAATCTTTATCTCTCACAGCGCCAAAGACACCAAGCCACTGCAATTTCTCAATCAGGCGTTTGCAACCACAAACGTTCAAGCTAAATACGAGGAAATCGAGGCTATTGTTTCGGGCAAGAGAACAGCACAGCAAATAAGAGCGGACATCAATGCCTCTCGCGCCATTATGGTTGTGCTTGGCCCAAACGCCGAAAAGCTGCGGCACACGAGAGATTGGATTGTTTGGGAATCAGGAACAGCAACAGGAATGGGAAAAGATATTTGGGTTTTGGAAGCGTTTGAGGATTGCATAAAGTCCTCAGTCGTTGTTCCGCATCTGCGCCACTACGTCGCGTTTGACTACAACGATGGTTGGCTCATTTATCTACGCAACATCATTGCCTCGTATGACGACTCCCTTGCTATCAAGACCATCGCATCTACAACGGGCCTCGGCGCAATGATGGGGGCGGGTGCTGGCGCACTTATCGGTGCGGGTGTAGGTATCGTGCTTGCGGCAAACGCGCAGCCCAAGGCTCCTACGGGATTCCCAATGACATGCCCGCAATGCCAATCGCTCTACAATGTCCACATTGGTGTTGCGGCGATGCGATGCCCAGTGTGCAACGTTCCTATCCGGTTTGAAACGGGAAACTGTGACGGTTGGTAGGTCCTAAGGCGTTCGCTATTTGTGCCAGATGATTCCACACGTCTCCGCTACATCTGTTGCGTCCGGCATGTCAAATTGCATAACGACCTCACCGCCGAGATATTCAGAAACGCCGATGACGACCTTGCGGACCTGCGGGTTTGAGTTCTCTTTGTGATACATCATGTGCCCATAGAGTAGATTTGCAAAAATAGGGTATCCGCTCCCGCACAACGGACAGTTCGGGTGCGTGAAAAAGATGGACGAAAAATCTGTGCTGCGTCCCCACGATTCAGATTGCAGCTTTCCATCATCCAATCTGAACTCGACGGCTACAGTCGCGTTACCGTTTTCAGACACTTCGGAGTTCATGACGCCTCCAACATGGACATAGCCATTCAGGAACTTTCCGTACGTATGTCCGCGATTGCCCTTGCCGGAAATACAGCGAACAATCATCGTAGGAGTTGCGCTAGGCTTGTCTCTCGGTGGCGTTAAGAACTTTCCGTCCAGCGAAAACTGCGAAAACTTTGTTCCTCGTAGCGGATCGCTCATCTCCTCACGCTGCCACGGTGCAAGCTCTCCGTTGACCGAAGTAGATGTGCCAAAGAGTCCAGAGAGTATTGCTGCGACCGCAACGCTCGCAACAGAGGTTCGCATTTAGGTTGTTCGGCTCCAGATTTTTTCGGTGGCCTTGCCCAAGAAATATCCGGCTCTGTAAGCATGCGAGGACATGGGCGCTGAATTAAATTATCCGGCGTTCGGCGCAGATTACTCCGTTCAGATTTTGGCTGCGTGCGTAACGAGGTATCATGGACATACCGAGGATGTTTTCATGGACCCGAATAGTATTGATTGGAGTGCGCTGGAGCAACCGCAGGAGATAGCGCACGAGTTTGAAATAGACCTCTACAACGCGGTAATTGCCAATCACAATGCGATGCTTGAAGGTATTGACCGCGAGGAAGAGGGCGAGATGCTTGAGATTAAGGACTCATTCCCAGTTGAGGACTATGACAGGGTAGGTTCGATGTTGGGGTATGTGGAAAGCGGCTACGATGAGCGTCGGCAGAAGGCCAGGCTATCTGCGGTGGTAGTCATAGTTACGAGGTTAGAGCACTGGCTTTCCAGATTCGCAAGACAATTGAATGTAAAGCCCACCCCAGTTCACAAGACACTTTTGGGGAATCTCATCGAAGCTCTCAACAACACCTTGGGCGTTGGCCCCGTGCCCGCAAAGTTTTTTGACGATTTGGCCGAACTGAGACATTCGGTTACTCATGCGAATTCCCAAGCGGAATGGGATTTCAAAGGGAAGCGACGGAGCGTTGCCGATTTTTATCGGAACGCTTGGGGCGATGCTGAGTTGAGTGAGGAACAATTAAAGGAAGCGTTCCAAAAAAGCATCCAGCAAGTCAAATGGTATGACGAAAAGATGCCGGGCTAAACTCCCACACATTTATTGGATGTAGTGATCCGGGTTCAGCCCGAGTAGCGCCAAGCGGTCACGTCTCGCTTGCCGAACATTTGCCGCCGTTTGAATGACCGCCGCATCGTATTCGCCCAATGACGCACGAAATTCTCTCGCGGCTTTAGAATCGTCTCCGCTGGCGTCAAGTTCCTCTCGGGCCTGCATCGTCATTTTTCTGAATTCTTCAAGCTTATTCTCAGCGGGTCTGAGAGGCATCCATCCAACCAGTTCGGCAAAGTCCTCTCGCCATTTCTCGCCCTTGTCTGGCGAGAGCCGAACCGAATCCTCGACTAGCTCAACGCAATCCCGCAACCAGCGGCAGAACTCAGCGTGGAGGGTACACAGCCACAATTGACAATCAATCGAATTCAAAAAATCCCGCAACTTTCTTGGGGCCAGTGAGGGCTGATAGTGGAAAGTGCCGTTACGCAGCCTCCTCAACGTATCTTTGTACTTAAACGCCGCGAGCAGCGCATCAATAATTGGGTCTTGGAATTTGGCGGTTTCCCATCCCTCAATCACTACGTACAAGCTCGCGGCCCAGTAGCACGAGACGCCAAGAAGTTCTGGAATTTTGGGGTCTGCGCCCTTCTCTGTCATGTACCGATTCCAATCCCGGTACATCAACTCAGCCCAGTACAGATACCGTCCCCACGTAAACAGGAGTTCACCTTTCTTCGAGATATCGCGGAGTTCGGGCATTGCTCACTCTCATCCAAGGGCTTGCCGTATCAAATTCTCCAATTCAAGTAGGGCGTATCCGCAGAGAGCAACTATGTTCTCGGGCCGTTGCTGAAACCGCCAATCGTTGACTTTTTTGATGACCCGAGGAGCCGTTGGCCATTTGGGGGTCAAACGCTCGGTACGCCACCTTGCAACAGAAAGATTGCTTGGCCATCGTTCACGCATCGGCAAAGGACCGTCGATGCGAAATCGCGGCCACACTAACGCGCCGTTGCCGTGGATTTCTTCATTCGCTCTATCTATCAGAAATGAAATCTCCGAATGGGCCTTTATTTGTGCCCACAGTTTGTCGCTCGCCTCTGTCCCAAGCTGATTTTTGACGACTCCTATCAAACGATTCGTGGTTGTGCGGAATTCGGACAAGAATGCACTGAGGGATCGCATCAGCTTATCCGTATCTCTTGCCTCCTCGTGTACCCTCATCTCGCCCAAGATATGTTGACAATCGCGGAACTTGTCCCAAACACGCTTGGGGTCCGTTGCCTCGTATTTATTTTTTGTGATTTCTTGGGCACAGAAGCACTTTTCGGTTGGCATAGTTTCATTTCGTGGATTTCACTTTTGCAATCAGCGTATTTAGTTCCGCGCCGTCAATCAACGGTCCATACCTCACCGACGTCGCCGTGCTGTTGGCCTCCCTATCCAAGATCGTCAGCCGTTGTTGTTGCGCCCGAGCGGGGCGGATCGCGCTTTCAATCCCATACAGTAGTGGCTCCAATTCGTTGTACATCGTGCCAACTTCCCACTCCTTGAACTCCGTCCGTAGTGTTGTGCAATGCTGTAAGAAGCGTGAGATGCGGTCATCCACCCGTTCGTATTTCTCCCACAACTTACGACCTGCCGCATGGATTTGTGCAAGCTCGGCTGGCGGTTTCGTGTGAATTCTCTTCCAAATATTAGACACGTGCAGGTCGGTTTTCCGAACGTCACGCTGTTCCTTGCCTACGAACTCAATCAAATTCCGGTAGTGCAATAGAAAGCACTCCAAGTAAACCCACTCCCTATCACCGCGCTCCAGTTTTCCCCCGACCAATTCGCTTGCCGCGAATCGGAGCATGTCTATTTCATAGAGGATTGTTTCGGCGTCGGTTGCCTTTTCCAATCGAGAGAATGTCTTTGCCATCTTGTCCCGCCTCAGTCATCAAGCCCGAAATGCGTTCTCAAGAATTGCTGTGCGGTAGGTATCTTGAGTCCAAGCGGCATGAAAGCGTTCACACCGTATCGACTGGTTCCGCCGTATAGGTCAACGCGCTCTCGGATTTCGCTCGAAAGCGTTTTGGAATAAACATAGCGGTCAGAAATGCTGATGAGCGCATCGTTCAGATGGTCCAGAGCCGCTTTGTCCAGCGACCGTGGAACATTCCAAGCATGCCCCATCAACAGGCAAGCGTTGGGTGCGAGAGGAAAAGCCGCATCTGAGAATTCTTTGTTGAAACCGTAGCCGGGATGAAGCACTCCATGCCCGAGCGGTACGAAAGTAACGAGCGGATTGTCCGAAGTTACAAACTCCATTCCGTCCGGTGGACGTAGAATCCGCCACGGTTGCTTGTTAAGGAGTTGCCGCGCTCCCCGCTCTACATGCTCCAACAGGTCCGATACAAAACTATTGCGTGCGGATTTGGGTAGTGCGGCTTCCTCGATGAAATTCCCGATGCCCTCTCGCAGAGTCTCCACGGTAACGGGAACGCCGCGCTTGCACGTGATGTCTACGGCGAACGCCTGCATATACTCGGGATCGTTCGCCGCTTGGCGTATGTCATAGACAATCTTTTGCCAATTGCGGTCAGAGTGTGAACGTTGCTGAGTCGCCCGCCTGAAAAGGAGCGCGGCGTAGAACGCGAGTTTTTCTTCGGACCCACTTGGCCAATGGTATAGGTCACTTTTTGAGAGTTCGAGAACGTCATTGCATTCAGCTTCTCGCTTTGCAAGTACCGTTTCAAATGTTTCCTCTATCGTTCCATCCGGCGCAACGTAAGCAAAATATCCATTCTCTCGGCCTTGCACCGATGTGGCGCGGTCATCCGGCTCCATGCCTTTTTCGTAGACGCAAATGCGGCCCGGATTTTGCGGCCCGCGGGTTGACGGGCGTGCAAAACGCTCCAGATAGAACGCGGGAATAATGTGGGAGTTTATCACCGCTCATTCCTATCCCTGTCCTCTATTCCGACCCGAGGTTAGATACGCCCCAGTTACATGAATATAACACAAGCCGGATAGACGGAAACATAAGCGAAAACTTCATCGGATCAGCACTCGCCAAGCTTGATAGAGTCCGTAAAATGCGGCCCTGTGAATACAAGCTCGCCCACCAATATCCGGCACCCGAACAGGATCGCATTCGTATCGCGGATGAGCTTGCAGGTTTGCTTGGCGGTGGGCATCGCACGCTCCTCTCCATTTTTGGGAGAACAACGCGCAACTCAAAGACGTTGCATCAAAACATTCGGCGTGTCAATTGGTCTGGGTCGGAGGCACTGGCCTATCTGTTGAAAACGCTTTGCTGTCTCGTATTGCAACAGTCCGGCCCACGAATGCAAAAATCAGAAGAACCAGCGCAGTGAACCATCCGCCAATGCTGAACACAGATGGCAAATACAGTCCGATCACTACACCCGCCGCAATCAACGACGCTGCCAGCATACCGAATTGCCACATCCCGTAAAGGAACATGAACGGCAGATAATGCGTGCCCAACGCAACCATAAGAGCTGGATAGAACCAGTTGAGATGATGGAGCGTTGCAGCGGCCACAAGCGGAAGATTAAGCGGGAGCGTGAAGGCTACTTGCCTTCCAAGGTCGTTCATCGGGTGGCCCTTTAGCAAAGCTGTTGAGCGGCCCATCAATCGCAAAAGCAACTGCGTCAAGGGGAAGATAAATGCGCCTACTATGACCAGCACAGGTATTGCAATGCGGGGCGAACGCCATGTGGCAAGAGCGGCGGACAGAAACCACACTCCACTAGCAATCAATTGACCCGCGAACCCGCCCACGAAAACAGTTCGTACATCCCTCTGCGCATCGGCTATATCCACGTTGGCTCCGATCTGAGAATCAGTGTTTATCACGTCCAGACCCGGACTAACATTATCCCGGCTATTCACATCGGGGACCCAAGCGGCCTAAAATGTTAGGTGAGGCTGAGAACGATGAACGAGAAATCCAAAGACTATTACCGCGTATTTGCTCCCAATGTGCCCGATGTTCGCATAATATCCGAGCGGTTCACGAGTGAGGCTGACGCAAAGCGGGCCAAGCGCACAATCCTAATGATGTATCCAGCGGCGACCGTGCGGATCGAAAAGACGGATGAATCGGGCCGAGAGAAATAACCGGGACCGTGCGGGCGTCATACTGCTGCTGAAAAATCTAGTTTGAGGTTACAACGCGGCGGCTTTTGCGGGTTTGTAGTGGCCAGGGATGGCCCGCAGGGAAATAGCCAAGCGATTCCACAGATTGATCGCGCCTACCACGAACGTCAGGTCCACGATTTCCTTTTCGCTAAAATACGGCTTTAGGCCCTCGTATACCTCGTCGGGGGCGTGGGTCTGTGCAATGAGGGTGAGAGCTTCGGTCCAGCCGAGAGCGGCGCGTTCGCGGTCTGTGAAAAAGGGAGTCTCGCGCCAAGCCTCCAACGTATACAGGCGCTGCTCGCTTTCTCCCGCCGCCCGCGCATCGAGCGAGTGCATGTCCAAGCAGTAGGCGCAGCCGTTGATTTGCGAGGCTCGCATTTTGATGAGATGGATGAGCTTCGGCTCCAGACCGCTTTCGGCAATGTATTTTTCAAGGGCCAGCATGGATTTGAGCGGTTCTTGGGCATACTTTCGATAGTCAATGCGAGGCTGCATGTTGGCGTCTCCTCCGTGGGATGAGCTATTTTAGATGCAAGCACGACGGCGGTGAATGCAAGTTCTCCCGCCAGTATCCGGCAAAGGTGAAAACGATGGACGACCGCAAGCGATACGAAACGGTCAAATCTCGATTGAGGGCAATGGGAGCGGGTACGGCGCAGGAGGTCCACGATTCGATGGACGAGCCTAATCCCTACTCAGTGCGCGAGGTGGAAAACACCCTCGATGAAATGGCGTTGGCCGAACAGGACGAATTTGAGAAAGCTGGTGATGTGTATCGCTGGAAAAAACACTATCGGTTCCGTGCAGGGGAGAGCCTACCGCGATCTCAATAGCATCCGTCGTGCGTTACGGGTTTTGATGTACTTCTGATGTAAAAATCGCCGTTTCTACAGGATTACCCGGAATTTAAGGATGTAGAATCAATAACTTACGTGCTTTCAACCCCGATCCGCTTTTAGAATGAACACTTATGCAAAAACGGGGGGAGGGGGCCTAGACCATTTCGCCCCTTACACAACGCCAGGGCGGCGCTTACCCACATTCGTAGCCTGCTCAAACGCGTAGCCCAACTGCAGCACGCCCCAGTCATCATGGTGCCGCCCAACGATCTGAATCCCGATCGGCAGTCCACTTTGCGAGAACGCGCACGGCACAGACATCGCCGGATTTCCCGCCGCGGAAATGTAGTAAGCCGATTTCATCCACGCGATGTAATTCTCCATCTTCGTCCCCGCAATTTCCGGGGGGTAATGCACGTTGACGTCGAACGGAAGCACCTGGTTCACCGGCAAGATGAAATAGTCAAACTCATTGTTGAATCCACACAGCCGCTGAAACAGCGCCGTGCGCTTCGCTTCCACGCGCGCCAGATAAGGGCCCGTCAGCTTCCGCCCCTCTTCCACATGCCAGTGAATGTACTCATTCAACTGGTCCCCATGTGCCGCCAGCAAATCGCCAAATGCCAGTTCGGTCGACCAGTGCCGCCACGCCACAAAGCATTCATTCGCATCCGTAAAATCCGGCTCCGCTTCTTCCACGATGCACCCGAGCGACTCAAACACTTTCCCCTGCGCCTTAACCGCGCTCTTCACCTCCGGATCCCACGGCAGCCCCATATCCTTGAACATCGCCACGCGCACACCCTTAAAATTGCGCTCCAGCGGCCGCGCAAATTGCTCCCCGGATTGATCGATGGAAATCGGCGAATGGTGGTCAAACCCGGCAAGAACGCTAAGAAAGAACGCGCAGTCCGTAACATTCCGCGCCACCGGCCCGGGAACCGAAAGCGTGAACCAACCAAGGTTGGAGGGCACATTAGGCACACGCCCGGGCGACGTCCGGATGCCGACCACGTTGCAAAAGTTGGGCGGGTTTCGCAGCGAGCCGCCCATGTCGCTCCCGTCGGCCAAAGGAACCATGCCACAGGCCAGCGCTACTGCGCCGCCACCAGTGCTACCTCCGCAAGTCTTGGTCACATCGTACGGATTGCGCGTCGGCCCGAACACCGGATTGAACGTCTGCGAGCCCAACCCAAACTCCGGCACATTCGTCTTGCCGATGACAATTCCACCCGCCGCCTTCTCCCGCTGCACCACCCGGCAATCAAAATCCGGCACGTTGTCCCGATGCAACGGCGACCCAAACGTAGTGCGGATGCCCGCCGTCTCGTGCAAATCCTTCACGCCAACGGGCATCCCATGCAGCGGCCCCAGCACTTTTCCGTGTGCCAACGATTCATCCGCGGCAGCCGCCTGCGCCATCAACTGCTCTTCCGCAACCAGCGTGACAATCGCATTGACCTTGGAATTTACGCGCCCGATTTGCTTCAGATGCGCCTGCATAACATCGCGCGCCGAAAGCTTCTTCTCCCGGATCAACTTGGCCATGTCCACAGCCCGCATGAAACAAATATCAGGGGAGGAATCAGACGCATTTGCGGGCGTTGGTATCGTGGAGGACGTGGGACCTCCGTCGACCGAAGTCGCGTTCACCGAAGTTGGGTCGACGGATTTGCCAGCCAGCAACGGAGTGATGGCTGTGGATACCGCCACGTTCGTCCCCAATTTCAACGCGTCACGTCGACTCATTTTGCTGTTCATCCGTTCCTCGCCCTTCGAGCCCGAATTCAAGTCGAGTCGAGGAACAATATCATTATCGGCCCGGCGCGAAAAACAGTGGGACAGCCATTTTTGGCTGTCTGCCTTTCCCCAACGGCAACAACGCTGCCGCACGAGA
>WNFL01195656.1_pt3 | contig 11147 bp, 10 predicted proteins | sample 5400361 | NCBI WGS metagenome assembly WNFL01 (sample SAMN13153351, study PRJNA577476) | soil metagenome | isolation source: 40 cm soil on Douglas fir-dominated hillslope | place: USA:California | collected 2013-09-17 | reverse complement strand
GGACTTGCAGCAGCTGCTCGCCACCGGCCCGGGACTGGCGGCGCCCGCGACCTCGCCCGCCAGCCCGGCGCGCACGGCCGATCCTTTCGCGGCGCGCAGCTTCGAGGAGTTCAAGGACCTCTCGGAGAAGCTCTTCATCGAGCTCAAGCTGGCCGAGAACGAGGGCAACGTGAAGCGCACGGCCGAGCAGCTCGGCATGCAGCGCAGCCACCTCTACAAGAAGCTCGACCGCTTCGGCCTCAAGTAGGGCCGACGCGCGCGGACCGCCCCTCCAGCGGCCCACGCGCGCAGCGCAATCGAATCCGCGTCAGGGCAGGTGCAGCTGCATCCCGTCGCGCAGGGCCTCTGGGGACTTCAGCTTGTCCTTGTTGAGCTCGTAGATCTCCTGCCAGCGACCGCCATCGCCCAGCTCGGCCTTGGCGATCTTCCACAGGCTCTCGCCCTTCTTGACGGTGTGCGTGCGGCCCGCGGCCGAAACCGGCGCGGCCTTGGCGCCGTCCGCGGCGGGCTTCTTCTTGGCTTCGGGCTTGGCCGCCGGGTGCACATCGGCATCGACGACGTTCTCGACGTCGAAGACCGGGACCAGGATCTTCTCGCCCGGCTGGATGTCCTCGCGACCCTCGTTCGCGTTCTGGATGATCGTGAACTTCGTCGGCTCGCCGTAGAGCTTCCTGGCCAGCGCCACGTACGAGTCGCCGGACTGCCAGGTGTAGAGCAGGCGCTGCGAGTCGAAGCCCTCGGAGAGCCCCGCGGTCGTCTTGAGCAGCGATCCGTTCGGGATCGCGAGCGGCTGGGGCGCGGCAGGGGCGGGCGCAGGGTTCGCGACCGGCACCTGGGCACCGACGTTGGCCGAGAGCAGCTTGTTGCCCGGCTCGGTCTGGGCCACGGCCGGCGTCTCGCTGGGAGCCTCGACGGGGACGCTGGGTCTCTCGCCCAGCACGGCGGCCTTGCTCTTGTCCACCGCGTTGTCGGTGGTCATCGAGACCACCAGGATGATGGCGATCAGGAGCAGGACGGCCAGGACGGTGAACTTCTCGACTCTACCCATGGGACTGTTCTTTCTCGTCAAGTCCTTCGAGGACATCGACTTGTGATGAGCTGCGAGCGCGCTTCACGCGTGCGGCGACTCTGGATCCGGTTATGGGAAACCCGCGCCGCGAGCGTCAAAGGGAAACCGGTCCTTTTTGCAGTCTTTCCACAAGATGGAGTGGACGAGGGGCAGACCCACACAGGATCCTGGGTCCAGTGGAGAGTCGGGGAATGGCCGAGGGCGCACCCCCTCCCCTCGATCACCCGCCGCTAGGATGCGCCGGCCTCATGGCGCGTTTCCACGACTGGATCCTGCCACCGGAGAAGGCCACGCCGGTCTTCGACGACGCGGGCAACGAGCTGCCCCGCTGGCGCGACAAGGGCGTGCTCGCGCTGCTCCTCTTCGTGCTGCTGCTCGAACTCGTCGCCTGGCACTACGCCGACGGCTATCCGGTCGCCGACTCGGTCGAGTTCATGGAGCGCGCGCGCACGTTCGTGCGCGGCGAGCGCATCATCGACTCGGGCCAGATCCGGCCCTTCGGCTTCTCGCTGCTGATCGCGCCGATCTACATCCTGGCCGATTGGGTCGGGCTTGTCGATCCGCGCCCAGTGCTGTGGACGATCTGCCTCCTGCAGATCGCCTGCGGCCTGCTGCTCGTCCACGTCTGCGTGCGCCTGGGCGCGCGCCTCGGCGGCCGGCGCACGGGGCTCGTCGCGGGCTTCCTGGTCGGCACCAATCCGGCCTTCCTGACCTACTGCGCGATGCCCATCTCGGGCATCTTCGCCGCGGTCTGCATCGGTCACGGCCTGGAGTCGCTCTGGGAGCGTGGCAACGCGCGACGCGAGTGGATCGGCGCGCTCTGGCTGGCCGCCTCGGTGCTGATGATCTACCAGTGCGCGCTGATCGTCGCCACGATCGCGGCCTGCATCCTGCTGCGCGACCGCAGGCAGGGACTGCGCGCTCTGCGCACGATCGCTCTCGCGCTGCTGCTCGCGCTGGCGCTGCAGATCCTGCTCGACCGCCTCGTGTACGGCTCCTTCGGCGCCAGCCTGGGAGCCTACCTGGCCATGAAGGGCGGCGGACTGCTGAGCTCGATCTGCATGCGCCTGGGGCGTTGGACGCACGTGCAGTTCCTGAAGGACTGGTCGTTGGCGATCGCGGGCGCCGCGTTCGAGAACGTTCCGAGCGTCCCGAGCAGCGGGGAGCTGCGTTCGGCGCAGGCCTTCGGGTGGTACTTCGCGCACCTGCCGCAGATGCTCGTCTGGCCGGTGCTGCTGCTCCTGGTCGCGGCGCTGTGGAAGGCGCTGCGCCGCCCGAACTGGCTCGCCTCCTTCGCCTGGCTGGTGTTCGGCGCGAACCTGCTGGTGATGACCTTCAATCCCTCGAAGGACTTCCGGCTCTGGCTGCCCTTGCTGCCCTGCGTCGCGCCGCTGTGCGCCTGGGGCGGCCGCTTCGGTTGGAGCGCGCTCGGCGAGCGGGTGCGCGAGAACGCCTTCTGGCGGCGCGGTTTCACGCTGGGCATGGCCGGCAGCAGCGCGCTGCTGGCCCTCACGCCCTTCCTGCAGCAGAACCGGCGCGAGTACGGCGGCTACTGGCAGGCGATCGACTGGGTCAACGGCATCGCGGCGCGTTCCTACGGCGTGCGCGCCGCGCAGGCGCAGCGCACGCTCGAGGGCGCGCCGCCGCCGCGCGTGCGCGTGGCCTGCGACTACAACTGGGCGGTGTTCCAGCGCGAGTCCCCGCTCCTGGAGCTGGTCAAGCTGCCCTCGCAGATGAGCCTCTGGAACTCGAAATCGCTGACGCGCGCGCGCAAGCAGGAGCTGCTCTCGGTCCTGCCCGACTTCGATCTGCTGGTGCTGCACAGGCCGGTGCTCACGACGAACCCGGACTTGTGCGAGTGGATCAGCCTGCACTTCCAGGTCTGCGGCGCGCTCTTCGATCGCAACACCTACGAGCGCAGCCTGGGTCCGATCCTGGTGCTCTCGCGGCGGCGAGGAACGGCCGACGAGAACCTGCTCTTCGAGATCGAGCACGAGGCGCGGCCAGAGGGGCTCGCCCAAGGCGTCTCCTTCGCGCGCCCGGACGGCAGCGAGGAGCTCGATCTGCTCGGATTCGAGTACCGCACGCTGCCGCCCGAGGGGCTGGGCTGGATCAGCTACCAGTGGTACTCGCCCACGGGCCTGCGCACGCACTGGACGCTGCTCGATCGGCTCACCGCGCCCGACGAGCACGACGCCTGGCAGAACAACCACGCTCCGGCCTGGGGCACGCTGGCGAGCGAGAGGTGGCCCGCGCGCACGCGCGTCAGCGAGGGCTACCTGGTCGTGCCCGCGGCCGACCCGTTCGATTTCGAGAAGCCCTACCGGCCGCTCGGGGCCGGCTACCGGGGCGGCGACCTGATCCCGCTGCGCTTGTGGATGCGCATCGTGCGCTACGACGAGGGCGCGCTGGAGCGCGGCATCCCCAGTGTGCTCGAGAGCCTGGCACCGCGGCTGCGCTCGCCGAAGGACCCGCTCACGCCCAACGGCGACGGTACCTCCCAGAGCCCCGACGGCACGCAGTGGGGCGGCGACAGCATGCTCCACATCGGGAACTTCTTCATCCCGGTGCCGCCCGCCAGCCGCCTCGGCGAGGACCCCTAGCGGGCGGCTTGGAAGCCGGGCGGATCCGGGATACGCTGGGGTCCGGATGAGGCTCCATCGACTCGCCGCGCTGCTCTTCCTCGGGCTCGCCTCGGCCTGCGCCAGCCCGAAATCCTCCGCCAAGGACGCGGCCGCCAAGGACCCGCGCGCCAACCGGGCCGAGCCGATCAGCGACGAGGACTGGAACCAAGCGCGCCCCGCGCGCCCGCACGGCGACCCGCAGGCCGTGCGCTTCACCGACTTCCGCAGCAACCGCCGGCTGGCGCTGGTCAACGAGTCGCACACCGATCCGAGCGAGCAGTACTCGCAGCGCCGCAAAGCCGAGGACGCGATGACCAAGGTGGGCCACGACGAGGTCGTGGCGGTGCTGATCGAGCGCTTCGCCGAGCACGGCTTCTTCAAGATCGCCGAGGCCGGCCCGGCGCCGACGTCCGGGGCCGGGACCTGGAGCATGACGCTCGAGGTCGAGCGCAAGGACGGCCTGCACCACCTGGCGCTGGGTGCGAGCTCGAGCACGGCGCAGCGCGAGACTTTCGCGCTCTGCCGCTCCGACTTCGTGCAGCTCTACAGCAGCATCCTGGGCCTGCAGGCGGTCGAACGCGTGCCCGACTGGAAGTCGGGGACCCCCGTCCCGCCGCCCAAGCACTGAGATGCCGCGCGCGCTGGCGATCATCCCGGCCCGGCTCGCCTCGAGCCGGCTGGCGCGCAAGATGCTGCTCGAGGCGGACGGCCTGCCGCTCTTCGCCCACACGGCGCGCAACGCCCGCGCGAGCGGCGCCTTCGCGCGCGTCGTCCTGGCCACGGATGCGCCCGAGATCCTCGAGCGCGCGCGCGCGCTGGAGATCGAGGCGCTGCTGACACGCGCCGACCACCAGAGCGGCAGCGACCGGGTCCACGAGGCCTGGCGCGCCCTGCAGTCGGCCGGCGAGCGGGCCGAGGTGCTGGTCAACGTGCAGGGCGACGAGCCCGAACTCGACCCGCGCGACCTGGCGGCGCTGGTCGCGGCCTTCGCCGACCCGGCCGTGCGGGCCGCGACCCTGGCCGCCCCGCTGGCCGAGCCCGCGCTGATCGCCAGCCCGCACGTGGTCAAGGTCGTCTGCGACCGGGGCGGGGATGCGCTCTACTTCTCGCGCGCTCCCATCCCCGCGGGCGGCCACGCCGAGGCGGAATCCGCGCGCGGTCGGCACAAGACGATTCACCGCCGGCACATCGGCGTGTACGCTTTCGCCCCGGCCGCACTGGAGCAGTTCTGCGCACTGCCCCGGGGCGAGTACGAGATGCGCGAGAACCTGGAACAGCTGCGCTGGCTCGAGGCCGGGGAGAAGATGCGCGTGGTCGCCGCCACGCGTGTTCCCGCGGGCATCGACACGCAGGAGGACTTCGAGCGCTTCGTGGAACGATTGCGCTCGCGCGGCGCGCGCGCGAGCTAGAGGGAACGAGGAACGAGCGGAATGGCCAAGCACATCTTCATCACCGGTGGCGTTGTGTCGAGCCTCGGCAAGGGGCTCACTTCGGCGGCGATCGGGATGATCCTCGAGCGCCGCGGGCTGCAAGTGTCGATGCAGAAGCTCGACCCCTACATCAACGTCGACCCGGGCACGATGAGCCCCTTCCAGCACGGCGAGGTCTACGTCACCGACGACGGCGCCGAGACCGACCTCGACCTCGGCCACTACGAGCGCTTCACCCACGCGCGCCTGACCAAGGCCTCGAACTTCACCACCGGCAAGATCTACTCGCAGGTGATCGCCAAGGAGCGCCGCGGGGACTACCTCGGGCGCACCGTGCAGGTCATCCCGCACATCACCGACGCGATCAAGGAGGCGATCCACGAGGGCGTCTCGCGCGCCGAGGAGGCGCTCGGCAGCCCGGTCGACGTGGCCATCACCGAGATCGGCGGCACGGTCGGCGACATCGAGAGCCTGCCCTTCCTGGAGGCGGTGCGCCAGTTCGGGCTGGAGAAGCCGCGCGGCGACGTGCTCTTCGTGCACCTGACGCTGCTGCCCTTCCTGCGCGCCTCGGGCGAGATGAAGACCAAGCCCACGCAGCAGTCGGTGGGCAAGCTGCGCGAGATCGGGATCATGCCCGACATCCTGATCTGCCGCACCGAGCAGCCCATGACGCGCGAGATGGCGCAGAAGATCAGCCTCTTCTGCAACGTGCGTCCCGAGGCCGTGGTCGAGGAGCGCGACGTGGACTTCTCGATCTACGAGGTGCCCACCAACCTGGTCGATGCGGGCCTCGACCAGCTGATCTGCGAGCGCCTGGGGCTGCCGCGCACGGAGCGCACGCAGTTCGACGACTGGCGCGCGATGCTCGAGCGCATCCGCCAGACGCGCGAGAGCTGCACGATCGCGCTGGTGGGCAAGTACATCGAGCTGCACGACGCCTACAAGTCGATCTACGAGGCCTTCAGCCACGCCGGCATCGCCAACCAGTGCAAGGTCGAGGTGCGCAAGGTGCGCGCCGAGGACGTGCTGACGCAGGGCACGAGCCTGCTCGAGGGCGCGCACGGGATCCTCGTCCCGGGCGGCTTCGGCGAGCGCGGCATCGAGGGCAAGATCAACGCCATCCGCTACGCGCGCGAGAACCAGATCCCCTTCTTCGGCATCTGCCTGGGCATGCAATGCGCCGTGATCGAGTTCGCCCGCAACGTGCTGGGCCTCGAGGGCGCGCACACGCTCGAGCACTCGCCCCACACGCCGCATCCCGTGATCAGCCTGATGGAGGAGCAGAAGCAGAACCTCGACAAGGGCGGCAGCATGCGCCTGGGCGCCTACCCTTGCGCGCTGACGCGCGGCTCGCTGGCCGAGAAGCTCTACGGCAGGCTCGCGATCCAGGAGCGCCACCGCCACCGCTACGAATTCAACAACGACTACCGCGCGCTCTTCGGGCATTCGCAGATGAAGCTCACCGGGCTCAACCCCGAGCGCGACCTGGTCGAGATCGTCGAGCTCGCCGATCACCCGTTCTTCATCGGCGTGCAGTACCACCCCGAGTTCAAGAGCACGCCGCTCGTCCCGCACCCGATCTTCCGCGGTTTCGTGGCCGCCGCGCTGGCGCACTCGCGCAACGGCGGCCGCGGGCGCGTGCGCAGCATGGAGCTGGCCTAGGCATGCCGGCCGAGCGCAAGGCCAGCGAGGCGCCGCTGCCGGGCGGGAACTTCCGCCTCTTCACCACGCGCCTCTCGTTCCAGACCATGATCTCGCTGGGCCTGCTCGAGAACCCGCTGACGCGCTCGCGGCGCGTGGACCTCGACAGCGCGCGCATGCTCATCGAGGACCTCCGGATGCTGCGCGAGAAGACGCGCGGCAACCTGGACGAGGACGAGGAGGCTCAGCTGGAGAAGAGCCTGCAGGACCTCGAGCACGCCTTCGAGCGCCTGTGCGGCGAAGCCTCGGGCGAGGCCTAGCGGCTCGAGCGCGCCTCGGGACGCTCGATCAGGTACTCGCCCGCGAGCTCGCCGGGCTGCAGCAGCAGCGGCCCGACGATCCAGGCCTCGGGCAGTCGGACGAAGAACTCGTTCGTTCCCTGCGTCAGCGGCAGCTCGACGTGCCGGCGGCGGTGGTAGCGCGGATCGGCCTGCGTCTCGTACCGGAGCACGGCGCGCGTGGCACGCGGGGCGCGCAACACCAGGTGCAACGCCAGGCGCCGGCCGGGCGGAAGCTCCCAGCCCTCGAGCAGCACGCGCGCCGTCCCGTCGGGCGAGGAGAGGCGCACGCCGCCGCTCCTGCTGTCGAGCTCGATCTGGCTGCCGAGGTAGGGCGCGATGCCGCCCAGGGAGTCCGGTCCCGGCGCTCGCGGCGGCAGCGCGCGCAGCGCGGCGAAGGCCTCGGGCGCGAGCGACTCGAGCGAGTCCTCGAGCCACTCCGGCGGGACGAGCAGTCGCCGCTCGCTGCGCAACTCGATCACGACGCGCGGCGCCTCGTCCAGGATCCGCTCCGGTTCCGGATCGTCGTCCCAGAGCGTACGCAGCGACGCGCACAGTTCGGCCAGAGGTTCGCGCACCCAGGGCCCGAAGGAGTCGTGCCCGAGCAGCACGCGCTCGCCCGCCGCGTCGGGGCGCTCGAACAGGCAGGTCTGCGCGCGCAGCGACTCGGAACCGGGCGAGCACGACTCGCTCCGTCGCGTGCGCAGTCCGAGCGTGTCGGCCTGCCAGGCCTCGAAAGCGGGCGGGAAATCGCGCACCGAGCCGATCTGGTTCGGGAGCTCCGGGAAGGGCGCCGGGTGGCGGTTCTCCTGCTCCAGCGCGACCCAGGCGCCCGGATCCAGGCGCCAGGCCAGCGCCGGCGCGAGCAGCGCGGCGCAGAAACCGAGCACGAGCAGGAGGTCGCTGCGGCAGCGCATGGCGCGGGGATCCAGTCTACTGCGCTCGCGCTCCGGCCAGGACTTCAGCGCAGGAAGCGCCGGCAGGCCGCGGCCAGCGACTGCAGCTGCGGGCCGCAGCGCGCCAAGAGCGCGTCCTCGTCGGGGTGCGGCTGCCAGTCGAAGGTCAGCGCCTCGACCGCGCCGCGGTGGCCCTCGAGCGGCACGCGCAGGATGCCCTCGGGGATCCACAAGCCCGCCTCGTCCCAGCCCGAGATCACGCGCACGCGGCCCGCGACGGGCGCGAGCAGGTTTTCGCCGTTGGAGTAGCTCGTGCGCGCGGAGGCCGGCACACCCAGCAGCTCGAGCAGCGTGGGCGCGAGGTCCACGTGCGCGGTCGGCCCGCTCTCCTGGCCCGGCTCGATGCCCGGACCGCCGAGCACGAAAGTCACGTGCACCTGCTCGGGCGTGAAGTTGCTCGTGTGGCCGAAGTGCTCGTGCTCGAGGAACTCCTCGCCGTGGTCGCCGGTGACGCAGACGATCGTGCGCTCGAGCTCGCCGCTCGCAGCCAACTCCGCGAAGACCTCGCCGAGCACGTGGTCGGCGTGGTGCACGGCGTTCAGGTAGCGGTTGCGCACCGCCTCGATCTGGGCCGGGCTGGGCGAGGAGGACATGGCCACGTAGTCGACCTCGTCCGCGCTGGGACGGAAGAGCTCGCCGCCGGGCGGATAGGAGTAGGCCTGGTGCGGCGAGTCGATCAGCGCGAAGGCGCAGAAGGGCCGCTCCGCGCCGAGCACGTGGCGCGCGTGGTTCCAGGCGCGGAAGCGCTCGGCCAGGTGCTCGTCGCGCTCGTACTTCTGCTTCTGCGGGTAGTTGTCCTCGACTTGCGGCTCCATCGAGACGAAGACCGTCGAGCGGAACTCGGGCGAGGAGAGCGAGGGGCCCGAGAAGGCGTGCAGGTCGTAGCCCAGGCCGGCCAGCGTGCTGATCAAGACCGGCGGCGCGTTCTCGTCCAGCACCGGCAGCCAGTACGAGCCGTGCAGGCCGTAGAAGAGCGAGAAGACGCCGTAGCGCGTGGCGTTGCCGCCCGAGAGATGGTTCTGGAAGACGCGTGCGCCGCGCGCGTAGCGCCAGAGCTCGGGCATGACGTCCTCGCGCAGCGCGTCGGCGCGCAGCGAGTCGATCACCACCAGCAGCACGTTCGGGCGCGCGCCGCGCGGGTCGGCCGAGGGCCGCTCGAGCGGGTAGTGCAGCAGCAGGCCGTCGCCGGCCAGCGCCACGCTCGGACGGGCTTCGAGGTTCATGCCGAACACGCGCCGGGCGAGCTTCTCGACCGTCAAGCGCTGGTAGAGCGGGAAGCAGCGCGCCAGCACCGTCACCCGGCGCTCGCGCAGCAAGTCGGCCCGCGCGAAGAGCCCCTTCTCGAAGAGCAGCATTCCGAGCACGCACCAGGCGGCGATGCGCAGGCTCCGGACGGGTCGCCCCCACCAGCCGCGGCTGGCGCCGAAGAGCCGTGCCAGCGCCGCGCAGACGAGCGCAGAGGCGGCTCCGACGAAGAGCCAGTTCGAGAGCGGGATCTGGACCGGGTCCCCGGCGCCGCCGGTGGTGAACAGGTTTCAGATCATGCCGTTGAAGTGGTAGCGGAAGAGCGCGAAGACGCGCGTGTCGGCGTAGAGCAGGAGCCCGAAGAGCGCCCAGACGGCCCCCTGGATCCAGGCCTCGCCGGGCACTCGCTGCGCGCGCAGCAGGAGCGCCGCCAGCAGCACGCTCGGCAGCAGGGCCAGCGTCGCCGCGGTCGAGACGAGCGCCGCGTGCGCGAACAGCCACGCTTGCGGACCCCCGAGCGGCAGGCCCGTGATCCAGCTCCAGCCCGCGAGCGTCCCGGTCCCGGTGCCCACGAGCCAAGAGAAGCACAAGGCGCGGCGACGTTCGGGCCCGGCGAACATTCGCTCAGGATACGCGACAAACCGCGATCTTCAGCGGCGCCTCGGCGCCGCGCGCGGGGAAATCCTCGTCGGGCCCGAGAAACTCGAGCCCCGCGAGCGGACGCCCGGCCTTGCGCGCGCAGGTCTCGAGTTGCGCGGCGAACTCTGCGCGCGTGACCGCGGCGAGGTGGTTGGTCGCCAGCAGCGTGCCGCCCTCGGCGGTCGCCAGCAGCGCGGGCTTGAACAAGCTCGGATAGTCGCGCGCCACGTCGACCGCCCCGAAGGGGCCCTTCGACCAGGCCGGCGGGTCGAGGAAGACGAACTCGAAGCGCCGCGCCGGGAAGCGCAGGTGGGCGCGTGCGCTCGCGCGGCCCTTGACCGGCAGGCCCGCCAGCTGGCGCAGCACGGGCAGCACGTCCTCGTGCACGTACTCGAGCCGTGTCAGGGAGAGGTCGTTGAGCGCCGCGCTGCGGCGGCCGAGCTCCAGCGCGCTGGCGGAGAAATCGACGTTCCAGACCTCGCGCGCTGCCCCCCGCGCCGCCGCCAGCCCGGCGCCGCAGGTGTAGGCGAACAGGTTGAGCACGCTCTGGCCGCGGGCCAGCTCGGCCAGTCGCCGCCGGCCCGCGCGCAAGTCGAGGAACAGCCAGGGATCCTGCCCGCGGTGCCGCGCGCGGAAGCACAGGCGCAGTCCGCGCTCGCGGATCTCGCGCTCGGCCAGCGCCTCGGGCGGCGCGGCGCCGCCCGCACCCGCGCCGCGATGGTTCCAGACGCAGTGGGCGATCGCGGGGCAGCGCTCGCGCAGCACGCGCGCGAGCGTCTCGAGCTCGCCGGGCGCGAGCGGCTCGCGAAAGGTCTGGAGCAGCGCCAGGTCGCCGTAGCGGTCGATCGTCAGGCCTTCGCGGCCCTCCGCCGCGCCGTGGAAGAGCCGCCAGCAATCCGTGTCCTCGGCCCGCAGCCGCAGCGCGAGCGACTCGCGGGCGTCGAGCGCGTGCTCGAGCAGCGCCTCGAGCGGCACGGCTAGCGCGCCGGCTGGCCGGCGCCCTGGCGCAAGAGCTGGATCCGGTCGACCGCCAGCGGGCCGAAACTCTCGCTCGTGCCGTCGGGCCAGCGCACGCTCGCGAGGCCCAGGCTGGCGACGCTGCCCAAGCCGATGTGCACGCGCGGGTCGTCGGCCGAGGCGTAGCTCGAGCAGACGTGCACATCGCGGACGATCGTGCGCGTCCCGGCCGGCAGGCTGACGCGCGC
>WNFL01143690.1_pt1 | contig 11148 bp, 9 predicted proteins | sample 5400361 | NCBI WGS metagenome assembly WNFL01 (sample SAMN13153351, study PRJNA577476) | soil metagenome | isolation source: 40 cm soil on Douglas fir-dominated hillslope | place: USA:California | collected 2013-09-17 | reverse complement strand
TGTGAGAGACGACAAGACAACCTAGGACGGAATTTCTACGTCGACCATACTTTCGCGAACGACCACATGGTATCGCCCGAGCTCTAACCATGTCGTAAACAACGTCGAACAGCAAATACAGATCTCGCAGAGTTCGAGTACGATGGGCCAGGTTGCGCCTCCGCAGCAGCCCCCGAATTCGGACTCGCTTGGACCATTGCCTGCTAGGTGGGAGGAGAGGAGGACACCTGAGGATGTAGTTTACGTCGTCGATCGTAGGTCTAGTCTTGAACACATGTCCCGAGACAAACACAAATGGGTACTAATACTTATTCTCGCCTGATAGATGACACTCGCTCGACGACTTGGGTAGACCCTCGCCGACACGGGTCACGCCCCGGTCCTCTCCCATCTGGATGGGAGGAGCTGAAGGTGGGATTTACTTCGTCAATTGTAGGTCTATTCTTCAACACATGTCCCGGCACAAACACAAATGGGTACTAATACCTCTTGTCGCCTCATAGACAACACAGGCTCGACGACTTAGGTAGACCCTCGCCGAGACGGGTCACACCTCGGCCCTCTCCCATCTGGAAGGGAAATACGCTCCACCTCGACCTCACGCATCTACTTCGTCAACCACAACACCAAACAACGACGTGGGACGACCCGCGTTTGCCGTCCTCCCTTGACGCCAAGGTCCCGAAGCACAGCGTGACTGGGAGGTTCAGGCGGGTTGAAGACGCGAATAAGGATTTGAACCGTCCTGGAGGGCGAAGGATGGAAATACAACGCAAGATCAGAGTAGACTTCGTCTTGGAGGGGATGATATTCGTTCCTGAGCGAAGTTGAGGCCGTAGCCGGGTCCAATTCTGGGAGCGCGGGTGGATTAGGGCGGTCAGGTATCACCTGCTGGGAACTGCATTAGCAGAAAGGACATTATAACTCGGTGATCTACGGTGTGACTCCTAGCCCGGTTTCTAACTAGAAAATTTGTCTGAGCGGGTGCCGGGTAAAGGTTCGACTGATTCGCCTTCAGGCGAAGAGCCTTGAGACGGCCACCACTGGCATTGAAATCTTCATGGGTCTAGCTCGGCGGCGTTTCTCTTATTTTCCCGAAAAGTGAAAAAGTGCAGTTGCATCGAAGGCTGAACCACAAAGGAACGCCTTGAACTCCGCCTCGGTCGTGTTGATCTCGGCCTCGCGCGACCTGAAGACACATTATCTGGGGTAAGCACTATCATCACGTGACCGAACCCGTCTTCCACGAGGAACGCCTTTCTGCAGCCACGTTGCTCACAAGTTTGGTACCCACCAGTTATCTCGATAGGACGCGTTAACGAGACGATCCTGGTACACAATCGACGCTTCATATACCCATCAGGCTTTACGTGTACGAATCTAGCCAGACTCGCTGCGCAACTGCCGCCGACCAGCCGCGTTTTCGTTTCAGTAGGAAGTCAAACAGTTCTTGAGGAATATAGCGTCCACCTCGACGTGAGCAACAAATCACCATGAGCTCCCAAAGCTCTCTATCGCGACAGAGGTCGGCCGTCCCACCCAGCGTCCAACAGTTACGACAAGAGGTATGCCAAAGCACCTTGTATCCGACGGACCTGACGCATGTCCTTGATTATATGACAATATGAAAATACAGAATGCTGATATGAGTGCGTTTCTGACGTGTTTCTGACACACGACCCCCACTTCGACTGACTCGCATATTGGTAGAGTGGGAGATTGAGCGGCGAACCGAGCGTGAAATGGTTCTTATGCTCAAGGTATGCGTCTTCTTTTCTATTTATCGCTTGATATTGATCAGGTTGGAAGATCGAGAAACTGGAGGAAGGTTTCAACACGGGGGATGACATCGCTTCTAAATACATGAATTTACGTAAGGAACTCGACGAACTTGAAAAGATTCACCACGACGGAAAGAAGGCAGTGAGTGGGTAGCCCATCCGTGCTCGGCCTCCATTTATCTCCCCACCAGCATCGCACGGAAACGCAGCAGCTTAACGTTGAACTCGAGCGGGTAAAGAAGCGGGCTGGTGAATATCGGTCTCAACTCGAAAAGCAGACCGAAAGTTCTGGTGCCAAGTTGCAAGAACTCCGCAAGTCGCTTGTACAAGCACAGAGTGAAACCACGGAACTCAAGTCCAAGCTCCGGACAGAGCAGGAGCGAGCACCTACATCCGGTACCAGACCAACGGATGTAGAGCAACTACGAAAAACCCTTGCCGCAGCCGAGACAGCAAAGCGCGACTTGATCAGAGAGCGGGACTCTAAGTCGGCTGCTCTTGTCGACGCAGAGAAGCGCCTTGGATCGGAAACACGAAGACGTGAAGCCGCAGAAGCGAAAATCAAGGAACTCACAAGCAAATTGGAGTCAGAAGGCAAGGAGCTCAAATCGACTCGGCTGCGGATGACCGACCTCAAACAGCAATCACAACAATATAAATCACAGCTCGAGGAAACACGAGTACACGTGCAGCAAGCGAAAACGACCAGTGGTGCCCTGTCCGCTGACCTCGACCTTCAACTCCGACAGACTCAAGAACTCGTTCGCCGGACTACAGTGGCCTATGGCCTTCTAGCTCAAAGCACGGTTCCAAAGGAGAAATTTGAGGAGGAGCGACAGGCTCTCTACCGAGCCCGGTTCAAGACCGCACGACTTGAGCGCAAGTTGGCGGAGCGCGAAAAGCAAGCTGAGGAGCTTGTTTGGTTCATTCGACGGGCGACTGAAGAAAACACCTTCCTCTCTCGCTGCCTTGCATCGTCGGACGAAGCCTTCCGCTCTTTGCAGGCCCTTTCGTCATCAGATTCCTCGCCAGAGGACAGTTCTCCTATTCTGCGACTGATGGTGGATGCCCTCGAAATAGAGTTGGAGGAGAAGGCGTTTGCGAGCTCACTGGTTGAAACCGAACGGGACTACTGGAAGGAATCCGAACAGTACCGCTGGATCCGCCTCGTAGACCTGGTACAAGAGTACTCATCTCTCGGTAGCCACGCAGCAGCTCTCGAAGCGTCCTTCGGTGCGGTTACCGAACGCGCCTCATTGCTCGAAGGCCAGGGTCAAGTCGCAAGGGTTGAGGCGGACTCGATTCGACAACGAAGTAGAGAGGCAGAGAAGCAAGCTGCGCGAATTCAGACACGGCTCGAGGAGTCTGAGGCTGACAAGGAGAAACTCCGTACGCAGGTTGAAGAATTGGAGAAGGTGCTAGGAGAGAAAGCGCAGACACTCGAAGAAGCACTCAGAAACGAGCAGAAGAAGACAAGAGATCTAAGTCAGATTGTCAAGGAAAAGATTGCCGCTGAGAAGGCGCTGATAGAGGATGTCGAAGGGTCTGTCTGATTTCTGTTTGAGGGCGCATCTAACTCCTCATCAATAGGTTGTCAGCCGCACTTTCTGATGCGACTCCTTACGAAGATGCGTACAAACAAATGCGCAAGGAGTTTGAGGGAATAATTATGCGCAATGAGCTCGCGGAGCAGGAGGCGGACTGCCTCAGCAAATTTAATGCGGAGATTCTTGGCCACAATAACCTTGGTCAAAGGATACACTACGTCGATCGCATACGACGAGATCTCGCAGACGCAAGACAAAAACTGCTCGTATCGACGCAAGAGCAGGAGACCATCCGACAGGACAATGATATCATCCGGACAGAGCTCAATGCGTACAAGTCCTATGATCCGAACGTTCGGGAAAAGACTGGGACCCATATCACCCGGGTTGCCAGAGTTCCCCTAGGGTTAAAAGGAGCCAACGGTGCGACACTGTCCAAGAGCGCGGCATCGAGTCTGGGATGTAGTGTTCCTGGTGGACCGGCTGAAAGACAGGAGACAGGGCAACGTCCTTTAGCATTGGAAGAGCTTCAAATGTGATTTGTACCAGACTTTGTTATGATATTTCTGTCACAGCATCTTTCGTCATTTACATCCACAATCTATATTACTGTTATCCAACAGCTTGAACGTGATACTGTATTTTTTGGCAAGTGTTCAAGACAATAATTTTGTGACCGGCGCACCTTTTTTGGAGCGAACTACCAATTATATTCCAACCTCTGGGTAGCAATGGCTCCCCTGATATACTCGCTTACATTTTCGAACAGTTCTTAGAACCGACTATGCCCTACCGAGGCTACTCCGACCTCTCTGCTTACTCTCTCGACCTGTTCTCCTTCGACCTGTTTTCTTGGCACGCTCCCTGCGGCTGGCCTCTTTCCTTTTCGTCATCACCCCAACATTCCCTACCTCATCGCCAATCAACAAATACAGGCGCGAACTCGCTCGTGCGGTGAGAAGCATTCGGTATGCGGTAGGCCTTTCCACTTCATTTTCGATCCGTCGTCATTGCGAGAACATTGTTGGGTTCCAAGAGATATGGCCTCATCCGGGGCAGGGCCCCCTAAAGGCTGAGGTCTTCGATGTGCAAACAACGCTCTGTAGAAGGAAAGTGGCCAGACTGGGGACCGAACCCGGGAGTTGAAGGGTGTTCTTACCACTGGGTGTGGTAGGGAACCACAAGAAGCAGTAGGTATTTCCATGGAATGGTTATTATATTAAATGTAAACAAAGAGACCGAAAAGCTTTGGCATAGAGCTGTCCGATCGTTTGATTCATCCCAACCAAGATGGAGGGACATGGATAGGTTAGTAAATCCTGCCATGGCCATGAATTTCCAGCGTCCATATTCGCCTTGTCTTGTGTGTGGGTCATCGATTTCCTCAAAAGTCTGGGCGTTTCTGTATCTGACGCTAGGGGCATCAACGCTGACAATCAGGGAGTATTGCCCTTGCCAAATTCCAGTCTCTGACGGCCGTTCGAAGCATATCCACATCCAGTATCACTTTCACGCGAGACTGTCTCAGCCTGGCTTTCATATCAACACGCGAATTCGGCGGTTTTCGGACCAACAAACGCGAAGTCTATACTCCATGGAGTATTCAAATGCAAACATAAAGCCTACGCCTTCTCTCCACGTGGGTAGCAAAATTCTCCGCAGTGGCCAACAAGGCACAGCTGGCCGGCCATGAGCAGTGAGGCCCTTGCAATCAATCGCCTTGACATTCTCCACATCTCGGGAGCAAGGGCCGAACCGAAAGAATAATCGCATGGCCGCAAACCCATAGCGACTCCTTAATGCTGTTCTATGGGATTGTCCTCGCTTCCACTCAGCCAACGCACGCTAGTCCTTAAGTGAGGTGCAAGCCTTCTCCGAGCGTTTTCAGTCATGCTTCGGCTTTGTGTCCAGAATCAAGTGTCAAATTAGGCATCCGGGCCGTTATTGTGTTCTTTCACCAGGTTTGGTCATGAGGCCTCCTGGGTGTCTATGGACCGCATTGATCAAGTCGGCCGCGGCCTTAGCTTCTTTGGCCTGAAGGCTGGCCAGATAGCCGAGAATGATATACAAAGAGTTGCACGAGAGCTCGATCTTTTTAAGTGTGGGCGATCTTGGTGCATTGCAGTCGAAGTTCCCACTACGTGCGAAACTTAATATGATGGCGTGAGTGTTACACCAGAATTTCAAGTCCCAGTGATGAAAACCCGGTTTTTTTTTCGCTTTCTAGTGACCAAGGCCAATTCCTGAGTATTGGGGGTGATCGTATGAACCAGCCGCATGCCTTGTGTGTGACTTCCACAATCCTGATGCCGGCCCCACTGACCTCAATCATACAGGATCGTCACTCACAACCCGTATGTATGATCTCCAGCCGAACATGCCCCTAGCTAAGCCGTGGACAGCGGGTCGTTGACTCAGCTGGTCGAGATTATGGAACCTACTGGTATCCTCGACAACTACCTCCAGTGCATTGATCAAGTTAACCTGTATTTCAAAGTTTGGCGCTTTGCCTCCTTGGTCGAGGAGATAATGCTAGTCAACCAGGATACAATTCACCATCCAGAGAACTACTCGTCCGATCAACCACTACCCTTTCTCTATGGAACATCACATTGTGCATCGTGTGCGATGGTGCAAGCCTCCGATGCTCGTCCGCGATGTGACGCTCCCGCCTTTCTCCTACCATCAAGCACCGAAAGTCCTATTGCTGCTCTCGTGGCACCTTTCAAGATCCTACCCCATTACCAAAGGCCGTCCAATGGTCACTCGATCCGATGTGATCAGGAATCATTGGTGTACGTATTCTCCCTAATGTTGAATACTAGATATTGATACCTTTGCTTGTAGCATATCCTTCGCGTTGAGGGATTGCTACGGGAATGACGTCGCGACGTACCAGATGAGGACCCAGTTGAATGCCCAGACACTCCCAGCATCTCAACCACACCAACCAGTCCAACCGAACTTCTTAGATTTGCTTCAAGTAAATCGTGGTCACCGAAGCACCGAAACGACGCTACCACCACCACCACGAATTGTCGACATTAACCCTCAATTTGGGCCATATTTCGCAAATCAAAGAGTCTGGCTCAAAGTCAAGAACCTTCCTCGAGGTGGTGGGCTGCACTATCTCGTTGGATTTGGCGAGCCTGGTATAGTCGGCACGTCGTTTATCTCCTCAGAAGGGGACCAGGTCCAAATCCTGGAGTGCACAACGCCGATAGCCTCTGCACCATGCCTTTGCTTTCCCTCATTGATGCGTCACTACGATCCCCAAATCCCTATCGGGTTCAGTGATGTTCACTACGAGTTTAATTCTCAGCCCTCGACATCTCTTGCAGCCCAAGGGTGAGCTTTCCTACCCCAAAAAAAGGTTTCCTTGATCGGTCCCTACATGCTTGGTCTCATTATGTTACACGGTGGCTGAAATGGCGTGGTCCCCAGTATGTTTTTGCTCCGCCATGGACACATGTTTGCAGGAAAGGGCCCTCATCATCGTCAGGGCTTCCCAAATTTCCCTCTCTTTGACTGTATTGCTGTACATTCGTAATCCACCTTTTTTTTTTTTCAACTCACAGACGAGTTGGACCTGACCATATCATATCTTGCTCGTGACCGGCGATGCTTTGGTCTCCACTGCAGTTCCAGCGCGGAAGGCTGTGCTTTGATAGCGAGAGTCACCGCATGAGACGAGATGACTTCAAGGATTGAGTATGGCGCCTTGATGCTCGTGCTTTACAACCTGGCCAGGTTCCGGTTCACAGAACTGAGTAAGTTGGTTGGAGAAGAAAATTGCACCCAGACAGGGTCAGGACGGAAGAGGAAGAGGATGTACAACGAGCGAGAGACACACCATGGCTGGGTGCCATGTGATTATATCAGCTGATGTCTGTCTCTATCAGTGTGGCAGTCGATCATGGCAGCCTTCAGTCGCTTGTAAGACGGTCCTTACTGAATTATGGCATCCAATATTCAGAATAAAATATTTACAGGTCAGTTTAATCACACACATACAATAGTTTGGTCGGTGCGTATATCGGTATCTCCCCAGCAAGGTATCAGATATCCCCGACGCTAAGAGCAGCATCCTTTACCTTTAGCAGTGAAACCCGGTGCAACGCAGAGTAAAGCGGTCATGTTCAACCAGAGGTTGCGGTATGGATAGTAAGGATTTTTGTGTAGGGTTATTATATCGGATGTAAACAAGCAGGCCGAAAAGTTTGCCATAGCGGCAGTCCGATTATCCCAATGAAGGTGGAGCATCATAGATAGGATAGTAAATCCTGCAATAAGCATAAATCCCTTTCACCCATTTCCAACAGCCATATTCACCCTGCCCTGTGCCTCAGTTAACAAATTAGAATTATCGGTAAAGATGGACCCACTGAGCCTGATACCCGAAGAGAGGAGCTCTCCTTTGTAGTTCTCAAGCCGCACACCTTTCGATGAGAACCGGCCAGTCCACTCAACGATGCGAGCTGTGAACTGTTGAACTATGTGGGTAGAAACGCTCGGCTGTAGGACGCGGATATGCTCTAGTCGAGGAAAGATACTCTGTTGGTATTTGTACAACCTATCGAAGGCATGGTTCATGTCTTTGCGACATATTTGGCGAAAGGGTGCGAATAAACCCAAATGGCGAAGGTTTGAAAAGGCTGGAACGTTAGTGCTCTGTTGATGTACATGAAAATTGATGACAAGGGTCTCGAGGTGAGTGAATTTCGCGGCATGTTGAAGTATGAAATAGGACGGGCGAGGGTACAGATCCGGTTCTGCTCCAGAAAGGTCGAGGGTAGTGACTCTACATGCAGCTACTCCCCCAAAATCGCTCCATTCATCGGTGGGGCAGGTCACCGTAAGCCCAGTAATAGTAATTGAGGAGAACGTGTGTGCGTCGCGAAGAAAAGGTCTGATGGTCCTGGTCGAACAATGTAGGAAGCGTAAGAAACGATCTATAGGATTGACGGAATGAGGATAGCGATGGGTGAGATGTGGTGAGCCAACAATCTGATGCCAGGACATCTCTCGAATGACAGTATGGCGAAGGTTTGGGAAGGCATCAGGAATATCTGACGGAGAGCGAACATGATCAGGGAGTTTGACATTAGGACGGGACGCGTAGATGGCTTTTAGCTCCTTACAACTGTGATTGAGGTTGAAAGGAAATTGCCAGGAGCGATTGAGAAGACCGCGAATGCCCACTACCTGGAGACGAGGAAGATCTTGCAGTAGATTCTGAGTTCCAATCACTGACAGGTCTCGCCAGTGCCTTTCTCTCTTTGTGATCAGGAATAGGCGACGTATCCACGGCCCATTCCTTTGCGAAATGACAAGTGATCTCTGGCCTATCAGTGCTTCAGCCAGACGACGTAGAGATTTGGCGTCCTCAAGAACGATAGAACGATAAAGGAGTGGCGTAAATGTGGTAAAGAAGAACTTCGAGACGAGCACGAGTGATCGTCGGGGTTGGGAGAACCTTTTGGACACCGACGGCTATATCGAATTGTGGAGGTGCGGCAAATGGATCTCGAAAGTTTGTTTCGACCTCGCCGTAGACAAATGCGGCCAATTCGCCAATTACATCCCAAATTTCGGGCGGTAAGTTCACCATCCCGGACAGTATGCACTTCACCAAATCCATCATCTTATGCAGAGGGATACATACTGTGGTAAGTGACCATCGATGCTTGGAGCTTGAACTTGATGGGGAAACAGCAGTCGGCGCCTGTGGTTTGGCAAGTCTGTGATGGCTTGGCCAGTACAACAATAAACTGGGCAACGCTGTCCATTAGTCCAACTGTGGCTATGATATCATGCCAATGACATCCAGTCCTGGTTTCCCACGTCTCACTTCAAAACAAACAATCTACTGGTACAATTTTCTAATGAGAATTCCAAATTATGAAATGTCACAAAAATGAGCAAAGTATATGCGGACATCCTGCGAACAGTGGTGAGCATTGTGCGTAACGGGTGTCATAACACCTACCTGTTCTTTCACATGACGATACAACCCTCGCCATCCTTCTCGAGTCTCCTTTCGATTTCGTCAACTCCCATACCGGACTCTCCCCGTTCAACGCCGCCCAATTGTACGATAAGGACGCCCTCGTTGTGGGGGTCCAACTGCGCAGCAAGTTTGTACCTAGGGGATGGGTGAATATCTTGGTGCGTACAATCAGAATGCGCCACTCACTTGACCATGAGTTCTTCGATCGCGGGCTTGACCTTGGCAACCCGTCCTTGGGAGTGCAAACCCTTTCCAACAATGAGATGAATAGTCGGATCTTCGCGCGTCTGAGCAGCCTGGATTGATTGCTCGGTATAAGCAATAGCTTCCTTGACGTAGAGGCCGTGCAGATCAACTTCATGTGGTGCTGAATCCTTATTGTTCTCTGTGGGGACCAGCGGATTGGTTCAAGGACTTGCTACCCGTTGTCTGGGTTCACATACCGCGGTATATCCATTCACTCGCCTGCCGGTTGAGAGCTTCCATCTCCACCTGGTGTCTTTTGCCCTCGTTTGACAGTTCCTTGGCGCGAGCACCATTGCCGGACTGGTAAGCCTCCTTGGACTCTGAGAAACAGCGTCCCATTGCGTCGCCAGCCTGGTTTGCTCTGGCCCTAAGGTCTTTGTAGTGAGGGTTGGCGGAGTTTACTTGATTGTCATCCTGGAAAATGGGATTTATTTCAGTGCTAAACCTTACAAGACAAGGCGTGAACCTACATATCGTTTTTGAATGCGTCCTGGAGACGGCGGCTTGGGAGGACGATGGGCCGCAGGATACGGTGGCGTGAGGGGTTGGACGGGTTTTGCAGGTTGCGGAGAATATGCTCCTGGGTGATGTTGCTCTGGCGTTTGGGGTTGATGAGGCGGTCGCTCTGAGGCTTTCGTGGCACAAACTAAGCGCCTAACCACCTCGAAAATAGCACCGAGCACGCCCATAGCAGATTTATGCTAGTTTGTGGCAATTAAGATTCTGTTGTGTGATACCAGCGCGGTTGAGGGTTTTGGTCGAAATCAAGGGCCGTGTGTGCTTGCCACGTGCATGCGGGGATTATGTCCGTGAGAACGCGAGGAGCATCCATGAGAAGATCTCGTATACTTACACGGCCTCTAGGAGACAAGCAAACGAACATCTATATTTGCTCGCTTCATTGCCGTCCGACGTTGTCCCAAGCCAGGCCTTCTGCTCGAGGACCCAAATTTTCAAAGAAATGATAATACTCCAGTGGGAGTGGATGTTAATATAGAACCTAGTCGCGATTCCAGAAGTTGGAAACGCGGATAAGCCGACGTTATCATCGCAGGCTGACCCACTGGTACTAAAAGGGCTCCCAACTATGATTGAGGTGTCAGTCGGTGGACCTACTGGTGAGACTCCAATCACCTCTCACCTTAAAACATCCCTATTTACTTCGCTCCACTAATACTTTAACTTCTTGCAGACACGGTCCTTGGTTGTGCCATCATACTTGATACCAACAACCAGCGGGGGGTCTGCATTCGAGTTCAAGGGCAGCTCAGAATGGAGTAGTATAAACTATGGGGCTGTCCCCCCCGAGGCTAATTTGGTGTCTGGTACACCTTGCAGCGGTGTTATGTGGAGAGATAACTGGCAGATTCATCTCATCGGTTCCTTCTGTCATAAGCCTTATACCTCTCCCGTTTGTTGTTGGATATTACCACTCTGAACGCTGATGTTCATCATCACCTACAAGGAGATCGAGTACGTACTCCCTTGTTCTGCTGGAATTCGTTTGTCCCCGCTGGTGGCTTTTCACTTGCAATTTTCTTTGCTATATATTTCATTCTAGGCA
>WNFL01351085.1_pt1 | contig 11149 bp, 11 predicted proteins | sample 5400361 | NCBI WGS metagenome assembly WNFL01 (sample SAMN13153351, study PRJNA577476) | soil metagenome | isolation source: 40 cm soil on Douglas fir-dominated hillslope | place: USA:California | collected 2013-09-17 | reverse complement strand
GCGCTGGTTTTGGAGGAAGTCCAACCCGCGAATAAAAAAACGATGTCCGGGAAATCTTTTCTTGCCGGCGCGCGTGATTGGGCAATGCCTGAATAGAACGAAGCGCATCATAATCAGAGGTGTTCTGAATTTCAAACTATCCAATTGGAGGAAAAATGTTTAATTCGAAGGTGTTTCTTGCCGAGTTTATTGGTACGTTTGCCCTGGTGTTCATGGGTGCCGGAGCAGGTGTCGCCGGGGCTGGGCTTGTTGGCGTTGCCCTGGCACATGGATTAACAGTAGCGGCATTTGTTTATACGTTCGGATATATTTCTGGTACGCACATCAATCCGGCAGTGACCTTTGGCCTTGCGTTGAACAATACTGTGAAGTGGGGTGAAGCCGTGTTCTATTGGATCGCTCAATTTGCTGGTGCAGCGCTTGCCGCTTTTGCACTCAAAACTTTCGTGGGCGATATTTCAGCCGGTGCAACGGTTGGTTCACTTACTAACACGGCCCCAATTCTTGCCATGATTGTGGAAGCGCTTCTCACCTTCTTTCTTGTAAATGCCGTGTTGCATAACGCGGTGGCTGGCAGTTCCGGGAAGTTTGCCGGTTTGGCAATTGGCCTTACATTGGTGGTCGCGATTCTTGTAGGTGGGCCACTGACCGGCGCCTCGCTCAATCCTGCGCGCACGTTCGGTCCAGCTCTTTTTGCAGCACCAAGTCTGGCGAACGTTAATACATATGTGATCTATTTCTTCGGACCGTTGATCGGAGCGACTCTTGCAGCGATCGCATTTAATTTCTTTACCAATGCAGATGCAAAAGTTGAGGACGAAGAGAAATCTGCACGCAAGAAAGCCTCCAAAAAGAAGTAATTTCACCGGTCTGCGTTGGGCTGAGATCTCTTAGCCCATTTTTTATTTTCGTTTTACAATTGCAGAAACGGAGATCTGATGCCAAAATATATCGCTGCAATTGATCAAGGTACGACCAGCACTCGTTTTATGATTTTCGGTCGCGAGGGAAATGTGATTGCCGCTGATCAGAAAGAACATAAGCAGATTTATCCAAAGCCAGGTTGGGTGGAACATGATCCAATGGAAATTTGGACGCGCGTTGGGGAAGTGATGCAAGGCGCCTTACAGAAAGGTAGACTTAAGCCCGCAGATATTGTTACTATCGGTGTAACGAATCAGCGTGAGACGACAGTTGTATGGGATAAGAAAACGGGCAGACCCGTGCATAACGCCATCGTCTGGCAGGATACCCGCACAGACGTCATTATCAATGAGTTGGCAAAAGAAGGTGGACAGGATCGTTTGCGAATAAAGACGGGTTTACCATTAGCCACCTATTTCTCCGGGCCCAAAATAAAGTGGATTTTGGATAACGTGGATGGAGTCCGTGCTAAAGCTGAAAATGGGGAGTTGGTATTCGGCACCATGGATACGTGGATCATCTGGAATTTAACAGGTGCGCATGTCACGGATGTGACAAATGCTTCGCGCACGTTGTTGATGAATATCAATACGCTTGACTGGGATGATGAGATTTTGCAATTGCTTGATATACCGCGCGCGATATTGCCTGAGATCAGGTCATCATCCGAAAAATATGGTGAGGCGAAAATAATTATGGATGGTCTGCCCATTTCTGGAGACTTGGGCGATCAGCAAGCGGCACTTTTCGGCCAGGCCTGTTACGGCCCGGGTGAAGCCAAGAATACGTATGGTACAGGTTGTTTTATGCTGATGAACACCGGGGAAAGCCTCGTGTCATCGAAAGCGGGATTACTGACCACGCTTGGGTATAAAATTGGAAACCAAAAAGCAGTCTATGCACTGGAAGGGTCGATTGCAATTGCAGGGGCGTTGATCCAGTGGCTGAGAGATAACCTTGGGCTGATCCAATCGTCGGAGCAGGTGGAGGCGCTGGCAAAGTCTGTCGAGGATAGTGGTGGCGTTTATTTTGTTCCCGCATTTTCCGGGTTATATGCGCCTTATTGGAAATCTGATGCGCGCGGCGTGATCGTGGGGATGACGCGTTATGTCAATAAAGGTCATATCGCAAGGGCTGCCTTGGAGGCGACTGCATATCAAACCCGTGAAGTGATCGATGCGATGGAATCTGATTCGGGTGTAAGGCTAACCGCGTTGAAAGTGGATGGCGGTATGGTATTTAACGAATTGCTCATGCAGTTCCAGTCCGATATTTTGGATGTGCCCGTTGTGCGTCCAAAGGTGGCAGAGACCACCTCGCTTGGCGCGGCGTACGCAGCCGGGCTTGCAGTGGGTTTTTGGAAGGATTACGATGAGTTGCGCGCAAATTGGGGCAAGCAAAAAGAGTGGCATCCTGCAATGGACTCAGGCAGGCGAGAGAAGTTATACTCGGGTTGGAAGAAAGCTGTCACACGCACTTTTGACTGGGTTGAATAACTAACATTTCAAATTATGGATCGAAAAGAAATTTTCGCCACCCTCAAGGACAATCCTGAAATCTCCGTGTTGATCGTTGGCGCGGGGATCAATGGGATTGGTACGTTTCGCGACCTGGCGCTCAATCACGTGGATGTGCTGCTAGTTGACCGCGGTGATTTTTGCTCTGGCGCCAGTTCGGCCTCCTCACATATGGCACATGGTGGGATTCGTTACCTTGAGAACGGTGAGTTTCGTCTCGTGCGTGAAGCGGTGCAGGAACGCAATCGTCTCATTCAGAATGCGCCGCATATTGTTAAACGCTTGCCAACGACCATTCCAATCTTTAAATATTTCTCCGGTTTGCTTAACGCGCCTCTCAAATTTTTAGGCTGGCTGGATAAACCTTCGGAACGCGGGTCCATCATTATTAAACTTGGTTTGATGATGTACGATGCTTATACTGGCAGAAATCATACTGTGCCGCGGCACAAGTTCCTTTCGCGCACTGCTTCTTTAAAGAGCTGGAAACAACTCAATTCAAAGATCGTAAACACGGCCACGTATTATGATGGGTTGATCTCAAATCCTGAGCGGCTTGCACTAGAACTTGTGTTAGATGCCGAAGCCGATTATCCAAATGCACATGCTTTGAATTATGTCAGCATGGTAAGCGGTGAGAAAGATACGGTGCTTTTGCGGGATGAATTAACGGATGAGACCTGTGAGGTGCATCCGAAGCTGCTTATCAATGCAGCCGGCGCGTGGATCGATTTTACCAACCATCAGCTCGGCTTATCGACAAGATATATTGGCGGCACAAAAGGTTCGCACCTTGTGTTGGATCATCCCGAATTGCGCGCCGCGATAGGCGACAACGAATTCTTCTTTGAGAATAAAGACGGCCGTATAGTACTCATCTTTCCGTTGTACGATCGCGTACTGGTTGGCACATCGGATATTAAGATCGATAACCCTGACGAAGCACGTTGCACTGAAGAAGAAGTCGATTATTTCATTGAAATGATCAGGCGAGTCTTCCCGACCATCAAAGTCACGCGCGATCAAATCGTCTTTCGGTTAGCTGGGGTACGCCCATTGGGAAGTAGCTCTGCCAAGAATACCGGTCAATATAGCCGCGATCACAGTATTGAAGTCCTGAGCGGCGATTGGACAAATCTAAATTTTCCGGTCTATTCATTGGTGGGAGGCAAATGGACATCTTTTCGTGCTTTCGCAGAGCAGGTCACGGACAAAGTGCTTGTACTCCTTGATAAGGTTCGTCAGAAGCATACACGCGAGCTACCCATTGGTGGAGGACGCGGCTATTCAATGAATGGCGATGAACAGAATCGTCAGATTGACGGTTTGGCTGCATGGACTGGGTTGGATAAACAACGCCTGCAAGTTTTATATTCGCGTTATGGAACGCGTACCGAAGTCATTGCTTCCTTCATCAAACGAGCTGCCGATCAGCCGCTTAAGTCCTTGCCGGAATATACACATCGCGAGATCGCTTTTCTTGCATTGCATGAAAAGATCAAGCATTTGGATGATTTGATCCTGCGCCGTACGATGCTTGCCATGTTGGGTCGCTTGACGAGAGAACGGATTGAAGAGCTTGCTGAGGTATTGGGCGATTCCCTCGGGTGGAATAATGAACAGAAAAATGCTGAGGCTGCGCGCGCGATCCGTTTGTTGGGAGACAGGCATGGCGTCCAGCTTTGATGCGGGTGGTAGAATACGTCCCGTATGAATTGCTCTGTCGTCATTCCCGTTTATCGCAGTGAACATACTCTGGATCCCTTAATTGAGCGTCTAGCTCAGGTATTGCCGAACGTGGCGGACACATATGAAGTAGTGCTGGTGAATGATGGCAGCCTAGATAATAGTTGGTCCGTGATCGAACGACTTGCAAAACAATGGAATTGGGTACGCGGTATAAACTTGATGAGAAATTATGGTCAACATAATGCCACTTTGTGCGGTATCCGTGCAGCCCGTTATGAGATCATCTTTACCATGGATGATGATCTGCAAAATCTTCCTGAAGAAATGCCAAAATTGTTCGCAAAGTTAAATGAAGGCTATGATGTTGTGTATGGAGTGGCTCGCAAACGTCAACAGATTTGGTTTAAGAATCTTGTTTCGATGTTACTTAAGCGGGCTATTGCCTATGTCATGCGGCAACATACAGTGCGCGATATTGGCGCGTTCAAGGTTTTTCGCGCAAGCCTGCGCAAATCCTTTGAAGAGTTTAACGGCCCCGACGTGTTAGTCGATGTTTTGCTTTCATGGGGTACCAGCCGCTTTGGGTCTGTAACGGTCGAAGAGGCGCCGCGCACTGTTGGAAAATCAAACTATAGCTTTTTCAAATTGATCAAGGTTTCTTTACTAGTGCTTACCAGTTATACGACCATTCCTTTGCGTTTTGCAAGCATCCTGGGTTTTCTCTTCACAATATTTGGCTTCTTTGTGTTGCTTTATGTTTTGTATACTTATTTTTCAGCCGGATCCGTGGACGGTTTTCCATTCCTTGCTTCGATCATTGCCATCTTTAGCGGTGCCCAGTTGTTTGCCCTGGGGATTATTGGTGAATATCTGGCGCGTTTGTTCGAACGCTCGAGCGGACGCAAGACGTACGCGATCGGACAGACGACGTACGAGTTGGATAAATGAAGGTGGGGATTATTCAATCAAATTTCCTGCCGTGGCGCGGTTATTTTGATTTCATCCGAGAAGTGGACCTTTTTATCATCCACGACGACCTGCAATATACAAAAGGTGATTGGCGCAACCGCAACAAGATTAAAACATCCCTGGGTTCAGAGTGGATTACTGTTCCGGTTAATTACAGGCATACCAACCAGTTGATCGAGGAAACCGCCATCGATTATTCCATACCCTGGGGCAAAAAAATGCTTAACCGTATAAGGGCAGCATATCGACTTGCGCCCTTCCTGGATGTTTATTTTTCCGAATTGAGTGAACTGCTACTCGAACCAGCCGAGTCAATCTCGGACCTGAACGTGCGACTTATTCATTGGGCCTGCCATCACCTGAAGATCGACACGCCCATCAAATTCTCGCGCGAATTTCATCCGAGTGGAACGAAGACTGAACGACTGATCGGAATCCTCAAACAGATTAATGCAAGGGTATATTTATCCGGGCCAGCCGCGCAATCCTATCTGGTTCCCGACCTGCTGGAAGGCGAAGGGATTCAATTGGAATACAAAAAATATGATTATCCTGAATACCTGCAGCTTTACCCTCCTTTCGACCCATACGTCAGCATCGTTGATCTATTTTTTATGATGGGTGATAAGGCGCCTGCGTATTTGGAAATCTCCTAGGAGACGATATGAGTATTGATGAAACCCAGAAGAAGTTGAATGAGTATTTCACCGAAAAGCTTGAGACTTTCGGCGCGACGGCAAAGGGCGTGGATTATAACGGTGAACAAGCCCAGCAAACCCGCTTTGCCGAGTTGGTTAAGGTGATCGATCCGGCCGAGAAATTCTCAGTGATCGATTATGGATGCGGGTATGGCGCGATGTTTGATTTTGTCCATGCACTCGGCTGGGATTTTGAATATTACGGCGTGGATTTGATAGAGAAAATGGTGATGGCTGGTCGTGAGAAATACAAAGATTTTCCTAACGTTCATTTCACCACCAATGAAAAGGAATTGCCGGTAACGGACTATCTGGTTGCAGCGGGCATCTTCAACATCAAGCTTGATCTGCCCTATAATGATTGGCAGGATTTTGTGTGCAAAACACTCCCGCGGATGAACGCGCTGTGCTCTAAAGGTTTTGCATTTAATATGCTGACCAAGTATTCAGACGCCGATCGCATGGCGCAACGCCCGGACCTGTTCTATGGTGATCCGCCCTTCTTTTTTGATTTTTGTAAACGGAACTTCTCGCGAGATGTGGCGTTGCTTCATGATTATGGACTTTATGATTTCACAATCGTTGTTCGTAAAGGCGGATAATCTAGATGGGGATTGTTCAGGCTCCGCGGGCCTCGGCTATTTTATATAGCATACTCGCCCGAAGACCAGATTCGCGTGCGTGGCTGTTGCCAGCCAATATTTGCCCAATCGTTCCGATCACATTCTTGAAGGCGCGTGTCCCATTTCAACTTGTGGATATTTCTGCTAAGACCCTTCAGATTGATCTGGAGTTGCTGCAGGCACAAGTAAAGACGCGCAAGTTTGGGGGGATTTTGTACGCGCATACATACGGTGAACCTTCCACACCTGTAGACTTTTTTTCCACTCTAAAAAACTTTGATCCTGGGTTGCTTATTGTAGACGATCGCTGCCTTTGCATGCCAGACCTTGAACAGATCTATCCTGCCGACGTAGTTCTGTACAGCACAGGTTACGCTAAAATTGTGGAGTTGAACTTCGGCGGCTATGCATTTCTCCAGGATGAATTGAAATATCGGCCTGCGCATATCCATTTCAATCCTGCACATCACGATGACCTCGAAAAGCACTATAAAGCCGCGGTGCAAGCCCGCGAAAATTACATCTACAAAGATAGCGACTGGCTGGAGACAGATACGTTGGTAGCCACATGGTATGATTATCGCCGGAAAATCGAGACTGAATTGGAAGCTTCACTTAGACAGCGTGCTCTTTTGAATCATGTTTATGCCTCGCGGCTGCCGCGGAAAATACAGTTGCCACAAGAATACCAACTGTGGCGGTTTAACATTCGGGTCCAGAACAAGTCTCGTATATTAAAAGCGATATTTGACGCCGGCTTGTTCGCCAGTTCCCATTATGCATCTATGGCAGGCATCATGGCTGAAGGGACTGCACCGCAAGCAGCCACACTAGCCGATGAGGTTATTAATTTATTCAACGATCATCATTTCGATGAAAGAAAAGCACATCGAATTTGCGATGTAATTTTGGAGAATCTGTGATCAAAGTCGATTTTAATCGCCCCATTACGGTGGGCAACGAATTTGAATATATGCGCCAGGCAGTCGATAACGCGCATATTTCCGGCGATGGCCCCTTCACAAAAAAATGCCACGCCTTCCTTGAAAATGCACTTGGGGTGACGAAAGTGTTGCTTACTACTTCCTGTACACACGCGCTGGATATGTCTGCAATTTTGTTGGATATCCAACCCGGCGACGAAGTGATCATTCCCGACTTCACTTTTGTCTCGACGGTCAACGCCTTTGTCCTTCGCGGCGCCATCCCGGTCTTCGTAGATGTTCGACCCGATACACTTAATCTCGATGAATCCAAACTTGAAGCGGCGATCACGCCTCGAACCCGTGTGATCGTTCCCGTCCATTATGCAGGCGTGGGCTGTAAAATGGATGCCATCATGGACATTGCCAATAGCCACAAGGTCATCGTAGTTGAGGATAATGCACATGGCCTATTTGGCAAATACGGGAATAAATATCTTGGGACCTTTGGCTCGATGGCATCGCAATCTTTTCATGAGACCAAGAATTTTTCCTGCGGCGAAGGAGGCGCATTACTGATCAATGATCCCTTGTTGACGGAACGCGCCGAGATCATCCGGGAAAAAGGAACGAATCGTTCGCGTTTCTTCCGCGGCCAGGTGGATAAATATACCTGGGTGGATATCGGCTCGTCCTATCTGCCGTCGGATATGCTGGCTGCATTTTTGTACGCACAGTTCGAACAGCGTGAGAACATACAATCCCATCGCAGGCGTGTATGGGAAATATATCAAGCCGGCTTGCAGAATTGGGCTGAAGCGAACGGCGTGCAATTACCGACCATTCCTATAGATTGCGAGCAGGCGTACCATATGTTCTACATGCTTTTGCCAGACCTCGAGTCACGACAAAAATTGATTTCATTCTTGCGCGAGCGCGGGATTTACAGTGTATTCCATTATCTGCCATTACATTTATCTGACATGGGGAGGAAATTCGGTGGTCAGCCAGGGGATTGTCCAGTAACAGAAAGAGTCAGCGACCAATTGATACGTCTGCCCCTCCACAATGGATTAACGAGTAGCGACCAGGAAATAGTGATCGACACCATTCGGGAACCATTCGGGAATTTAAATTTTCATGAAAAATGTTCTGGTAACGGGTGGCGCGGGTTTTATCGGCTCGAACTTTGTACGTTATCTGCTCAAAGTTGACTTGGCGGTCCATATTGTTGATATTGATGCATTGACTTATGCCGGGAGTCTCGAAAGTTTAAGTAATTTACCCTACCAAGGGAGACACACATTTCTTCAAGGAAATATTTGTGATCCTGATCTGATCACTCATTTGATGAATGAACATGACATAGACACGATCATTCACTTCGCGGCAGAGTCGCACGTGGACCGATCCATCCTTGGGCCCGCGCCGTTCATGCAGACCAATATCATGGGGACGTTCACGCTTCTTGAAGCGGCGCGACAAGTTTGGGGTAATGAAAAAACCGAAAAAAGGTTCCACCATGTTTCAACGGACGAAGTCTTTGGTTCATTAGGTGCAGAAGATCGGTCATTTACTGAGTCCACACCTTATGACCCACGCTCACCATATTCTGCTTCAAAAGCCGCATCCGATCATCTTGTTCGTGCTTACTTCCACACATATAATTTGCCTGTTACTATTACGAACTGCTCCAATAATTACGGCCCATATCAATTTCCGGAGAAACTGATCCCCTTGATGATCTTGAACGCTTTGCAGGCAAAACCCTTGCCGGTCTATGGAGACGGAATGCAAATCCGTGACTGGCTTTATGTGGAAGACCATTGTGAAGCAATTCGATTGATCGTAGAAAAAGGCAGGCTCGGTGAGACCTATAATGTTGGCGGCGGCAATCAGCCTTATAACATTGATTTGGTCAAAGAAATCTGCGCGATCCTCGATGACTTAAAACCTGCTGATAAACCCTATCAGTCTTTGATCACTCATGTCCCTGATCGCCCCGGCCATGACAGACGTTATGCAATGGATATTACGAAGATCAGGGATGAACTCGGCTGGTTTCCGAAACACGATATTGAAAGCGGTTTGCGCGAGACGGTGAAATGGTATTTGCAAAATCCAGATTGGATACAGTCGATCTTGAAAGACAATAATTATCAGGGATGGCTTGAAAAGAATTATATGCAAAGAGGCGAGAAATGAAAGGCATTATCCTTGCAGGAGGACATGGAACGCGCTTATATCCGCTTACGCTTGGAGTGAGCAAGCAACTGCTTCCTGTTTACGACAAACCAATGATCTATTATCCGCTTTCCATGCTGATGCTTGCAGGTATCCGTGATATTCTCGTAATCAGTTCAAAAGAGGATCTGCCGTTATACCAACGCCTGCTTGGGACGGGAAAGCAATGGTCAGTGCAATTTCAATATGCAGATCAGGATCATCCTCGAGGCCTGGCCGAGGCGTTTATTATTGGACGCGAATTCGTCGGCCATGAATCTGTCTGCCTGATTCTTGGCGATAATATTTTCTTTGGGACGGGTCTCTGGGATCAACTGAAAGAGGCCGCGAAATTAAAAACAGGTGCCCTCATTTTTGCCTATCCGGTTCGTGATGCGAGCCCCTATGGGGTAGTCGAGTTCGATGAAAATGGAAAAGCGATCAGCGTCGAGGAAAAACCTGCGAACCCGCGTTCGCGTTTTGCTATACCGGGTCTATATTTTTATGATAACCAGGTCTTGAATTTTGCCTCTCAAATTCAGCCCTCGCCGCGTGGTGAGCTGGAGATTACCGATGTCAATCGCCGCTATCTCGAACATGATCAACTTCATGTGCAACAACTCGGGCGTGGTATTGCCTGGCTGGATGCCGGTACGCATGAAAACCTCTTGCAGGCCTCCAACTTTGTTCAGGCGGTTGAAGATCGGCAGGGCCTAATGATCGGTTGTCCGGAAGAGGTAGCTTATCGTATGGGCTTTATCGATCGCGAACAATTGCGTGAGCTTGGTAAAAACATGCAGCATAATAGTTACGGAGAGTATCTTCTGCGTTTGGCAGATGAAGAGTGACGTGAAGTGGGCGTGGTAGAATCTTTCTAATGTCTTCTAAAAAATTGAATGTAGATATCGTTATCCCGGTCTTCAATGAAGATGGGGTTGTTGAACATACGCACAAGCGGATCCGTGATGTTGTGGATTCGCGCGCGTATGAAATCCATTTTATTTACGTGGATGACGGTTCGCGCGACGGAACGGTTGATACGCTCCGAAGAATAGGAACTGCTGATCCGCGTGTCTAACTGCTGATCCGCGTGTCTCTGTACTTCAACTAAGCCGAAACTTTGGTCATCAAGCTGCACTTACTGCCGGGATGGATGCTTCGACCGGCGAGGCGATCATTACAATGGATGGTGATGGGCAACATCCAGCGGAGATGATTCCTCAAATGCTGGATTTGGTTGTTCAAGGATATGACGTTGTCCAAACACAGCGCATGGATGAAGCCCAACCTGCATCTTTCAAGAAATGGACCTCGGGGCTGTTCTATCGTCTGATCAATGTAATAAGCGGCACCCAGGTGTTGCCTGGCACGGCAGATTTTCGCGCACTCTCGCGCCAGGCAGTAGACGCATTGAAATCCATGCCCGAATATCATCGCTTTTTACGCGGCATGGTTTCATGGATTGGTTATAAGACGATCATTTTGCCGTATCAGCCGGGAGACCGTATCAGCGGCGTTTCAAAATATTCACTTGGCAAGATGATCCGCCTCGCGATGGACGCGATCTTCTCTTTCTCACTCGT
>WNFL01301673.1_pt2 | contig 11149 bp, 11 predicted proteins | sample 5400361 | NCBI WGS metagenome assembly WNFL01 (sample SAMN13153351, study PRJNA577476) | soil metagenome | isolation source: 40 cm soil on Douglas fir-dominated hillslope | place: USA:California | collected 2013-09-17 | reverse complement strand
CTTCTCACTGGTGCCAGGAGAATACGCAATGCCCAGCCTCGGCCCGAATTGTTTGCGGTAGTCGTGGGGAGTGCCGTTAATCAGCGGAATCTGCAACGCTTGGAGCGTCAGGAACACGGGGTTCTGCAATTGATTGCGGCCCGAAGCGTCGAAGAGACCAAACGTGGTGTCGTACCGCAATCCATAATTCACGGTGAGATGCGGCGTTACCCGCCAGGAATCCTGCGCATACAACCCTAAGCGGCGGACACTCTGGTTGAAGCTGCCATCGCCAGCTGGAGTGAAAGTACACGCAGAACCATCCTCAGGAGCGCCGGCGAGGCACCGCGGGCTAAAGTAAAACTGGGAGGGGTTATCGACATAGAAGCTCGGATTGTTTACGTATTGTATGAAGGTCTCTTCAGCCCCGGAGAATGCTCCGCTAAGCACCGGTTCGTGGATAAAGTTAATGCCGAACTTTGTCGTGTGGCGGCCGGCGGAGTGGCTCATGTCATACCGGAACTGGTACTTCTGCTGTTTGCGCAGCACCGGGAATGCCGTGATCGGTGTCTGGAACTGGTTGTCGCCGAAGGTCTCAAAACCGGAAATCGTATGAAAGGTAGCGCTGAATGGAAACGCGAGCGCAAAGCCGAGGTTGGAATTGCGGGCTTCGGTGTGGTGCAGGAAACTAGCATCGAAGACGAATGATCCTAGCCACGCCGGACTGAACACAAAGGTGTTACCGAGCACAATGTTTTCATACTTCGAACCGGAGGTCGCTCCGGTGGAAGGCAGCGTCGCTTGCTGCACCAGATCGTTGTTCGTCGTGTAGTTGTCTAGAGACCCTCGGAGGTACCATTGCGACCGGGGTGACTGCGCGTAGTCAAACCTCAGCGTGCCGATGAAATCGCGAAACGGTACTCTTGTGTTGTTCGGCACGGCAATCGAGTCAACTCCGACGATTTGACCGTCGCCATTGTCGCCTCTGATCAACCCAGCCGCCGCCAGCTGCGACAGCGCGCTGAATTCGCTCAAGTTGGTCGGACTGTAACTGATACTGGCATTTTCATGCACTGCTTCAAGGCCTGCAAACATCCAGACCTTGTCGCGTTTAAGTGGACCGCCGATGGTCGCGATGTAATTCTGCCGCGAAAAAGGCTGCTTCGGCTCCGGCGCCGGATTGTCGATGGGGTAACGCGCCGTCAAAGGCGCCGTTGCCGTGCCAATCGTTGGTGCCGTGCTTGGTGGTGATGACGACCGACCCGCCGACGGTGCGGCCGGTGTCGGCATCTTCTTGCGATGTGCGTACGGCAAATTCCTGAATGAAATCGGGCGAAAAGTTCTGCAGAAAGCCGCCGATGTAATCGTCCGTATTGTCGCCACCATCCACCGACAGGTCCACGTTCAAGCCAGAGCTGCCGCCGAAGGCGACCGCAGTAATGCGCGCCTTGGTGGGATCCGACGGCTCTACCGGCTGCGTGCCGGGCACCAGAAATGAAACATTAGCGAAACTGCGATGAGCAAGTGGGATGGTCTCAAGATCCTGCACCATGACAGCACCGCCGTGCACCGTGCTTGCGGTGTCGATGGGTTCCGTGGTGATGGAGGAAGCCTGTCCCTGCACGCTGACCGTCTCGCGGCTGCTGATGGGCTTGAGCGTGACAGTAATGTCTCGAACAAAACTGACCACGACATCTACCTCGGCGGCCGCTTCCGCAAAACCTTTGCCGGTGACGGCAACGTGATAGCGGCCGGGCAACAATCCTTCAATACGGAACTCTCCCCGGTCGTTGGCGACCGCTTCGCGGCGCAGGGCATATCCGGAAGACGTCAGGACAATCTGTGCGGTGGGAACTCGGGCGCCGCTCTGGTCCTGAACCTCGCCCCGGAGCGCTCCGTTGGGGTTCTGCGCCGGGGATGTCAAAGAGAGTGCAAGGACAGCCACGAAGAATGCACAAAAGCGGCCGTGGCCGGTGCGCAACGCTGCGAGTGAAAATTCAATGTTCATAGTCAAGATAATCCAGATAGTAAGAAGGATTGCCGCGATTAACTGTCCCGGTACCGCATGTCTGTGCGGCGAGTCAGACTGAATAAGCAGGCTAGTTGGAGAGAGTTGTTACTACCAGCGGTAGTAGGCCAAAGGAACCAAAGTTTGCTGCGGTACAAGCGCGCGAGGGGTTAGCGGACCAGCCACTCGGTAATTTTGTGAGTCTGTGCCAGGGCGGGGCCGTAGACAGCCGCCGCGCATGCAATAGCGGCGAGTGCCGGCGGAATGGCATAGCGCCAACGCGTTTGAATCGGCCGGGATTGCAGGTTCCACGCCAGAAGACGTTCGACTCTTCCACTGACCGACCCCGCGCCGCTCACGAGCGCCATTGTGAACGCGGGGGTGCTGCGCACGGGCAGCAATCGCGAGAGTTTGATCAGAGCGGCTGCCAGATCGAGTGCGTCGCGCAGGCTGGCGACGGCGCCGTCATCGGCAGCGAGTTCCGCCGCTTCCTGCCAGGCGCTCTCCAGACTTGCCATCCCCGGGAATGGTGAACAATGAAAGACCAGCTTTTTGAGGTTATCGCGGGACCGCATGTGCGCAACTTCGTGGCGAACGGCGACTCGTAACTCGTCGTTACTGAGGAGAGCGATGGTCGCTCCAGAGACAACGACTCTGGGCGAACAGACTCCTACCAACGCCAGCGGCGGAGTGCCGCCGTCTGCCCGAAACGTGGGTGTCTTTACACCGGCATCCAGAACGTTGGCCCCTTTCAGCCAGTCGGCGACCACGCGAGCAGTTTTCTTCTGGGCGGCGACTACGCGGAACGCGCCGAGGGCAAAAAGAAGCAAACAGCCAAGTCCCAGGATCAGAGGCAGGGCAATGTCTTCATCAATGGCACGGGGCTCAAAAATTACAAACGAAGGCACGGCAAAAATCAGGGTGCTAAGGGCTGAGCCCAGCAAGGGGAAAACCCGCAACCAGAACAGCAGGTCCGCCTGTCTTTGAGCAGAGGCGCCACGCAAGAGAGTTACACCCCGCCAGACGAAGACAACCGCCAGGGACAGAATACAATACAAGAGCACGAAGAACGTCAGCGAAACGGCGATGCCGCGGAGGATAAACATTATCCTTGCTCCGCTTTCTTGAGTTCACGGCGCTTGCGTTCGACCAAAACATGGAGCTCGTCGAGCAGTTGAGCGTCATGTGTGCTCAGGGCTTCGACGAGATATGACAGCGGAAGGGAAGAAGTGTCCCCGGATCCAAGCAGTTGCCGGATCCCTTCGACGGCTGCTACCCGGCGCAGCTCATCGGCGGTCTGGCGTGGAGAGTAACGGAATGCTCTTCCCTCGGACACCCGGTCTAGCAATTTCTTTTTGTAAAGGCGATCGAGTGTAGTCATCACCGTCGTGTACGCCTGCGTGATGTTCTTGTCTTCAAGCAGTTCGCGCACCGTGGCGTTGCCGCGCGACCATAACGCCTGCAGCACTTGCTGTTCAAGCGGGCCCAGTTGCGGAGATGCTGCTCCGAAAAATGTAAAAACTCTTTTCACCACGCTCCTCAAAAGCCTTTGCATTATTGCAAATGTCGGAGGGGATGGTCTACCGCAAAGATGGGAAACATCACGGCGTTCAGGCAAATGCCGAGTCCGCGCGCCGGAACTTACCTTCGAGCACGGGCCACCCGTGCAATTCCTTGCAGATCATTTGTAATTTTTACGTCGGACCAGTCGGACAACAGGCTCTGAACGCCATCGGCGATAGTTCCGCTGATCTCGAAGACCAGCCATCCGCCCGGACGAAGCGCCTCGCGGGCCTGAGGAATCAACCTTTCAATCACTTCCAGACCGGTAGACCCGGCGAATACGGCATTTTTGGGTTCGAATTTCCGCACTTCAAGTTGCACTGTGTCTTCTTCGGATTCGCCCACATAGGGAGGATTGGAGACAACAAACTCGAATTCGCCCCGCGGGAGGCCGGCGAGTAGATCAGTGTGACGAAATTTGATGCGCGAACTGAGTTCATGCCGCGCGGCGTTGACACGCGCGACCTCCAGAGCCTCGGAAGAGATATCGGTGGCATGAATTTCGGCGTTGGGAAATTCTGTTGCAAGCGCCAGCACAATTGCGCCGGAGCCCGTACCCACGTCTACGATGCGAATGTGTGGCGCGGGCGCCCCCGCCCGCGGCTCTTGACCTTGTCTTGAATCGCCGCCCGAAATGAGTTCCAGTACCGTCTCGACCACATGCTCCGTCTCCGGCCGCGGAATCAGCACAGCCGGCGACACAATCAGATCCAGTCCCCAGAATTCCTGATGACCTGTAATGTACTGTGCGGGAACGCCCGTCGCACGACGAGCGATTGCCTCGTCATAGCGGCGAGTCTCATCAGCTGTCAATTCACGTTCAGGGTGAGCGTAGAGATGTGCACGGTCGCAGCCGAGCGTGAACATGATGAGAAGCTCGGCATTCATGCGCGGAGAGGGGACGTCGTGCGCCGTCAGGCACGCTATCGCTGATGTCAGGGATTGGCGGAGTTGCATTCTCTGCGTCTCCGCGCTCACACGGCGGCGGCCGTTTCCTGCTTGAGGTTCTCCGCCTGGTAGTGCGTGATCAGAGCGTCGATCAGCGGCTGGATCTTGCCATCCATCACTTGCTCGAGTTGATGGATCGTAAAGCCGATCCGGTGATCCGTGAGCCGGTTCTGCGGGAAGTTGTAGGTCCGAATTTTTTCGGAGCGGTCGCCCGACCCGACCATCTGCTTGCGCTCTTTGGCGAGCGCGTCCTGCTGTTTCTGCATCTCGACTTCGTACAATCGCGAACGCAAAACACGCATCGCTTTATCGCGATTTTTAATCTGCGACTTCTCGTCCTGGCAGCTGACAACGGTATTGGTCGGAATGTGGGTGATGCGCACCGCGGAGTAGGTCGTATTCACCGACTGTCCGCCTGGTCCTGACGAACAGAATGTATCGATGCGCAAGTCTTTCGCTTCAATCTTGACGTCCACGTCTTCCGCTTCCGGCAACACGGCGACCGTGATTGCCGATGTATGTACGCGACCCTGCTGCTCGGTAGCCGGCACTCGCTGCACGCGGTGAACACCACTTTCGTATTTGAGCCGTGAATAAACCCGGTCGCCCTCGATGAGCGCGATCACTTCCTTGAGTCCGCCAACGCCCGACTCCGAAGTGGATAGCACTTCCACTTTCCACTTATGCGCCTCTGCGTACCGGTTGTACATACGAAAGACTTCCCCTACGAAGAGTGTAGCTTCGTCGCCGCCGGTTCCGGCTCGGATTTCCAGAATGACGTTCTTTTCGTCGTTTGGATCCTTGGGTAGCAACAGGACTTTGAGTTCTTCTTCAACCGCACTCACGCGCGGCTCGAGCTTCGCAAGTTCTTCCTGGGCGTAGGCGCGCAATTCGGCGTCCGTCTCATCCACCAGCATGGCCTTGCTCTCGGCGATCCCGCGTTTCAGATCTTTGTACTCGCGATACTTCTCGACGATGGGCGCGATTTCGCTGTGCGCCTTGGCAGTTTTCTGGAACTTCGCCGAGTCGCTCATCGTCTCGGGCAAAGCCAGTGCCTGCGTCAGCTCTTCGTAGCGCGCTTCAGTCTGTTCAAGTCGTTCAAACATAATTTCACCGTAGAGACGGGGCTTTGCCCCGTCTCAGTTCGCGATGGAGACGCAGCAGCAAACCGCATCTCAACATCGTCATTTTAGGTTGATTAGGAAGTAAAGCGGAAGGTGTTTGCGGGGGCACCGCTAGGCAATGACCAGTTCGCCGCCACGCTCTTTTTCCAGAGCCATCGCCTTGTCGAGAGCAATAATCGCGCACTCGACCTGGCGGTCGTCCGGAGCCTGGGTCGTGATGCGTTGCAGCCAGAGCCCGGGAGCCGTCATGAGCGCGAAGAGCGAACCGCGATGCTTTGCAGCGAAACGGATGATTTCGTAGGAAACGCCTGCAATCAGCGGCAGAAACGCGATGCGAATCCCGAAGCGCGCCCAAAATGTGTGTACCGGGACCGCCATGTAGACGAGCATCGAGATGATCATGACGGTCATCAGAAAGCTCGTCCCACAGCGCGGATGATAAGTCGAATACTTCTGTATCGCGCCGGTATTCAACGGATCGCCATTCTCAAATGCAAAAACCGTCTTGTGTTCCGCGCCGTGATACTCATACACGCGGCGGATATCCTTCCACAACGAAACTCCCCACACGAATAGAAGGAATAGCCCGATCCGTATCAGACCGTCGACCAGGTTCAAGACGAACTGCTGCCCGAACACCGGATTTACCTTCTGAAGTTCGGTCGTAGCCAGCAGCGGCAGGAACTTGTACATGAAGATGAAGAATAAGACCGAAAACGCAATGTTGATTCCTGCGATCCAGCCGCTGATCTCGACTTTCTTGCCCTGCTCATTGGCGGGCAGTTCGTCAAGCGCAGCGTTGGCCGAAAAGCGAAGGGCCCGGAATCCCAGTGACATGGCGTGTCCGAGCGTCATCACGCCCCGGACGACCGGCCAGCCCATCCACTTGTGCTTTTCTGAGGGACGATCGAGCGGCTCACTATGCGTGACGATTTCGCCGGAAGCCTTGCGCACGGCAATCCCCCAGGCATGCGGCGAACGCATCATCACGCCCTCCATCACAGCCTGCCCGCCGACGAGCGTCTCCTCGCCACTTTCGAGCGCGGGAAGCAGCTGAACCGCCGCCAAAAATCGCAAATATTGTCGCCGACGCCGCATGAAAATTAGATGATCCTTCGGGGAGGAACGACTCCTAATTAGGGTACCACAAAAGTCTGTAGTTCCGGCAGGCAGCTGGTCACACGCTTCGTATGTGGTTGCCGCGCAATGAATTGTGCGTCTAGCTCCTGGGCCAGTCTCGTAGAATTCAAGAACGGATGATCCGTTTTGCCCAAACCGCCGAGGCGATAGCCGCCACCAGGAAGAAGCTCGAGAAAACCGGCATTGTAGCTGACTATCTTCGCTCGCTGCCACCCGAGACAGCTGCGACCGCCGCCCTGTTTCTCTCTGGACGTCCGTTCGCAGCCTATAAGGAAACCACTTTGCAGGTCGGCGGTTTACTTCTGTGGAGAACGATTTCTGAACTTTCCGGAAAATCCGAGCAGGATCTGACTGCAAGCTATCGCCGGTATGGTGACGCAGGAGCAGTTGCTGCCGACGTCCTTCCTCCGAAACCACAGCCCGTCCTGTCGCTGCAGGAAGTCCATATGTCATTCAATCAGATGGCGGCCGCGCGTGGGCCGGCGGCCAAGGCTCTCCTGCTTCGGGAACTACTTCAGAAGGCTGCGCCGCTCGAAGCCAAGTACATCGTAAAGATCATTAGCGGCGACCTCCGCATAGGTCTGAAAGAAAGTCTGGTGGAGGAAGCGATTGCAAAGGCATTCGAAGTCCCGATCGCCGACACGAAACGCGCCAACATGTTGCTCGGCGATATCGGTGAAACCTTGCTGCTAGCGTATGCAGGCAAGATCGCCGAAGCCGGAATGCGCATCTTCCATCCGATTGATTTCATGTTGGCGAGCCCCGTCGAGTCTGCCGAAGAAGCGCTCAGGTATTTCGAAAACGTGGCAGTGGAAGACAAGTACGATGGCATTCGCGCCCAGGCGCACGTCGCCGCAGGCGAAGCCCACCTCTTCTCGCGCACCCGCGACGAAATCACGGAATCATTCCCAGAACTCGTTCCCGCTCTCGCTGGTCTGCCCGATGGCACGATTCTGGATGGTGAGATTGTTGCCTGGAACCCGTGTGGGGCGGGCGCCCCCGCCCGCGAAAACGCCGCTCTCGCAACGAAGCCAGCTGGGGCTGAAGGCCGCGCGCTCCCTTTCAGTACGCTGCAACAGCGGCTTGGTCGCAAGAAAGTCAGCGAACAATTGACGCGTGACGTGCCAGTCGCATATTTCGCCTTCGATGTTCTCTACTGGCGCGGCGAACTTCTCCTTGATCGTCCTCTACGGGAGCGCGCGGTAATTCTCAACGAGCTCCTCGCCGCCCCTCGCACTTTCGCCGTTCCTCAATTGCACGCGCAAGCACGATTTGGCTTTGAAGGCGAGGAACCTTCGCGCGCAACTGTACTCCGCGCTCCTGTATCAATGGCCCATTCGCCCGATGACATCGAGACTCTGTTCGCCGCAGCCCGCGCTCGCGGCAACGAGGGCTTAATGATCAAGGACCTCGACTCGCGCTATACTCCCGGCCGTCGCGGCAAATCGTGGCTCAAACTGAAACGCGAACTGGCTACCCTCGACGTGGTTGTAACGGCCGTTGAATACGGACATGGGAAGCGTATCGGAGTCCTCAGCGACTACACGTTTGCAGTTTGGGACGGAGACCGGCTCGTCAATATCGGCAAGGCCTACTCCGGACTGACTGACGTCGAAATAGCCGAGATGACGCAATGGTTCCTCAAGCACGTCACTCGCGATGAGGGATTGCGGCTGCAAGTTGAGCTAAAAATCGTACTGGAAGTGGCCTTCAACAACATGATGAAGTCGTCTCGCCACGAAAGCGGTTATGCACTGCGCTTCCCGCGCATTGTGCGCTTGCGTCCAGACAAGCAGCCGGAAGATGCGGACACGATCGAAACTGTTCAGGAGATTTACGGCAGACAGCACGGCAGCCATCAATGATGGTGCTGCTGCTCGCCCACGACCGCAACACATCCATGGGCCGTTTCGCAGACGACGTTCTCGAACTGGATGGTAGTGTGGCGGATTTCGAATTCCCGCCCCAGACGGTCGTTGATTGCTCGCAGAATGGCATCGCTCTCGGAAGTAGTAATGTCCGCGATTTTCACGTGCGCCGACAGGGCGCAATTTTCTGACCCGATGCACCAGACATGCAGATCGTGGACATCGCTAACGCCCTCGATCGAACGCATCGCCTGTTCCACAGCGTCCAGTTTTATGCCTCGTGGCGTGCCCTCCAGCAGGATGTTCAGGGTCTCGCGCACGATGCCGAAACTGGACCACAGAATCAGTGCCCCGATCCCGATCGATAGCGCCGAATCGATCCAGTATTTTCCGGTGAGCATAATCGCCCAGCCGCCCGCGATGACCGCAGCCGTCGAAACCGTGTCGCCGATTTCATGGAGGAAAGCGCTGCGGACATTCACATCGCGCCCAGCGCGCCATAGCAACAGCGCGATGACGCCGTTCATGACGACGCCCGCCGCTGCCACTCCGATCATTGTTCCGGCGTGGACAAGTTCCGGATTCTGCCAGCGCTTGAAGGCCTCATAGAAAATAAAGAATGCCACCGCGATCAACGACAAGGCATTGACAAGAGCAACCAGCACTCCGGCGCGGCGATAGCCATAAGTCTTGGTCGCACTGGGCGGACGCCCTTCAAGATAGACCGCGAGCAGCGAGAGCAGGAGCGCAAGAAAATCCGAAAGGTTATGCCCCGCTTCCGAAAGCAATGCAAGCGAATGGGCGCGAATTCCGGCCGCCACGAGCAGGACAATGTAAAGCATCGTCGCGACCAGCGAGATCCGAAGCACTCGCCCGGTCTGCTCAGAATGTCCGTGCCCAGCGTGGACGTGCATACTCCAAGTTTAAGGGTCCGGCAGAGAGCCTTCAAGCGCCCGCTCCTCTGCCGAGCATGACATTGGTCAACGCCGCCGGCGCTAATTGCAGTGCGGCCTATGGAACTTCTACACTGAGTAACGACCACAGGTTCCCTATGGCCGGTCGATCGAGGAGACGACTCCCGAATGCGAAAATTAATTTATTCCCTTGTGCTGGCAGCCACGTGGCAGTGCGCCGCCGCCCAGCCTGCGGACGTCGACACCGCCCGTTCGAGCATCAAAGTGAAGGTACAAAAGACAGGATTGTTCTCGGCCTTCGCGCACAATCACACCATCGAATCGCCCCTCGCCTCCGGCCGGCTCGATACTGAAAAACGCACGGCTCTTCTAACTTTCAACGCGAAAGAGATGAAGGTTCTCGACGAAGGAGTGAAAGGCTCGGAGCGCGCCGACATCGACCAGACCATGAAGAGCGATAAGGTTCTCGACGTGAATCGCTTCCCGGAGATCCGCTTCGTCTCGACTTCCATCACCCCGCAAAATGCTGGACGCTATCAGGTGCGCGGCGATCTTACGCTCCATGGCACAACTCGACCGGTAGAGTTTCCCATCTCGTTTTCGAGAGATCGTTACAGTGGCTCAGTCAATCTCAAGCAAACTGATTTCGGCATCGCCCCAGTCAGCATTGCAGGCGGCGCGGTCAAGGTGAAAGATGTAATCGAAGTTGTCTTTGAGATCGTTCCAGCCGGAACCCGTTAGTCTGGCGCGGGCGCCCTCGCCCGCGTTATCCTTGCCAGCAAATATGGAGGATGTTATGAGAAAGATCCGCTTGATTCCCGCCTTGGTGTTGGTCGCTGTAGCGATTGGAAACGCACAGACCAACAAACCGGTCAGCTCCGCTCTCCGCGAGATCCTTCCTGGCCGGCAGAAGAAAATCGTTGCCGCCGTTGACGCGATGCCCGCCGACAAGTTCGGATACAAGCCGACCGCCGATCAGATGACATTCGGACACCTCGTTGCGCACATCATCGAATCCAATAATTATTTCTGCAGCAAAGTTGCCGCGGTGCCAGCGCCGAAAGTGGACGAAGCGAAGGATTCCGACCCGAAGGACAAATTAGCCGCTTCGCTCAAGGCGTCGTGAAAAAGGACGACTCGAAGCTGGGCGAGATGACCGAGGCAATGGGCGGCCAGCAGGTTTCGCGGGCCAGGCTGGCGTTGGGACTGGCCGGAAGTTGGGCCGATCACTACGGGATAGCTGCGATGTACCTGCGCCTGAACGGCGTCACCCCGCCTTGAGACGCTTACTGCGATTCAGCGTTCATGAAGACGAAGCACGACGAAGACGGTCGTGAATAGCTTCCCATTCGGGCGTTTTCGGGGGCAGATCGACGGCGATCCAGTCGCCTCCGTCGGCGTCAGCCTGGTGGAGTATTCCATACAGCGCGACGGCGTACTCGGCCGGAGTTGATGGCATATGCACAATCGCGACATCTGATCGGATGGGTAGATGGTTGCGCTGCAGGTATATCCCTGCGCCGTGGTTGGGTAGTTCTCCGTTCTGCACCAACAATAATTGGGTTCTGGGGCTGTAGTGGCGCGGATGCATTCCCGGCGCGGGAT
>WNFL01325753.1_pt5 | contig 11151 bp, 11 predicted proteins | sample 5400361 | NCBI WGS metagenome assembly WNFL01 (sample SAMN13153351, study PRJNA577476) | soil metagenome | isolation source: 40 cm soil on Douglas fir-dominated hillslope | place: USA:California | collected 2013-09-17 | reverse complement strand
GACTCCCGCGACGAAGGCGTCGATCCGCTGGAACTGCTCGAGCAGCTCGACCGCCGTGGTGCGCCGGTGGGTTTCCGGGTTCGCCGGGTTGTTGAATTGCTGCGGCATGAAATAGTCCGGGTGCTCGAGCAAAAGCTCCTCGGCCTTGCGGATCGCGCCGCCCATGCCCTTGGTATCCGGGGTCAAAATGATGCGCGCGCCGTAGGCGGCGAGCAGGCTCCGCCTCTCTTCGCTCATCGTGTCGGGCATGGTGAGAATCAGGCTGTAGCCCTTGACCGCGGCGATGAGCGCGAGGCCGATGCCGGTGTTGCCGCTCGTCGGCTCGACGATCGTCGCGCCGGGCTTCAACTTTCCTTCGCGCTCGGCCGCCTCGATCATGCTGAGGCAGATGCGGTCCTTGACCGAGCCGCCGGGGTTGAAAGACTCGAGCTTCGCCCAGACCTCGGCGTCGTTTTTGCCGGGGATATTGCGTAACTTTACGACGGGGGTGGAGCCGATGAGGTCGAGAACCGATCGGGCGCCGTTTAAACCAGCCACAGCTCGCGCTCTTTTTTCATCAAAGGGAAGACTCGAATGGATCGATCTGTATGCTATATTCTCGCCAGTGCAAAGTCAATTCAATAGCGGAAATAGCGCGGGGCGCGGGAAAAAGGTCCTGGCCCTTTTTCCCGGCGCGCTGGGGGACTTCATCTGCTTTCTCCCCGCGCTCAACCGGCTGGCGGAGGAGCGGCCCGTCGATCTGCTCGCCCGCGCGGAATACGCGGACCTGACGCCGCCGGGCGTCCATGCCGGCTCGCTCGAGCGGCGCGAGGTGAGCCGCCTTTTCGCCCCGGCCGCCCCGGAGCCCGAGGACGCGGCCGCGCTCGCCCGCTTCTTCGCGCCTTATGAGCGGGTCTACTCCTGGACGGGCGGCGGCGACCGGAACTTTACCGGCCGGATCGAGAGCGCGGCGGGCGAGAGAGCGAAGGTGTTCCCGTTTCGCCCGGCGGCGGCGCCCCCGCACATCTCAGATTATTACCTCGAATGCGTGGGCGCGCGGGCGGGGGAGGCGCTGCCGGAAGTCGCGCCCAGGCCGGAAGCTCTCGCCTGGGGCCGGCGCTGGCTCGCCGAGCGCGGCTTGGGCGGCAAAAAAATCCTCGCCGTCGCTCCCGGCAGCGGCGCGCGGGAAAAAAATTGGCCGCGGGAATTTTTCCGCGCCGTGGAGGCTTGGTGGGAGCGGGAGACGGGCGGGAAGTGCCTGGAGCTCCGCGGCCCGGTGGAAGCAGAGCGCTGGCTCGACGACGACGGGGACGGCGTAACGGTCGCGCGCGATTTGACCCTCGCCCGGGCCGCCGCGCTCTTGTCCTTGGCCGACGCGTACATCGGCAACGACAGCGGCGTCACCCATCTGGCGGCCGCGGTCGGGGTCGAGACGATCGCGCTTTTCGGCCCGACCGACCCGGACGGGTGGGCGCCGCGCGGCCGGCGCGTGACGGTGGCGAGCCGGCGCGTGGAGTGCTCGCCCTGCGCCCGCGAGACGATGAAAAATTGCCCGCACCACAAATGCCTGACCGGCCTGATGCCGCGGCAAGTCATCGAATTATTGGAGCTACCGGCGCGCCGCCGCGTCTGAAAACATCGTTTTTCCTCTCCTTGACAAGGGGGTAGGCAGGCATTAAAGTTCAATCATCCAAAAAAGGCTTAAATGACAAATTCGATAAAAACCGTGCTGCTTTTGGGTCTCATGACCGGGATTATTCTCGGCATCGGGCAGCTCTTCGGCGGGCCCCAGGGGGTGGCGATCGCGCTGGTTTTCTCGCTGCTGCTCAACCTCGGAAGCTACTGGTTCTCCGACAAGATTGTTCTCGCGATGTACCGCGCCCGCGAGGTGACCGAGGCCGAGGCGCCCGAATTGTATCAAATCGTGCACAACGTCGCCGTGCGCGCCGGGCTGCCGATGCCGCGCGTCTACATCATTCCCTCCGAAACCCCCAACGCCTTCGCGACCGGGAGAAATCCCCGGCACGCGGTGGTCGCGGTGACCGAGGGCATCCTCAGAATCATGAGCCGCGAAGAGCTGGAAGCGGTGCTGGCGCACGAGGTTTCCCACATCAAGAACCGCGACATCCTCGTCAGCAGCGTCGCCGCCGCGCTCGCCGGCGTCATCATGATGCTGGCGCACATGGCCCGGTGGTCCGCCTTTTTCGGCGGCATGGGCGGAAGAGACCGGGAGAACGAAGGCGGCGGGATCATCGGTCTGCTGGTGACCGCGATCGTGGCGCCGATCGCCGCGCTCCTGATTCAAATGGCGATCTCGCGCTCGCGTGAATATCTCGCCGACTCCACCGGGGCTCAGACCATCGGCAATCCGCTCGCGCTCGCCTCGGCCCTGGAGAAGCTCGCCCGCGCCAACGAGGTCGCGCCGATGGAAGCGCGCCCCGAAACCGCCCATATGTTTATCGTCAATCCTCTTTCCGGCCGGTCGTTGGCTAGCCTCTTCAGCACCCACCCGCCGATCGAGGACCGGATTCAGCGGCTCCGCGCCATGGCCCACAGCCGGTAAACGGGGCGCGGCCCGTTTTAAGGAATCGGCGGTCTCATCTCCCGCCCAATCGATCACCCGGAGGCGCGATGGCTGACGAGCGAGAAAAATCCGAAGGCAAAGGCTTCAAAGTAGAAGACCGCCGCCGTTTCTCCGACACCGGGGAGGCGCGCCAGACGTCGCCGGAGGCCGAGGAGCCGAGAGACGCTCCCGAATTCAAGCCCGGCGCTGCGGCGCGCGAAAAGCCGCAAGACGCCGGCGAATCCCTGCCCGATATCAACTTCTCCACTTTTGTCATCAGTCTCAGCACCCAGGCCCTGATGCATCTCGGCGAGATCCCCGATCCCATGACGGGAAAGGCCGAAACCGATATCCCCGTGGCCAAGCAGATGATCGATATTCTGGCTTTGCTACAGGAGAAGACCAAGGGGAACCTCGACGCGGGCGAGCAGCAGCTGATCGACGATATCCTCTACGACCTGCGCATGAGGTATGTGGAGGCGGTGAAGAAGAAGAAATAGGAGCCTTGATTAGATGGACGACAATACAATTTGGAACAGGAGGGTGGGGGTGAGGGCGCTCGTGGTCGTGGCGCTGATCGCGCTCTTGATCGGTTTGGGGATGAGCGGCGGCCTCGACCGGATCGCAACCCCGCGGCTCGTCAGCCTGTGGGGCGGGACCGCGGCGCCCGAGCCGTCGTCCCAGCCTCTGGTCACGCCGCAGGGGCTGCCCGATTTCATCACGCTGGCGAAGAAGTTCAGGCCCGTCGTGGTCAACGTCTCCACGACCCAGGTCAGCCAGGGCGGCGGGCAGCAGGGCTTCGAGAGCCCTTTCGGCGGCGGCGAAGAGGACCCGTTCGGCGATTTTTGGCGGAAGTTCTTCGGCGGTCCGTCGCCGCGCGGCCCGTTCCGGCAGAAAAGCCTCGGCTCGGGATTCATCATCGACAAGGACGGCTCCATTCTCACCAATAACCACGTGGTCGACAACGCCTCGAAGATCGTCGTGAAGCTGGCCGACGAGCGGGAGTTCGAAGCCAAGGTCATCGGCAAGGACGCCAAGACCGACATCGCCGTGATCAAGATCAACGCCAAGGAAAGCTTTCCGGTGGCCCCGCTGGGGGATTCGGACCGCCTGGAAGTGGGCGAGTGGGTCATGGCGATCGGCAACCCGTTCGGACTGGACAACACCGTGACTTCGGGCATCGTCTCCGCCAAGGGGCGGCATCTCCCCGGCGGCGGCCCGTACGACAGCTTTATTCAGACCGACGCCTCCATCAACCCGGGAAATTCCGGCGGGCCGCTGATCAACCTGCGCGGCGAGGTCGTCGGCATCAACTCGGCGATCTACAGCCGGTCGGGCGGGAACATCGGCATCGGCTTCGCCATCCCGGTCAACCTGGTGAAGGAGCTGCTGCCGCAGTTGAAGGGCAAGGGGAAGGTGACCCGCGGCTATCTCGGCGTGCTCATCCAGAAGGTGACGCCGGAGATCGCCGAGTCGCTCGGGCTGGACCGGCCCAGAGGCGCGCTCGTGGCCGACGTCACCAAAGGCGGTCCGGCGGAGAAAGCGGGCGTCAAAGTGGGCGACGTCATCGTGGAATTCGACGGCAAGGAGATCCGGGACTCGAACGACCTGCCGATCATCGTGGCGCGCACGTCGGTGGATAAAAAAGTCTCGGTCAAGGTCCTGCGCGACAAAAAAGAGGTCACGCTCTCCGCCGGCGTGGGCGAAATGAAAGACGAGGAGGTCGTCGCCTCGGCCCCGGAGAAGGGCGAGCTCGGCCTCACGGTGCAGCAGGTGACGCCGCAGATCGCGGAGTCGCTCGGCCTCGAGCGCGCCGAGGGCATCGTCATCACCGCGGTCGAGCCCGGCAGCGCGGCGGAAGACGCGGGGCTCCGGCGCGGCGACATCGTTATGGAGGTGGACCGCAAGCCGGTCAAGAAAGTCGCCGACTTCCGCAAGGCGGTGGGCGAAGTCAAGAAAGGCAAGGGGGTCCTCTTCCTGGTCCGGCGCGGCGAGAGCACGCTGTTTCTCGCCCTCAAGCCCGCGCGATAGTTTCCCGCGGGCGGTTGGTAGCTTCCGAGAGGGTCGGGCGCGCGCCCGACCCTCTTTTTATTGCCTTCGAAAGGCGTTACACTCAGGCTAATTTCATGCCGCGTTCAGTTTTGAAAAAGCTCCGCCTGCCCAGCCGCAAAGTCCTCTTCCTTTCGCTCGCCGCCTTCATCGCCGTCGCGGGGATTTTCGGCGCCTGGTACGTGAAATACCTCGAAGGCGTCGTGACGAAAAAATTCGAAAGCCGCAAATGGGTCGCTCCTTCCAAGATCTATTCCGACACCTCTCTTCTCTACGTCGGGATGAACCTCCGCCGGGAAGACCTGGCGGAGAAGCTCCGGCGGCTGGGCTACCGCGAGACCCGCGCCGACGTCAAGGCCAAGGGCGAGTACCGCTTCGCCAAGAGCGACGCGGTGGAGATCTACCTGCACGATTTTTCCTATCCGATGGACAACTTCAAGGGCTTTCCGCTGCGCATCGGCTTCCAGGGCGTCGCGGTCACGCGGATGGAAAACCTGGCGAGCGGGCAGGAGATGTTTTCGCTCGAGCTCGAGCCCGAGCTCGTGGCCGGCCTCTACGACCACATCTGGGAAGAGCGGCGGCTCGTCACCCTGGCGGAAGTGCCGCCGCTTCTCGTCAAGGCGATCCTGGGGATCGAGGACGAGAGGTTTTACCGCCACCGCGGCATCGACCCGATCGCCATCCTCCGCGCCTCGTGGACGAACTTGAAGAGCGGCGGCGTCGTCCAGGGCGGCAGCACGCTGACGCAGCAGCTGATGAAGAACTTTTTCCTGACCGACGAGCGCACCATGCACCGGAAGGTGAAAGAGGCGATCATGGCGCTGATCGTCGAGCGAAAATACACCAAGGAAGAGATCCTGGAAAATTATCTGAACCAGATTTATCTGGGACAGAAGGGCTCGCAGGGCATCTTCGGCATCTCCGAGGCGGCGCAGTTTTATTTCTCCAAGGACCTCTCGCAGCTGACGGTCGGGGAGACCGCGCTGATGGCCGGCCTTATCCGCGCGCCCAACCGCTATTCCCCCTTTCGCAGCGTCGAGGCGGCCAAGCAGAGAAGAAACGTGGTGCTCGGCAAGATGCTGGAAGAGAAGCTGATCACCCGCCAGAAGTACGACGCCGCGATCAAGGAGGTCATCCCCAAGCGCGATCTCATCAAGGTCACCAACGACGCTCCCTTTTACGTCGATTATCTCAGGCGCGAGCTGGCGGAAAATTATTCCCACGACGTTCTCTCGCAGGAGGGCTACCGGATCTTCACCGGCCTCGACCTCCAGCTGCAGAGGATCGCGGAAAAATCGCTGTCGGAGGGCCTGAAGCGGCTCGAGGAAACCTATCCCTACCTCCGCAAGCGGGGCGAGGCGGACAGCCTCGAGGGCGCGATCATCGTGATCAAGCCGCAGACCGGCGAGATCAAAGCGATGGTCGGCGGCAGGGAATATCAGAAATCCCAATTCAACCGCATTTTCCAGTCGCGGCGCCAGCCGGGATCGGTCTTCAAGCCGTTCGTCTATCTCGCCGCCTTAATGTACGGAGGGGAGAACGGAAAAAGATTCACGCCGGTCACCCTGGTGGACGACGCCCCCTTCAGCTGGAGCTACGAAGGGCAGGAATGGCAGCCGGCGAACTATAAGGACGAGTATTTCGGCACGGTCACGCTGCAGTCGGCGCTGGAGCGGTCGCTCAACTCGGCGACGGCGCGCGTCGCCCGCGACGTGGGCATCCGGCGCATCCGCGACATCGCCTACCGCCTCGGCATCCAGAGCCCGCTGCCGGTTTTTCCCTCGCTCGCGCTCGGCTCCGCCGAAGTGACTCCCCTGGAGGTCGCGGTCGCTTTCTCGGCGCTCGCCAACGGCGGCGTGCGCACCCAGCCTCTGGCGGTCAAGCAAGTCATCGACCAGGAAGCGCGGGTTCTCGAGAAGCGGGACATCCAGGTCGAGAAAGTGATCACGCCGCAGCTCGCTTTCATGCTGAACTACATGATGAAGGGCGTGCTCGACCGCGGCACCGCGCACTCGGCGCGGCAGATGGGGTTCACGCGGCCGGCCGCCGGCAAGACCGGGACGACCAATGACACCAAGGACGCCTGGTTCGTCGGCTACACGCCCGACCTGCTCGCCGTCGTGTGGGTCGGCTTCGACAACGGCACCAAGCTCGGCCTCTCGGGCGCGCAGGCGGCGGTGCCGATCTGGACCGATTTCATGAAGAAGGCGACCGCCGGCATGCCGGCGACCGACTTCACGCCGCCCCCGGGCGTCAAGCTGATCGACATCGATCCTCTGAGCGGCGGGCGCGCGACGCCGAACTGCCCGACGGTGATTCACCGCCTATTGCCCGCTCCATCCGGCGCCGTTCGGATTCCTGTCCGCGCCCGCCGACTTCATCTCCAAGATGGTCGCGCCGCTCTTCGGCAGATAGCGCCATGCGCCTCGAACGAAGCTCCCGCCGATATCGTAACGGCATGCTGCGCCTTTTGCTGGGCGGCGTCATGCTCGCCGCCGCGTCGTGCGCGACCGGCTCGATCTACCGGGGCATTCCGCCGCGGCCGGCCCCCGCGCCGTCCCCGCCGGATTATTATCCGCCGCCGCCGCGCGAATACTCTCCGCCGCCGGAGACCCGGGCCCCCATCGAGCGGGCGCCGGCGATCCGGGAGGAAGACTTAAGAGAAAGGCGCTCCGCGCCCGAGATGAGGCCGCCCGAGGAACAGACGGCGCGCTCGCTGCCGCCCCCGGCGCTGCCGCCTCCTCCGCCTCCACCCGCGCTGCCGCCTCCGCCGCCCACTGCGCCTCCGCCGCTCGCCGACGACAGCTCGCTTTTGGCCAAAATCACCCCCGGCACGCCGCCGCAGCGCGCGGCTTCGCTCCGGCTTACCGAAGAGGCGAGAAGGCTTCTGGACGGCGGCGATCATTCCAAGGCGTTGAACCTGCTGGAAAAATCGATCGCGATCGATTCGAGCAACCCCTACGGCTATTATTTTCTCGCCAAGGCGCACCACGCTCTCGGCCGCCAGCAGGAATCGCTCAGGTTTCTCGACGTGACGGAGTCGCTCCTCGCGGGCAACGCCTACTGGCTCGCGGAAGTGTACGCGCTCCGCGGCGAGGACTACCGGGCGCTCGGCTCCATGGAGCGCGCCGATTCAAATTATTCCCAGGCGCTGCGGTTGAACCCGGGCAACCGGACCGCCGCCGAAGGGCAGAGCCGCGTGCAGGGCGAGCTCAATCCGGAGCCGCGCTAGGCGATGCTGGTCCTGGGAGTGGAAACTTCGTGCGACGACACGGCCGCGGCGGTGCTCGCCGACGGCAAGAGGATCGTCGCCAACTTGGTCTCTTCCCAGGACGAGATCCACAGCCCCTACGGCGGCGTCGTCCCCGAGCTCGCCTCGCGCCAGCACGTGCGCCATATTTTGCCGATCATCGACGGCGCGCTCAAGCAGGCCGGAGCGGGGCTCGGCGATCTCTCCGGCATCGCGGTCACGCGCGGGCCGGGGCTCGTCGGCTCGCTCCTGGTCGGCCTTTCCGTCGTCAAGGGCATCGCCTATCGCCGGTCCATCCCGTACGTCGGCGTCAACCATCTCGAGGCGCACCTGCTGGCGATCTTTCTCGACCGCGAGGTCGCGTTTCCCTATCTCGCGCTGCTCGCCTCCGGCGGCCACACGCTGCTCTACGTGGCGCGGGATTTCGGCGACTACCAACACCTCGGCGGCACGCGCGACGACGCGGCGGGCGAGGCCTACGACAAAGTCGCCAAGATGATGGGGCTCGGCTATCCGGGCGGCCGGGCGATCGACCAGCTCTCCAAGAGCGGCAATCCGAAGGCGGTGGCGTTTCCGCGGGCGCGCTTGAAAAAAGGCTCGCGCGACTTCAGCTTCAGCGGCCTCAAGACGGCCGTCTGGCACCACCTCAAAGAACGTCCGGAGGGCGCGGAATCGGACAAGGCCGACATCGCGGCGAGCTTTCAGGAAGCGGTCGTGGACATGCTGGCGGCGCGGACCATCGGCGCGGCCGTGGACCTCAACATCCCGCGCGTCGTGCTGGCCGGCGGCGTCGCGGCCAACAGCCGGCTGCGCCAGCGGATGGCGGAGGCGACCCGGGCCGAAGGCATGGAGTTCCACGTTCCGCCGCCCGCCCTCTGCACCGACAACGGCGCGATGATCGCGCTCGCCGGCTATCATATGCTGCGGCGCGGACTCAGGGACGACTTACATCTGAACGCCGACGCCGACCTGACGCTGTAGCAGGCCGGTGAAAAAGGCTCATCATTGCATAGCCGGGCCGGAAGCATCTCTCCGAGCCGATGCGATGGGCCTGTGCTACGCTTAACGGTTGATACGCTTGATACTCCACGCTCGACGCATCGGCCCTTCGAGATGCTCCCCGGCCCGGCGCGGCTACTAAAGTGTTTTAGACTAAGGTCGACCAATGGCCACGCTATATCAGGAAGCGCAGGCCGGTGAAAAAGGCTCATCATTGCATAGCCGGGCCGGAAGCATCTCTCCAGGCCGATGCGATGGGCCTGTGCGCTTGCTGCTCCACGCTCGACGCATCGGCCCTTCGAGATGCTCCCCGGCCCGACGCGGCTACCGTATTTAATTGTTTTGGTTTAAGGTCGAATGATGTCTACCCTCTATCAGCAGGCGCGCGCGGCGCTGAGGGAGTCGGACTTCAAGCCCAGGAAAAGGCTGGGGCAGAATTTTCTCGTCCACGAGGCGGTGCTCGATTCGATCATGCGGCTGGTCGAGCTCGGCCCGGAGGACGAAGTCCTGGAGATCGGTCCCGGCCTGGGTTCTCTGACGCGCCGGCTCGTGGAGCGGGCGCGCCGCGTGCTGGCCGTCGAAGTCGACGGGATTCTGGTGGAGAAGCTCCGGAGCGGCGACCTCGGCTCTCATCCCGCGCTGGAGCTCGTCCACGGGGACATTCTCGAGCTCGCGCTCGAATCGATTTTGCCGGAGCGAAAAATCAAGCTGGTGGCGAACCTGCCCTACAGCATCGCCACGCCGGTGCTGTTCCGCCTGTTCGAGCTCCGGGAGCGGTTTTCCTTTCTGGTCTTGATGGTCCAGCGCGAGGTCGCCGAGCGGATGGCGAGCGCCCCGGGGACGAAGTCGTACGGCGCGCTTTCGGTCTGGTGCCAGGTGTACGGGCGGATCACCGCCAGGGTCCCGGTCGCGCCGGAGGCTTTTTTCCCGCGGCCCAAGGTGAGATCGATGGTGCTGAAGATCGAGCTGCGCCCCGAGCCGCTGGTCTCGCCGGATGAAGTCCCGGCGCTGCGCGGTCTGGTGCGCGCCGCGTTCGGGCAGAGGCGAAAGACGCTCAAAAACAATCTCGCCGGCTGGCTGGGCATCGGCAAGGAAGAGATCGACGCGCTGCTCGCCGCCGAGGGCGTCGATCCGCGCCGGCGCGGCGAGACGCTCAGCGTGGAGGAGCTCATCCGCCTCGCCCGCTCGCTTAAACGTTTCAAGCTGAAAGCCGACCGCTGATAGCTGATAATTATTCTTTATGCCCGAGCTTCCCGAAGTCGAGACGATTTGCCGCGGCCTCGGCGCGCGCGTGACCGGACGGCTGATCCGCTCCGTCGAAGTCCTGGAGCCGCGGCTGAGAACCCGCGTCCGGCCGGACTTCGCCGCGCAGCTCGCGGGGAGAACGATCACCGGGGTCAAGCGCCGGGCCAAATATATTTTAATCCTGCTCGACGGCGGCGGCGTCTGGCTCTCGCACCTCGGCATGTCGGGGAAATTGATCTGGGTCGAAGCGGGCCGGGCGCGGGAAAAGCACGATCACGTCGTCGGCCGGCTCGACGGCGGCTTCGAGCTCCGCTACCACGCCCCGCGCCGCTTCGGGCTGCTGCTCGCGACCACGCTCGCCGAGCTGGAATCGCTGCCGCAGATGCTGGCGCTCGGCCCCGAGCCTCTCGACGGCGGCTTCGACGCCGATTATCTCTACTCCGCGGCGCGCGGCTCGCGGCGCAAAATCCGCGACCTCCTGATCGACCAGACGACGATCGCGGGCATCGGCAACATCTACGCCAACGAGATCCTCTTTCACGCCGGGGTCCGGCCGACCGCCCGCGCCTGGAAGGTCGGGCGCGCTAAAATCGACCGGATCGCCGCGCTCACGCCCAAAATTTTGGCCGAGGCGATCCGCTGGTGCGGGACGTCTTTTTCCGACTACCGCGACGCCGAGGACCGCTACGGCGAGTTTCAGAAGCATCTCAGGGTCTACGACCGCGAGCGCGAGAAGTGCAAGGCGTGCAGCGGCACGATCAAGCGGGTCGCGATCGGCAACCGCAGCGCGTTTTACTGCCCGGAGTGCCAGAAGTAAAAGTAAAAAGGCAAAAGTAAAAAGTAAAATATCGAGAAAGCCGATTTATCGAGAGGCGAGTCTTTTTCGGGTCTTCTCGTACCCGAACAGCTTGATGAAGTCGCCGAAGGTCCGGTCGCTCAGGTCCTTCAGCCGGGCGATGTGCGCCGGGGTCTCGCGCCGTATTCTTTGCGGATCTATTTTCCCGCCGGTGCTTTCGATCTCCTTCACGTGGCCCGGGACGTTGAGCCAGCGCTCGATCATCGGCTC
>WNFL01247386.1_pt2 | contig 11151 bp, 10 predicted proteins | sample 5400361 | NCBI WGS metagenome assembly WNFL01 (sample SAMN13153351, study PRJNA577476) | soil metagenome | isolation source: 40 cm soil on Douglas fir-dominated hillslope | place: USA:California | collected 2013-09-17 | reverse complement strand
TCCTTGATCGCCAGCGGCACCCCCTCGAGCGCGCCGCCCTCGCCGCGCGCCAGCCGCGCGTCGGCGGCGCGCGCCTGCTCGCGCGCCTGGTCGAGCGTCTCGGTGATGAAACCGTTGAGCGGCCGCGCCGCCTCGACGGCGCGCACGTGCGCCTCGGTCAGCTCGACCGCGGAGAATGCCTTCGTGCGCAGCCCGTCGACCGCGGCCGCGAGCGTCAGCTCGGTCAGCGCGGTCATTCGACGACCTTGGGCACCGTGAAGAACGAGCCGGCGACCTGCGGGCCGTTGGCCAGGACGGCATCGCGCTTGCCGCCGTCGGTGACGACGTCGTCGCGCATCGGCAGGGTCATGTGCACCACCGAGGTCATGGGCTCGACCCCGCTGGTGTCGACCTCGTTGAGCTGCTCGATCCACGACACGATGTGGTTGAGCTCCTCGGCCAGCGGCGCCAGGTCGGCGTCCGGCACCTTGATGCGCGCGAGCCGGGCGACCCGCGCGACGGTCTTGGGATCCAGGGACATGGGCCGTTGACTAGCATTGGGAGGCTCGGCGCCGCAACAACTGCGCCGTGTGGTTGCGATCGGGCCGGGCCGGGCCCACCATGCCGGCGTGCCGATCGTTCCCCTCGCCGACCTGGAAACCTGCCTCAAGGCGCGGCGCCGCCTGCTCGGGCTGGACGTCGGCACCAAGACCATCGGGCTCGCGCTGTCGGACGCGCTCGGCACCGCGGCGACCCCGTTCGACACCATCCGGCGGGCCAAGTTCGCGCGCGACGCCCAGACCCTGGCCCAGCTGTTCGAGGCCCGGGACGTCTGTGGCCTGGTGATCGGCCTGCCGCTCGGCATGGACGGCACCGAGGGGCCGCGCTGCCAATCCGTGCGCCAGTTCGCCGCCAACCTGCTGGCGGTGGTCGACCGGCCGACCGCGTTCTGGGACGAGCGCCTGTCGACCGCCGCGGTGACGCGCCTGATGATCGAGGCCGACCTGTCGCGCAAGCGCCGCGCCGAGCTGGTCGACAAGGCGGCCGCCGCCTACATCCTGCAGGGCGCGCTCGACAATCTGCGCGGGTTGCGCGCGATCCCCGCCGGATGACCGGGCGGTCGAGCCCGACCGACGACGTTCCGGACGCCGCCGCGCGCCGGCGCGCGCTCGAGACCGGCATTGCGCACCAGAGCGCCGGCGGGCTCGCCGAAGCCGCCGCGATCTACCAAGCCGTGCTGGCACAGCATCCGGACGACCCGGATGCGCTGCATCTGCTGGGCACGACCGAACGCCGGCGCGGCAACCTGGCGGAGGCCGAGCGCCTGATCCGCACCGCGCTCGCGCGCCAGCCGAATTTTCCGGCGATGCACAACAGCCTCGGCAACGTGCTGCGCGACCAGGGCCGGCTCGCCGACAGCGTCGACTGCTTCCGGCGCGCCCTCGCACTGCAGCCCGACTTCGCCCAGGCGTATGAAAATCTCGGCGGCGCGCTGGTGCTGCTCGGCCGGCTCCCCGAAGCCATCACCGCGTTGACGCGCGCAATCGAGCTCACGCCCCAGTCGGCCGAGGCGCACAACGCCCTGGGCGTCGCGCTCAACCGCGCCGGCCGGCTCGACGACGCCATCCCGAACTTCCGGCGCGCCATCGCGCTCGATCCCCGGCACGCCCAGGCGCACAACAATCTCGGTCAGACGTTCGGCGAGCAGGGTGCGCGCGACGCGGCGCTGGCGTGTTTCCGCCAAGCCCTGGCGGTGAAGCCCGACTATGCCGGCGCGCACTCCAACGTGATCTACGCGCTCGAGTCCGATCCCAGCATCGCGACCGCCGAGTCGCAGGCCGAGCGCCGACGCTGGTACCTCACCCATCGCAAGCCGCGCGACGCCGCGCGCGGCTGGGCGAACGGGCGCGACCCCGATCGGCGGTTGCGCGTCGGCTACGTGTCGGCGGATTTCCGCCGGCACTCGGCGGCGTTCACCTTCAGCCCGGTGCTGTGGCACCACGACCGCAAGGCCTTCGAGGTGACGTGCTACAGCGCGGTCGCGGTCGAGGACCAGTTCACCGCGCGCTTCCGGCAGGCGGCCAACCACTGGCGGACGACCCACGGGCTGTCGGACGAGCGCCTGGCCGAGCAGATCCGCGCCGACGGCATCGACCTGCTGGTCGATCTGTCGGGCCACACCGCGGGCAACCGCCTGCAGGTCTTCACCCTGAAGCCGGCGCCGGTGCAGATCACCGCATGGGCGGGCCCGGGCACCGGGATCGCGGAGATCGACTATCTGCTGAGCGATCCGGTCGTCACGCCGCTCGACGAGCGCGCGCTGCTGGCCGAGCAGGTCGTCGACCTGCCGTGTGCCTTCGCCTTCCTGCCACCCGACGACACGCCGGCGGTCGCCGCCGCGCCGGCGGCGCGCGGCGGCCCCGTCACCTTCGGCTGCTTCAACCGCTTCTCCAAGGTGTCGGACGCGGCGCTCGCGGCGTGGGCCGAGATCCTGCGCGCGACGCCGGACAGCCGGCTGATGCTCAAGGACAAGGTGTTCGACGAGGCGTCGGTGCGGAACCGCGTCACGGCGACGTTCGCCGGCCACGGCATCGACGCGGCACGCCTGGTGTTCCGCGGCTGGACCGACCAGGCACAGCATCTGGCCAGCTACGGCGAGATCGATCTCGCGCTCGATCCGTTCCCGCACGGCGGCGGCGTCACGAGCCTGGATGCGCTGTGGATGGGCGTGCCGGTGGTCACCCGCCTGGGCGTCAACCAGACCGGCCGCACCACCGCCGCGATCCTGACCGCGCTCGGCCTGACGGCGCTGATCGCTCCCGATGACGCGCACTATGTCGCGCTGGCGCGCGCGCGCGCCGCCGATCGCGGGTGGCTCGTCACGACGCGCGCCGCGCTGCGGCCCCGCATGGCGGCCTCGCCGATCGGCAACGCGACGCTCTACGCCGCCGCCGTGGAAAAAATCTATCGCGACGTCTGGCGGCGCTGGTGCGCCGGCCGCGTCACTGATCCGCGGTGATGCCGAGCTCCGCGACCAGCGCCTGATACTTCGCGGCCTCGGCGGCGATGAAGCTGCGCAGCGCCGGCCCCGCCAACGGCCGGGCCTCGACGCCTTGCAGTGCCAGGGCATCGCGCACGCGCGGCCGCTCGAGCGCCGCGAGCGTCGCCTCCCGCAGGGCCTCGACGATCGGCTGCGGCGTGCCGGCCGGCGCGAACAAGGCGAACCAGCCCGGCAGGTCGATCTCGGGATGGCCGAGCTCGGCCAGGCTCGGCACCGCGGGTGCGGTCGGCGCGCGCCGCGCGCCCGTGACCGCGTAGGCCTTGACGGTGTTGGCCTGCAGCTGCGGCACCACCGGCGCCATGCCGGAGAAGAAGATGTCGAGCTGGCCGCCGACGATCTCGGCCACCGCCTGCCCGGCGCCCTTGTACGGGATTTGCTGCAGCGGCAGGCCGACGCGCCGCTTGAGCAGCTCGCCGGCGAACTGCGCCGGGCTGCCGCCGCCGGCGTTGCCGTAGTTGAGGCCGTTGGGCGTCGCCTTGGCGAGCGCGACCAGGCTCGGAAAATCGTCGGCCGCCAAGGTCTTGCGGCCGATCAGGATCAGCGGCGTCTCGCCCGTCAGGGCGATCGGCTCGAAATCCTCGGGCTTGTAGGTGATCTTCGGATAGAGCGCCGGGTTGACCGCGATCTCGGACGTATAGCCGAGCAGGATGGTCGCGCCGTCCGGCTTGGCGCGCGCCACCGTCTCGGCGCCGATCATGCCCGAGGCCCCCGGCTTGTTGAGCACGACGAACGATTTGCCGAGCGCGCCGCGCAGATCCTCGATGAGCGTGCGCGCGATCACGTCGGCACTGCCGCCCGGCACGTAGGGTACGACGATCTGCACCGTCGGCGCGGTCCAGCTCGCGGGCGCCTGCGACCATGCGGCACCTGGTGCCAACACGAGCAGCGCCGCCCCGACCCAACCCGCACGCGTCATCGCACCCTCGCCCCGTTTCCCGGCGAGTATGGCCCAGCCCACCGATTCGCGGAAACGCACGCTTGTCGCGGGGCGTGCCGACGCTATAGTCCCCGCTCGACATGAGCGCGGTCTTCGCCCATCGGCACCTGCTGGCCATCGAAGGCATGGGGCCCGGAGACATTGATCGGCTGCTCGATGCCGCCGAGGCGCACGTCGAGGTCAACCGCAGCGACGTCAAGAAAGGCGCCAGCCTGCGCGGCCGCACCGTCATCAACCTGTTCTTCGAGGACTCGACCCGCACCCGGACCTCGTTCGAGCTCGCCGGCAAGCGGCTGGGCGCCGACGTCATCAACATGTCGGTCGCCACCAGCTCGGTGAAGAAGGGCGAGACCCTGATCGACACCGCGATGACGCTCAACGCCATGCACGTCGACGTGCTGGTGGTGCGCCATCCCGATTCGGGCGCCGTCCACCTGCTGTCCGAGAAGGTCAACAGCGCGGTCATCAACGGCGGCGACGGCACCCACGAGCACCCAACCCAGGCGCTGCTCGACGCGCTGACGATTCGCCGGCGCAAGGGCCGGCTCGACGGGCTCGAGGTCGCGATCTGCGGCGACGTCGCCCACAGCCGGGTCGCGCGCTCGAACATCCACCTGCTCAACATCATGGGCGCGCGCGTGCGCGTGGTCGCGCCTCCGACCCTGCTGCCGGCCGAGATCGACCGCATGGGCGTCGAGGTGTTCCACGACATGGCGCGCGGCCTGCAGGGCGTCGACATCGTGATGATGCTGCGCCTGCAGCTCGAGCGCATGCAGGGCGCGCTGATCCCCTCGCAGCGCGAGTACTTCCATTTCTTCGGCCTCGATCGCAAGAAGCTGGCCGCCGCCAAGCCGGACGCGCTGGTGATGCATCCCGGGCCGATGAACCGCGGCATCGAGATCGACAGCACGATCGCCGACGACATCGACCGCAGCGTGATCCGCGAGCAGGTCGAGATGGGTGTCGCGGTGCGCATGGCCTGCCTCGAGGCGCTGGTCGAGCACCGCCAGACCCTGAGAAACGACTGATGCGCCTGCTGTTCCGCGGCGCGCGGGTGATCGATCCCGCCAGCGGCGGCGACCGCGTCGAGGACCTGCTGGTCGAGAACGGCACGATCGCCGACCGCGGCCGAGATCTGCTGCCGCGCGACCTGCTCGGCAACCCGCCGCCCGACGTGCAGCTGATCGCCGCCGACGGCCTCGTGCTCGCGCCCGGCCTGGTCGACATGCGCACGCAGCTGCGCGAGCCCGGCGAGGAGCACAAGGAGAACATCGCGTCGGCGTCGGCGGCCGCGGCGGCCAGCGGCATCACCACCCTGGTTTGCCTGCCCAACACCCAGCCGACGATCGACGAGCCGTCGCTGATCGAGTTCATCGCCCGGCGGGCCAGCGAGACCGGGCTGGTGCGCATCCATGCCTATGGTTCGATCACCCGCGGCCGCGCCGGCAAGCAGCTGACCGAGATGGGTCTGATGACCGAGGCCGGCGCGGTCGGCTTCACCGACAGCCCGACGACGATCGGCAACGCCTCGATCCTGCGCCGCGCGCTCGGCTACGCGCGCACCTTCGACCAGCTGATCCTCAACCATCCCGAGGAACCCGCGCTGGCGGCCGACGGCGCGATGACCGAGGGCGAGTTCGCGACGCGGCTCGGCCTGCGCGGCATCCCGGCGGCCGCCGAGGTCATGCAGATCGAGCGCGACCTGCAACTGGTCGAGCTGACCCAGGCGCGCTACCACGCCGGTCCGCTGACAACGGCGGCGGCGATCGACGCGGTCCGCGTCGCCAAGCGCAAGGGCCTGCCGGTGACCGCCGACACGGCACCGCATTATTTCGCGCTCAACGAGACCGCGATCGGCGACTACCGCACCTTCACCAAGGTGTCGCCGCCGCTGCGCAGCGAGTACGACCGCCGCGCGGTGGTCGACGGGCTGAAGGACGGCACGATCGATGCGATCGCATCCGACCACGCGCCGCAGGACCAGGACAGCAAGCGCCTGCCGTTCCAGCAGGCCGAGTTCGGCATGATCGGACTCGAGACCCTGCTGCCGCTCGGGCTCGAGCTGGTGCACAACGGATTTTTGACGCTGCTCGAGCTGGTGGCGAAGCTGAGCACCAATCCGGCGCGCATCCTGCGCCGACCGGCGGGCAGCCTGGCCAAGGGCGCCGCGGCCGACCTGGTGCTGTTCGATCCCGCGAAACCGTGGCGCATCGACGAGAAGGCGTTCCTGTCCAAGTCGAAGAATTCGCCGTTCGACGGCCGACCGGTGCAGGGCCGCGTGATCGGCACCTGGCTCGGCGGGCGGCGCGTCCACGGCGCGCCATGACGCCCCTTCCATGACCCCCGACGCGATCGTCGTCGCGATCGGCGCCTATCTCCTGGGCTCGATCCCGTTCGGCCTGGTGCTGACGCGGCTGGCGGGGCTCGGCGACCTTCGCAAGGTCGGCTCGGGCAATATCGGCGCGACCAATGTGCTGCGCACCGGCAACAAGGGCCTCGCCGCCCTGACGTTGCTGCTCGACGGCGGCAAGGGCGCCGCCGCGGTCCTGATCGCGCGTGCTTGGGGCGCCGACCTGGCGGTGGTCGCCGCCGGCTGCGCGGTGCTTGGCCATGTGTTCCCGGTGTGGCTGAAGTTCCGCGGCGGCAAGGGTGTCGCGACCGGGTTCGGCGTCTGGCTCGCGCTCGCCTGGCCGGTCGGTGTCGCGGCCTGCGCGACCTGGCTCGCGGTCGCGGCGCTGACCCGCTACTCGTCGCTCGCCGCCCTGGTCGCGATCGGCCTGACGCCGCTCTACGCCGTCATCGTCGCCGACATGGAGCGCGCGGGGCTCGGCCTGTTGCTGGCGCTGCTGATCATCTTGCGCCATCATGAGAACATCCGGCGGCTGGTGACCGGACGCGAGCCGAAGATCGGCCGCGGCGCCTGATCCAAGGCGTCGAACGCCGCCACCTCGTGCTTGTGGTCGCAAGCACGCAATCTGGTTTTGTACCGGCTGAACGTCGGTACAGGGCGGCACGATGGCGGTTCCCGAGAAACGTGGCCTATTCAAGCGTCTGACCGGCGCGCTGTTCGGCGCGGCCAGCGAAGCGCGGTCGCCCGGGGCGGCGGCAACCGCGGTGCAGCGCGGGCGCCGGCGGGAACTCGCGCACGCGACCTTCCAGCAGCGCATCGCCGAGCTGCTCGAGCAGCGCAGCAACGCCGTCGCCGGCAAGATGCAGTTCGTCGACCTCGAGGCGATCAAGGCCGAGCTCGGCGAGCGCTGGCAGACGATCGCCGACAAGGTCCGCGAGGTCACCGAGCGCACGATCCAACGCCGGCTGGCGCCCGAGGACGCCTACGTCGCCTACGACCAGGACAACTATCTGTTGCTGTTCGCCAACCTGAGCGAGGCGCAGGCGCGCATCAAGGCGATGGCGATCGCCAACGAGATCCGCCAGCTGATGACCGGCGAGTTCGATCTGACGGACCGCTACTGGGTGCGCACGTTCGTGACCGACCTCGCCGCCGCCGGCGCGCGCGGCGCGACCGAGATCGAGCAGCTCGACGCGCTGCTGGACACGACCGCGGAATTGACCGCCGGACGGCGCGAGCAGAACTGGACCGCCATCCCGTCGACCGCGCGCACCGCCGCGCCCGACCAGACCGCCTCGGTGCAGGCACGCTTCGAGGCCCGCGTCGCCAACCTGGCGCAGGAGGTGCGCCAGGGCAGCGCCGGCAAGGTCCAGCTGCTGCGGCTCGACGACCTGCGGCGCGAGATGGGCGCGCGCTGGGCCGAGATCGCCGACCGGGTGCGCACGATCGCCGAGCACGTGCTGAGCCGGCGGCTCGACCGCATCGACGTGTTCGCGCCGGTCGACGACGGCAGCTAGCTGGTGCTGTTCGCAGCACTCGAGGAGGACGAGGCGCGGCTCAAGGTCGCGGCGATCGCGCGCGAGATCCGCGATCGGCTGCTCGGCGAGCTCGGCCCGGCGAGCAACCCCGAGGTCGCCGCCTTCGCGGCGGCGCTCGCCGCGGTCGTGCCCCCGGCGGTGCCGATCATCAGCGTGCCCGAGATCGACCGCGTGCTGTCGACCCACGACAACGTCGCCCCGCCGCGCGACAGCGCCCCGCAGGCCGAGCTGCGCCAGCGCCTGGGCGAGGTCGGCGTCAACTACCGGCCGACCCTGTTCGCGGGCCGCGGCATGGTCTCGGTGTTCGAGGCGCGGGCGATGCGGCTCGATCCCCAGGGCGCGATCCGCCGCGGACCCGACGCCTATCCGCCGCACGATCCGCCGGTCTGCTTCGAGATCGATCGCGCCGTGCTGCAGCGCGCGCTCGCCGATGCGCGCCGGCTGGTCGATCGCGCCGAGCGGGCGCTGGTCACCGTGCCGCTGCGCCTGCAATCGCTGACCGACCACAGCAGCGGCCAGCTGGTCGATCTGTGTCGCGCCGAGCGTCCCGAGGTGCGTCGGCACATCGTGGTCGAGATCGCCGGCCTGCTGGTCGATGCGCCGACCACGCGGCTCGGCGAGGCGGTCACGGCAATCCAACCGTTCTGCCGCGCGGTGATCGTCAGCGTCCCGCCCGGCTTCGGCGAGTTCGACCGCCTGGCGCGGCTCGGCCTCTACTCGGCCGGCATCGCGCTCGAGGCCCCGCGGCCGCTGGCGCTCGACGCCTTCGTGCGCCACGCCAAGGCGCACGATCTCGCGACGCATCTGCACGGCATCGCCGACGCTGCGCTGCTGATGGCGGCGCGCGCCGCCGGGATCGACTATCTGAACGGCCCCGCGGTCGCACCCGAGATCGTCCGCCCGGTGGCGATGTACGAATTCGCATCCCGATGAGCGAGCGCGCGTTCGATCCGGCCGAGAAGCTCGCGCGGATCCGCCTGGCGCGCACCCAGGCCGTGGGACCGGTGACGTTCCACGATCTGGTCGGCCGCTACGGCTCGGCGCGCGCCGCGCTCGGCGCCCTGCCCGAGCTGGCGCAGCGCGGCGGCCGACGCGCGCCGTTGCGGATCGCCCCGATCGCCGACGCCGAGCGCGAGCTCGACGCGCACGCGCGGCTCGGCGCCCAGCTCGTGGCCTGCGGCGAGCCCGGCTATCCGGCGCCGCTCGCAGCACTCGAGGACGCGCCGCCGCTCGTCACCGTGCGCGGCGACCTCGGCCTGCTGGCGCGGCACTGCATCGCGATCGTCGGGGCGCGCAACGCTTCGGTCAACGGCCGGCGCTTCGCCGAGATGCTGGCGCGCGATCTCGGCGCCGCCGGCTGGTGCGTCGTCTCCGGGCTGGCGCGCGGCATCGACGGCGCGGCGCACCAGGGCGCCCTCGATAGCGGCACGATCGGCGTGGTCGGCGGCGGCGCCGACGTCGTCTATCCGCGCGAGCACGAGGCCCTGCAGACCGCCGTCGCGACGCGCGGTGCGGTGGTCGCCGAGAGCCCGCTCGGCACCGAGCCGCGCCCGCACCATTTCCCGCGACGCAACCGCGTGATCTCCGGCCTGTCCCTCGGGGTCGTGGTGGTCGAGGCGGCGCTCAAGTCCGGCTCGCTGATCACCGCGCGCTTCGCCGCCGATCAGGGCCGCGAGGTGTTCGCGGTTCCGGGCTCGCCGCTCGACCCGCGCTGCCGGGGCTCCAACGGCCTGATCCGCGACGGCGCCCACCTGGTCGAGGGGGCCGCCGACGTCATCGGCGTACTCGAGACCCTGCACGCCGGCAGCCCCTCTCCGACGCCCCGCGGGGTGCCGTCGGCCGCACCCGAACACCTTGATCCCGGTGGTGAAATCGACCTCGATCAAGCACGCGCGGCGGTGCTGGAGATGCTCGACCCCCATCCCGTCCCGGTTGACGAACTGGTGCGGCGGTGTCAATTGTCACCCGCGGCTTTGATGACCGCACTGCTCGAACTCGAACTGGCAGGCCGTGTTTTGCGCCATTCCGGCAACCGTGTGGCGCGGGTCATGGATGCCTGATCGTCGAGCATTGTCGCTAAATCGTCAGAATCAGTACTGGACGCGTTGGCAATGAATGTCGTCGTGGTCGAAAGCCCGGCCAAAGCGAAGACCATCAACAAATATCTCGGCGGGGACTACACGGTCATCGCGAGCTATGGCCACGTGCGCGACCTGCCGGCGAAGGACGGCTCGGTCAAGCCGGACCTGGACTTCGCGATGGACTGGGAAGTCGACGACCGCGCGGGCCCGCGCATCGGCGCGATCGCCAAGGCGGTGAAGGGCGCCGACCGGCTCTATCTCGCGACCGACCCGGACCGCGAGGGCGAGGCGATCTCCTGGCACGTCCTCCAGGTGCTGAACGAGCGCAAGGCGCTCAAGGGCGTCGACGTCAAGCGCGTGGTGTTCAACGAGGTCACCAAGTCGGCGGTCCTCGAGGCCTTCGCGCACCCGCGCGATATCAATCAGGAGCTGGTCGACGCCTATCTGGCGCGCCGCGCGCTCGACTATCTCGTCGGCTTCACCCTGTCGCCGGTGCTGTGGCGCAAGCTGCCGGGCAGCCGCTCGGCCGGCCGCGTGCAGTCGGTCGCCCTGCGCCTGATCTGCGAGCGCGAAGCCGAGATCGAGGTCTTCAAGGCGCAGGAGTACTGGAGCGTCGAGGTCACGTTCAAGACCGCCGACGGCGCCAGCTTCGTCGCGCGCCTGACCCATCTCGACGGCGCCAAGCTCGATCGCCTCGGCATCACCTCGCAGGACCACGCCGAGCGCGCCAAGGCGGCGATCGAGGCGCGCAGCTTCGCGGTCTCGTCGGTCGAGAAGAAGACGACGCGGCGTCATCCGCAGCCGCCGTTCACCACCTCGACCCTGCAGCAGGAAGCCTCGCGCAAGCTCGGCTTCGGCGCGGTGCGCACGATGCAGCTCGCCCAGCGGCTCTATGAAGGTGTCGACATCGGCGGCGAGACCGTCGGCCTGATCTCCTACATGCGGACCGACGGCGTGCAGCTGTCGGCCGACGCGATCGCCGGCGCCCGCACCCTGATCGGCCGCGACTACGGCGACAAGTATTTGCCCGGCGAGCCGCGGGTCTATCGCACCAAGCAGAAGAACGCCCAGGAAGCCCACGAGGCGATCCGGCCGACCGACGTCGGCCGCCGCCCCGAGGAGGTCGCGCAATATGTCGAGCCCGAGCAGCTCAAGCTCTACGAGCTGATCTGGCGCCGCACGCTGGCGAGCCAGATGGAAAGCGC
>WNFL01355726.1_pt2 | contig 11153 bp, 11 predicted proteins | sample 5400361 | NCBI WGS metagenome assembly WNFL01 (sample SAMN13153351, study PRJNA577476) | soil metagenome | isolation source: 40 cm soil on Douglas fir-dominated hillslope | place: USA:California | collected 2013-09-17 | reverse complement strand
GGTCTCGTCTCGTCCTCCGCGCCCGTGCAGTTCGACGAGTACCACCACGGCATCACGGTCACCGACCTCTCTCCGCAGGCGTGGCTGCTGACCCCCTGGGGCGCGGCGCTGATGTGGTTGCTGCTGGCGGTCTTCTTCGGGCTGCTACTCCGAGGCCGGCGCTTCGGCCCGCTGCTACCGCGCCACGCGGGCACCTCGAGGGCCGAGGCGGAGTGGGCGGTGGCCGTCGGCGAGCTGCTGAGACGCTCGGGTGCGCGTGCGGTGACGCTCGGCGTCCTTGCGGCGGCGAGCGAGCGGGCGGTCGCGGCGCGTTCCGGCCTGACCGTGCATCCGCGCGAGCGTTTCTGGCACTCGCTGTGGCAGCGCTCGCCCGACGTCGCGCGCGAGCTCGACTCCGCAGAGCGCGCGCTCTACGCGTCCACCGCCAGTGAGTCCGACCTGCTGCACGCCGCGCAGCGCCTGCACACCATCGCGTACCCGGTCTCGGAAGAGCGCCGGCGGCGCACACCACAATGAGAAGGAGAGCCGCATGAGCGCCATCGCCACCGCACCGGATTTCTACGAGCGCTTCCGCACCGAGCTCGGCAAGGCGATCGTCGGCCAGGATGAGGCGATCCGCCTGTGCGCGATCGCGCTGGTGGCGCAGGGCCACGTCCTGCTCGAAGGCGTGCCCGGCACCGGCAAGACGCTGCTCGCGAAGACGATCGCCCGCGCCCTCGCGATCGATTACGCCCGGGTGCAGTTCACCCCGGACCTGCTGCCCGCGGACATCGTCGGCACCTCGGTGTACGACCTCGTGACGCGCACGTTCGCGCTGCGCCGCGGACCGATCTTCACCAACATCCTCCTCGCGGACGAGATCAACCGCGCGCCGGCCAAGGTGCAGTCGGCGCTGCTCGAGGCGATGGAGGAGCGCGGAGTGACGCTCGAGGGTCAGCAGCTGCCGCTGCCAGCGCCGTTCTTCGTCATGGCCACACAGAACCCGGTCGAGTACGAGGGCACCTATCCGCTGCCGGAGGCGCAGCAGGACCGGTTCCTCTTCAAGGTCCGCCTCGACTATCCGACCCTCGATGGCGAGATGGAGGTCCTCCGGCGCTGGGAGTCGGGCATCGAGCTGCGCGACCCGGCCAAGGCGGGCGTCGAGCCGAGCCTCAGCGCGGGCGGTCGTGCTCGACGAGAAGATCCGCCGCTACGTCGTCGATCTCGCGATCGCGACCCGCAACGCACCGGAGATCGCGCTCGGCGCCAGTACGCGGGCCGAGGTGCTGCTGATGCTCGCCGCCCGCGTCGCGGCCGCGTTCGAAGGCTCGGAGTTCGTCACGCCCGACCACGTCAAGGCGCTGCTGGCGCCGGCCTTCCGGCATCGCCTGCTGCTGCGTCCGGAGGCCGAGGTCTCCGGACAGACGCCGGACAGCCCAGGGGGGTCGCGCCACAACCCCGACTGCTGTGGGCGATTGCGATCGGCGCTGCGCTGATCGCGCTGTCGGTGGTTTCGCCCGTGCTCGTCCTGCTTGCGGTGCTTTACAACCTCGCCCTCGTGGTCGTGGTCGCGCGCGACCTCGCCCTGCTACCGCCTTCGCGCGGTTACGCGGTGAGGCGGCAGCTGCCGGAACCGTTCTCGCTCGGCGAGCACGAGGAGGTGACGCTCGTCATCGCCAACAGCCGCGCCGCCGGCCTGCTTGCGCGGGTCGCCGACCATGCCCCCTCGGGCCTGCATCCAGGCCCGCGCGAGGTCGCCGGCGTATTCGACGAGCGGGGGACGCTGACCGTGGCCTACAACACGTCGTCACCGCGACGCGGCGCTTACCGCTTCGAATCGGTTGACCTGCAGGTCGTCCGCAAGGACGGATGGCTCCGCCGCCAGGTGCGCATACCGCTCACGCATGAGGTGGCCGTGTTTCCGAACGTCGTCGCGATCAAGCGCATTCAGCTCACGCTGCGTCGCGGCCTGAGGGCGCTGGTCGGCCAGCGCCGGGCGCGTCCACCGGGCGCCTCGACCGCGTTCGCCGGCCTCCGCGACTACGTGCGGGGCGATGACGTCCGCCACATCAGCTGGACGGCGACCGCGCGGCGCGACCGCCCGGTGATGGTGGAGGTCGAGGCCGAGCGCGGCCAGCAGGTGATGATCGCCCTCGACTGCGGCCGCCTGATGACCGCGCCCGCGGGTGAGCTCGACAAGCTCGACCACGCGGTGAACGCGGCGCTGATGCTCGCCTGGGTCGCGCAGCACTTCGGAGACCGGGTCGGGCTGATGACGTTCGACGACCGGGTGACGAACTTCATCAAGCCCGAACGCGGCGCGACGCAGCTTCATCTGATCACGCAGGCGCTGTACGCGATCAATCCTTCGTACGTGGAGCCCGACTTCGGTCACGCGATGACACACCTGGCGCTGAGGGTCGGCCGGCGCTCGATGGTGGTCGTCCTGACCGACGTGCAGGACCCCAACGCGTCTCGGGAGCTGGTCGCGCACTGTCTGCGCCTGGCGGCGCGCCACCTCGTCCTGGTGGTCGCGATGAGCGACCCGGAGGTGCTGACCGCGCGCGACGCGCCGATCACGACCTCCGCGCGCGCCTACCAGTGGGCCGCGGCCGAGGAGTTCGTCTCGAGCCGGCGCGAGAGCTTCGAGCAGCTCCGGCGTGGGGGAGTGCTCGGGCTCGACGTCGTGGCCGGAAACCTCAGCCCGGCGCTGGTGGAGCGGTACCTCGAGCTGAAGGAGCGAGCGCTGTTGTAGTCCTGCGCTCCCGGGGCCGGCCCGCGAGCAGGAGGTAGGAGTACAGGAGTGCACCCGTCGAGAGGCCGATGAGGAGCTTCGCGGTGAATGGGGCGTCCGAGGGGGAGATGTTGCCCTCGATCGTGCCGGCGACCACGAGCAGGGGCGCGAGGCCGAGCACAAGCGTGAAGGCGCGCCGCGTGGCGAGCGAGAGGGCGTCCGCGCGCCTGCGATTACCCGGCGACACGAGCGCCCAGCCCATCATCAGCCCGCCGCCGCCGATCGCGATCACGATCGAAAGCTCCAGGACACCGTGCGCGATGACGAACTCGAACAGGCCGCCCGCCAGGCCGTATGCCTGGGTCAGGCCGAACAGGCCGCCCAGGCTGATGCCGTTGGTGATCATCACGTAGATCACCGGCAGGCCGAAAACCACACCGAAACCGAACGCGACGAAGACGACGTAGATGTTGTTGGTCATGATCAGGCCCGCGGCCTCAACGCGCTGCTCGGGCGGGATGTTGGTCCAGAGCTCGTGGTGGTGCACCTTGTCGATCAGGTCGGGTGAGGCGATTCCGTACGCCGCGTCGGGGTTCGCGAGGACCACGAAGAATGCGATCAACGCGGGCACGAACATGAGGGCCGCCGAGGCGACGATGTAGGGCCACGCCGCGCGATAGGTCTGCGGCAGCGTCTGGCCGCCGGTAGACGACTCCGTGACCGCGCGCCACCAGGCCGTTGAGGTAGCGGTGGACGGGGCTGTCGGGCCAGTCGCGTTGGGCCCGCGCCAGGTCGGCGGTCGCTCGGCGGTACAGGGCAGCGAGGGTCAGGACCTGCATCGGGTTGAGCGGGTTGAGGCGCCCCGTGCTGCCCCTGGCGATCAGGTTCTCGAGCTGATTCCAGTCGTCGCGGCGCGAAGCCACGAACTCTTCCTGCCTCATAGCGCGAACTCTTCCTGCATCACGGGCCGAAAATAGCCCAATGGAGCAGCCGCTCCCGGACACCGAGCTCGTCGTCGCCACGCCTGAGCGCGTCTCGTTCGACTACCAGGTCGCGGGCCTCGGCACGCGCGCGATCGCTCAGCTCCTCGACCTCCTGATCATCTCGGTTGTCCTTCTCGCCCTCATATTCGCCGCGTACGGTGTCGCCGCGGTCAGCAACAACGCGATCGTGCCCGACCTGATCCTGATCATCGGTCCCTTCGTCATCATCTTCGGCTACTTCTGGACCAGCGAAGCCATGTGGTCCGGCCAGACCCTGGGCAAGAAAGCTTTCCGGCTGCGTGCGGTCGGCGATCGCGGTGAGCCACTCACCTTCATGCAGGCCGGCATCCGCAACATCGTCCGCATCATCGACTTCCTGCCGTACGCATACGGCGTGGGGCTGGTGGTCCTGTTCATCAACGGCAAGGGCAAGCGGCTGGGCGATCTCGCGGCCGGCACGATCGTGGTCAAGGATTCGGACCACGTCTGGCTGTGGCAGCTGCCCGGTGCCCGTCCGGCCGATCTCCCGCCGCCGCCGCCTCCTCCCGGGCCGCCCGGCCAGGCGCCTGCAGCGGTCTCCATGACACCGGCCCCGAATCCTTACGCGCCCGCCTCGGCCGCCGAGCACCTGCTGCGGCGGATCGACCCCGAGCTGCGGCGCTTCGTCACCGCGTACGGCACCCGGCGGCCGCAGCTGCCGCTGGACGTGCGCGTGCGGCTCGCGGCCGGCGTGCAGGATCCGCTGCAGCGCGCGCTGCCGGACATGGTCGCGCAGCAGGGACCGCTCGCGACCCTCGACTACCTCGCGGACCTCGACCGGGGTGTCTAGCCGGTGAGATAAGAGCGGCGCTGCTCGTCGCTCAGGTTGCCGCCCGTCACGATGACCCCGACGCGTCCCGACCCGGACCCCAGCTTGGCGGCCGGCTCCGCGACCAGGCCGGTGTCTCCGAGCAGCATCCGCATCGCGCCGACGATCTCCTCATCGCTGACGGAGATCACGTCGTCAACCGTGGAGCGCATGTCCTGAAAGGCCTCGTCGATGGGCTCGCGAACGGCGATGCCATCGGCGATCGTGTCGGCCGAGGCGGTCGACGTGGTCGTGCCCGCGCGCCACGACAGGAGCATCGCCGGCGCTCCTTCGGCCACGACCCCGACGATCCGAGTCGAGGGCGAGGCGCGCCTGAGCCACGTGCCCACACCCGTGATCAGGGCGCCGTCTCCGAGGGGGACCAGGATGGCGTCCAGCGGCTCCTCCAGGCGGCCGAGCTCGAGGGCGATCGTCCCGGCGCCTTCGGCGATCGGCGCAAGGCGGCCGTCCTCGACGAACATCGCTCCGGTCTCGGCGCCATGGCGGCGGGCGGCCTCCTTGGCGGCGCCGAAGTCACGGCCCTCCAGCACGACCTCAGCGCCGAGAGCACGCATCCGGTCGACCTTCATGGCGTTAGCGTTGGTCGCAGCGAACACGGTGAGGGCAACTCCTCGTTTGCGCGCGGCATAGGCCATCCCCTGGCCGAAGTTGCCGGCGGACGCGCACACGAGGCCGGCCGCGGGAACGTCGATGCGGTGAAGGAGGTAGTCCGTGCCCCGCCCCTTGAATGAGCGGATGGGGTTCACGCACTCGACCTTGAGCACCACCTGCGTGCCGAGCCGCCGGCTCAGGGGCTCGCTCAGGAACTGCGGCGAGTCTTTGAAGACCGGGTCGATCGCCTCGTAGGCTTCGGCGATGCTCTCGACCGACAGGCGGGGATCCACGGTCGAGGAGTCTAGAAAATGAAGGCGCCGCCCTGGGGGTAGTCAGAGCGGCGCACAAGCCTGGAAGGACCCGGGGTGCACTCCGGGTGCCTTCGCAATAAGAAACGCACCGGCCTGTAAAAGGCTACGGTCGGACTTGTAAAAAGACTGCCGGCAAGGGAAGCTGAACTGATGCCGCGAATCAATGTGACGTTCGTCTGCACCTCCTGCGGCGGCGAGACACCCCGCTGGGCGGGCCAGTGTCCGCACTGCCAGGCCTGGAACACGCTCCAGGAGTACGCGGTGCAGCGCACCCAGACGAAGGGACGCGCCCAGGCCCGCGCGGCGAGCCCGGCCGGCGGATCGAGCGCAGCCCGAGCCGTGGCCATCACCGAGGTCTCCACCGAGGCGGCTCCGCGGCTGCGGCTGGCCTGGGACGAGCTCAACCGCGTGCTGGGCGGCGGGGTCGTGCCGGGCAGCATCGTCCTGGTCGGCGGCGAGCCCGGAGTCGGCAAGTCGACCCTCCTGATGCAGGCCGCCCACCAGGTCGCCACCACCTCAGATGGCGCGCGCGTCCTTTATGTCTCGGGCGAAGAATCCAACCAGCAGGTGCAGCTACGCGCGCACCGTCTGGACGCGCTTCACGCCGGCATCCTGCTCCTGGCCGAGACCGACCTCGACGCCATCTGCGACACGATCACGGCCGAATCACCGCGGCTCGCCATCGTCGACTCCATTCAGACGGTCACGGACTCGGCGCTGAATGGGAGTGCGGGGAGCGTGACCCAGGTCCGCGAGTCGGCCGCTCGGCTGATGCGCCTGGCCAAAGAGACCGGGATCCCCATCTTCCTCGTCGGCCACGTCACAAAAGAGGGAGCGATTGCCGGACCGAGGGTCCTGGAGCATATCGTTGACACAGTGCTGTATCTCGAAGGCGACAGGCGCCAGGAGCTCAGGCTCCTCCGCGCCATGAAAAACCGCTTCGGCTCCGCGGAGGAGATCGGCGTGTTCGCCATGGGTGAGCGCGGGCTCGAAGAGGTGACCGACCCGTCGGCGGCCATGCTCGGCGATTCCACCGCGACGTCCACCGGGACAGCCGTGGTCGTCGTGATGGAAGGCACACGCCCGCTGCTGCTCGAGATCCAGAGCCTGGTCAACGCGCCGAACCCGAACTTCCCTCCGCGGCGCGTGGCCAACGGGTTCGACCTCAACCGGCTGCACATGCTGACGGCCGTGCTCGGCAAGCGCACGAATCAGCCGGTCGCGGACAAAGATGTTTTCGTCAACGTGGCGGGCGGCATTCGGGTGACCGAGCCGGCCGCCGACCTCGGACTTGCCCTGTCAATCGTCGGCAACCTGGTCAACGTGCCCCTGCCGGACGGCACGGTGGTGATCGGCGAGCTGGGATTGGCGGGCGAGGTGCGCCGCGTGAGCCAGCTTCAGCGCCGCCTCCAGGAGGCGGCCAGGCACGGTTTCACGCGCGCTTTGATTCCTGCCGGCTCAAGGGCCGTCAGGCCGTCGGGCCTCGAGGTCGTCGAGGTCCGGACGCTGGCGGAGGCCATTTCCGCCGCCTTTACTAACCCGATGAAGTCCGGCGCATTCATAAAGGAGAGCCGCATCCCGGTCTCCTGAGGAGGTACTCGTGAAGCGTTCCGATGCCCTTGCCCTGCGTGTGGGGTTGGGGATCGGAGTCGTTGGTGGCTTCGTCCTCGGCTACAGCCTCGTCCGCCTGTCGAACATCACTCACCAGGGTTGGGTGCTCATCACCCTGACGACTCTGGAGGGCCTGATCTTCGCCTACCTGGGCACGCCGTACGTGCTGGGTGGCTGGCGCGGATTCAACCGCAGGCTGATCAACACTCCGCTCCCAGAGTATTCGTGCGCGACATCCCGCTCGGCTACTGGGTCTCATCCATCCTTGCCCTCCTGCTGGCGGCGCTCGGCGCCTCGGTCGGCGTCACCAGGCGCGCCGAGCTGGCGGCGCTCTTCTTCGGCGGTCCCTCAGACATGGCGGTTCACCGGCTCAGCGCTGTGCTGCTGGACACGTCCGTGATCATCGACGGCCGCATCCTCGACATAGCGAAGACCGGGTTCGTCGACATGCCGCTCATCATCCTCAGCTCGGTCCTGCGCGAGCTCCAGCTCGTCGCCGACTCGGCCGACGCCATGCGGCGCCGGCGTGGCCGCCGCGGCCTCGACGTCCTCACCGACATGCAGAAGGACCAGTCGATCGACCTGCAGGTGGTCGATGACGACACGACTCCGAGCACCGAGATCGACGCGCATCTCGTGCGGATGGCCAAGCAGCACAGCTGGGGCATCATGACCAACGACTTCAATCTCAACCGCATCGCGCGGCTCGAGGGCGTCGTCGTCCTCAACCTCAACGAGCTGGCGCAGTCGATGCGGCCGGTCGCCATCCCGGGCGAGGAGATCATGGTCACCATCGCGCGCGAGGGCAAGGAGCCCGGCCAGGGCGTGGGCAGTCTCGACGACGGGACGATGGTCGTGGTCCAGAACGGCCGCCGACTCATCAACCAGACGGTGACCGCGGTGGTCACCTCGGTGATCCAGACGTCGGCGGGACGGATGATCTTCGCCGATCCCGTGGGCCAGGAGGGCCGGCGGGCCGCCGGTCGCGGATGACGGTCAACGGATCGCGGGTTTCGGTCGGAGTGGTGGTCGCCGCCGCCGGATCGGGCACGCGACTGGGTCGGGGCAGCAAGGCGCTGGTGCGGCTCAACGGCCGGACCACACTGGCCCGCGCCGTGCAGCTGTTTCTCGGGCTGGACGAGGTGAGCCGCATCGTGGTCGTCGGCCGAGCAGGAGGTGGCGGCGCTGCACCCGACCAAGCCTGTGACGGTGCGCGCAGGAGGTGACAGCCGGCAGGCCTCGGTCCGGGCCGGGATCGCTGCGCTGGGCGATTGCGACTACGTCCTGGTCCACGACGCGGCGCGTCCGCTAGCCACGCCCGCTCTGGTGCGCCGCGTGCTCGCGGCCGCGATGGAGTCGGGCGCAGCGTTCCCGGCCATCACACCCCGCGACGCGGTCAAGCGGGTCGAGGGTAACCGGCTCATCGAGAGCCTCGATCGCTCGCGGGTGGTGCTCGCGCAAACGCCACAGGGCTTCGCCTACGCCCTGCTTGCGCGCGCGCACCGCGAAGCCGCGGACGCGGGCCTGGTCGGTGACGACGACGCACAGCTCGTGGCGGCCACGGGACATGCGGTCACGGTGGTCGAGGGCGAGCAGGCGAACATCAAGCTCACCACTCCCGAAGACTTCGGCGTCGTCGAAGCCCTGATCAAAGAGCAGGAGACGCACGCTCTTTGAGAGTCGGAACCGGCTACGACCTGCATCCTCTGCGCGAGGGCAGGCCGCTGGTGCTGGGCGGGGTGCAGATCGAGCACCCGACCGGGCTTGACGGCCACTCCGACGCCGACGTCCTCACCCACGCGGTGATCGACGCCGTGCTGGGTGCCGCCGGCCTGGGCGACATCGGCGCGCACTTCCCACCGGATGACGCGCGGTACAAAGGCGTGTCCAGCCTCAACCTTCTGAGCGAGGCGTCGCGGGTCGTCGGCAATGCCGGCTTCCGGGTCGTCAACGTGGACAGCACCGTGATCGCGCAGTCGCCTCGCCTTCAGCAGCACCTCGAGGCGATGGCGCGCAACCTCGCACACGCGCTTGGCCTCGAGCCGGGCTCGGTCAGCGTGAAGGCGACGTCGCCTGAAGGCATCGGCTCGCTCGGCGCGGGCGAGGGCATCGCCGCGCAGGCGGTCGCGCTGGTCGACACGTGACGCTGCGGCTGCACAACACGCTCACCGGCGCGAAGGAAGGCTTCGAGCCGCTCGAGGCCGGGCTTGTACGCATGTACACGTGCGGCCCGACGGTCTGGAACTTCGCGCACGTCGGCAACCTGCGCGCATTCCTCTTCTACGACCTGCTTCGGCGGCACCTCCAGGTGTGGGGGGGATTTCGGGTCGAGCACGTCATGAACCTCACGGACATCGACGACCGCATCCTCGACCAGTCGATGCACGCCGGCAAGAGCATCTCCGAGTACACGCAGCCTTTCGCGGATGCGTTTTTCGAGGACATGCGTGCGCTGCGCGCGCAGCCCGTCGAGCACTCTCCGCGTGCAACCGAGCACATACCCGAGATGGTCGACATGATCTCGACCCTCATCGAGCACGAGTACGCGTACGTCGCCGACGGGGACGTGTACTTCCGCATCTCGAGCTTTCCCAGGTACGGAGAGCTGTCGCACCTCGACCGCGGAGGCCTGCGGGCCGGCGCGCGCGTGGCCACCGATCGATATGAGAAGGAGTCGGTGAGCGACTTCGCGCTGTGGAAGCGCGCCCAGCCAGGCGACGAGAAGATCGGCGCGGTGTGGCCGGCGCCATTCGGCGCGGGGCGCCCGGGCTGGCACATCGAGTGCTCCGCGATGAGCAAGGCCTATCTCGGGCCGACGCTCGACGTGCACGCCGGGGGCGTGGACCTGATGTTCCCTCACCACGAGAACGAGATCGCGCAGTCGGAGGCCGCCAACCAGCAGCAGTTCTCGCGCCACTGGCTTCATTCCGAGCACCTCACCGATGCGACGGGAGCCAAGATGTCGAAGAGCGCAGGTGGCTTCACGACGCTGCGCGATCTCAGCGAGGCGGGACACGATCCGCTCGCCGTGCGCTTCTTCCTGATCGCCAACGCGCACTACCGGTCGCGGATCCGGCTCAGCGAGGATGCGCTCCACGCGGCGGCCGAACAGGTGCGGAGGCTGCGCGACCTGGCGGACCGGCTGCGGAGGTCTGCCGACGGGCCTGAGGACGCCGACCTCGCGCACCGCGCGACCAACGTGCGTGAGCTCTACCGTGAGGCGCTGGACGACGACCTCAACCTGCCGCTTGGCGTGGGGCTCGTGTTCGACATCGTCCGCGAGGCCAACGCGGCGCTGGACGAGGGCCCGCTCGGGCAGGCGACGCGCCGCGCCGTGCTGGGACTCCTGGAGGACGCCGACGCGCACCTCGATGTGCTCGGCGCGGAAGAACCTGGCCTGGCGGCCGAGGTCGAGGGGTTGATCGCCCGGCGCGAGACCGCGCGCAAGGCGCGCGACTTCAAGACCGCGGATGAGATCCGCGAGCAGCTGCGCGTCCGCGGCGTCGCCCTGGAGGACTCGAAGGAAGGCGTCCGCTGGCGAAGGATCCCTACTGCGGTAGAGCGGTCCTGACCTTTCCCGTCTCGAGGTCGTGGTAGTGCCGCGGGATCCGGGTCACGTTCCGCCCGAAGAGCACCAGCTCCCAGGCCGTCTCGTCGATCCCCTGCTGGCTGTGGATGTCGTGGGGTGGTTCCGGCCACGTGACGAATTCGCCCGGGCCCAGCTCCTTCTCGTACAGGAGCGTGACCCTGCCATCCTCGAGGCGATAGTGCCGGTAGTGATCGCGACCCCTGATCACGCATGCGATGCCCCACGAGCCGTGGTCGTGCACCGGCGTCTCCTCGGAAGCGGAAAAGCTGGCGAGCATCAGCGTCAGACCGTCGGCGTCGCTCTGGAGGATGGTGAACGTGGAGCCGCTGCCGTGCAGGCTCTTCATCTCCGCGTCGGGGACGAAACCAGGTTTGCGTGATGCCTCCGCGAGCAGCCGCCCGACGGCCTCGCGGCTCGTCTCGCCGGCTCCGCGGTCGAGCAGGTCGCGTGCTCGGGACATGAAGTCTGCAACCATGCGGGCAGC
>WNFL01337538.1_pt1 | contig 11153 bp, 8 predicted proteins | sample 5400361 | NCBI WGS metagenome assembly WNFL01 (sample SAMN13153351, study PRJNA577476) | soil metagenome | isolation source: 40 cm soil on Douglas fir-dominated hillslope | place: USA:California | collected 2013-09-17 | reverse complement strand
CGACCCGCCGAACGGGATTCCGTTGGGTCGCGCTCCGGGAACGCCGATCAGGTACTCGGCATACCCGTCCCGATCCACGTCCCCGACGATCGCGGTGGTGGTGCCGACCTCCTCGCCGTCGTGGGTCCCGATCTGGGTGGCGATGGGCGGCGGGGTCTGAGCCGCGCCCGGCGCGGCCGACGTCAGCGCCAGCGCCATCAAGCATTGGGAGATCAGGGAACAGGGCGGGGGGACCGTGGGGCGGATTCTGATTGTCATGCGCGCCTCCCGGTGAATCTAGAGGGTACACCGTCGGCGCGCTCGGGGGCTACCTCTGGCGCAGAGGCCCGGCGCTACTCGTCTTCCTTGACGGGGGCGTAGAACGAGATGCCGCGCACGTTCTCGTCCACCTGGAGCCGGCGGTGCACGGAGGGGAAGGCGCGGGCGCGGCAATCCAGCCGCTCGCAGAGGCGGCAGGTGATCCCGACCGGAGTGGAGGCGGCGATGCTCTCCAGGTCGAAGCCGTCCGCGTAGACCAGCCTGCGCGCGGAGCCCACGTCGCAATTGAGCTGCAGGGAGTAGAGGACGTCCGGCGCGCGGTAGCCGCCGCGGTGCTTCCGCACGGTGCGGGCCACGGAGAAGAAGGCGGTGCCGTCGGTGAGCCGCGAGAGCTGGGTGTGGATGACCCCGGGCTGCAAAAAAGCCGTGTGCACGTTCCAGAGCGGGCAGAGGCCCCCGAATCGCGGCAGCCGGATCCCGGTCGCGCTGAACTTCTTCGAGATGTTCCCCGCCAGGTCGATCCGCACCATGTCGAAGGGGATCCCCTTCGCGCCCTTCCGGTTCAGCGTGGTGAGACGGTGGCAGACCTGCTCGTACGAGATGCGGAAGCGGTGCCCCAACAGATCCAGGTCGTGGCGCAGCTTGTCGGCCGCGCTCCGGAACTCCTCGTACGGCGCGAGCACGGCGGCGGCGAAGTAGTTGGCCAGGGCCACGCGGCAGAGGGCGCGCGACTCCCCCGAGGTGAGGGAGGGATCGCGCGACATGAGGTCGAGCGTGTCGGAGCAGGTGAGGAGCCCCACCTGGTGGGCCAGCTGGAAATTGCGCGAGCCGCGCCGGAGCACCTCGGAGATCAAGAGCTCCCGCCGCTCGGGGTCGAAGCGCCGCACGGCCGCCGGCATCTCGTTCACCGTGACCACGCGCACCTTGACCCGGAGCTTCTTTGCCAGGTAATCGGCCAGCCCGCCGAACAGATCTTCCGTGTCCAGCTTCGCGTCTTTCCGGAGCCGCTCGGCCTCCGCCTCCAGCTCGGGAAAGTGGTTCTGGTGGCGCTGGATCAGGTCGGATACCAGCTCCGACGAGGGGCCGCTCCGGTCGATTCCGGCCAGGTCCTGCCGGTCCACCACTTCCTCGGCCAGCATGTCCGCCGAGCCGCGCGCGGAGGCGTAGGCGTGGTGCAGGCGCAGCACCGCGCGCGCCACCTCGGGCGTGGTGCCCACGAACTCGCGCACGTCCCGCTCGGAGACGGGGGCGGCCTCGAAGAGGGAATCGCCGAAGGCTTCCATGAGATCGGCCGTGAGCTGCGAATCCTCGCCCCCCGCGAAGGAGCGCAGATCCACGTCGAAATGCTTCGCGAGCGCGAGGAGCAGGTTGGCGCTCAGGGGCCTCCGGTCGTGCTCGACCAGGTTCAGATACGAGGCGGAAATCCCCAGCCGCGCGGCCATGGCCGCCTGCGACAGCCCTTCCTTCGCGCGCAGCGCGCTGATCCGCTTACCCAAGCCTTGGGCCATTCCGTCAGTTTACAAGCTTTACAGATTTACCGCAACTGCGACACAAACGTTATCACGTTAACTTTATGTGCTACAAATAGTTGTTGACTTGAAAAGCACGCCAGTCTATTCTAGTGAATGTCGTCAACGAGGGGTGGGGCGTGTGGCCGACGCGTCCCGCCCTTTGCTGTATCAGGGAATCAGGAGGTGAGCGATGGAAGCTTCGACGGTGGCCCGAAAGCGCGCGGAAGGGATCGAGGTGCGCGGCCCGATGCGCCCGAACTACGACGAAATCCTCGCCCCTGAAGCGCTGGCCTTCGTGGCGATGCTCACCCGCGAGTTCCGTCCCCGCATCCAGGAAGCGCTGGAGAAGCGCGCGCAGCGGCAGGTGCATTTTGCCGCCGGCGTATCGCCCGCCTTCTACGACCTGCACCCGGGTAACTGGACGGTCGCGCCCATCCCCGCGGATCTGATCAAGCGCACGGTCGAGATCACCGGCCCCGTCGAGCGGAAAATGGTGATCAACGCGCTGAACTCGGGCGCCGACTGCTTCATGGCCGACTTCGAGGATTCCAACGCGCCCACCTGGGACAACAACGTCCAGGGGCAGATCAACCTTCGCGACGCGGTGNNNNCTTCGACGATCCCGCGAGCGGGAAGGCCTACAAGCTGAACGAGCGCATCGCCACGCTGATCGTGCGGCCCCGCGGGCTGCACCTGCCCGAGCGCCATCTCGTCGTGGACGGCGAGCCCGTGCCCGGGTCGCTCTTCGACTTCGGCCTCTACTTCTTCCACAACGCAAAGGAGCTTCTGGCGCGCGGAACGGGCCCCTACTTCTACCTCCCGAAGCTCGAGGCGCACCCCGAGGCGCGCATCTGGAACGACGTCTTCGTCAAGGCCCAGGAAACGCTGGGCGTGCCGCGCGGATCGGTGCGGGCCACGGTGCTGATCGAGACCCTCCCCGCGGCGTTCGAGATGGACGAGATCCTGTGGGAGCTGCGCGAGCACGCGGGCGGCCTGAACTGCGGCCGCTGGGACTACATCTTCTCGTTCATCAAGACGTTCTCCCACGACGCCGAGGCGATCCTGCCCGACCGCTCCCAGGTCACGATGGACCAGCCGTTTCTTCGCGCGTACGCCCAGCTTGCGGTGAAGACCTGCCACCGCCGCGGCATCCACGCGATGGGCGGGATGGCCGCGCAGATCCCGATCAAGGGCGACCCCGAAGCCAGCGAGCGCGCCCTGGAGAAGGTGCGCGCCGACAAGCTGCGCGAGGTGCGGGACGGCCACGACGGCACCTGGGTCGCGCACCCGGGGCTGGTGCCGGTCGCGCGCGAGGTTTTCGAGGCCCACATGAAGGGTCCGAACCAGATCGATCGGAAGCGCGAGGACGTCGAGGTGACCGCCCCCGACCTGCTCCGGGTGCCCGAAGGCACCCGCACGGAAGAGGGGCTTCGCCTGAACGCGCGCGTCGGCATCCAGTACCTGGAAGCCTGGCTGCGCGGGAACGGCTGCGTGCCGCTCTACAACCTGATGGAAGACGCGGCGACCGCCGAGATCTCGCGGGCGCAGGTCTGGCAGTGGATCCGGCACGGCGCCACGCTTCAGGACGGGCGGCGCGTGACCCCGGAGCTGTTCCAGGAAATTGTGAACGACGAGATGAAGCGGATCGCCGGCGCCGTCGGGCCGGACCGGATCCGCGATGGACGTTTCGACGAGGCGCGGGCGCTCTTCACGCGGCTTTCCACCGCGGAGACGCTCGAGCCGTTTTTGACCCTTCCCGCCTACGCACTGTTGGATCGGGATTGACCGCGCGACAGCGCCAAGGAGAACCGACATGACCCCATCGCGCATCAAGCAGACCCAAAAGAAAGACCGCTGGGCAGGGATTGTCCGGCCCTATACCGATAAGGATGTCACCGCGCTGCGCGGCACCGTGCGGATCGAGCACTCCATCGCCCGGATGGGCGCCGAGCGGCTGTGGGAGCTTCTGACCACGCAGGACCGCGTCACCGCCCTGGGCGCGCTGACGGGGAACCAGGCCGTGCAGCAGGTCAAGGCGGGACTCCAGGCGATCTACTTGAGCGGGTGGCAGGTGGCGGCCGACGCGAACTTAGCGGGACAGACCTACCCCGACCAGAGCCTCTACCCGGCGAACAGCGTGCCGAGCGTGGTGCGGCGAATCAACCAGGCGCTCCTCCGAGCCGACCAGATCGAGAACGCGGAGAGGATTCGCTCCGCGGCCGGAAACGGCAACGGCCACGCGAACGGCAAGACCAACGGCCACGCGAATGGCCAGGCGAACGGCGACGCGAAGGGCCACGCCCCCCGGCAGTGGCTGGCGCCGATCGTGGCGGACGCCGAGGCCGGCTTCGGCGGGCCCTTGAACGCGTTCGAGCTGATGAAGGGGATGATCGAGGCCGGTGCGGCCGGCGTCCACTTCGAGGACCAGCTCTCGAGCGAGAAGAAGTGCGGCCACCTGGGCGGGAAGGTGCTGGTCCCCACCAGCCACTTCATCCGGACGCTCGTCGCGGCGCGGCTCGCCGCCGACGTGATGGACGTGCCGACCCTGGTGATCGCGCGCACCGACGCGGACAGCGCGCGGCTCCTGACCAGCGACATCGATCCCCGCGACCGCGAGTTCGTGACCGGCGATCGGACGCCCGAGGGGTTTTTCCGGATCAAGGGCGGCCTCGACTGCGCGATCGCGCGGGCAAAGGCCTACGCTCCCTACGCCGACCTCCTCTGGTGCGAGACCTCAACGCCCGATCTGAAGGAAGCCCGGGAGTTCGCGGAAGGGGTCCACGCCGAGTTCCCCGGCAAACTGCTCGCCTACAACTGCTCCCCCTCGTTCAACTGGAAGAAGAACCTGGACGACGCGACCATCGCCACGTTCCAGCGGGAGCTGGCGGCGATGGGGTACAAGTTCCAGTTCGTCACCCTGGCCGGCTTCCACGCGCTGAACCACTCGATGTTCGAGCTGGCGCGCGCCTACCGGGAGCGCGGGATGGCGGGGTACGTGGAGCTGCAGGAGGCGGAGTTCGCCGCCGAGGCGCACGGCTACTCGGCCACCCGGCACCAGCGCGAGGTCGGGACGGGCTACTTCGACGAGGTGATGCAGGTGATCGCGGCGGGATCCGACGTGGCCACGCTGGCGCTCCGGGAATCCACCGAGGCCGCGCAGTTCCGCCCGGTCCCAACCCCTGCCCCGGCGCAGCCGAACGGGGCGTAGGGCGAGCGCCCCAGCGTCAAGTTGGGAGCGGCCCATGCCGATAATTCCGGCATGCGCTACCCATCCGTTCGCGGCCTTGGAATCCGCTACCTGATCGCGGTGCTCCTGCCCATTTCCGGATGGCCGCTGGTGATCTTCACCGTCGTGCAGGTGGCCGCCGCCATGGTGTCGGGGACGGTCCCGCCTCCACCGCGCCTACGCTGAGACCTCGGCGGCATCCAGCACCTCGCGCACCGTCTTGATCAGCGCATCCGGGGTGAACGGCTTCTGGATGTAGGTGACCCCCGCGTCCAGCACCCCATGGTGGACGATCGCGTTGTCCGTGTAGCCGGACATGTAGAGCACCCGGATCCCGGGTCGCTTCCCAACCACCTCGTCGGCCAGAGCGCGTCCGCTCATTCCCGGCATCACCACGTCGGTCAGGAGCAGATGGATCGGCTCGCGATGGTCCGCCATCAGCCGGAGGGCCTCCTTGGGGCCGTGCGCCGCGATCACGCTGTACCCAGCGTCGCGCAGGATCTCCGCGACCAGGCTCAAGAGCGACTCCTCGTCCTCGACCGCCAGGATGGTCTCCCATCCGCGCGGCACCACGCGCGGCGCGGGGGGCGCGGGCTGGACCTCCTCGGGATCCAGGTGGTGGGGCAGGTAGACCTTGAACGTCGCGCCCTGCCCGGGCTCGGAGTAGACCCACATGTGCCCCTGGCTCTGCTTCACGATCCCGTACACCGTCGACAACCCCAGGCCGGTCCCCTTGCCCATCTCCTTCGTCGTGAAGAAGGGCTCGAAGATGCGGGCCCGGGTCTCCGAGTCCATGCCGGTGCCGGTGTCGCTGACCGCGATCATGACGTACTCCCCGGGCTTCACGTCGGGGTGGCTCTGCGTGTAGTGCCGGTCCAGGGTGACGTTCGCGGTCTCGATGGTGACCTTCCCGCCGCGCGGCATCGCGTCGCGGGCGTTCACCGCCAGGTTCATGAGGACCTGCTCCAGCTGAAAGGGGTCGGCCTTCACGGGTCCGATCCGCTCGCCCAGGGACGCGATCAGCTCGATGTCCTCACCGATCAGCCGCGTGAGCATGGCGCTCAAGTTCCCGACCACGTCGTTCACGTTGATGATCTTGGGCTGCAGCACCTGCTGCCGGCTGAACGCCAGGAGCTGCCGGGTCAAGGAGGCCGCCCGGTCGGACGCCTTCCGGATCTCCGACAGCTCCCGCTTCCCGATGTCGCCGGGGAGGCGCAGGTAAAGAAGGTCGGTGTATCCGGTGATCGCGGTGAGGAGGTTGTTGAAGTCGTGCGCGATCCCCCCCGCCAGCTTTCCGACCGCCTCCATCTTCTGCGACTGGCGGAGACGGTCGTGCAGCCTCTTCTGCTCGGTGAGGTCGGCGATCACCGCGAGCACGCCCAGCTTCTGGCCGTTTGTGCCGCGCATCGGCGCGCTGTAGATGGCGATTTCCAACAGGGTCCCGTCCTTCCGTCGCCCGCGCGTCTCGTACCCGACGACGGGGGCCCCCGCGCTGACGCGGGTCAGCGCCTCGCCGTAGCGCTTCTGATCCTCGGCATCCGCGGGCTGGTAGGGCTTGCCGATCATCTCGTCCCGCGCGTAGCCGAAGGTTCGTTCGGCCGCCCGATTCCACATCACGATGTTGCCCCGGGGATCGATGGCCGAGATGGCCAGGGGGCTCGTCTCGATCACCGCTTCCAGCTCGGCCGTCCGCTCGCGCACGCGCTCCTCCATGCGGTCGCGCGCCTCGCGCAGCTCTTCCTCCGTCTCCACGCGGCGGCGCAGGTCGCGCCGGACCACGCCGCTCGCGATTCCGACAAGGAGGATCGCCGCGATCGACCCGAAGAGGATGAGGGCGGTGGCGAACATCGCGCTGACGCGGGCGGCCTGGTCGCGGCGGTGGAGGAGCACCTCCTCGTCGGCGCCGATCTCACCCAGCACGGCGCGAATCTGGTCCATGACCTGCCGCCCCTGGTCGTTGGTCAGCCATTCGCGCCCCGATGCGACCCCGCCCCGACGGCGCGCGTCGAGTCCCGCGCTCAGCATCGCCAGGCGTTGGGCGGCCAGGGTTCGCAGACGGACCGTCCGCTCCACCTGGCGCGGGTTGTCCCGGGTGAGCAGGCTCAGCGAATCGACTTCGGTTCGGAGCTTCGCGGCGCCCGCCGTGTAGGGCTCCAGGTAGATCGGGTCCCCGGTGACCAGGAAGCCGCGCTGGCCTGTCTCGGCGTCCGCCAACAGGGAACCCACGCGCGAGGCGTGGATCAGGACCTCCTGCGTGTGCTCCACCCCATCGGAATTCTTGACGAGGGATCGGATCGAGAGGAACGAAACGATGCCGATCGCGACGAGAGTCAGGAGGGCAAAGCCGAAGCCGATGTTGGCGTGTCGAAGGAGTACTTTGGGCATCTATCGAAACTCCCGAATCGGGAGGGCGTCGGCGAATCAGGGAAACCGCTGCAACCTGCTTCTAAATCACGTTAAACCCTAATCTGACGAGGCGTTTGAGTCAACGCCCCAGCCCGATCTCCCGAAGATAACTCTCGTCTCCAGGTTGATTCAGCCGCCAGTAGGGGAGCCGCGCCGAGCGGATCAGCTCCCCCTCGTCCAACCCGTCGCCGGCCATCCTCCCTGTGCCCTTTCCGGGGACGTCCGTCCAGGCCCACCTGAGAATCCGATGGGGGTAGAGGACTTCGATCCAGAAGCGCCCAGTCCGGCCGTCCCCGACGCGCACCGTATAGAGGACGGCGTCGAAGGTGCCGGCGGGCACCACGACCCGCTGGGGTTGGGGCGCCCGCCCGATGTCGGCGGCCACCCAGCCCGCGGGGCGGTGCGCCAGGCGCCGGATGAAGGGACTGGGGAAGAGGGCGACGGAGCGCGTCCCTCCCGGCGGCAGGTAGTCCCCGCGAAGCCCGCGCAGCAGGATGAAGAGGTCGTCCTCTTCGACGCCGCCGCCGCGCGCGGGGAGCCGGATGTTCGCGGACTCGTTCTCGAAGTAGGAGCGGAAGAAGCCCGATATGCCCTGCGAGCCGAAAATATCCTCTTCGTAGACCTGCCCGCACCACTCCGCGCAGGAGAAGGCCACCTTCACCGGAGCGAAGTCGCGGCTGCGCGTGAAGAGCGAGACGATCGTGTTGTAGTCGTAAATCCCGGTCTGAAAGTGTCGGACCAGGTTCAGCTTCAGGGCCTCGAACGTGTCGGGCGGGTTGGCCGCGGGGTCGTCCACCTTGACGTGCTTCGAGGCGCTGAAGGGCTCGGTGACCGTGATCATCGCGCAGCGCCCCTCGCGGCGCTGGCCGTAGCGCGTGACGTGGTAGCGGTAGCCCGCCAGCTCGGCGCGTCCGTCCTGCCAATGGGACTCGAAGGTGGGAGGCGGGGCGGAGGGCGCCGGGGGCACCGCGGCGGGGGCGGCTCCGCACGCCGCCAGCCCCGCCAGGGCACAGCACGCGGCCGTGAACGCGACCCCTCCCACCTCTCGAAAACGTCCGGAATCGAGCATCATGACACGGACCATCATAGCGGAACCCCGTGGCCCGGCCTCGCGATTCGGTCTAGACTTGAGCCTTCCAAACTTCAAACGAGAGAGGGGCGCCGCGCCCCCGAGAGGAGGACGTTGCCATGAATGCGGAATCCGCGATCCTGACCAGGGAAATCGAGAAGCTGGAAGGGGAACTGGTGGAGCAATACACCCGACTGGCCGAGCTGAAGCGGCGCATGCCGCGCGAGCCGGTGAAGGACTACGAGCTGGCCGGGTGGAACGGCCCGGTCAAACTGAGCGATCTGTTCGGGGGCAAGTCCGATCTGATCGTGATCCACAACATGGGGCGGGGCTGCCGCTACTGCACGCTCTGGGCCGACGGGTTCAACGGCATCGCCGAACACCTGGCGAACCGCGCCGCCTTCATCGTCTGCTCGCCCGATTCGATCGACGTCCAGAAGGAATTCGCGGCCGGGCGGAAGTGGCGCTTTCCGATGGTCTCGGGGAAGGATTCCTCGTTCATCCAGGACATGGGATTCCGAGGCGAGAAGTCGTGGATGCCCGGAGTCTCGACGTTCCGGCGCGGCGCGGACGGGAAGATCGAGCGGGTCGCCAAGGCGTCGTTCGGCCCCTTCGATCCCTTCTGCGGCGCCTGGCACCTGGTCGCGCTTCTCGCCGACGGGGTGAACGATTGGGAGCCGCAGTACCGCTACGCCTAGCGACGGCGAGGCGCCCGGTCGCGGCGCCCTAGCGGCGCATGGCCCGAGCCGCGAGGGTGCCTGCCTCGGCGCGGAAGGCCTTCAAATCCTTGTGTCCGTCGGGGTGGATCGCGTTGGTGAGCAGGACCAGATACCCGTCCATCTCGGGGTCGATCCACAGCGACACGCCGGTCCACCCAGAGTGGCCGAAGGACGCGCGCGAGAAGAGCGCCCCGCGCGGCGCGGAATAGGGGCTGTCGATGTCGAACCCAAATCCACGTCGGACCCCGAGATTTCCCTCGCACTGGTCGGTCGTCATGGCGCGGATCGTCTCCTCGGAGAGGATCCGCTTTCGCCCCAGCATTCCGCGACGCAAGATCATCTCGCAGAAGCGGGCCACCTCGAGCGCCGTGCCGAACACCCCGGCGTGGCCCGCCACCCCCTCCAGCGACCGCGTCCGCGCGCGCGGGTCGTGCACCACGCCGCGCAGGAAGCGGCCTCGCACCCGCTCGGTGGGGGCCGTCCGACCGCGGTCCCGGACGCGGACCCCGAAGCGCGTGTCGCGGAAGCGGAGCGGCGTAAAGAGCAGCTCGTCCGCCAGCGCGTCCAGCCGCCGCTTCAGGCGCCGCTCGGCCACGCCCTGGGCCAGCACGTACCCCACGTCGCTGTACTCGAAGCGCGTCCCAGGCGGGGAGAGGAGCGGCTCCCGCGCGATGGCGGCGAAGAGCGCCTTCTTGCTCCCGCCGAAGTCGGCGATCGGGTTGTCGGGGACGAAGCCCGCGGTGTGGGTGAGGAGCCGGTGCACCGGGACGCGTCCCGCCTCGCTTCCGGCGGTCTCGGGGAGATACCGCTCCACGGGGTCGAGCAGGGAGAGCGCGCCGCGCGCGGCGTGCTCCACCAGGACCGGCGCGGTGGCCATGACTTTGGTGAGAGACGCCAGATCGAAGATGGTGTTCAGCGTCATCCGCTCCCGCCGGGGCAGGAGCGCGCGGTGCCCGTGGGCCGCGTGATAGACTACCTCCCCTCGAAGGCCCGCGGCGGCGACGGCGCCGGGAATGAAGCCCTCGGCGGCGCGCGCGCGGAGAAACTCCGCGAGCGGACGGAATGCCCTGGAGCGGGTTTTGGTTTTAGCCATGAGCGGCTGAGGATACGCGAAATGTCCCGACTTGGAAGTGGGGCGGCGTTCTAGCGCCGCGCCATGCTCCCGCTTCGCGACGAGAACAGGTCGGGCAGCTTTCCGATCGTCACGGTGTCGATCATCGTCAGCTGCACGGCCGTCTTCCTGTACGAGTTCTCGCTGGGGCAGGCAGGCGTCAAGCAGCTCTTCGAAGTCTTTGCCCTGACCCCTGGCCAAGTCACCTACGGCCTCCACTCGGGCGACGCCGGCGCTTTCCGGCTGATCACTCCCTTCTTCACGTCCATGTTCCTCCACGGCGGCTGGCTCCACCTGATCGGGAACATGTGGTTCCTCTGGATCTTCGGGGACAACGTGGAGGACGCGATGGGGCCGGTGCGCTTCCTCATCTTCTACATCCTGTGCGGACTGGCCGCGGGTCTCGCGCATTATCTCCTGGGCCCCGCCTCCAGCCTCCCCACCGTGGGCGCCAGCGGAGCCATCGCGGGCGTCCTCGCCGCGTACGTGGCGCTTTTCCCGGGCGCGCGCGTCCTCACGCTCGTGCCGCTGGGCTTCTTCGTGCGCGTGATGGAACTGCCGGCGATCGCCGTCATCGGAATCTGGTTTCTGATCCAGGTGGTGAGCAGTGTGGCCACGTTCGGGGTGACCGAGCAGGGCGGGGTCGCGTTCTCCGCGCACGTGGGGGGATTCGTTGCCGGATTGCTCCTCGTCTGGGTCTTTCGCCGTCGCCGGGTGATGGTGTAATCCGGCTCCCGCACGGGTACTACCAGAGCAGGGGGTGCCGCCTCCCCAGCGCCATGGCTTGACTCATGCCCGCCATCTGCGACAATCGGAGAGCTTGAGGCATCTCCCCGGCCTCCTAACCAAAAGG
>WNFL01282000.1_pt1 | contig 11154 bp, 8 predicted proteins | sample 5400361 | NCBI WGS metagenome assembly WNFL01 (sample SAMN13153351, study PRJNA577476) | soil metagenome | isolation source: 40 cm soil on Douglas fir-dominated hillslope | place: USA:California | collected 2013-09-17 | reverse complement strand
AAGATCATCAAGAAACTCGGTGGCGGTGTGCGGCTGGCGCTGGCGCAATATCGCGAGCTGGCGGCGTTTGCGCAGTTTGCGTCGGACCTCGATGATGCGACCCGCAAACAACTCGACCGCGGTCGCATGGTCACCGAGCTGATGAAGCAGGCGCAGTACCAGCCGCTGCAGGTTTGGGAGCAGGCGGTGATCCTGTTCGCGGTCAACAACGGCCATTTCGACGATATCGACGTCAAGAAAGCGCTCCCGGCCGAACGAGGGTTGCGCGACCTGCTCAAGAGCAAGCACGCAGCGTTGATCGAGCGCATCGAATCGACCAAGGATTTGTCCAAGGACGACGAGGCTGCATTGACCGCGGCGATCAAGGACTTCAAGAAGACAGGCGCGTATTGAGCCGCGATATGAGTTGCGGCATCAGCAGCGCTGCGCGGCCGTTGCGGGCGCAGGCGCGCGCAGGTCGCAGCGGCCGAATCGCGAGGCGGCAAGACGCAGTTCCGCGTTGACGTTAGGACATCATGCCAAGCACCAAAGAGATCCGCGTCAAGATCAAGAGCGTGCAAAACACGCGCAAGATCACCAAGGCGATGGAAATGGTCGCCGCCAGCAAGATGCGCAAGGCGCAGGAGCGGATGCGCCACGCGCGGCCCTACGGCGACAAGATCCGCAATATCGTCGCGCACTTGGCGAGCGCCAATCCGGAATATCGGCACCCGTTTGTTGTGCGGCGGCGCGAATTGCGTTCGGTCGGCTTGATTCTTGTATCGACCGACAAGGGATTGTGCGGCGGACTGAATACGAATATTCAGCGCGCGGTGTTGCAGCGGGTCAAGCAATGGGACGCCGACGGCGTCTCGTTTCAGGCCACCGCGATCGGCAACAAGGGTTATGGCTTTCTACAGCGTCTGAATGCAAAGGTCGTGTCGCACGTCGTGCAACTGGGCGATCGTCCGCATCTGGAAAAACTGATTGGCCCGCTCAAGCTGCAACTGGATGCCTATGCCGACGGGCGACTGGATGCTGTCTATATCGCGTTCTCGCGCTTCGTCAACACAATGAAGCAGGAGCCCACGCTCGAGCAATTGCTGCCGCTCTCGGCCGACAAACTCACACAGAGCGAAGAAGAAAAGCGCGCCTATGCGTGGGACTATTTGTACGAACCGGACGCACAGCGGGTGATCGATGAGCTGATGACACGTTATGTCGAGGCGATCATTTTCCAGGCGGTCGCGGAAAACATGGCGAGCGAGCAATCGGCGCGGATGGTGGCAATGAAATCCGCCTCCGACAACGCCAAGAAGCTGATCGAGGAGTTGCAGCTCATCTACAACAAGACGCGCCAGGCGGGTATCACGAAAGAAATTTCGGAGATTGTCGCCGGCGCGGCGGCGGTTGCCTGATGCGGCTGCCGGCAATCCGTGACGAATGAAATCAAATCGCAGAGTTGAGGAATCGAGATGAGCACCGGAACGATCGTTCAGTGCATCGGCGCCGTGGTGGACGTGGAGTTTCCGCGCGAGGCGATGCCCAGGGTGTACGACGCCTTGTTGCTGGAAGAGGACAAGGGCAATACTCTGGTGGAAAAAGGCCTGACCTTCGAAGTGCAGCAGCAGCTGGGCGACGGCATCGTGCGCACCATCGCGATGGGTTCCTCGGACGGCATTCGCCGCGGCATGAAAGTTACCAATACCGGGGACAACATCAAGGTGCCCGTCGGCCCCGGCGTGCTCGGGCGGGTCATGGACGTACTCGGCCGGCCGATCGATGAACGCGGCCCGATCAAGTCGACCGAGTTTCGCGGCATCCACCGGCCGGCGCCCAAGTTCGATGAGCTGGCGCCGTCACTCGAACTCCTCGAAACCGGAATCAAAGTGATCGACCTCGTGTGTCCCTTTGCCAAGGGCGGCAAGGTGGGACTGTTCGGCGGCGCCGGTGTCGGCAAGACCGTGAATATGCTCGAGCTCATCAACAACATCGCCAAGGAACACTCGGGACTTTCGGTCTTTGCCGGCGTGGGCGAGCGCACGCGCGAGGGCAACGACTTTTATCACGAGATGTCGGAGGCGGGCGTTATCAACCAGCAGAATCTCGGCGAGTCCAAGGTAGCGATGGTGTTCGGCCAGATGAATGAGCCGCCCGGCAACCGGTTGCGTGTAGGACTGACCGGCTTGACGATGGCGGAACGATTTCGCGACGAAGGCCGCGACATCCTGTTCTTCGTCGATAACATCTACCGCTACACGCTGGCAGGAACGGAAGTCTCGGCGCTGCTCGGCCGGATGCCCTCGGCCGTCGGATATCAACCGACACTGGCCGAAGAGATGGGCCGATTGCAGGAGCGCATCACGTCGACCAAGGTTGGCTCGATCACGTCAATTCAAGCCGTGTACGTGCCGGCCGACGACTTGACCGATCCGTCGCCGGCGACGACCTTCGGCCATCTGGACGCGACGGTGGTGCTAAGCCGGGATATCGCGTCGTTGGGCATTTATCCGGCAGTCGATCCGCTCGATTCGACCTCGCGCCAGATCGATCCGAATGTGATCGGCGAGGAACACTACAACACGACACGCCGGGTGCAAGCGACGTTGCAGCGCTACAAGGAATTGCGCGACATCATCGCGATTCTTGGCATGGACGAGTTGTCGCCAGAGGACAAACTCGCGGTTACCCGTGCGCGCAAGATCCAGCGCTTTCTGTCGCAGCCCTTCCACGTCGCCGAGGTCTTCACCGGCTCACCTGGAAAATATGTGACGCTGAAGGAAACGATCCGCGGCTTCAAGATGATCGTCGATGGCGAATGCGATGCGTTGCCCGAGCAGGCGTTTTACATGGTCGGGACAATCGACGAAGCGATCGAGAAGTCGAAGAAGGTGCAATGAACACGATTCACGTGGACGTGGTGAGCGCCGAGGAGGCGATCTTCGCCGGCGAGGCTGAGTTCGTGGTGCTGCCCGGTGAGATGGGAGAACTCGGCATCTATCCGCGCCACGCACCTCTGATTACGCGCATCAAGCCTGGTGTGGTGCGAATCAAGGTGAAAGATCGCGCCGACGAGGAACAGGTTTTCGTCGCCGGCGGCATCCTCGAAGTCCAGCCAAACGTGGTCACGGTGCTGGCCGACACGGCGATTCGCGGCAAGGACCTTGATGAAGCGAAGGCCAACGAAGCATTGCGAGCGGCCGAAGAAGCGCGCAAGAACGCGAGCAGTGAATTGGAGATCGCCAAGGTCGAGGCCGAGATGTCGGCATTGGCCGCGCAACTAGCTGCGATCAAGAAGCTGCGTCGATAGGAGGCGGCGTCGCCGCTGCTTGGCACCACAAACCCGGTGCGAAGGATTCCCTGGACGCGCTCCGTGCCTCGTTCACGTCGAGGAAGACACCCTGAGATTGCGGCGTTGACTGCCGAGTAGCCGGCTACTTACAACGCTTCAATCTCACGCGCGGTCGCGGGAAATTTGACCACATAGCGCCGTCAATCAGAGCAAAAGCGCTTTGCCATTTCTGCACACCGTGGCCGCCGCTGCGTGATCTACTCTCCGCGCGGTGTCGCGAGAGGTAGGATCGACGCGCGCGCCACTCCCGTATTTTTGGGCGCGCGGGCCGACGACCGGTCGTCTTAGACTGACTCGGGCGCAGAACCATCGATCAGGTCTGTTGGCCGCGTCAATTCAAAACAAATCCTGGGTAGGAGACAAAAATGAAATTGAAATCAAGCGCAACTGCGCTGGCAGCCGCATTGACTTGTGCCGTTGCAGCGCCGGTACTGGCGCAACAAGCAACGATCGAAAAGCTAAAGCAAATGAGGGTTGCGACCACCGACCTGAACATCCCGCTCGTGCCGCAAACGGGCAAGAATGCCGATGCGATTCGCGACAATCTAAAAAGGGTGAAGCTGCCGGCAGGCTTCAAGATCGACCTCTACGCTGTCGTTCCCGACGCGCGACACATGGCCGTGGCGCCTAGCACCAACATGCTGTTCGTCGGTACGCGCAAGACCAGCGTCTGGGCCGTCACTGATCGCAACGGCTCGGGCGCGGCGACTGAGGTCAAGGCATTTGCGCCGGCGCTGAATTTCAAGGTGCCCAACGGCGTGTGCTGGACCAAGGACGGATTCCTGATCGTCGCCGAGCACAACCGCGTGCTGAACTTCCCGGCCGCCGAATTCTTCTATGAGGGCCCGGATGTCGCGGTGATCGAAGTCGTCGGCCAGGGCAAATTAATTCCGGAAGAAGATGAGTCCTACAACCACGGCGCGCGCACCTGCCGCATTGGGGACGATGGCATGCTCTACATCACGATGGGCCAACCGTTCAACGTGCCGCCGCCCGAGAAGCTCGCGGAATTCAAGCAGTGGGGCATCGGCGGCATCGTTCGCATGAATGCATTCGACGGCTCCAAGCGCGAGGTTTATGCGACCGGCATTCGCAATTCAGTTGGCATGGACTTTAACGGCAAGGATCACACGCTCTGGTTCACCGACAACCAGACCGATGGCATGGGCGACGACATCCCGAATGGTGAACTCAATCGGGCCACCGGACCGGGCCAGTTCTTTGGCTACCCGTACATCTGCGGCAAGACCCGGATTACCGAAAACGGCTACGACAAAATTGCGCTGCCCGCGAATACCGTGGCGCCACAGGTCCTTATGGATGCGCATGCCGCTGATTTGGGAATTACTTACTACGGCGCCAAGCAATTCCCGGCGAAGTACCAGGGCGGATTTTTCTCGGCGCAGCACGGATCGTGGAACCGCACCAAGCCGGTCGGCGCTCGTGTGATGTTCACGTCGTTGAAGAGCGACGGCACGGCGGACAAGACCGAGGTTTTCGCTGATGGTTGGCTCGACGATGCCACGGGAACGTATCGTGGCCGGCCGGTCGACGTTGCCGTGATGAAAGACGGTTCGCTGCTGGTTTCGGATGATTTTGCCGGTGCTATCTACAAGATCTCCTATCAGCCGTAAGAAGGGTCGCTGGCCTTTCGTTGCCGCTGCCATCGTCCTGGCAGCGGCAACCGGCGGCGACGTGTTGGCGCAGGACGCCGCCGCTGGCGCGCGCAAGTCGGTGCCCTGCCAAGCTTGCCACGGGTTGCAAGGCATTTCGATCCTGCCCGACGCGCCGAATCTTGCCGCGCAACCGCAGGAGTATCTTGAGCGTTCGCTTAAAGGTTTTCGCTCCGGTGAGCGCAAGAACGAGATCATGAACCTGATGGCCAAGCCGCTGACCGACGAGGACATTCGCGATCTCGCTGCGCACTTCGCGTCATTTCAGATCGAAGTCAAACCTCGGGCGCAATAGCGAGCCCGCCTGCATCGATTCTGAACGGAGCGAGGATCAAAGCATTGCAACGCCGCGCCGAGCGCGGCGTTTTTGTTGGGCTACGCCATGACCGCTACATCGCCCTGCGCGCTGAAATTCTCAATTTCTCTTGCTGCACTCGGAGTCTGGTTGTGGGCGCCGGCCGATGCGCGTGCGCAAGAAGCGAAAGCTCCCGAGACCCAGTCTCTGGCGCCGGTGGTCGTCACGGCGACGCGCACCGTACGCGAGGCGCTCGACGTGCCGGCCTCGGTGGACGTCATCGATGCGGCCACGATTCGCGATGCACAGGCTCGCGTGAATCTATCGGAGTCGCTCGCGAAGGTGCCGGGCATCGTGGTTCTGAACCGGCAGAACTATGCGCAGGATCTGCAGATATCGAGCCGTGGCTTCGGCGCGCGCTCATCGTTCGGCATTCGCGGCCTTCGCCTCTATGTCGATGGCGTACCGGCTTCGTTTCCCGATGGCCAGGGACAGGCGTCGCATTTCCCGCTCGACAACGCGCAGCAGATCGAGGTTCTGCGCGGACCATTTTCGGCGCTTTATGGAAATTCGTCAGGAGGCGTGATCTCGCTGACAACCGACCTGACGCCGCAGCCGAACCGAATCGAAGTCAACGGTGCGAAGGGCGCTTATGGGACATGGCGAACCGGAGTCAACGCGGTTGGCGGCGAAGGTTCAAACGCCTTTGCAATTGACGCCAATCACTTCGAAACCGGTGGCGAGCGTGGCCACAGCGGTGCGCAGCGCGATACGTTGTCGCTGCGCACGGCGTTTCTGGATTCGCCGCTCGGACGGGTTCGTATTTCGCTGAATTCGGTGGCGATGCCGAATGCGCAGGATCCACTGGGGCTCACGCGTGCGCAGCTCGCCGCCGATCCGGATCAAGCCGCGCCACTTGCGCTGCAATTCAACACGCGCAAGACGGTGCGGCAGAACACATTGGGCGCCGACATCAACTCCCGCCTGAGCGATGTCTTCAGCCTCAACACAACCTTTTGGCTTGGAGATCGCGGTGTCATGCAATACCAGGCGATTCCGGTGGCGACCCAAGCGCCGGCCAATCATCCGGGCGGCGTCATAAATTTTGATCGCACTTTTGGTGGCGCCGACCTTCGGATCGTTGCCGAGCTGTCAAGCCTGACAACGTCAGCCGGTCTCGACTTCGAACGCATGAATGAGAATCGGCGCGGCTACGAAAATTTCGTCGGCACCGGGGCCGGTCAGCAACTGGGCGTGCTCGGCAACCTGCGCCGCGACGAACACAATGACGTTGAATCGGTCGACCCGTATTTACAGACCGAATATCGGATCGGTGACGCTTGGCGGCTCGACGCCGGCGTGCGTCACTCGTCCGTGCGCGTGCATTCGCGCGATCGCTATATCGTCGGCACCAACGGCGACGACTCGGGTGCAGCGTCATTTTCCGCAACCAATCCAACCGCGGGTGTCGTGTTCAAAGCGTCCCCGCGGCTAAGCACGTATCTCGCCTTTGGCCGTGGATTCGAGACGCCAACGCTGACAGAAATGGCGTATCGACCCAATAACCTGCCAGGGCTCAACACGGATTTAACTGCGTCGAAGAGCAACAACTGGGAAATCGGCGTCAAGGCAGCTCCGAGCGAAACAGTTTGGACAACGTTGGCTGCCTTTTCGATACGCACGAGCAACGAGATCGTGCCGCTGTCCAACTCGGGCGGACGGGCTACCTTTCAGAATGCACCGCGAACGCGGCGCGACGGTGTTGAAGCATCCGCCGAATGGCGAGCGGTTCCGTTCTTGTCGTTGAACGCAAGTGTCGCGGTTATTTCGGCGCGCTTTGATTCGGACTTCCTCACGTGCGGCCCGCCCCCCTGCGCCGTCGCGAGTCTCCCTGTGGCGCGCGGTAATTGGATACCCGCAGTTCCGCAGCGAACCGCTTATCTCGCGTTGAAATTCAAACCCGGCTGGGCAGATTTCTCGGTGGAGGAACGGGCACAAGCGCGATTGCTGGTCGACGATCGCAATACCGATGCCGCCGCGGGATTTGCAGTTCTCAACCTGTCGATCGCGAAGACCATTGCTGTCGGCGCCGCGCGCCCGCGCATTTTTGGCCGCATCGATAACGCCCTTGATCGGCGTTACGTTGGCTCGGTCATTGTCAATGAATCCAACTCCCGCTTCTTTGAGCCCGCCCAAGGCCGCACGTGGATGGTCGGAATTGATTGGCCGTTGGTGACATCACAGAGATAGTTGGCGGCACGCTTGCGCGCGTTTCTTATCGGCCGCGTGAGAAAATGCGCACTCTCGAATATCTCTACAAATACTGTCTTCCTATTTCGTGCGCCCCGAAAACGATTTGCTGCTGCGTGCACTGCTGCGTCAACCGACCGAAACCACACCCGTCTGGCTGATGCGGCAAGCCGGTCGCTATCTGCCGGAATATCGCGCGAGTCGCGCGCGGGCGGGAAGTTTTCTGGCGCTCGCGAAATCACCCGAATTTGCAACCGAAGTCACGTTGCAACCGGTCAATCGCTATCCGCTTGACGCGGCGATTCTGTTCTCCGACATACTCACCGTGCCCGACGCGATGGGCTTGGGACTTTTCTTCAGTGACGGCGAGGGCCCGAAGTTTGCGTATCCGGTGCGCAGCGAGTCGGCGATTGCCAACCTTGCTGCGCCGGATCCTGAACTTTCACTCGGGTATGTGATGGACGCCGTGCGCCAGATCCGGCGTGCGCTGGGCAACAGAATTCCATTGATCGGATTTTCGGGCAGTCCGTTTACGCTTGCGTGCTACATGATCGAAGGCGGCGGCTCGGATGATTTCCGTACCACCAAGACCATGCTGTACGACCGTCCGGATGTGCTGCATCGGCTGCTTGCGGTGAACGCGCGGGCCGTCACTGACTACTTGAACGCTCAAATTCGCGCCGGCGCGCAAGCAGTGATGATCTTCGACACCTGGGGCGGCACGTTGGCCAATGGCGCCTATCAGGATTTTTCGCTCGCCTACATCCGTCAAATCGTCGCTGGCTTGATCCGCGAAAACGACAGCGAAAGGGTTCCGTCGATCGTATTTACGAAAGGCGGTGGCTTGTGGATAAGCCAAATTGCCGATACCGGCTGCGATGCGGTGGGCGTGGACTGGACTGTCGATCTGGCCGCGGCCAGGCGCGCAATCGGTGACCGCTGCGCGCTCCAAGGCAATCTGGATCCGATGGCTCTGTTTGCAGGCGAGAAACAGCTTCGATCGCAGGCCGCGCAGGTTGTCGAGGCATTTGGTTCGCCGAAGAACGCGGATCGCACCTGGGCCGGCCATGTTTTCAATCTTGGACACGGGATATCGCAGTTCACGCCGCCCGAAGCAGTGGCGACCGTAGTCGACTCGGTGCACGACATCGGCCGCAAGATACGAGCGCGCTTGCATCCGGATTGAACGCCCTTGTCCTCGTATGTAACGAGCGCGCGGGTTCGAGCACGCGGAGAAAAATTGCATTATTCGAGAGGCGGGAAAGCACACGCCCGTGGCCCGCTGTGCTTCTTGACTTATTCACAAAGTTGCGACCCGCCTTATTTCATGCGGTTTGCCGCTGTAAATGGGCTTGCGGAGCACGAAAATTTCCGTCAACTCATTGATTTTATTACCTATACGTCCCGCATCGCCCGCTTTGACGGATGACCGCAAGGTGACCTGTGCTTGCTCCGAGACCGCCGCCGGCAGCTTGTCCACAAAGTTGTCCACACCTTTCGGACGATTCCGGCACGGTAAAAAAATCAGATACTTACGAAGCCATTTTCGCGCACGCATTGAGACCGATATCTGGTCGTGATCAGAGTGCGAACCGCCTATGCCAAGGTCATTGTTGATGTGCCAATCGATCAGCCGCTTGACTATCGATTAGATGACCCAGTCTCTGGCGATGACCCGATAGGCCTGCCCTGTGTTGTTCCCGTCGGGTCGCGATTGCGGGCCGGCGTTGTGGTCGATGTTGTCGAAAACTCCGCCGTGCCGTCGGCCAAGATACGAGCCGTGCGTTCGGTCATGTCGACGCTGCGACCGCTGGACCGCCGATGGCTTGAACTCACCAAGTTCGCTGCGAGCTACTACCAGAACGCCTGGGGTGAAGTCGCAATTCCTGCGCTTCCGCCCTTCCTGCGCACACCTCCCGGACCGCGCTTTGGCCAGTCTCTGGAGCGGATCCGTCGAGTCGCAGCTAGAGCGGCAATTGCGAGCGCTGGCGTCGCGATTCGTCGGTCCGATGATCTGAATGTGGCGCAGAAGCGCGCGGTGCAAAGGGTCGATGCCGCGCGCGGCTTCGCGCCCCATCTTCTGTTCGGTGTGACAGGTGCCGGGAAGACCAACGTCTACCTTGAAATCATCGCGCACAGGCTGGCAGCGGATGTGCGCGCACAGGCGTTGCTGCTGGTTCGCTTACGCGAGCGGTTCCCCGGCCTATTTGTGGTGGCGATGCATAGCGGACTTGGCACGGCCGGCCGCAATGCGACTTGGCTCGCCGCGCATGAAGGGCGGGCGCGGATTGTTCTCGGGACCCGGCTTGCCGTCTTCGCTTCGATGCCGCGATTGTCGATCATTGTTGTCGATGAGGAGCACGACACGTCTTACAAGGCTGGCGAAGGTGTCCGCTACTCCGCGCGCGACCTTGCGATCAAGCGCGCGCAGATTGAAAGAATTCCTGTCGTGCTTGGCTCGGCGACGCCGTCGCTTGAAAGTTGGGCGCAGATGGAAGCGGGCCGCTATGTACGGCTCGATCTTCCGGATTCTGCCCACGTGCGAGACGGCGCGGATGCACGATCGCTGCCGCTAGCCAGGCCGTCGATTGAAACGATCGACACGCAGATTCATCGGCCGGTAAATGGTCTTTCGGAGCCGACCCGCGTTGCGCTGGAGCAAACGTTGGCGCGGGGCGAGCAATCACTGGTATTCATCAATCGGCGCGGGTACGCGCCGGTGATTGCCTGCGAATCGTGCGGTTGGCTTTCGGACTGTCCGCGTTGTTCCGCGTTTTCGGCCTTTCACAAGACGGATGCGACGTTGCGCTGCCATCATTGCGGCTGGCAAAGGAAAGTACCGGCGGCGTGTCCGACTTGCGGCAACACTGATTTGCGCGCTGTCGGCCAAGGCACACAACGAATCGAGGAATCGCTGGCCGCGGTGCTGCCGGGCGCGAGAATCGTGCGTATCGACCGCGACAGCACGCGTCGACGCGGCGTCGCGTTGGCGAGTTTGAATGCCATGCACGCGGGTGAGGTCGATGTCTTGGTTGGAACACAGATGATTATCAAGGGCCATGACTTTCGCCGCATTGCGCTGGTCGTGGTTCTAAATGCGGATTCGCAGCTCGTCGCGCCGGACTTTCGCGCGTCGGAGCGCCTCTTCGCAACTCTAGTGCAGGTGGCCGGCCGCGCTGGCCGAGCAGGTCTGCCGAGTCAGGTGCTCATTCAGAGCCGATTTCCGTCGCATCCATTGTTCGGCGCATTGGCGAGATTCGACTATGCGTCGTTCGCGCGGCAACAGCTCGCCGAGCGACGTCGCTCACGTGTCCCGCCGTTCTCATATCAGGCTCTGTTGACAGTGGAAGGCAAAGTACTAGCTGGAGCGTTATCGCTGCTCGAGCGTGCGGCTGCGGCGTTCGAGTTTCCGAATGTGCGGTGTTTTGACCCGGTGCCGATGCCACTCGCGCGACGCGCCGGTGTTTATCGCGCCCAGCTATTGATCGAAGCGACTCAGAGGCGTCCACTGCATGCGGCACTCGAGGCTTGGCTGCGGCAGATCCGATTGCTCGCCCGCGAAACGAAGCCAAGACTGCAATGGCAGCTCGAGGTGGACCCTTTGG
>WNFL01304584.1_pt3 | contig 11155 bp, 8 predicted proteins | sample 5400361 | NCBI WGS metagenome assembly WNFL01 (sample SAMN13153351, study PRJNA577476) | soil metagenome | isolation source: 40 cm soil on Douglas fir-dominated hillslope | place: USA:California | collected 2013-09-17 | reverse complement strand
CGCGCTGCAGGACCTGATCGCGGAGGGCAACATCGGCCTGATGAAGGCGGCCGAGAAGTTCGACCCGGCGGCGGGCTGTCGCTTCTCGACCTACGGCACCTGGTGGATCAAGCAGTCGATCCGCCGTGCGCTCACCAACACGGTGAAGTCCGTGCGCGTGCCGAGCTACATGTCGGAGCTGATCTCGCGCTGGCGCGTGGTCAGCCAGGAGCTGGCCTACCTGATCGGACGTGCGCCGACGATCGAGGAGGTGGCGGGCGAGCTGGGAATCCCCGAGGAGAACTGGCCGCTCCTGCGGCGCACGATCCAGGTCTCGGGGATGGGCCCGTCGGTCTCGCTCGACATCCTCACGCAGGGCCAGGACACCGTGGAGGATGCGCGCACGCAGACGCCCGACGAGGAGCTCCTGAACCGCGACCTGTTGGCCAAGCTGAGCCAGCTGCTCGACGTGATCGACGAGCGCGAGGCGCTGATCCTGCGCATGCGCTACGGCCTGGGCAGCGAGGGCGGCGAACAGATGACGCTCAAGGAAATCGGCAAGGTCGTCGGCCTGACGCGCGAGCGCGTCCGCCAGATCGAGCAGGAAGCGCTGCGCAAGCTCTACGGCGTGATGAGCACCGAGCGCCAGGAGCAGGAGCTGAATCCCGCGCCGGCCACCGATCCGCTCGATCACAAGGGTCGCCGGGCAGGCTGAAGCAGCCTTTCGCGCTCCCGCCCGTCTAGGATGGGGCGCGTGACCAGAACCCCCGTAGCGAACGAGCTGCGCAAGACGCGCGCGTCCCCGGGGACCGCGCTCTACGTGCACCTGCCGTTCTGCGCGGCCAAGTGCCACTACTGCGACTTCTTCTCCGTCGCGGCCGAGGGCCACGACCGCGGCGCGCTGCTCGACGCGCTGCTCGAGGAGGCGCGCCGCTTCGCACCGCGCGCGCCGCGGACCGTCTTTTTCGGAGGCGGCACGCCCTCGCTGCTCGAGGGCCCGGAGCTCGTCCGCTTGCTCGACGAGCTCGAGCGCATCAGCGGCTGGCGCTCCTCGGCGAGCGAGATCACGCTCGAGTGCAATCCCGAGAGCCTCGACCGCGACAAGGCCGCGCTCTTGCGCGAGCTCGGGGTGAACCGGCTCTCGATCGGCTTCCAGAGCCTCGACCTGGCGACGCTGCAGCTCTTCGGGCGGGTGCACGACGTCGAGCAGAGCTTCGCCGCCTTCGAGGCCGCCCGCTCGGCAGGATTCCAGAACCTGAACCTCGACCTGATCTACGCCATCCCCGGCCAGGAGCTCGAGCGCTGGGAGCGGGACCTCACGCGCATCCTCGCCTTGGAGCCCGAGCACGTATCCGCCTACAACCTGACCTTCGAGGAGGAGACCCTCTTTCGAAAGTGGATGGAAGAAGGGACTCTCAAGCCTCTGCCCGAGGAGCGCGAACTCGCCTTCTTCTGGCGCACGCGCGAGCGGCTATCGGAGGCGGGACTGGGGGCTTATGAGATATCCAACTTCTCACGAACTGGAAGAGAGTGTCTTCACAACCTCAACTACTGGCACAACGGCGAGTACCTCGGCGTCGGTCCTTCGGCCGTGAGCAAGATCGGCAACCGACGCCTCGCGAACGTGAAAGGGATCCAGGGCTACGCGCGGAGGATTGCCGAGGGACCCGACGCGCTCGTCTTCGGCGAAGAACCGGGGGCCTCGGTGCGCTTGGGGGAGACCTGGTGGCTCGGCTGCCCGGGCTCGCTCGGGCGTGCCCGCCGACTTCGTGGATCTTACGCCGGCCGTCGTCCAGACGCTGCTCGGTCAAGGACTGCTCGAGGAGCACGCCGGACGGTTGCGCCTGAGCTCCGCGGGGCTGCCCCTCGCGGACCATGTGGCGCGCCAGTTCCTGGCCGCTGCCGGGTAGGATCCCCGGCCCGCCGGGCGCCATGAACTTCGCCGATCGCATGCAGGCCGCCGTCGCGCGCTGCGGAAACGCGGCGCTGGTCGGCCTGGATCCCCACGCCGATTCGCTGCCCGACGAGTTCGGCGCCGTGCGCGCGCCGGGGGCCACGCGCGCCGAGCGGGCCAAGGCCTGCGCGGACTTTCTGTGCCAGGTGATCGAGCTCGCCGCGGGCCAGGTGCCGGCGGTCAAGCCGCAGTCGGCCTTCTTCGAGCTCTACGGGGCCGATGGAGCGCTGGCCTGGGAACGCGTGGTCGCGTCCGCGCGCTCGGCCGGACTCCTGGTGATCGGCGACGTGAAGCGCGGCGACATCGACACCAGCGCCAAGGCCTATGCGCGCGCTTTTCTCGACCCCGCGGTCGCGGGCGCCTCGGTCTGCGATTCGATCACCGTCAACCCCTACCTCGGTGCCGATGCGGTCTCGCCCTTCGTCGAGGCCTGTCGCGCGTACGAGGCCGGTGTCTTCGTGCTGGTGCGCACGTCCAACAAGCACAGCGCTCTGTTCCAGGACCACGGCACGCCCAGGCTCTACGAGCACGTCGCGCGCGCGGTCGACTCCTGGGGCAGCGAGCTCGTCGGCAGCTGCGGGCTCTCGAGCATCGGCGCGGTGGTCGGAGCGACGCATCCGGCGGAACTCGCGGCCTTGCGCAAGCTCCTGCCGCGCACGCCGTTCCTGATCCCCGGCTACGGCGCGCAAGGCGCCGGCGCGAGCGAGATCGCGGGCGGCTTCCTGCCCGGCGGCCGCGGGGCGCTGGTCAACTCCTCGCGCGCGATCCTGTTCGCGTACAAGCAGGCGCGTCACGCGGGCCTGCACTGGAAGGACGCCACGCGCGCCGCGCTGGCCGAGATGGTGGCGGAGTTGCGCACGTTGGCGCGCTGAGCTCCCGTGGCCCTTCGCCTCGAACACCTGCCGGCCGACGTGCTCGAACTCCCGCCGCTGGCGCGCGCGGCGCTCTCGGGCCGCGCGCCCGCCGCGCTCGTGCGCTTCGCGCGCCGGATCGAGGACATCCCGCCGTGCGCGGAACAGCTCGCGCCCGAGGCGCGCGCGGAGCTGGCCGCCGTGCTCGAACACGAGCTCGCGGCCTTGCAGCCGCACGTCGCGGTGCTCGACGCGGCGCGTTCCCTGGCCCGGCCCGGCGCCTGGGCCGTGGTCACCGGCCAACAGCCGGGCTTCACGGCCAGCCCGCTCTACTCGCTCTACAAGGCGCTCAGCGCGCTGCGCCTGGCGCGCACGCTCTCGCAGGCCTGGGAGACGCCCGTCGTGGCGCTCTTCTGGAACCACTCCGACGACCACGACGTCGCCGAGGTGCACCACACGCACCTGGTCAACCGCAACCTCGACCTGCAGAAGATCGCACTGCCCGGACTGTCCTCGGGGCGCACGCCGCTCTCCGAGATCGTGCTCGAGGAGGACCGCGCGCGCCTGCCGGCGTTGCGCGCGCTCTTCGAGCAGCAGCTGCGGGGCGAGCCGCACCTCGTGCGCGCGCTGGAGGCGCTCTTCCCGCGCTCCGGCGAGACGCTGGCGCGCGCCTTCACGCGCGCGCTGCTCGAGCTGCTCGGTCCGCAGGGCCTGCTGGTCGTCGAGCCGGGCTGGATCCGCGAACCGCTCTCGCGCGCGCTGGCCGGCCTGCTCGAGCACGACCCGCTCGAGGCGCTGGCCCGCGGCAGCGAACGCCTCGTGCAGGCCGGATTCGAGCCGACCATCCAGCCCGCCGAGGCGGCGCTGCTCTTCCACCACGAGCTCGAGGGCGGGCGGCTCGCCCGCCGCGCGCTGCGCGCGGGCGGCGAGGGCTTCCAGTACGACAAGGAAGAGGGCTCGCGCACCGCGACCGAGCTCTCGGCCGAGATCATCGACGATCCACGCTCGTGGTCGGCCGGCGCGCTGCTGCGCCCGCTGGTGCAGGACCTGTGCCTGCCGGTCGCGGCCTACGTGGGCGGCTGGGGCGAGCTCGGCTACCACGCGCAACTCGGCCCGCTGCGCGAACGCGCGGGCGCGCCGGCGACGCCGTTCGTGGCGCGACTCTCCGCAACGCTGGTCGATCCCGAGGCGCGCCAGGCGCTGCGCATCCTGGGCAGCGGCGCGGCGAACGTGCTGCGCAAGCGCGGCGTGTTCGAAGCCGCGGACGAGCCGGCCGAGCCCGACGTCGCCGGGCGCCTGCGCTCGGTGGGGGAGCGCGCCGCCGAGGAGCTGCTGGCGCTGCGCGCCGCGCTGGTGGAGCTCGATCCCTCGCTGCTCGTGCAGCTCAAGAAGACGGCCGCGCAGATGGCGGATCTGGCCTCGACGCTGGGCGAGAAGGCGCGGCGCGTGCACGGCAACCGTTCGGGCAAGGGCCGGCGCCACGAGCGGCGCGTCTCGAACCTGCTCTGCCCGCAAGGGCAGGCGCAGGAGCGCGTGCTCGGGCCGCTGCCCTTCGTGGCGCGCTTCGGCACGGCCTGGCTCGAGGAACTGCTGCTCGAGCACGAACCGTTCGCGCCGGTGCACCTGCTCGTGCACCTGGGCGAGGATCTCGCAGGAACAGGGGAGGACGCATGAAGCTCGACATCCTGGCCGTCGCCGCGCACCCCGACGACGCCGAGATCTGCATCGGCGGCCTCTTGCTGGCGGCGGTCGCGCGCGGCAAGCAGGTGGGCATCCTGGACCTGACGCGCGGCGAGCTGGGCACGCGCGGCAGCGCAGAGGACCGCACGCGCGAGACGGCCGCGGCCGACGCGCTGCTGCGGCCGGCGCTGCGAGCGAATCTCGAGCTGCCGGACGGCCGGGTCGAGGTCTCGCTGGCCGCGCGCGAGCGCCTGGCCCAGGTGCTGCGCGAGTGCCAGCCGGACGTGCTGCTCGCGCACCACGTCGACGATCTGCACCCCGACCACGCGGCCGCCGGACAGATCGCGCGCGAGGCCTGGTACCTCTCCGGCCTCGCGCGCCTGGCTCCCGCGGGCCAGCAGGCCAAGCGCCCCGCACGTCTGTACCACTTCATGGGCCACCTGCCCTTCGAGCCCACGCTGGTCGTCGACATCGGCGCGGTCTGGGAGCGCAAGCTCGAGCTGGTGCGCTGCTACGCGAGCCAGATCGCGCCCGGGGGCGCTGGCGACCGCGGGCAGCATTTCCTGTTCGGGGCGGACATCCTGCAGCGCGTCGAGACGCGCGCGCGCTATTACGGCGAGCGCATCGGGGCGCGCTTCGGCGAGCCGCTGCTCGCGCGCGGACCGCTGCCGTGCTTCGACCCGCTCCTGGCGTGCTAGACTGCGGCCCCAGATGCGGCGTATCGCGGTGATCAACCAGAAGGGCGGCGTGGGCAAGACCACGACCTGCGCCAACCTCGGCGCCGCACTGGCCCTGCAGGGCCGGCGCGTGGTGCTGGTCGACATGGACGCGCAGGCGAACCTCTCGCTCTCGCTCGACATCGGCGCGGACAGCGATTCGCCCTCCAGCTACACGGTGCTGCTGGGCCAGACGGGCTTCGGCGCGGCGCTCCGGCCGACGCGCGTGCCCGGCCTCTGGCTCGTGCCCGCGAACATCGACCTCTCGGGCGCCGAGATGGAGCTCGCCAGCGCGCTCGGCCGCGAGTTCCTGCTGCGCGACGCGCTGCGCGCCTGGATCGGCGAGGCAGAGCAGCAGAGCGGGCGCGCGCCCGCCGACTACGTGCTCTTCGACTGCCCGCCCAGCCTGGGCCTGCTCTCGATCAACGCGCTCGCGGCCGCGGGCGAGGTGCTGATCACGCTCCAGACCGAGTTCCTCGCGCTGCAGGGCATGAGCAAGCTGGTCGAGATCGTGCAGCTCTTGCGCAAGCGCCTCAACCCCGAGCTCGTGATCACCGGCATCCTGCCTTGTCTCTACGACAGCCGGCTCAAGCTGGCGCGCGAGGTGCTGGGCGAGATCCGCAGCTACTTCCCCGGCGAAGTGCTGCCGAGCCCGATCCGGGCCAACGTCAAGCTGGCCGAGGCGCCCAGCTACGGCAAGACGATCTTCGAGTACGCGCCCGACTCCAACGGCGCTGTCGACTACATGAAGGCCGCGCGCGAGATCCTGCGCGGCGAGTCGCGCGATCCGGCGCTGGCCGGATTGCCCGCCTTCCGCGAGCACGTGGCTCCGCCTCCGGGCGCCGAGATCGTGCCCGCGGTGCCGCGCGTGCCGCCGCGCCGAGCGCCAGCGCCCGCCGCGGAGCCCTCACGGCCCGCGCTGGGCGCCGACGACCTGCCGCCCCTGCCGCCCGAGGTCTTCGAGATCCTGACCCGCCGGAGCGCCCCGTGAAGCCGCGCGCGACAGGCGCGCGCGAGGCACGTCCCTGCGCGGAGAAGCCGGCCGGCACGCTGCGCATCGGCATCCTCTGCCACCCGACCTACGGCGGTTCGGGCGTGCTGGCCAGCGAGCTGGCCTTGACCCTGGCCGAGCGCGGCCACTGCGTGCACCTGTTCTCCTCGGGCGTGCCGCCGCGCCTCGCGCGCGCGAGCGGACCCGTCGAGATGCACGTGGCGCAGGGCTTTCCCTACCCGCTCTTCCAGTCGCCGCCGCACGACCTGGCGATCACCTCGTCGATCCTCGACGTGCACCGCTCGGGCGGCCTCGACATCGTGCACGCGCACTACGCGATCCCGCACGCGGTCTCGGGCTACCTCGCGCGCGCAGCCGCGCTGGCCGACCACGGCCGGCCGGCGCCCAAGCTCGTCACAACGCTGCACGGCACCGACATCACGCTGGTCGGGAGCGATCCTTCCTACGCGCCGCTGACGCAGTTCGTGATCACGCAGAGCGACGCGGTCAGCGCCGTCTCGCACGACCTCGCGCGGCGCACAGCGGAGAGCTTCTGCACCGAGATGCCCGGCAAGCCCTGCGGCGTGCGCGTGATCCACAACTTCGTCGACACCGAGCTCTACTGTCCGCCCGCGCGCGCGCGCGCCGCGGACGGACCCGCGACCGTCGTGCACGTCTCGAACTTCCGTCCCGTGAAGCGCGTGCCCTGGCTGCTGCGCGCGTTCGCGCTCGCGAGCGAGGGCAGTGCTGCGCGCTTGACACTCGTGGGCGACGGGCCCGACATGGGGCCCGCGCGCGCGCTGGTCGCGGAGCTCGGGATCGGGGCCCGCGTCTCGTTCCTGGGCGAGCGCGACGCGCTGCCGGAGCTGCTCGCGGGCGCAGACGTGTTCGCGCTCGCCAGCTCGGAGGAGTCCTTCGGCCTTTCGGCGCTCGAGGCGATGAGCTGCGCGACGCCCGTCGTCGCGACGCGCGTCGGCGGCGTGAGCGAGGTGGTCGAGGACGGGCAGCAGGGCTATCTCGTCGCGGCCGACGACCTCGAGGGCTTCGCCGGGCGCCTGCGCGAGCTGCTCCAGGACCGCCCGCGCGCGCGCAAGCTCGGCGAGGCGGCGCGCGTCCGGGCGGTCGAGCATTTCGAGCGCCATCACGTGGTCGAGCAGTACGAGTCGCTGTACCGCGAACTGCTCCGCCGCAAATGAAGCGCGTCTACCTCGACCACAACGCCACGACGCCGATGCGCCCGGAGGTGCGTGCGCACTTCGTCGAGGCGCTCGAGCGCTGCGGGGGCAACCCGGCCAGCGTCCACGGCGCGGGCCGCGCCGCGCGCGCGCTGCTCGACCAGGCCCGCGAGCGCGTCGCGCTCGTCTTGGGCGTGCACGAGGACGAGGTGCTGTTCACCTCGGGCGGCACCGAATCCGACAACCTGGCCGTGCTCGGCTGCCTGCGCGGGGCCGGCCCGGGCGCCGCGCTGGTCACGAGCGCGATCGAGCACTCGGCGGTGCTCGAGGCCGCGCAGGCTGCCGAGCGGGACGGGCACCGCGTGACGCGCCTGCCGGTCGATTCCCAGGGATGGATCGACCCCCAAGCCGCCCTCGCGGCGCTGCGCGCGAGCGGTCCCGCGCTGCTCTCCGTGATGGCGGCCAACAACGAGATCGGCTCGCTCGGCCCGTTGGAGGAGCTCGGCCGGGGCTTGCGTGCTCTCGGGAAGTTGCGCCCCACGTTCCACACGGATGCCGCTCAGGCACTCGGGCGGACGCCGCTCGCGCTGCGCGAGTGGGGGATCGACCTCGCCTCGTTCTCCGCGCACAAGCTCGGCGGACCGCTCGGTGTCGGAGTCCTCTACAAGAGAAAGGGTCTGCAGCTCGCTGCACTCCAATATGGGGGGGGCCAGGAGAATGGGCTGCGCCCCGGGACAGAGAACGTGCCCGCGATTTCCGCGGCCGCGCTCGCGTTCGAGCTCGCCGAGCGGGAGCGCGTCAGCTACGCGGCGCGGATGCGCGAGCTTTGTCGTTCATTTTGGGGCCAAGTGCAGCGGGTCTTGCCGCAGGCGCGCGTGAATGGCCCGGATCCAGCGCTGGAATCGCGCCTGTGCAATACGCTGAACCTCTCGTTGCCTGGAATCGACGGTCGGGTGCTCGTCGCGCGCCTGGATCTCGAGGGTCTGGAGGTCAGCGCCGGCTCCGCCTGCGCCAGCGGCTCGCTCGAACCCTCGCACGTGCTGCTGGCGCTCGGACGCACGAGCGACGAGGCGCGCGCGGGCGTGCGTTTCTCGTTCGGAAGGGGCAACGACGAGCGGGACGTCGACGCCAGCGTGGACATCCTGCGGAGAATTTTTTCTTCGTCGCGCTAAACCGCGTGCGCGCGAAGCGCTTGCGGAAAACTCGCGCTCCGTTGTGCGCTCTCTCGTTGACAGCCTCGCTGCGCGCGCATGGAATGTCGCCCCGCGGCCGGACGTCCTCGGCCTCCCGCGCTCGCTCGCGCTCCGCTCTCGCGCGCCACGCCCGACAGCCCGCGAAGTTCAGTTCGAGTCCTTCACCACCGCCCCCCCTTTCATCGTCTCCCGCGATCCCCATGACGCCCCAGGAAGCGCTGAGCCCCGCCGCCGCGCCGGAAAGCTCCACGAAGGCCGCTCTCTGGGAGGAACTCCAGCGCGCGATCCGCTCGCGCATGAAGCCCGAGCAGTTCGAGACCTGGTTCCGTCGCGCGGCGCTGGCGAGCATCGACGGCGACGTGCTGCGCATCGCGGTCCAGAACACTTTTTCGCGCGATTGGCTGCGCACCTACTACAGCGAGGTGCTCGCCGAGAGCGCGCGCGAAGTGCTGCGCGAGCCGCGGCGCGTCGAGGTGCTGGTCGACCCCGAGCTGCTGCTGGCGGCGGCGCCGGCCCAGGCCGTGGCCGGCCAGATCATGCCCGGCCAGATCGCGCGCGGCCCGCTCGCGGCGCAGCCCGCACCCGCGGGCGCCGACCGCGGCCTGGCGCGCGAAGCGCACGCCCTTGGTACCTCGCGCGCGACCGAGAGCCCACGCGGCCTGCTCTCGACCAGCGACGTCGGCCTCAACCCCAAGTACACCTTCGAGAACTTCGTCGTCGGCCCGTGCAACCGCTTCGCGCACGCCGCCGCGCTGGGCAGCGCCGAGGCGCCGGGCAAGGCCTACAACCCCTTCTTCCTGCACGGCAGCGTCGGCCTGGGCAAGACGCACCTGCTGCAGTCGCTCTGCTGGGCGATCCTCGACCGGGCCCCGCGCGCGCGCATCCTCTATCTCTCCTGCGAGACCTTCGTCAACCACTTCATCAACTCGCTCGAGAACGGCGACATCGCGAAGTTCCGCAACAAGTACCGCAACGTGGACGTTCTGGTCGTGGACGACATCCACCTGCTGGCGAACAAGGAACGCACGCAGGAGGAGTTCTTCCACACCTTCAACACGCTCTACCAGTCGGGCAAGCAGATCGTGCTCTCCTCCGACAGCCCGCCCAAGGACATCCCCAGCCTGCAGGAACGCCTCGTCTCGCGCTTCAGGTGGGGCCTGGTGACCGAGGTCGAGCCGCCCTGCTTCGAGACGCGCATGGCGATCCTGAAGCGCAAGAGCCGCGAACGCGGCCGCGAGCTCACGGACGAGATCGCCAGCTTGCTGGCCGAGCGAATCGATTCGAACATCCGCGAGCTCGAGGGCGCCGTCACCAAGCTGCTGGGCTTCGCGGGCGTCTCCGGCCTGCCGATCTCGCCCGACCTCGCGCGCGAGGCGCTGCGCGAGCTCTTCCACAGCCGGCGCGGCCAGCCCTCGATGGAGGACATCCTGACGCTCGTGACCGAGCACTTCGGCGTGAAGCTCTCGGATCTGCAATCCAAGAAGCGGACCAACGCCATCGCCTACCCGCGCCAGGTGGCGATGTACCTCGCGCGCCAGATCACGCGCCATTCCCTCGAGGAAATCGGCGGATTCTTCGGCGGCCGGGACCACTCCACGGTCATCTACGCGGTCGAGAAGATCCAGCAGCTCCACGAACAGGACCCCGCCACGCGCGCCCTGCTCGACGGCTTCCTCGGACGCCTCCAGGCCCCGCGCGGCTAGGCCGTTTTCGGGCCGCGGTTCCGGCCCCGCGCCTTGGACTTCCGGACCCGGTTTCCGTACGCTCTCGGGGTCGGATTTCCGCGCCGAAACGGGCCTTTCCGCCCACGAAAACTTGTGCAGATCATGTGGATCGAAGGCAGAAACGGTGTCTGGAACGGGTGCCCAGCGCGCGCCCTCTCCACCGCCCGCGTTGCGCCTCCGCGTGCCTGCGTGGACGGACGTCGAGAAGCGCCGCGCAACTCCCGCACAGTCCACATGCAGGGCGAGTTCGCGCGCGCCTTGCAAGCCACTCCTGCGCGAGCACTTGCGCCACGTACACCAAGCTTCGATCCACAAATCCACGCCGCCTACTGAGACTGCGACATGAAAGTGATCTGTGACAGACAGAAGCTCCACGACGCCCTGGCCGTCGTGAACAACGTCATCCCGACCAAGTCCACCAAGCCGGTCCTCGAGAACCTCTGCCTCGTCGCCACCGACACCGCGCTCGAGCTGCTCGGCACCGACCTCGAGAGTTCCGTGCGCTACCGCATCGACGGAGTCCAGGTCGACGAACCCGGTCCGGCCGTCGTCCCCGCGCGGGTCACGCTCGACTTCGTGCGCGACCTCTCCGGCGACACCGTCACGCTCGCCACCCACGAGAACAAGTGCGTGATCTCCAGCGGCGCCGACGCCTGCGACCTGGTGACCACCGAGGCCGACGAGTTCCCGGTCATCTCGCGCTTCGGCAGCGAACGCAGCTTCTCGATCCAGGGCGGGTCCTTCAACCGGCTGGTCAACCGCGTGGCCTTCGCGGCCGCGCGCGAGGCCGGCCGCTACGCCATGCACGGCGTGCTGGCCGAACTGGAGAACGGCGGGCTCAAGCTGGTCGCCACCGACGGCCGGCGCCTGGCGCTGGCCAACGCCCCGGTCG
>WNFL01408969.1_pt1 | contig 11156 bp, 9 predicted proteins | sample 5400361 | NCBI WGS metagenome assembly WNFL01 (sample SAMN13153351, study PRJNA577476) | soil metagenome | isolation source: 40 cm soil on Douglas fir-dominated hillslope | place: USA:California | collected 2013-09-17 | reverse complement strand
AGTTTTTTGGTCGTTGGGGGCGCGTGGCACCGCCGGATCCGAAGCCGACTGCGTGATCGCAGGCAGGCTGGAGAGCTGTTTTCTTGACGGGCTTCTGCGGTATAGTCACCGACACGAAAATCGAGGTTGAGGAACCTGAAGCATGCGGCAGTACCCTTCGCTGGACGGTCCTCTGAAAGCCAGAAGATTGGGCCACACATGAAGGCAACAGGTAGCCTACGGTGGTTTTGGGCTGTGCTAATCGTGGGCGTCCTGTACCTTGTCGCCGGTCTCGTCTTTGCGGCACTCGCGGGATCGGCCGCGTCCAATCAAGCGCGAGTTGCGTGGCGGCTGGCCGCGTGGTTGCTCAGCGCTGCGGCGTTCGCGGCTCACATAGGTTACGAACACGTTCGGCTGCGTAGCTCGCCTTGGACTACCGCATTGCACGCCTCGTTGGCTGTTGGCCTGGGGGCGTTCGCACTAGCGGTCGCAGCCAGTCTTCATGCGCAGGCAACGCACCACCATTTCCCCGCTTTCGCCCTCGCGGTATGGCCAGTGATGACAGGACTGCCCGCGTTTGTCGTCGCGCTGGCCGCGGCTGCCGTGCTCACCCGAGTGCACCGTGGGAAGAGGTAGAGTCAATCCAACCTCAAGAGTCCATGGAGGATCGAAAATGGCTCCGACGAGTACGAACGGCAAGATCTGTTACCTCGAGATTCCCACCACCGACATCGCTCGGTCGGTCAGCTTCTATCAGGCAGTGTTCGGCTGGCCGACCAGGCGGCGTGGTGACGGAGCCACCGCCTTCGATGACAGCGTTGGCGGAGTGAGCGGCGCTTGGGTAACCGGCCGGCCCTCGTCTCCGTTTCCGGGCCTCCTGCTCTACGTCATGGTCGACAGCGTTGCCGCGACCGTAGAGAAGGTCGTCGCCCACGGCGGCCGCATCGTTCAGCCGCCTGGCGTGGATGCTCCTGAAACGACGGCACGCTTCGCCGATCCGGATGGCAACGTGCTCGGGCTGTACCAAGAGCCCAACCAGGCCGCCGGTTCGTGACGCCTGGACCTACCGGTTCACGTACCGCCGGATGTCCACGCCCAGAATGAGCCCCGTCGAGATGAAGTTGACCATGGTGAACGAGCCGCCGTAGGAGAGGAAAGGGAGGGGAATGCCGGTGATGGGCGCGAAGCCCACCACCATCGAGCTGTTGTAGAGGATGTGGAAGCAGAGGAACGACAGCAATCCCACCACCAGCAGGATGCCGGCGCGGTCCCGGGCGCGCATGGCGATGCGGGAGGCGCTGGTGATGAACAGCACGTAGAGCCCCATCACCGTCAGCACGCCCAGGAAGCCCCACTCTTCCGCCAGCACGGCGAGGATGAAGTCGGTGTGGCGGGCGGGAAGGAAGCGGAGCTGGCTCTGGGTGCCCTGCATGTAGCCCTTGCCCGTCAGCTCGCCCGAACCGACCGCGATCTTGCTCTGCCGCACCTGGTAGCCAGCTCCCAGCGGATCGGTCTGCGGCGCGAGGAAGGTCATCACCCGCTGCCGCTGGTAGCCCTTCATTCCGAACATCCACACGCCGGAGACCAGCACCAGCCCGGTGACCACGGCGATGATCAGCAGGCGGACGCGGACGCCCGCCACCAGCAGGGTGCCGATGAGCAGCGGGGCGAACATGGCGGCGCCGCCCATGTCGGGCTCGACGGCAACCAGCAGCATGGGCACCGCCACGATGACGACGGCCGTCAAAATCTGGCGCAGACTCAGAATGCGGGCGTTGAGGCCGGCCAGATAGCGGGCCAGGAACAGGCAGGTCGCCAGCTTGGCGAACTCCGAGGGCTGGAACTGCCAGGGGCCGATCTGCAGCCAGTTGGCGGCGCCGCCGCGCACCACGCCGAAAACCAGGACGCCCACCAGCGCGGCGATGCCCAAGCCATAGAGCACCACCGAAAAATCCAGCAGCACGTGATAATCCATGCTCATCGAAATCACCAGCAACACCAGCCCGATCGCCACCCAGCCGGCCTGGCGAGGAAAGTAATCGACCGCCATGACGGCGCTGGCGCTGTGCACGGTGACCAGGCCGATGGCGGCGAGCAGCAGGACGGAGAGCATCAGCCCGCCGTCGATGGACGACAGCAGCCGCAACCGCGGCCGGTCGTCATGGAGCGGATGGCTTCCCGTTATCGATCCCGAAATACTTTGCATAGATAGCCTGTGCGATCGGCGCCGCCACCCGGGAGCCACCGCCGCCGTGCTCGGCGAAGACCGAGACTACCAGCTCGGGGTGGTCGGCCGGGGCAAAGGAGGTGAACCAGGCGTGGTCGCGGTATTTGAAGGGCATGCTCTCGGGGTGGAGCCGTTGCGCGTAGGCGATCACCTGGACGGTGCCGCTCTTGCCGGCGATCTCCACCCCCTTCAGACGGGCCGAGCCGTAGGCCGTGCCTCCCGGCTCGTTGACCACCTCCCACATGCCGCGGCGCACGGTTTCGAGGGCGTTGGGATCGATCGGCACCTTCTCAGGCGGCGGCAGGTCGGCGTCTTTGACCAGGTGCGGAGTGACGTGGTAGCCGCCGTTGGCCACCAGCGCCGTCATCTCGGCCATCTGCAGCGGCGTCAACTGCACCGGTCCCTGGCCGATGGACACCGAGATCGTCTCGCCAGGGTACCAGGGCTGTTTGCGAAACTTGAGGCTCCAGGCGGAATCGGGGACCAGACCCCGTTTCTCGCCCTGAATGTCGATGCCGGTCGGCGAGCCAAGCCCGAAGAGGCGCGCGTAGCGGGCGATCTTCTCGATGCCCAGCTTCTGGCCGAGCGTATAGAAGTAGACGTCGCAGGAGAGCTTGAGCGCCAGGTGGGCATTGACCGAGCCGTGCCCTTCTTTTCGCCAGCAGCGGAACGGACGGCCGTAGAACGACTTGGAGCCGGTGCAGAGGACCGTCGTAGCGGTGTCGAAGGCGCCCTCGGTGAGGCCGGCGGTGGCCATCACGATCTTGAAGGTCGAGCCGGGAGAGTAGGTGTTCTGGATGGCCCGGTTCTGGAGCGGATTGTTGGGGTCGCTGATGAGAGCGTTCCAGTCGGTTTGCTGCAGGCGCCGGGCGAAAAGGTTGGGGTTGAAGGAGGGGGAGGAGACGAGGGTGAGGATCTCGCCGTTGCGCGGGTCCATGGCCACCACGGCCCCCACCTTTTCGGGACCGTCGAGCCAGCGCGCCGCCTCCTGCTGCAGGTCGAGGTCGATGGAAAGAGTGAGGTTGTGGCCGGGGTCGGCGTCCTTCTGCCCGTACTGTTCCAGGAGCTGGCCGCGGCTGTCGACCACCACTACCCGCTCGCCGTCCGTGCCCCGCAGCTCGGCGTCGTAGGTCTGCTCGATCCCCTTTTTGCCCACCATGTCGCCCACTCCCAGGCTGCCCTTCGAGCGCTGGATGTCCTCGAGGGAGGCCTCGCCGAGGTAGCCAAGGATGTGGGCCGTCTGCTCGCGGTGGCGGTAGAGACGCTGGTGCAGCACCTCGACCTCGAACTCCGGATATTCGTAGCCCTCGACCCCCAGGCGCGCCACCTGCGACAGGCTGAGGTTCTCGGCCACCAGCACCGGCTTGAACACGGGCACGCCGAGATAGCTGTCGACCAGCGTCCGCAGCTCCTCCACCGGCCGGTCCAGAACGCTTGCCAGGAACTCCAGGCTGCGGTGGACGTCCTTCGTCCGGCTGCGGTCGATCATCAGGTTGTAGGAGGGGACGTTCTCCACCAGCAGGCGGCCCTTGCGATCGAAAATGAGGCCGCGGGGGGCCTTGATGGGCAGCTTGCGGAGGCGGTTGTTCTCCGCCAGCTCGCGGTAGTAGTCGCCCTGCACGAGCTGCGCGAACCAGAAGCCGGTGGCGATCATCACCAGCAGCGTCGTGACCACCACCGTCAGCACGCGAACGCGGCCGACCAGATCGTCTCGATGCTCACGAACCACCTGCATGATGACTGCCTTACCTCAACCCATTCGAATCCGGTTCATACGCCCGCGGCGCCGGGCCTCCGCCGAGCGGCGCCAGTTACCCATGGCGACATAGATAGCCATTCCCAGGACGCCGCAGGCCCCGGCCCGCACCGCCACCCAGAGGGGGCTCGGGAGCTCCGGGCTGGGGAGGAGCACCAGGGCCAATACCACCGCGACGGCCTGTTGCAGAGCCGAGGCGAAGCTCACGACTCCGAGCACGCCCGTCGGCCGCTGGATGACCAGTCGCTGCGCGAGGCGCGCCGTGACGTAGCCGACGATGGTATCAGCGAATCCAAATAGACCGAAGGGTCCGCTGGTCAGCGTGTCCTGAAGCAGGCCGGCGACGAGGCCCACCACCAGCGCCGACAGGGAGTTTCCTCCCAGGCCGTGGAGAACCACCACCACCAGGAAGACGTCCACCGAGCGGGCGAAGCCCGGCCACAGGCTCATGCCCACGAAGTGGACCAGCGCCGCCAGGGCGATGGCGGCGAGCAGCTTAAGAGTGTCCACGGGGGCCGTTCTCCTTCATCGCCGGAGAGAGGGCGTCGTAATCCAGGAGGTAGACCTGGTCGAGGGCGCCGAAATCGACGGCGGGCGCGAGCTGTATCTGATGGAAGAGCTGCCCGCCGCCCTCCACTTTGACGACGGTGCCGACGGGGATGCCCCGCGGATAGACGCCGTCGATGCCGGCGGTGAGCACCTGGTCGCCCACCCGCACGTCCGCCGGCAGCGGCACGTAGTCGAGCTCCAGGGCGCCGCTCCCCCGGACGCCGCCGCGAACCACGCCCTGACGGCGGTTGCGCAGGATCATGCCGCCGACGCCCGCCGCGCGGTCGGTGATGAGCTGGACCTTGGCGTAGGCGCCGGCGAAGGTGACCACGCGTCCCACCAGCCCGTCGGCCGAGAGCACCGGCTGATTCTTGTGGGCGGGGACGTTGCCGGTATAGACGACCAGCGAGCGCAGCCAGGAGGCGTAGTCCACGTAGACCACGTCGACCGCCCGGATCTGTCCGGCCGGCGGCGTGCCGTAGCGCACGGCCTCGCCCAGGCGGAGCATCTCGCCCTGCACGTCGCTCAGGCGCAGCAGGCGCAGGCGCAGTCCCTCCACCTCGCCCTTCAACCGGCGGTTCTCGGCCATCAGACTGTCGCGCAGCTTCACGTCCTGGCGGGCGTCCGCGACGCTGCGGGGAATGGCGGCCACCGCCCGGGCCAGGGGCCCCAGCAGACGCAGCCCGAGCTTCTCGACCCGCGTGTCGCCCGCCCGCCCGCCTTGAATCGCCAGGAACACGAGCTGTCCGACCAACACGACGATCAACACCCAGCCGGTGCGGCGCTCGTTCACGCGCTTGCGATCCAGGCCCCGGGGCTACCGGATGGAGACCTTGCGCAGCAGGTCCATGTCGGAAAGCAGCTTGCCGGTGCCCAGCACCACGGAGGCGAGGGGATCCTCGGCCAGCACCACCGGCAGGCCCGTTTCGTCGCGCAGGCGTTGGTCGAGATTGCGCAGCAGCGCGCCGCCGCCCGACAGCACGATGCCCTTGTCCATGATGTCGGCCGACAGCTCCGGCGGCGTGCGTTCGAGGGCCATGCGCACCGCCTCGACGATCGTGGCTACCGGCTCGGCCAGCGCCTCGCGGATCTCCTCGTCGGAGATGGAGAGCGTCTTGGGCACGCCCTCGACCAGGTCGCGGCCCTTGATGTCCAGCCTCAGCTCCTCCTTCAGGGGATAGGCGGAGCCGAGCTGGATCTTGATCATCTCGGCGGTGCGCTCGCCGATGAGCAGGTTGTACTTGCGCTTCAGGTACTGAATGATGCCGACGTCCATCTCGTTGCCGGCGATGCGCACCGAGCGGCTGTAGACCGTGCCGGCGAGCGAGATCACCGCCACGTCGGTGGTGCCGCCGCCGATGTCGACGATCATGTTGCCCGACGGCTCGGTGATCGGCAGGCCGGCGCCGATCGCCGCCATCATCGCCTGCTCGACCAGGAAGACCTCGGACGCGCCGGCGCGCATCGCCGAGTCGCGCACGGCCCGCTTCTCCACCTGGGTGATCTCGGAGGGAACGCCGATGACGATCCGCGGATGGACGTACATCTTGCGCCCGTGCGCCTTCTTGATGAAGTACTCGAGCATCCGCTCGGTGACCTCGAAATCGGCGATGACGCCGTCCTTCATCGGCCGGATCGACTCGATGTTGCCGGGCGTGCGGCCGAGCATCTCCTTGGCTTCGCTGCCCACGGCCACGATGCGGTTGGTGAGCTTGTTGATGACGACGACGGACGGCTCGCGCACGACGATCCCCTGGCCGCTGGCGAAAACCAGGGTGTTCGCGGTGCCGAGATCGATGGCCAGGTCTTTGGAAAAGTAACGCAGCAATGAGGCGAACGGCATCTGCCTTGTTGATCCTTCTTCTGAAAGTCCGCCGCGGCATGCGGCGGCGGCGGCGAGAGTTTACGGCTTTTTGAAGACGAAATTCATCCGCACCGGCAATTTCCGAGCTTCAGGGATTTTCGACGAAGACGCGGTGACGGCGGACGGTCTCGTTACCCCAGGCATCCCGAGCGCGGATCTCGATGATGTTCCAGCCTTCCTTGGTCAACTGCACGGGCTTGTTGAACGAGCCGTCGATGGTGGTCTTCACCTGCTCGCCGTTGACCTCGATGCGCGCGCCGGGATCGCTGCGCCCCGCGACGAAGAAGATACTACCGTAGGGCTTGACGTCATCCAGGTCAAGGGTGGGCGGAGTGGAACCCTTCTTCTCGCCGCCCGTGGCATGCGAGGAGGCGACGCGGAACTTGCGCATCCCGCTCCACGGCCCCAGCACGCCGTCGGAGCCGTAGGCGGCCACTCGCCACAGGAAGGTCCCCTCGCCGCGCAGCCCGAGGGTGGCCCGCGGCCGCGAGCGGTTCTCGGCGTTGATGACGTTGTCCACGAACAGGATGTTGCGCGAAACCTGCAGCGCGTAGCGCGAGGCGCCAGGCACCGGCGCCCACGCCAGCACCAGCTTGCGGGTCGTGTCGAGGTCGAGAGCCAGGTTGTCGTCCGGCTCGGACGGCTGCGGCGGCGCCGGCAGCGGCTTGGGCTCCGACAGCAGGTCGCCCGTCTGCACCACCTGCTGGAGGCCCTTGATCTCCCGCGTCAGGCCGCTCTTCGAGGCGAGCTCCATGCCGCCGCGGGTAGCGCCGAAGCGCCCCTGGTTGGTGCCCTTGTCGACGCTGACGAAGGCCTCCGAGTCCTCCCTGACCCGCGCCATCGCCCCCGGCGTCTTGACGTTGCTGCCGGACCTTTCCGGGGTGCTGAGGTTCGCCGGCCTTGCTGGGGGTGACGATGAACTGGGTGTTGGGCCGCACCGTGTAGAGGGTGCCGTCGACGAACATGATCTGCGCCGAGCCGTTCTCGGCGGTGCGCACGTAGTCGCCCGCCTGGAGATGGCCGCGCAGGCGCGCCTCCTGCCACTCGCCGCCGTCGCCGCGCCGGAACTCGACGTCGCCTTCCACTTCGTTGAACTGCGCCAGCCCCGACGAGCCCCGCAGCGACAGCGCGTCGAGGATCGACTGCAGCATCTTGCGGCTCTTCAGGCCGGCGTCGAGCGCCGCCGGAAAGTCTCTGGCCGCGAGCTTGGTTCTCGCTTCCTCGAGGCTGAGGCGGCCGGTGGCATATTCGCTGGCGAAGCTCGCGACCCGCTTTTCCTCTCCGAGCTCCTGGAGGAGCCTGCCGGCTTCGGCGATCACCGTCTCCGCCTGGTGCTCGATCGACCGGCGGTCCACCACCTGCCAGGCGAGGAGTCCGGTGGCCAGGATGACGAGGATCAACAGTAGAAACCCCCAACTGCGCAGGGTATCCACGGAGATGCTGTACCAGTCCTTGCGGGCTTGCTTTGCCTTTCGGGCTGCCACCGTCAGATTCCTTTCATGCAGACGATTCAATATAACATGGCCCCGCCGGGGTGATGAGGGGTCTTGGGCGGGCGGAACTGACGAAACGCCCGAATGCTGTTGCCGGCCGGCCGCGTCGCTGCTAAAGTGACGGGCTCCTAAGGAGTCTTTTCCCATGCTCAAGGTATTTCGCGACAATCTGAAGAATCTCGCCTGGATCCTCTGGGCGATCATCGCCCTGTTCGTCCTGGCGCTGGCGGTGGAGTTCGGCGGCAACGTCCGGCAGGCGAACCAGAACGTCGCCGCCACGGTGGGCAGCGACCAGGTGACGAGGCTGGAGTACGACCGCGCCCACAAGAACCTGGTCACCCGGGTGCGCCAGGTCTACGGGGAGCAACTGACGCCCGAGATGGAGAAGCAGATGCGGCTCCCCCTGCAGGCCCTCGACGGGGTGATCAGCCAGAAGATCCTCCTCGCCGAAGCCCGCCGGCTGGGCCTCACCGTCACCGACGCCGAGGTGCGCGACCAGATCCTCAGCTTCCCCAACTTCAAGGACGATCAGGGCAACTTCATCGGCCAGGACAAGTACCTCCTGCTGCTGCAGGCGAACCAGATCAACCCCGCGGAATTCGAGCGCGAGCTGCACGACCAGTTGTTGATGGACAAGCTCAACACCGCCCTGGCGGCCAACCTCTACGTCAGCGAGGACGAGATCCAGAAGGCCTATCGCGCCCAGGTGGAGAAGGCCAAGATCCGTTACCTCCAGGTGCCTCGCGGCCGCTTCAACGCGGAGGTCCACGCCACGCCGGCCGAGCTCGCGGCCTACTTCCAGGTCCACAAGGCCGAGCTCCGCCTGCCTGAACAGCGCGACGTGGCCTACCTGCTGGTCAACGGCGCCAGCGCCGCCGAGCAGGTGAAGCTGACCGATCAGGACCTCCAGAGCTATTACGACGCCCACAAGGCGGAGTACTCGCACGAGGAGCAGGTCCATGCCCGGCACATCCTGGTGATGGTCAACGACAAGCGCGCCGACGCCGAGGCTCAAGCCCGCATCCAGGAGGCGAAGAAGAAGATCGAGAGCGGCACCGACTTCGCCAAGGCGGCCGCCGAGTTCTCCGACGATGCGGCTTCCAAGGCCAGCGGCGGCGACGTCGGCACCTTCGGCCGTAACAAGATGGTCAAGGAGTTCGAGGAGGCGGCATTCAGCGCTCCGCCGCACAAGCTCGTAGGCCCGGTCAAATCCAGCTTCGGTTACCACTTGATCGAGGTCCTCGACAAGCAGGCGGCCGGCTCGCAGCCCTTCGAGCAGGTCAAGGAGATGATCCGCGCCCGTCTCACCGGCGAGCGCGCCCGTGATCTCGCCACCGCCAAGGCCAAGGAGCTGGCCGGCCGGCTGGCCAAGAACAAGCCGCGCGGCGCCGACGAGCTGAAAACGCTGGCGCAGCAGAATCCCGGCGTCACCTTCGGGGAGACCGGCAAGTTCGGCTCCCAGGACAATATCCAAGGCATCGGCCGCAATCCCAGCTTCAGCGCCGCGGCCTTCGCGCTCAAGCAGGGAGACGTCTCGGAAGCGGTGCAGCTCCCGCAGGGCTGGGCCATCCTCTATTTGAAGGAAATCCAGCCGCCCCGCGCGCCCGAGCTGAAGGACGTCGAGGCGCGGGTCAAAGCCGCGGTCGAGAGCGAGAAGCTGCAGCAGATCGCCACCCAGAAGCTGGCGGCGGCCCGCGGCGAGCTGGCCACCGGCAAGACCCTGGACCAGGTGGCCGCCGAGCTGGGCGTGCCGGTCAAGGAGTCGGCCGAGTTCGGCGGCGACGGCTCGATCCCGGGGATTGGCTACAACCCCGACCTGGCCAAGGCCGTCATGGCGCTCCCCACCGGCCAGGTCGGCGGTCCGGTGGCAGACGCCCAGGGCGCGCTGCTCTTCCAGGTCACGGAGCGCAAGAGCTGGGATCCGAAGTTGTACGCCACCAACCGCGAGCAGACCCGCTCCACCCTGCTGCGCGACAAGCTCTCCCGGCTCCAAGGCGCCCTCGTCGGTCAGCGCCGCCGGGAGCTTGGAGTTGAGTACGACAAGCAGCTCCTGCAGAGCTTGGATCTGCCGCCGCAGCAGCAGGGCTAGATAATGACCGCATGAATCCCCGCCAGGCGGCCGCTCTCCGCGGTCTTTTTCTCCTCGGCGTCGCCGGTCTGGCGGCGTCCTGCTTCGAGTCCCCGATCCGGGAGTCACTGCGGCTGCGGTTCCTCCCTGGAGGTGCAGTCGTCGTCACCACCGCTGTGGCGATCGACGAAGCCTTGGGCTCCAGCAACGCGGCCCTGGCACGCCGGATCGCCGCGGCCCGGCGCGACTTCCTCGAGGGGACGGATGCCTGGGGCCCCCGTTTCGCCGCTCTGACCCCGGCCGCCGAGCGATTCTCGTGGGAGAAGCTGGGGGGCGAGCTGAAGGCGGTCTCCCGCTCCGCGTTGGTGGAAAAACCGGAAGGACTGGCGCCGTTTTTCGCCGACTCCTCGTTGCGCGTCGTCTACGAGGTGCGGCCGGAGGAGGAGACGGCCGAGCTCTCCATCGTTCCCGGCCATCCGGCGCGGGCCAGCCGCAGGCAGCGGCAGGAGATGCAGGCTCTTCTGGAACGCTGGAGCGGCGAAGTGGCCGGGTATCTGGCGGCCACTCGAAAGCTGTACGCGTACATCGAGGAACACCCGGACCGCGCCCGGATCTGCTTCGGTTCCCTCTTCAACGAGCTGCTCTCGGAGGAGGACCGGAAGAAACTCGGCAAGCCGACCGGCGAGGAAAAGCGCCTCCTCGACCCTGTCGGCGACGCCATGCAGAAGGTCTGGGACGTGCTGCTCATCCCGGAAGGGCAGGAGTATTCGCCGGACGAGATCTCCCACCTGGTCTACGACCCCTTCCCGGCCCGCCTCGCCGTCAGTCTTCCAGGCAAACCCCTGGCGGTCGAGGGCTTTGAGACCGGATCGGACGGTAAGCTGAGCGTCCCCGGTCTCGGGCTCTGGAACGCCCTGAGCTCGCTCGAAGGACGCTGGCTCACTCCGGACCCGGTGATCCTCTTCGTGGAACGACGGGGGAGGAGCGATAAGACTCTGGATCTGGAGGGCTTCCTGAGGCGCCCCCGGAGGGCGGAGATAGCCCCGTCCTCCAAGGAGGTCCAGAAGGAGATCGAGGACCACCTCACCCCGGCGCCTCTCTACCGCGCCACCTGGAAAGTGCAGCTCGGAGAGGACGAGGATTTTCGCTGGGAAGAGGGGGGAGCTCGCGATGTAAGCTAGGGACATGAAAACGACGATCGAAGTCCTGCTTCTCAGCTT
>WNFL01342303.1_pt1 | contig 11156 bp, 7 predicted proteins | sample 5400361 | NCBI WGS metagenome assembly WNFL01 (sample SAMN13153351, study PRJNA577476) | soil metagenome | isolation source: 40 cm soil on Douglas fir-dominated hillslope | place: USA:California | collected 2013-09-17 | reverse complement strand
TGCGTGCCTGTTGTGATCGGGTGAGTTCGGCAATCGCGAAAAATATTCCAAGACCTCCGACCGGAAATAAAAGTAGCCACTTCCAGCGGGTGCAAGAAAGAGCGATCTCAAGAAAGATTTGTTCGTGGGCTGGTATTGGCTTGCTAAGGTCCAGAGACGGAAGAAGGACAACACGGGCGACAGCCGGCAGGCCGAACATTACGGCAAGCAGTACAAAGCACAGAACAGCGGCCGTTCCAGATCGCACAATATCTCCTCACTACAAACCCAGAGTTCCGTTTAAGGATATTCTGGATGCCTCATGTGGAAGTAATAGAAAGGCAGTCCTTCAGTGACGAGCGTAATCGCCCTGTTCGAATATCGAAATGAATGGTTTCCTTCGAGAGATGATCGATTGATGTGCCCTCTGCGAATGAGAAAGCAAGTCAAGTCTTTTACCGAAAGCTCGGCGAGTATTGCATTGACGCGAACAACCAGTATTTATAATTCACTCCAATGACCTTCCAACAACTCCTCGAGGGCGCGGAAGTGCTCTCCCAGAGCGGAAGTTCGAACTGTAATCCGCCGGTCACCAGTGTGGAATACGATTCGCGCCGAGTGGGGCCGGGCAAGGTTTTTGTCGCAATGAAGGGCGAGAGCAGCGACGGTAATCGCTTCATCGATCAGGCGCTCGCCGCCGGAGCAGTTGCCATCGTTACGGATTCCGCTGTCGAAACGGCGCGTCCCGGAGTGGCGTGGGCCCACGTACCTCACGGTCGCCGCGCTCTGGCGAGACTGAGTGCCAATTTCTATAAACGTCCCGCCGAGCGCATCGCCAACACCGGAATCACCGGCACCAACGGAAAAAGCACGACGGCATTTCTTATCGAGTCGATCCTACGCGCCGCCGGCCGCGAGACAGCGCTGGTAGGAACGATTGAGTATCATGTGGCCGGCAAAGTGCTGCCTGCTCCTCACACTACGCCTGAAGCCCTCGAGTTGAATCACCTGCTGGCGGAAGGTGTGGCCGAGGGCGTGACGGAATCCGTAACGGAAGTTTCCTCGCACGCCCTGGAGCAACAGCGCGTCTTCGGAATTCCATTCGATGTCGCAGTATTCACCAACCTCACCCGCGACCATCTCGACTACCACCACACCATGGAAGAATACTTTCGTGCGAAGCAGGTTCTATTCGAGGGCTGCGGGACCGCGCCCCCACGCGCGGCTGTCATCAATACCGACGATGAACACGGTCGCCAGTTGTTGGTTCTAAGCAAGAAGAAAAGTTCCGCCGTATTTTCCTACGGCTTGTCAGCAGGCGACTTCCACGCCGAGTCAATCGAGATCACAGCCCGTGGAACGCGCTTCCAGCTGACCACACCATCCGGAAGGATTCCCCTGTGGTCGCCCATGATCGGCCGGTTCAACATCTATAACGCGTTGGCTGCAGCGGCAGCCGGATACGCTCGAGACTGTCCGAAGGAGGCGATTGCCAAAGGAATCTTCGATCTGGCCCGCGTCCCTGGCCGCTTCGAGCGCGTGGATTGCGGCCAGCCCTTCACTGTCGCCGTCGACTACGCGCACACCGACGATGCCCTCCGAAATCTGACCGCGCTAGCTCGCGACTTTGTCGCCCGCGCCGGACTCAAAGGAAAAGTAATCACGCTCTTCGGCTGCGGCGGCGACCGCGACCGCGCCAAGCGTCCGTTAATGGGTGAGGCGGCAGGCAGGGGAAGCGACTTCGCAGTGCTGACCTCCGACAATCCGCGCTCCGAAGATCCGATTGCAATCATGAATGACGCGATCGTCGGCCTTCAGAAGTCGGGCGCAAAATATACGATGGAACCAGACCGACGCAAAGCGATTGGGATTGCGTTGCAGAATGCGTCCCCCGGCGACATCGTCCTCCTGGCCGGCAAGGGTCACGAAAAAGTGCAGGTGACAAAAGAAGGCAGCATCCCATTCGACGATGTCGAAGTGGCGCGCGCGAGCCTAAAAGCCTTAGGGTACGACTGCGAAGCAGCCCGCGCGAGTAGCGCCGGGACGACAGTATGAAATTGCCGCTCTCCCGCATCGCGGAATTCACATCCGCCACCGGAGATTATGACCCGCGTGCCGTCGCGCAGGGATATTCCATCGATTCCCGTACCGTGCAGAGTGGCGACCTTTTTTTCGCCGTCAAGGGTGAGCGCCTCGATGGCCACGACTACGTCGAGCAAGCCCTAAGCAAGGGCGCGATCGGTGCCCTAGTTCGGAAAGATCAACTCGCCCGCTATCCCGCAAAAGCCGGCCTGCTGGCCGCGGATGACACGCTCATTGCCCTCCAAACTCTCGCCACTGCTGTCCGCAAGCTATGGGGCAAGACTGCCATCGGGATCACAGGCTCGATGGGCAAGACCACAACCAAAGACGCCATGGCACACTTGTTGGCCGTGCGTCATCGCGTGCATCGCTCCAAAGGAAACTTCAACAATCACTTTGGGCTGCCTCTCGGCCTCCTTACGCTCGAGCCGGAATACGACCTGGCAGTGATCGAGATGGGAATGTCGCATGCAGGCGAGATCGCGGCGTTAGCGAAGATTGCAAAGCCGAATGAGGGCGTAGTGACGTCGGTCGGTCCAGTGCATCTGGAATTCTTCGATTCAGTCGCCGGAATTGCGCGCGCCAAGTATGAATTGATCGAAGCCCTTCCGCACGGCGGCACCGCTGTTCTGAACGGCGACGACCCATACGTCTGCCAGTTTGGCCGGGACTTCAAGGGCAAGGTCATCTTGTTCGGCTTGAAGCCAACAGCGGACGTTCGTGCTGAGAACATCGAAGCCTTGGGCGCCGAAGGAACGCGTTTCGATCTCATTTATCAGGAACTGCGGCAATCCGTACGTAGCCCGCTGCTGGGCATGCACAATGTCTACAATGTGCTGGCGGCGGCGGCGGTCGCCCTCCAGCATGGCATTACGCCGTCCGAAATTGCCGCCACCTTGCCTACGCTCGAACCCGCAGACAAACGTGGACAGGTCGTCCAACTGGGTAACATCACTGTCCTCAACGATTGCTACAATTCCAGTCCGAAGGCGCTGATGGCAGCGGTCGACACACTAACCGCAATGCCCGCTCGGCGACGAATTGTAGTCGCAGGCGAAATGCTCGAACTTGGCACAACCAGTGAGAAACTGCATCGCGAGTCCGGAAGTTACATTGCCAGCAAGAAGTTGGATTTCCTGCTCGGCGTTCGCGGACTGGCAAAACCGATGGTGGAAGCCGCTCTCGAGGCGGGCATGAAAGCGGAGTTCGTCGCCACGCCCGAAGAAGCCGGCGACTGGTTAGCCCGCGACACGCGTGAAGGAGACGTCGTCCTGTTGAAAGCTTCTCGCGGCGTGAAACTGGAAAAGGCTCTAGAAGTTTGGCAGCGAACGTTGGGATCGGCAGGAATCGCGAACGGCCAGCGACCAACGACGAACGACTAAACCGGAGGAAGTTTGCTCTACTGGCTCTTATATCTGAAGCTGTTCCATTATTTTCCGCCGTTCCGCATCTTCCGTTATCTAACCTTCCGCACCGCTTTCGCGAGTCTGACCGCGCTGTTCACAGGATTGGTCGTAGGCCCAATCATCATTCGGCGCCTGAGTGAATTTCAGATCGGGCAATACATTCGCGAAGAGGGTCCTCAAGCCCACCAGAAAAAAGCCGGCACCCCGACCATGGGCGGACTGCTCATTGCCATCAGCATCGTTGTGCCAACCCTACTGTGGGCAGACCTGACCAATCCTTTCGTCTGGATCGCGGTGCTCTCCACCATCGCGTTCGCCGCCATCGGTTTCGCGGACGACTATCAAAAGGTAGTGCATCGCCGCAACCTCGGACTAACCGCCCGCGCCAAACTTGGCCTGCAAATTGCCGCGAGCGCTCTGATCGCGATTGTGTTGATTGCTCTCCAATATCGAGGAATGTATTCAACGCGATTGGTGGTACCGTTTTTCAAACAGTTTCACCCCGATCTGGTCATCGAGAAGTGGGCCGCTCATCCACAACTGTGGCCGCTCGCCTTTCTCCCGTTTGTAATTTTCGTAGTAATCGTAATTGTCGGATCGAGCAACGCTGTAAATCTGACCGACGGCCTCGACGGCCTAGCCATCGGATGCACCGTGATTGCCGCCGGAGCTCTTGCCGTCCTTACATACGTCAGCGGCCACGCGACGTTCGCGACCTATCTAGAGTTACAGCGTATGCCGCAGATCGGCGAACTCACAATCTTCTGCGGAGCCATGGTCGGCTCTGCGATTGGATTTCTCTGGTACAACGCGCACCCGGCAGAAGTCTTCATGGGCGATGTCGGATCGCTCGCCCTGGGCGGCGCGATCGGAACCATCGCGGTGATGATCAAGCAGGAATTGTTGCTCCCGTTCATCGGCGGAATCTTCGTCATCGAAGCGCTCTCGGTAATCATTCAAGTCGGATCCTATAAATTGAGGAAGAAACGGGTCTTCAAGATGGCGCCGATCCATCATCACTTTGAACTGCTGGGCTGGTCGGAATCGAAGGTGATCGTGCGCTTCTGGATCGCATCGCTCGTGTTCGCGTTGTTTGCGTTGACGACACTAAAATTGAGATAGAGAAGAATCCACAGCGGAGATTGTAGAAGTCAGTCAGATTGCAGAAGTGACGGCCTAGCACTTACTTCTTCCGTCTGACTTCTGCAATGAGATTTTCGATGGAACTGAAAGACAAACGCGTGTTGGTCGTGGGTCTCGGCAAGTCGGGCGTGGCGTCCTCGCTATTTTTGAAATCCCGCGGTGCGCGCGTGACTGTCTCCGACTCCAAGCCCGAAGCCGAACTACGCGACGAAATTCTTCTCTTGCTTGACCACGGCATCACTGTCGAAACCGGAGGCCACGGCGACCGCACCTTCCGCGGGCAGGACTTGATCGTCGTCAGCCCTGGTGTTCCGTTTGACGCTCCGCAACTGGAGCAGGCGCGCGCGTTAGGCGAGCCAGTAATTGGCGAGATAGAACTGGCCGCGCAGTTTCTCGCTGGGCGCATCGTGGCCATCACAGGCGCCAATGGCAAGACCACCACCACGACACTGGCCGGCGAAATCGTCGCCGCCGGAAAATTTCCCACGCTGGTGGGAGGCAACATCGGCACTCCGGCGATCAGCTTGGGGGACCAAGCCCGCCCCGACACCTGGACCATACTAGAGGTCTCGAGTTTTCAACTGGAAACCATCATCAGTTTTCGTCCTCGCATCGCCGTGATTCTGAACATCACACCCGACCATCTCGACCGGCACAAGACCTTCACGAACTACGTCGCCGCAAAAGCCCGCATCTTCGAAAATCAGCAGCCTGACGATTTCACAGTCCTCAACGCCGACGATCCCACCACCGCGGAACTCGCCAGTCGCACCCGGGCGCAGTTGTCCTGGTTCAGCCGCAAGCGAGAGGTAGAGAAGGGCACATTCGTTCGCGGCGCAAATATCATTTTCCGCAACGGGAAGAACGAGCGTGAGATCATGCCCCTCTCGGAAATCCCGCTGAAAGGCGCGCACAATCTGGAGAACGTGCTGGCCGCGATCTCGATTGGCGGACTAGTGGGATGCCAGCCCGCTCAGATCCGGGATGCGGTGCGGAATTTCAAGGCCGTCGAGCACCGACTGGAATTCGTCGCCCAGATCGCCGGCGTCGATTACTACAACGACTCGAAGGCCACCAACGTCGATGCCACAATTAAGGCGCTTGAGTCCTTCCCCACCAACATCCATTTGATTCTCGGCGGCAAGGACAAAGGCAGCGACTACTCGTTGCTGAACGACTTACTGCGGCAGCGCGTCAAGCGGGTGTATACGATTGGGGCGGCAGCCGCAAAGATTGAATCGCAGATCGCCAGCGCCGCCGAGATCGTGCCTTCCCATACGCTCGAAAACGCCATCCGCCAAGCGTCGGAATCAGCTCAGGCCGGAGATGTCGTTCTGCTCGCTCCCGCCTGCGCCAGTTTCGACCAGTTCCAGAATTACGAACATCGGGGACGAGTGTTTAAGGAAGTCGTACAGTCGTTGGCCGTCGCGAGTAGTTGGCTTCGCGAGCCATGAGCCGACCTGAACCAAGAGAGTAATCCCCCGCTCCAAATACCATCGTCAAAATTCTCCACGCCTCGTTGCGTCCGTGGTGAAATGAATTTCCTGCCATGGCCAAGCGCGTCAGCGTCGATCGCTGGATGTTCACCGTCACAGCAATCCTAGTTTTTATCGGCCTCGTGATGGTCTTCAGTGCCTCGGCAGTCATGGCCAAAGAGCGCTATGGGTCAGCCTACGAATTCTTGCTGAAGCAATTAGTGTGGGCAGTCGCCGGCCTGGCCGCCATGTTTGTGGCGATGAAGATCGACTACAAACGCTTGAAACACCCCGCGTTTGTTTTTCTGCTTCTCGGATTCACGACCCTCTTTTTGATCTCCGTCTTCTTTCTCGACCGCACCCACGGCACGCATCGCTGGTTCCATCTGGGCCCGATCTCGTTCCAGCCCTCGGAACTCGCGAAACCCGCGCTCATCCTGTTTCTCGCGTGGTTCCTCGAAAACAAAACCAAAGCCATGGACGACTGGCGAAACACGCTGTTTCCCGCCATCGCGCCCACAACAGTTTTCCTCGGCCTGATCGTCTTCCAACCCGATCTTGGGACGGCGCTCGCCTGCGCCGGCATCACCGCATGCGTGCTATTTGTTGCCGGCATCCGCCTCCGCTACTTCGGATATGCATTTGCAGTCGCAATCGTGCCGCTCTATTTCTTGATTTTTCACGTCGCCTACCGCAAAGACCGCATCCTGGCCTTCATGAATCCCTATTCCGATCCCCAGGGACGCGGCTTCCACATGATTCAATCGCTGATCGCAGTCTCCACCGGAGGCATGACCGGACTCGGCCTGATGGAGGGCAAACAGAAACTTTTTTATTTACCCGAGCCCCACACCGATTTCATTTTTGCCGTCACCGCCGAAGAACTGGGTCTGTTAGGCGCATTGACGGTGGTGGTACTATTTGCAATTTTTCTGTGGCGCGGAACCCTCGTCGCTCTCCGCACGGAGGATAGTTTCGGCCGCTTCCTCGCCGTAGGAATCACCAGCATGATCGTGCTCCAGGCCTTCATTAACATCAGCGTAGTCCTCGGCCTGATGCCGACCAAAGGCATCCCGCTGCCGTTCGTTTCGTATGGGGGATCGTCGCTGTTTGTGACATTGGCATGCGTGGGCGTGCTGCTGAATATCACCAAACAGGCCGAGTGATGGACCTTCCCTTATCTCTTGCGAGCGAGCTTCAAGACAACTTCAGTGTCACCGCTAATATCCACCTCGCGACTTTCGGGCTCCCACATTGACAAGTCCTCAGGAGACCGCTGGCTGGCGAATTCCTCCGGTGAAGAGTGGATGTAGCTCTTAATTATGTAGTGTCCCGGCGGAGCATAGCCGAACGTGTAAGAGCCATCTTCATTCACGCCGTGACTGATGTTGTAGGCGAGCGCATCACGTTCGGAACTGATAACCGCAACGGAAAGATGATCCCATGGATGTTGCCAGGGAAGAGAGCCTCCGTCAGACATCACCACCCGGATTCGTACGGTGTAAAGTAGCTGCCTGAACACCATGAGATCTGTGCCGGAACGATTGCTCTGCGCAACGACGTCAATGGGAATGGCCAACTGGCGATCCTTGACGCCAGGATAAAATCCGATCAGGCGCGAGTTATGGTCGAAATCCGACACCTCTGCCGTGAGTACATAGGTTCCCGGGACGGCCTCAATACAGTAAGCGCCGTCCGCTTTGGAGAGGTTCGGGTCGGACGCAGTTCGAGGCGGAAATGGTTCGTCGCGAATCTCTGTCATCTCCACACTGGCCTTTGCGACTGGTTTATTGTCTGGCCCCGTTACGCGACCGCATACCGTCCCGTGCCGCTTTGCGTAGAACTGCTTGTGGTAGGTCGCGAGGTCAAGCAAGTCCTCCTTCGCAGCCGCCTCGCCGCGGAGGTATCTCAAATATGGTCCAGAGTCACCCGCCAGCGCCGTCGGAGTGCAAATATCCGTAGCAAACTGGTTTGGACCGTATCTGTCTGCAAATACTAAATACTTTTTTCCAGTGTCGAAGTCGTAGCCGCAGTCGCTACCACTTGATCCGGTGAGTACTAGAAATTGCTGCTGGTGAGGTCCTCGATAAACTTGGGATGTTTGAAAGAAGACGATCCGATGCGATCCAGAGAATGTCATCGACATTGCCGTCTCCGGTACTCCGGCAGAACCACTCTCCAATTTCTGTTGTGTAACCAATCCCTCAAATATGACTCTCGTGTCCTTTTTTGAATCGATTGCTGACGCAGCCAATTGCCGCATATTGGTTGGTCTAGTAGTGGTTGTGAATGGTCCGCCGCAGGTACACGCGAGGCACATTCGCGCTCCCACCAGCAAGGCAAAGTATACGGCAGGTTTGAGGATACTCATTGGAAGCATGGCCCTCACTCTGTAAACATATTGGACATCGGAGAGAATTGTCTTGGCAACAAGACTAACTGGACCTCGACATTAGCCCCTTTAAGTCGTTAACTGTCGGTTCGCGACCCTCATTTATATTCACCTTATGCGCATCGTCATCGCAGGCGGCGGCACCGGCGGACACGTCATCCCCGCCGCCATCGCTCACCAACTCAAAAAACAGTTTGATGCCGAAGTCCTCTTCATCGGCACTGCCCGCGGCATCGAAACGCGTCTCGTCCCGCAAGCCGGATTCCCGCTGGATCTGATCAAAGTCGGCGCCCTGAAAAACGTCAGCCTGATGACCCGTGCCAGGACGATGTTGGACCTGCCCCGCGCTCTCTGGACTTCCGGTCGGATGCTCACCGACTTCGATCCCGACGTTGTCATCGGCGTAGGCGGATACGCCTCCGGCCCAGCAATGTTTGCCGCGATCCGGCGCCGCATTCCGACGCTGGCATTTGAACCGAACGTCGTCCCCGGATTTGCCAATCGGATGGTCGCGCGCTGGGTGTCGGTAGCGGCAGTACATTTCGAAGAGACCTGCGAGTATTTCCCCCGATGCAAAGTGACCGGCGTTCCCGTGCGCGAAGCGTTCTTCAACATCCCCGCGAAGGCTGGCGGCCCGCCGACGTTGCTCGTCTTTGGCGGAAGCCAGGGCGCGCGCGCTATCAACCAGGCAATGATCGAGTCGTTGCCCGGCCTGACCCAGCGAGTTCCAGGACTCCACATCGTTCATCAAACCGGCCAGCGCGACTATGACAGCGTCCTCGCAGCCTACGAAAAAGGCGGAGTGTCAGCCGAAATCCACAAGTTCATCGACGACATGCCCGGCACATTCGCTCGCGCCGACCTGCTAGTCTGTCGCTCCGGCGCAAGCACCGTCGCCGAGATCACCGCCGCCGGCAAGCCCGCGATTTTCGTGCCCTTCCCGCGAGCCGCCGACGATCACCAAAACGTAAACGCGCGAGCGCTGGAGCGAGCCGGCGCTGCCATCGTCGTCGAAGAATCCAATCTGGAAGCGGCGTACTTGGTGGATACCATCGCAGCTCTGATCGGCGATCGCCACCAACTCCAGAGTATGTCTGCGGCGGCAAAATCATTGGCGCACCCTGGGGCCGTTGAGGAAATTACGGGGATGGTCGAGGGCCTTATCGTTCGCGGATAAGCAGCTGCGAGCTACGAGCTTCGGGCGGACGATTTGCAACTAACCTGCTGGTTGCTCGAAGCTCGCAGCTCGTGGCTCGCAGCCCTCCGCAGGTGAAATGCTTTATCATCAGCCTTCCATGTTTGCCAAGATCCAACGCATCCACTTCGTCGGCATCGGCGGCATTGGCATGAGCGGCATCGCCGAAGTCCTGCTGAATCTTGGCTACAAGATCTCAGGTTCCGACCTGAAGAGTTCAACCGTGACCCAGCGCCTTGCCTCCCTGAGTGCGACCATTCACGTCGGTCACGATACCGCGAACGTAGCCGGCGCAGATGTAGTGGTGATCAGTTCAGCCGTGTCGTCCGACAATCCCGAGGTCGCCGAAGCTCGCCGCCTGCACATTCCGGTAATCCCGCGCGCCGAGATGCTGGCCGAATTAATGCGCCTGAAGTACGGCATCGCCATTGCCGGCATGCACGGCAAGACCACAACGACTTCTATGGTCGCCGCCGTTCTGGCGGCAGGCGGCCTCGATCCAACCGTAGTTGTCGGCGGACGCGTCGACGCCCTGGGCTCGAATGCCCGTCTCGGCAGGTCGCAGTATCTCGTAGCCGAAGCCGACGAGAGTGACCGCTCCTTTCTAAAACTCTCACCCATTCTGTCGGTCGTAACCAACATCGACCGCGAGCACATGGACTGCTATCGCGACATGCGCGACGTCCGCCGCACGTTCCTCGAATTCATGGAGCGCGTCCCTTTCTACGGCATGGTCGTCGGATGCAAAGACGATCCGATCCTCGAACGCCTGCTCCCAAGAGTGCACCGCCGGATCTGTACCTATGGAACGTCGCATGGCTCAGACTTCCTCATCCGCATCACCGGGACGGGCGGTATGTCAGGCGAGCACGTTCCGCTCAGCCGATTCCGCGTGTCGTACCAGGAAAAAGACCTGGGCGAGTTCACCCTGCACGTTCCCGGCGTCCACAACGTCCTGAACGCGACCGCCGCCATTGCAGTGGGAACAGCCCTCGACGTCCCGCCCGACCAGATCCGCTCCGGACTCGACCACTTCCGCGGAGTCGATCGCCGTTTCCAGTTCCGCGGCCAAGCCGCGGGCGTCAGCGTAATCGACGACTACGGCCATCATCCAACCGAAATTCGCGCCACTCTCGCCGCTGCCCGCCAGTGCGGATTCCATCATGTCCACGTAATCTTCCAGCCCCACCGCTACACCCGCACCCGCGATCTCATGGACGATTTCACAACCGCCTTCGCCGACGCCGACTCCATCTTCGTCCTCGACATCTATGCCGCAAGCGAAAAGCCGATCGAAGGCGTGACTGCCGAAATTCTGGCTCGCCAAATTGCCTCCAAAGGCAAACGTCCCGCAGTCCACATGCCTTCATTCGCGGACGCCGCCGCATCCGCATCCGCTCTGGCCCAACCCGGCGACATGATCCTAACCCTTGGCGCCGGCAACGTCTCGCAGCTGGGTCCGATCATTCTCGAATGGCTAGACA
>WNFL01437034.1_pt2 | contig 11159 bp, 9 predicted proteins | sample 5400361 | NCBI WGS metagenome assembly WNFL01 (sample SAMN13153351, study PRJNA577476) | soil metagenome | isolation source: 40 cm soil on Douglas fir-dominated hillslope | place: USA:California | collected 2013-09-17 | reverse complement strand
TTGCATGAGTGCCGCCTCGAGCATCCGCAGCGGCTGGCGTCGATCGCGGCGCGTTGCGGCGTGCTCAAAGTGCCGGAGGATCGGACAAAGCCGGGTGGCGCGACCATTGATTTGAGCGTTGCGGTGGTGCCCGCGCTCAATCGGCGCGCCGAGGCGGCGCCGCTGTTTCTGTTGGCCGGCGGTCCGGGTCAAGGCGCCACCGCGATGTACACGAGCTACGCCGCTGCGTTTGCGCGGGTGAATCGAAACCACGATATCGTGCTGGTCGATCAGCGCGGCACGGGGAATTCCGCGCCGCTCGCCTGCGATTACCCGGACGACTGGCAGGCGACGGACGACTTCATGCCGGCGCTGCGGCAGGCGACCCTGGCGTGTCTGCGCAAGTATGGCGACCGGGTGCGCTTCTACACGAGCAGCGTGGCGGTCGCCGACCTCGAGGCGGTTCGCCGCGCGCTCAAAGTGCAGGCCATCGATCTCTATGGATCGTCGTATGGCACGCGGGTGGCGCAGCTCTATATGCGGCGCTTTCCGGCATCGGTTCACGCCGTGATCTTGGACGGAGTGACTTACCCGGAGCAGGCCATAGGACCTGAAACCCCGCTGGACGGTGAGCGCGCTCTGGATCTCATCGTGAAGCGTTGCGGAGCTTCGCCGGACTGCAGCGCTGCCTACCCGGAGTTGCGGCAGGACCTCGATGGCCTGCGGCGCCAATTCGGGCCGCAGAAATCGATGATCACCATCGATGATCCGGACAGCAGCCTGCCGCTCAAGATCCAGTTCAACCGCAACATGCTGGACGCGAGCTTGAGATTCCTTTCCTATAGCGCCACCCAGGCTTCATTGATGCCAACACTTATACATCGGGCGAGTCAAGGCGCCTTGGCGCCGCTCGCCGCGCTGAGCATCATGACCGCTCGCCAAGTCCGCGATCAGCTCGCGAGCGGTATGCAGAACAGCGTGATCTGCAGTGAAGACGCGCCGTTTTTCGCGGCCGCCGGCATCGACCCGGCCGCGATTTCTCGAACCTACCAGGGTACGGATCAGCTGGATGCGTTGCTGGAGATTTGCAGGCTCTGGCCGCGCGGACCGGTGGATGCCGATCTGCATGCCCCCTTGCAAAGCGATATCCCGACATTGCTGCTGTCGGGCGAGGCGGATCCCGTGACGCCGCCTGCCGATGCGGAACGCGCGGCCCGCGGACTTGCGCGCCATCGGCACCTGATATTGAGCGGCGAGGGACACGGCCAGGTCGCCACCGGCTGTGTACCGAGGCTGATGGCGGAGTTTCTGGACGCAGCGGCGCCGGACAAGCTCGATGCGGCCTGCCTCGAACGCCACAGCCCTGCGCCCTTTTTTGTGAACATGATAGGTCCTGCACCATGATCGAAGGCGCTTAGGTGTGATCGAGGCTGCGAACTTGAGCAAGCGCTTCGGCGCCATCGAGGCCGTCCGAGACGTGTCCTTCGTGGCGCGCGATGGTGAAATCACCGGCCTGTTGGGTGCCAACGGCGCCGGCAAGTCGACCTGCTTGCGCATGCTGTACGGGGTCCTGACGCCGGACAGCGGCAGGGCCAGCGTCGACGGCATCGACATACGCGGCGAGACCTCGAAGGCCCGAGCGCACTTGGGCGTGCTGCCCCACGCGGCGGGTCTATACGGCAATCTCACCGCGCGCGAGAACATCCACTATTTCGGTTCGTTGCAGGGAATCGCCGGCGACCGTTTGCGCTCGCGCACCGCCGAACTCACCCGCATCCTCGGCATGGAGAGTTTCATCGAGCGCCGCGCCAAGGGTTTCTCGCAGGGACAGCGCATCAAGGTGGCGCTGGCGCGTGCTCTGGTTCACGACCCCGGCAATATCGTTCTCGATGAACCCACCAACGGGCTGGACGTGATGGCCATCCGCAATTTGCGCGACATGCTGCTCGAGCTCAAGGCCCAAGGGCGCTGCGTGCTGTTCTCCTCGCATGTCATGCAGGAGGTGGCCGCGCTCTGCGACCGAGTGGTGATCATAGGGCACGGCAAGGTTCTGGCGGACGCGACGGTGCAATCGATTCAGGACCGGAGCGGCGCAGCTTCATTGGAAGAGGCATTTCTGCAAGTGTTGGGCGATACCGGGGAGTTGAGCTGAATGCGCTTGCTCCTCACCGTTTTTGGAAAAGAATTTCTGGAGAACCTGCGCGATCGCCGCACGCTGCTGTCGGCATTGCTGTTTGGACCTTTGTTCGGGCCCTTGCTGTTCGGCCTCATGGTATCGCGCATGCTCAATCAGAGCGTGGTCGAGTCGGACGAGCCGCTGCGGCTGACGATATCGGGGGCCGACAACGCGCCCCGGCTTACGCGCTATCTCGAAGCACACGGCATCAAGCTGAGCAAAGCGAACCTGTCGGAGAGTGAGGCTCGGGCCGCCGTCCGCGGCGGCCGCGCTCAGATCGTGCTGATCATCCCCAAGGAGTACGGCGCGCGGTTCACCTTGGGCGTACCGGCCCCCGTGCTGCTGGTCGCGGACAGCGCGGATTCGCAAACGCGCAAGAGCGCGGAGCGCGCGAGAAGCATTCTGGGAGGCTACGCCAGCAGCATTGCGCAACTGCGGCTGCAGGCCAGAGGGGTGAATCCGCTGCTCACAGTACCGGTGGCGGTCAATGACGTCGATGTGGCGACACCCACCGGCCGGGCTGTCGTGGTCCTGGGGTTCATGACCTACTTCGTGTTGTTCGCGGTGTTGATGGGCGGGCTCTATCTCGCCATTGACTCCACCGCGGGGGAGCGGGAGCGAGGTTCATTGGAGGCGCTGCTCAGCCTGCCGGTGGCGCGCTCCAGCCTGGTGGGCGGAAAGATTCTGGCCACCTGCGCCTACATGTGCATCTCGCTGGCCTTGAGCCTTACGGCATTCGTCTGCGTGTTTCGCTTCGTGCCGCTGGAAAGACTTGGCATGAGCGCGAACTTGAACGCACGCACGGCGCTGATTTTCTTTGCGATTTGCCTGCCCTTCGTGCCCCTGGGCGCCGCCCTCATGACTTTCGTCGCCTCATTCACCCGCAGTTATCGTGAGGCTCAGACCTACCTCACCACCGTCCTCCTCGTGCCGACCTTGCCGATCGCCTTTGCGAGCATTTACTCGTTGAAAACCCAGAGTTCTCTGATGTTCATCCCCTCGCTGAGCCAGCATTTGTTGATGACCAGCGTGCTCAAGGACGAGACCGTCGCGGGGCTCGACGTGTGGGTGTCGGCCGCGGCATCGCTCGCCCTCGCGCTGGTGCTCATGGTGTTGACCGCCCGGCATTGGCGGCGCGAGACGATGCTGGGTTAGCCCCGATTGAGAGTTTCCCTAATTGCGGATTGTGCCATTGGAGTCTTTACTTTATGGTCGTTTAACAACGCACCCTGTATAAGGTATCCGGGAGTTCGTTGCATCGATCGGGGGGGAAGCTGGCATGATCGACTCGTCGCACTCGCGGACGAATGTAGCCGCGCTTTTAGCGATTTTGGCCCTATCCGCAGTCACCATGGTGTGGCTGTTCTGGCATTTTCCGGTGATTACTTCTGTTGCCACCGTCGCCATCCTGGCGGTTCTCGGCGTCTGCGCGCGCCTCGCGCGATTGACCGATACCGACATGACGGAACGCATGACGGAGATGCAGCACAAACAAGGCGTCTGAGCGGAGCGTCAGTACCGGCCGCGGCGATCTTCGGATCGCCCGGTGTCCTGCCCCCCAATAACTTGCTCGCTGCATTACTTTCCGATACAAAAGCTGCCGAAAATTTCGCCGAGCAAATCGTCGCTGGTGAATTCACCGGTGATTTCGCCTAAGGCGTGCTGAGCGAGCCTCAAGTCCTCGGCGAACAACTCGAACGCCCGCGTCGTGCTCAGCGTATCGGCCGCGTTCTGCACATGCTGGCGCGCGCGGTTCAGCGCATCGAGATGCCGGCGCCGGGCTGCGAGCGCCCCGGATTCGGTCTCGCGATATCCGACCGCGGCCTTCAAGTGAGTCCGCAGGAGATCGAGGCCGGCACCCGTGCGAGCACTCAAGTAAACGCGCGGCGGGCTGGCGGCCTCATCGAGCCGCGGCGGGCTGCCGGTCAAATCGATCTTGTTGAAGATCAGAGTCACGGGAACGCCAGCCGGTAAGTGTTCGAGGTCTGTGGACCACGTTGGCGAAAGAGTGTCACCCACTACGCGGCTGGTATCCGCCGCGCTTCCCGCATCGACGATGTTCGGGCGCGCCGGACACCTTCGACCTCAACCACATCAACGGTGGCGCGGAGGCCCGCGGTGTCGACCAGGTTCAGGGGCAGGCCGTCGAGATGCACTTGCTGGCGCAGCAGGTCGCGGGTCGTGCCCGGCACGTCGGTGACGATCGCGACCTCATCCCCGGCCAGTCGGTTCAACAGGCTGGATTTGCCGGCGTTCGGTTTGCCTGCGATCACGACGTGGAGGCCTTCGCGCAGCAGCGCGCCTTGGCGCGCGGCCGTCGTGATCGACTCGAAGGCGGCGAAGACCGCATCGAGACGTTCGCGCAATGCATTGTCCGAGAGGAAATCTATCTCCTCGTCGGGAAAATCGATGGCCGCCTCGACATAGGACCTCAAGGAAGTGATCCGCGATTTCAAATCGGCAATTCGCGCGGAAAACTCGCCTTGCAGGGAGCGTACCGCCGCACGGGCCGCGGCGGCGGTGCCCGCGTCGATCAGGTCGGCAATCGCTTCGGCTTGTGCGATGTCGATCTTGCCGTTCAAGAAGGCGCGTTCGCTGAACTCGCCCGGACGCGCCATGCGGCAGCCGAGTTCGAGCAGGCGCTGCAATACCATATCGACGATGAGTGCGCCGCCGTGGCCGTGCAGCTCCAAGACGTGCTCGCCGGTGTACGAGGCGGGCGCCGGGAAGTACAAGGCCAGCCCTTCGTCCACGCTCCTGCCCTGCGCGTCGAGAAAACTCGAGAACCGTGCGTGGCGCGGCGCGGGCAGGCTCCCGAGAACGCCGGCTGCGATCTGCGGCACAAGAGGACCCGACACTCGAATGACCCCAATCGCGCCCCGGCCCGCGGGGCTGGCGATGGCGGCAATGGTGTCCGGCGAACCCACGGCGGGCTTACTTCGACCACTTGATTGACGCGCCACTGCTGCGCGATGGTCAACAGCGTATTGGTCAGCCAGTAAAGGACCAGGCCGCACGGGAACCAGGCCATCATGCCCGTCATGACCAGCGGCATGAACTGCATGATTTTCGCCTGCATGGGATCGGGCGGCGCGGGATTCAGCTTGAACTGCGCAAACATTGCGGCGCCCATCAACAAGGGCAGCACGAAGAACGGGTCGCGCGAGGAGAGATCGTTGACCCACAGCAGGAATGGCGCCTGGCGCATTTCCACGCTCTCGAGCAGCACCCGGTAGAAGGAGATGAAAAAGGGGATCTGAACCAGCATGGGCAAGCAACCGGCGAGCGGGTTTATTTTTTCCTTCTTGTACAGCTCCATCATGGCGCGGCCCAGTTTTTCGCGATCGTCCTTGAAGGTTTCCTGGATTTGTTTCATGCGCGGAGCGACGGTGCGCATTTTGGCCATCGAGCGGCCGCTCGCCTGGCTCAAGGGATAAAACAGCAATTTGATCAGCGCCGTGACGATGATGATGGCCCAACCCCAGTTGCCGACGAGGCCGTGGACCCAATTGAGCGTTGCGAACAAAGGTTGCGCGAGCACGGTCAAAATACCGAAGTCGACGGTGCGCTCCAAGCGCGGGCCGGTCGCCGCCAGCTGCGACTGCAATTTGGGGCCGACGAACAGCTTCTCGTGGAATTGCGCCTTGGCGCCCGCGGCCACCTCGGTCGCCGGACCGGTGGCGCTCAGCAGGTATTCCTTGTCGCGCACTTGCAATCGGTACTGGTAGGGTTGATCGGCGGGCGGCACGATTGCCGACACGAATTGATGCTGCAGCGAGGCCAGCCAACCATTCGTGATGGTTTCGGAAAACTTACTGTCGGTCTCATTCTCCACGTTGAGGTCATGGGATTTCGCGCCGTCGAAGACCGCCGGACCTTTGAAGGAATAAGTCTCGACGTCGAAATAGGAGCGCGATGGATGTTCCCAGTGACGCAAGAATTGCGAATACGACGCCAGCTTGCGCGGCGCGGCGCCGGAGTTCTGCACATCGTAAATCAGATCGATGGAATACTGGCCGCGCGTGAAGACGAAGGTCTTCGTCACGGTCAGTCCCTGACCATCCGTCCAAGTCAACGGCACCCGCAGTTCCTTGGCGCCCGCGGAAAGCACGAAGGTTTTCTGCACCGAACTCCATGTCGAAAGATGCGTCGGCGCGGCTTCGCCGGCAGCGCCGATGAGACCGGTCTGCAGCAGGTACAAGGAATCGGGAGGCTCACGGCTCAAAAGTCGGACCGGGACGTTCGGCGCATCCTTACGCAGCGGATACTGCAAGAGATCGGCTTGATCGAGCTCGCCGCCTTTCAAATTGATCACCACGTTGAACACATCGGTGCTGACATGCACCGGCTGTGAAGCGGAGTCGTCAGGCGCGGGCGCGCCGGCCGGGGGCGTAAACGGTTCCGCGGCGGGGGCCGGCGGCTTGCCTAAGGTGGTTGCGGTCGAGGGTGCGGTCGAGGGAGGCGCCGCGCTGCTCGCGGCCTGGGGCACAGAGTCGCCGAGATTGCTGGCAGCGCCGGGCCCGCCGGCGGCGGATTGACCGGCAGCGTCGCGCTGGCCTGTGGCCGGATAGTCATGCATCCACGCTTCGTAGTTGAGATACAGGATCGCGGCGAGCGCAACCCAAAGGAGCATGCGTGAATTAGGCATTGATCATTCTCTTGTCCGGCACAGGGTCGTAGCCGCCCTTGTTGAAGGGATGACAGCGTAGAAGACGGCAGAGGCCAAGCCATGACCCTCGGAAGGCTCCGTATCGTTCGATCGCGGTATGTGTGTAGCAGGAGCAGCTGGGATAGAAACGGCAGCGCGGCCCCAACCATGGGCTGAGCACCAGCTGATAGCCGCGGATGATCCACAACAAGATTTGGCGAAAAGTCAGCATCGTTGCGTAATCGACTTCCAGTGCTTGTCGAGGCTGGCGCGCAGATCACTCGAGTTGGCCTGACGCGCCGCTTCTCGCGCGGAGACGGTGACATCGACCGGCGGAAGTGAGTGTTGGTTCAAACGAAAGGACTCTCGTGTGAGGCGTTTGATGCGATTGCGTGCGACGGCGCTGCCGAAGGTTCGCGTCGCTATACTCAAACCCAATCGAGGATAGGTTTCATGATTGGCCAGAACCGATAAACTAAAATATGCATCGGCAAATTTCGTGCCGCGCCGCTTTACTTCGCGAAATTCGGCCGGCTGGTGTAAACGCTTGCGCGGCTCGAAGGTCAGCCTCTTGATAAACTTGGGGGTCGTTAGAGTGCCTGATCCAAGAGTCTACGGGCAGAGCAGCTTGCGACCCTTGGCGCGGCGGCGGGCGAGCAATCGGCGACCGCTCTTCGTGGCCATGCGCGCGCGAAAACCGTGGGTACGGGCTCGATGCAGATTACTGGGATTGAAAGTACGTTTCATAGCGCAACTCAGGCAAAAACCACGGGCCAAATCAATGAATTGGGAGATTTACGAAAGGCGGCAAGGGTACTGAGCGAGGATGGATGTGTCAATAGACGCATCAGCAAGTTGGAGCTAGACTCCCTGCCCTTTCGTTTGCTTTGCCCCGTTGCCCTGAATCTTTAGGAGAGCGCTCTTGCCGGAGTCGCTATGGAACCGCTGTCTGCGAGTGCTCGAGAGCGAACTCCCGGAGCAACAGTTCAATACCTGGGTGCGGCCCCTTCAGGCAATCGAGCGAGACGGCCAACTCAAGCTCCTGGCGCCCAATCGCTATGTCATTGAGTGGCTGGGCCAGAACTCGCTGCCAAGGATCAAGGAACTCATTCGGGCTTTCGCCGAGGATCCCGCCCCGGAGGTGGTGCTCGACGTGGGCACGCGGGCCGGTGCCTCGGCGCCGGTGGTTGCAGTCAACGGCGGCCACGCCGCGGCCAACGGTTCGACGGCCAGAGCCCGGAGGCTGGCGCCCTCGGTGCTGGGCGGACCGATCAATTCGGGTTTCACATTTGACAGTTTCGTCGAGGGCAAGAGCAATCAGCTCGCCAAGGCGGCCGCGATTCAGGTCGCCGGCAATCCTGGACGAGCCTACAACCCGTTGTTCATTTATGGCGGCGTCGGGCTCGGCAAGACTCACCTCATGCATGCGGTCGCCAACAGAATCAAGGAAAATAATTCTGAGGCGCGGCTCGCCTACGTTCACAGCGAACGCTTCGTGAGCGATATGGTGAAGTCCCTGCAGCACAACACCATCAACGAGTTCAAGACGGCTTATCGATCCTTGGATGCACTGATGATTGACGATATCCAGTTTTTTGCGGGAAAGGAGCGTTCGCAGGAAGAGTTCTTCCACACCTTCAACGCGCTGTTGGAAAGCCAGCAGCAGGTGATCTTGACCTGCGATCGGTACCCGAAGGAAGTCGATGGGCTCGAAGAGCGGTTGAAGTCGAGGTTCGGCTGGGGTTTGACGGTGGCGATCGAGCCGCCGGAGCTCGAGACCTGTGTGGCGATTCTGATGAGCAAGGCCGCGATTTCGCAGGTCGATTTGCCGGAGGAGGTTGCGTTTTTCATCGCCAAGCGCATTCGCTCCAACGTTCGCGAGCTCGAGGGTGCATTGCGGAGAGTGGTGGCGACCTCGAATTTTACGGGGCGGCCCATCACCCTGGAGTTGGTCAAGGAAGCCTTGCGCGATCTCTTGGCGCTCCAGGAAAAGCTGGTGACAGTGGAAAATATTCAGAAGACGGTCGCGGAATACTACAAAATTAGAATTGCTGACTTGCTGTCGAAGCGTCGTAGCCGCTCCATCGCCCGGCCACGCCAGGTCGCGATGGCGCTGGCGAAGGAACTGACGAATCACAGCCTGCCGGAGATCGGGGACGCTTTTGGCGGCCGAGATCATACGACGGTGTTGCATGCCTGCAGGCGGGTCAAGGAGTTGCGGGAGACGGAGCGGCGGATCGGCGAGGACTATATGAACCTGTTGAGAACCCTCGCTGGATAGGGTAGGAGAAGCTGTGGATGAGACTGTGGATAAAGATATCCACAGTTCGATGACAGCTTCCAAGCCCTCTGCCGACAGGAGTGCGGTGTAGTTTTTACAAGAGTAAGGTATTGATTATTAATGTTTTTTTGGAGTTATACCCGGGAGTAGGGACTTCATTAATCATAGTAATAATCTCTTTTTAAGAATCTAAATCTAAGATTGGTTGGACGGGTGTGATCATGAAATTGACGGCTGAGCGCGAGAAATTGTTGAGCCCCTTACAGGCCGTAATCGGGGTCGTGGAAAGACGCCAGACCATGCCGGTACTGGCCAATGTGCTGCTTGGCGTGCGCCAGGGACAGTTGTCGATTACGGCCACTGATCTGGAAGTGGAGCTCGTGGCTTCGACCGAGGTGGTGGTTCAAGACGCCGGTGATATCACGGTTCCTGGCCGCAAATTCCTGGATATTTTGCGCGCCTTGCCCGAGAAGGTTTCGGTATCGCTGGCTGTCGAGGGGGAAAAGGTGGTGATCAAGGCGGGCCGTAGCCGTTTCAGCCTGTCGACTCTCCCGGCCACGGAATTTCCGGTCATCGAGGACATCAATTCGCAGCAAACGGTGCAGGTTCCACGCAAGGAACTGTTGCGTTTGCTGGAGAAGACGCATTTTTCCATGGCACAGCAGGACGTTCGCTACTACCTGAACGGAATGCTGCTCGAGATCGATGGCCAACTCCTGCGAGCGGTGGCGACCGACGGCCATCGCCTGGCGCTGTGCGAAACGGCTCTGGCTGCGAAAGCGAAGACCTCCCAGCAGGTGATCGTGCCGAGGAAAGGCGTTTTGGAACTGCAGAGGGTGCTCACCGAAGAGGGCGTCGCGGAACTGGCGATTGGAACCAATCATGTTCGCGCCCAGATCGGAGACGTTCGCTTCACTTCGAAGCTCATTGACGGTCGTTTCCCGGAGTATTCTCGTGTTATCCCGGCTGCGCCGGCCAATGCCATTCGGGCGGATCGGGATATTCTGCGTCAGGCGTTACAGCGGACGGCGATCCTTTCCAATGAGAAATACCGCGGGATTCGAGTCACCGTGAAGAAGAGCGTTGTGACGGTCCAGGCGCACAATCCGGAGCAAGAGGAAGCCGAGGAAGAGATCGAAGTCGGTTATGACGGCAGCGATCTCGAGGTCGGATTCAACGTGAATTATCTGCTGGACGCCCTGGCCGCCATCGATGGTCAAGAGGTTGAACTTGGCCTGACTGACAGCAACAGCAGTTGTCTCATTCGGTCTCCCGGGAATGCTACGGCGCGCTATGTGGTCATGCCGATGAGGCTTTGAGCCGTGCCACTTCGCCGGGTGCAAGTAACGGACTTCCGCTGCTTGCAGTCGGCGGCACTGGATCTGGATCCTCGATTCACGCTGATCAGCGGGCCTAACGCCTCGGGTAAGACCAGCTTGCTGGAAGCTATCTATGTGTTGGGCCGCGGTCGATCGTTTCGCACGCGGCGGCTGGAGCATTTGATCAGGCATGGCTCCGAGCAGTTCGTCGTGTTCGGCGAGATCGAGTCCGCGGATCGGCGAATCCCAGTGGGCGTGGAAGGATCGGCGTCAGGCGTTCACGCCCGGATAGGCGGAGCGAAGGCATTATCGTTGGCGGAACTGGCGGTGGCGTTGCCGGTGCAGATCATCGATCCGGAGATTCACCGCCTAATCGAGGAAGGTCCCGGTCGGCGCCGTCGCTTTCTGGACTGGGGTGTGTTTCACGTGGAACCTACATTCGTTGCCCACTGGCAGCGTTACCGTCAAGCCTTGAAGCAACGCAACGCCGCGCTCAAATCTGGACAGCCCCGTGCCGCGGTGGCCGCCTGGGAAGGCGACCTTCTACGGTACGGTGAGCTCCTGACAGACGCGAGAGCTCGATACGTGGCTCAGCTGCTCGAGCCCGCGGCAGTCATCGGGCGCAATCTACTGGGTATGGATTTGCAGCTGAGCTACCGGCCGGGCTGGGCCAGAGACCTGAGCTTTGCCGAGTCGCTTCAGCAAAGCAGGAGTCACGATCAGGCAAGCGGCGCGACGCAGGTTGGGCCACACCGG
>WNFL01287010.1_pt1 | contig 11159 bp, 9 predicted proteins | sample 5400361 | NCBI WGS metagenome assembly WNFL01 (sample SAMN13153351, study PRJNA577476) | soil metagenome | isolation source: 40 cm soil on Douglas fir-dominated hillslope | place: USA:California | collected 2013-09-17 | reverse complement strand
GACGGGCTCAAGCACACCATCGAGGGCAACATCGTCCAAGGCGTGAGCCGCACGTTATGGGAGGAGGTCAAGTTCGACGCCAACAACGTGACCAGCGTGGATTGGATGACCTACCCGATCCTCGACATCGCCGAGGCGCCGGAGACGATCGACGTGGTGCTGATCAATCATCCCGAAGTGCTACCGAGCGGCGCCGGCGAGCCCTCGACCCGTCCGGTGGCCGCCGCCATCGCCAATGCCATCTTCGACGCCACCGGCGTGCGCATGCGCCGCGTGCCGTTCTCGCCCGACCGCGTGAAGCAGGCCTTGTCGTGATTGCGCCCACGGGGTCTCTGACTTCGAGGCTGGCCCTTTTTTGTGCGACGCTCCGACCATGATCGCCCGCACACTCGAGGAAGCTCTGGCACCCATCACGGACGGATGTGTGCTGGCGGTGCCGCGCGAGGCATCGGGCGTCGCCATGGCGGCGACGCGCGCGTTGATCCGCCGCGGCGTCAGCGGCTTGCATCTCATCGCGCTGCCGACGTCGAGCCTACAGGCCGACCTGCTCATCGGCGCGGGCTGCGTGGAGGCGATCGAGACCTCCGCGGTGAGCCTCGGCGAATTCGGCCCGGCGCCGCGCTTCACCGCGGCCGTCACGTCGGGCGCGATTCGGGTGAAGGACGCGACCTGCCCGGCACTGCACGCCGCCTTCCAGGCGGCGGAGAAGGGCGTTCCCTTCATGCCGCTGCGCGGGCTGCTCGGCTCCGACGTGCTCGCGCATCGCAAGGACTGGAAGGTCATCGGTAACCCCTTCGACGATGACGATCCGATCGTGCTGCTCCCGGCGATCAGGCCCGATGTCGCGCTGTTCCACGCCCCGCTTGCCGACCGCGAGGGCAATATCTGGATCGGCCGCGATCGCGAGCTTGCCACCATGGCCCACGCCGCCACGAAGACGGTGGTGACGGTGGAAAAGCTTCACGACGGAAGTCTGTTCGACGATCACTTGCTCGCGGCTGGCGCCCTTGGCGGGCTTTACGTCGAAGCGATCGCGCTTGTGCCGAATGGGGCGTGGCCGCTGGCGCTTGCCGACCACTACGGCGCGGATGCGGCGCATCTTGGCGAATACGCGAGGATGGCCGCGAGCGCCGATGGATTTGCCGCTTATCTCGATCGGCACGTATATGCCCAACGCGCCGCGTGACGCTTTGCAGACCTTCCGCGACGAGGAGTTGCTCGCTGACGTCATTGCTGGCCTGATCGGCAATGCGCGTCACGTGGCGATCGGTGCGTCCTCGCCCATTCCGGCTGCTGCCGCACTGCTGGCGCGCCAGCGCGGCCGCGGCCGGCCCTACGTGTCGCTGTTGGGCAGCCGACGGCAAAATTTCTTCACCGATGGCGGGCGCGAACTGTTCGACTGCGCCGGGCAAGGGCGCATCGACGTGTTCTTCCTCTCCGGCGGACAAATCGACGGCGAGGGCAATATCAACCTCGTTGGCATCGGTGACTACGCGCGCCCGGCGGTGCGCTTTCCCGGCTCGTTCGGCTCGTCTTATCTCTACTACGTCGTGCCCAAGGTGATCCTGTTCCGGCTCGAGCACAGCCCTCGCACGCTTGTTGAGAAGGTCGATTTCGTCAGCGCACCGGGCACGAGCGCGGACAACGTTTATCGTCCGGGCGGACCCGTCGCGCTCGTCACCAGTCGCTGCCTATTCGCCTTCGACCGAGGGAATCGATGCTTCGAACTCGCGAGCGTGCATCCTGGCCATACGGTCGCCGAAGTCGTCGAGAACACCGGTTTCGATTTCGATCATGCCACGCAGGTGCCAGTGACGCGCTCACCCTCCGCCGAGACGCTGCGCATCCTGCGCAGCATCGTCGCCCCGCAACTGGTCGAGGTGTATCCGCAGTTCGCGGCGCAGGTGTTTGGGGTTCGAGCAGTCGCTTGACAGAGCGGATCTCGGACGGGGTAGTGCGCTCGTGTCACATCAGTTAGTGGTGTTGAGTTGACGGCAGGACGGGGGGATCAGGGTGCAAACAGTTGAAGTTGCAGTGATCGGCACCGGCTGGTGCGGCGGCATTCGCGCCGAGACACTCTCGCGCTCGGCGCTGGTCGACAAACTGCACATCTGCGAAATCCGCCCCGACCGTCTGGGCGAGGTCAAGGCGCTGACCAAGCCGGCAAGCGCCACGCTCGATTACCGCGACATCGTGAAGAACCCCGATGTTTCCGTGGTCTACATCTGCACCACGCCGGAGCAGAACCATTACCCGATCACGCGCGATTGCCTCAAAGCCGGCAAGCACGTGCTGTTGGAGAAGCCGATCGCGATGGAGTTGTGGGAGGCGGACGAGCTGATCACGCTTGCCAGGCGCGGCCGCCTCAAATTTACGATCGGCTATTCGCAGCGATTCAATCCCAAGTTCGCCTACGCCAAGAAGAAGATCACCGACGGCACGCTGGGAAAAATCGTCTGCGTGATGGTAAGTCGCCACCTGAGCCGGGGGCTCGGCACGAAAATCGCAAAGCGAGTGAAGCTGTCGCCGGTGGTGATGGAGTCCACCCACGATCTCGACTTCGTCTTCTGGCTGCTCGAACCGGCCAAGCCGGTGCGCGTCTATTCGCAGGGCGCCTATGGTTACATGCAGCCGATCAACGGCTCCTATGACGTCATGTGGTCGATCGTCACGATGGATAACGGCACGATGGTCACGATCGGCGGCGGCTGGAACCTGCCGCCGGGATATCCCAATTTCTGCTCGACCTGGGTCGAGATCGCCGGCACGCAAGGCGCGCTCATCCTCGACGACACCCATCGCGACGCTTGGCTCAATACCGTATCGGAAGGGACCCGCTTTCCTATGTCGACCATGCCGGGCGAGCAGGTCGACCATGTCTTCGCGGGGCAGATGGGACCAGAGACCATCCATTTTCTCGAGTCCTGCATCATGGACCGCCCGGTAATGGTGACGCCGGAAAGCGCGCGCATGGTGATGGAGACCTACACCGCCGCCGATCTCTCCGCCGAGCGCAACGAGCCTATCGAGTTGCCGCTGTCGAACGCCGCGCTTTCGGCGGTCGCGGAAATGGTGGGAGGAAAGCGATGAGACGGCAGGCGAAGAGCGTTGGCCTCGCCATCATCGGCGCTGGCCGGGTCGGCCTGTTCCGCGGCGAGGTCGCCGCGCGCCATCCGGCTGTGCAGTGGATCGGGATCGCCGAGAAGAACCATAACCGCGGCCTGTATGTGGCGGAGAAGATCGGCGCCGACTTCGTCACGCACGATCACCGCGAGCTGCTCAAGCGCCCCGAAGTCACCTGCGCCATCATTGCGACCGACGAGCATCTCCACGTCGAGCCAATCATGGCGGCGGTCGAGCGCGGCCTGCCGATGCTGATCGAGAAACCGCTCGCCACCGATCTCGCGCAATCCGCGCGCGTGCTCGAGGCGATCAGCGAGGCGGGGCTCGACGCCGTCGTCGGCTACACCCAGCGCTTTCGCCGCAAATGGCTCGCGGTCAAGGAGAAGGTGCGCAGCGGCGCGCTTGGCGACGTGACCTTGGTCACCTCGCGCGCGTTCATGAATCGACTCGTCGCGATCGACAACTACAAGCGCACTGACGATCCCAAGGCGATCTCGCCCATGGTGATCTCGGGCACCCACGCGCTCGACATCGTGATGTGGTGCATGGAAGCCAAGACCCCGGTCGAATGTTATGCGCGCTCGATCGACAAGGTATTTGGCCCCGCGTATCAGGGCATCGATGCCACCGCCGGCATGATCATGTTCGCCGACGGCAGCGTCTATCACCTCAACATTTCCTGGGCGCTGCCGGTGACGTGGCCGGGCGCGGTTTACAGCCTCGAGATCGGCATCAACGGCACCGAGGGCGTTCTCACCATCGACGACACCCATCGCGACATGGTACTCGCGGTCTCGGCGCCGCAGAACGAAGGCTATGCGCCGGACGAGCGCCGGCTAGTCGATTTCATGGGCAGCTACCCGCCCGGCGACATTGCACTCGGCGAATTGCGCGGGCCGATGCGGGACGAAACCGAATCCTGGCTCAATCGGATCGCGCTCGGGCTGCCGACGCAAGCGGCCACGGCAGCGGAGGCGCACAACCGATTAATGCTGACCAAGGCGCTCGATCTATCGGCCAAGCGCAAGCAGCCGGTGAAGCTCCCGCTCGAGCCGGGGGAGGAACGCGCCGCGGCATGACGGTCGCTCGCCATGCGCGCGCTCGGTCCCGCGCATCCGCCTGTTTTCGAAACAAAGATGGTTGCCGGGTCTAGCCCAGCAATGACTCCGGGAAGAGAGGACGAATGAAACGCGCGCCGCTCGCTCTCCTCATCGTCCTTGCCGCCGCCGCTCCCGCGGTTGCGCAGCAGGAGGACGTCGCCGCCTTCTTCCGCGGCAAGACGCTGCGGCTCATCGTCGGCATCGCCGTCGGGTCCGGCTACGACATCAATGCGCGGTTACTGGCGCGCCACATGGCCGCGCATATTCCCGGCCAACCCACCATTATCGTGCAAAATCAGCCGGGCGCCGGCAGCCTCGCCATGACCAACGCGCTCTATCACACCGGCCCGTTCGACGGCACCGTGATGGGCGCATCTTTCAACGGCATGCCGACGACGCCGCTGCTGCAGCCCACGAGCGTGCGCTTCGATCCGGTGAGGATCAATTGGGTGGGCAGCACCAACCGCGAGACCCAGGTCATGTATGTGTGGCACGGCGCACCCGCGCAGGTGCTCGAGGATGCCCGGGCAAGGGAGATCGTGATGGGAGCGCAGGCGCCCGGCTCGACACAGTTTGACTATCCGGTGCTCGCCAAGAACCTGTTCGGATTCAAATTCAAGGTCGTGACCGGTTACGAGAGCACGCCAAAAATCCATCTGGCGATGGAGAGCGGTGAGGTGCACGGCACCATTGCCAACTGGTCGACGCTCAAGGCCATCAACACGGATTGGATCACGGACAAGAAGATTCGCATCCTCGCGCAATGGACGTTGCATAAAAGCTCTGATCTGTCGGAGGTTCCCCTATTCATTGACCTTGCCAAGACCGATGCCGAGCGGGACGCGCTGCGGCTGATGCTGGCGCGGCTCGAATATGGCCGTCCGTTCTTTCTGCCGCCCGACGTGCCGGTCGCGCGCGTGGAGGCGCTGCGCCGCGCGTTCGATGCCACGATGAAGGATCCGGCCTACCTGGCCGAGGCCGACAAGCTCAAGATCGATGTGGAGCCGCTCTCCGGCGAAGCAGTGGGCGCGCTGGTGGAACAGGTCTCCCGCACACCTGCCGACAGCGTCGCCCGCGTCCGCGCAGCGCTGGAGACGAGGTAAGAGTATGCGGGAGTTGCGGCCTGGGAAACGGACTCGCGTCAGTTTCGCTTTCAGCTATAACCGTGCTCCCGGCAAAACCCTTCCCGAATTCGGAACCCGACATGGAAGCAAAGACCGTTGAAGGCGGCGGGCCGCACCGGCCGCGCTTGGAGGACGATCCGTTGGTGCGCGGGCTGGGACGCTATGCGGCCGACGCGCCTATGCCGGAGCAGGCGCAAGCGTATTTTGTGCGCTCCCCGCACGCCTTTGCCGACATCCGCTCGATCGACACGGCCGCGGCCAAGGCCGCGCCGGGCGTCGTCGCCGTGCTCACTGCCGCCGACATGGAGGGAATCGGCAGCGTCTCGCAGCACCCGCCGCTTGCCGGACGCGGCGGGGCGAAGCTCATCGTCCCGCACCGCCCCGCGCTTGCGGGCAAGACCGTGCGCCACGTGGGCGAAGCGGTGGCGGTGGTGATTGCGCAGACGCTGACCGCCGCGCAGGACGCCGCCGAGCTCGTCGCCGTGGATTACCAGGAACGCACGCCCGTGGTCGACCTGCGGGAAGCCGTTCGCGAGGGCGCACCGCAAGTCTGGCCCGAGGCTCCCGGGAACATCGCGGTGGATTGGCCCGGATTGGCGGCGGACCCCGATGCCAACGCGAGAGAGATCGATCGGATCATCGCATCCGCCAAGCATGTGGCCCGGGTTGCCCTCGTGCACCAAAGAATCATGGTGCAATCGATGGAGCCCCGCGGCGCGACAGCGAGCTACGACCCCGCGAACGACAGCTATTTCCTGCGCTGCGGTTCCCAAAGCGCGCGCACTTTGCGCGATGGACTAGCGCCAATTCTCGGTGTTCCGGCCCAACGGCTGCGGGTGGTCACCGAAGACGTTGGCGGCGCGTTCGGACTGAAGACCGGACCCTATCCTGAATACCTCGCCATCCTGGTCGCCGCGCGCAAGATCAGCCGGCCGGTGCATTGGATGTCGAATCGGGCCGAGGCCTTCCTCAGCGACAATCACGCACGCGACGCCTTCAGTGAGGTCGAGCTTGCGCTTGATGAGCGGGGCAAATTTCTTGCGCTACGCGTCCGTCACCTTGGCAATATGGGCGCCTATATCGGCGCCGTGGGCGCCAACATCCAGACCGTGAACCTCACGCGTTGCCTGCCCGGCATGTACGACATTCCGCGAATCGATATCAGCTCGCGCTGCGTGTTCACCAACACGACGCCGACGGCACCCTACCGTGGCGCCGGACGGCCGGAGGCGAACTATATCCTCGAGCGCGTGGTCGACGAGGCAGCGCGCGTAACCGGCATTGATCCTGTGAAGCTGCGCCGGCGCAACTTCATAAAGCCGTCGGCGATGCCCTATAAGACGGCGGTGGGCACGACCATCGACAGCGGCGAGTTCGCGGCCGTGCTCGACAAGGCGCTAGCGCTCGGCGACTACGACGGCTTCAAGCAGCGCCGGCGCGCGGCGGCCAAACGCGGCAAATACTGCGGGCTCGGGATGTCCTGCATGCTCGAGCACGCCGGCGGCGTTCCGCTCGAAGGGACTGCCCTCACCTTTCCCGGCGGGGAGACGCTGGTCCTCGGGCTGAACGTGCAATCGACCGGGCAAGGCCACGCCAGCGTGTTCACGCCGCTCCTCGCGGAGCGGCTCGGAATAAAACCCGAGCAGATTGTGCATCGGCACGGCGACTCGGCGATGGAAGTCGCGGGTTATGCTTCAGTCGGCTCCCGCTCCGCGATGACTGTGAGTCACGCGATGATCAAAACCGTGGAAGCGATGCTTGCGAAAGGCAAGGCGATCGCCGCGACCGTGCTGGAAGCTGCGGAGTCCGATATCGAATACCGCGACGGACGCTTCAGCGTCGTCGGAACTGACCGGGCCATCCCGCTGTTCGACCTGGCAGGACGTGCCAAGGAGATGAAGAAGCGCAACGAAATCGCCGAAGACCTCGATACCAAGACCAGTGCGGAAACGCCGCTTACTTTTCCCAACGGCTGCCATATCGCCGAGGTGGAGATCGATCCGGCGAGCGGCGAGCTTGAGCTCGTCGGCTATACCGCGGTCGACGATTGCGGCAGGGTGCTCAACCGCATGATCGTGGAGGGCCAGACCCACGGCGCCATCGCGCAGGGGATCGGGCAAGCAGTGCTGGAGCAGGCGGTGTTCGACACATCTGGCGGGCAGCTCATCACCGGCTCGTTTATGGATTACGCGATGCCGCGCGCCGACGACCTCCCGCTGTTCAAGGATGCCATCCATGCGGTGCCGGCGAGAACCAACCCGTTCGGCGTGAAAGGCGCGGGAGAAGCCGGAACCACCGCCGCGATCTCCGCGCTCATGAATGCGATCGCCGACGCCATCCCCGGCGGCGGCGGCGCGCATCTCGACATGCCGGCGACGCCGGAGAAAATTTGGCAGGCCTGCCGCCAGGCGCGGAAGAACTAGGGAAAAATGCGGCCATCACCGGGCTTGAGCCGGCGGCCCATCGTTCTTGCAAAGAAGATGGATCGCGCCGGGTCAGGCCCGCGCACGGCCCGTAGGCGCCAGCCCCCCTATCCCTGCGAAATGAACTTGGTGTTGAGATAAGCGCCAAGCCCCTCGATGCCACCTTCGCTGCCGTGACCGGATTCCTTGACGCCGCCGAACGGCGTCTCCGGTGTCGAGACGGCAACCGAGTTGACGCCCACCATGCCCGACTCGATCGCCTCGCCGATCGCGGCCGCGGTCGCGTTCGAGCTCGTGAAGGCGTACGCCGCCAGCCCGTACGGTAAAGAGTTCGCGCGCTCCACCACCTCGTCGAAAGTCTTGAACGTGACGATCGGAGCGATGGGCCCGAACGGCTCCTGGGTCATCACCTTGGAGTCGTCCGGCACCTCGGTCACGATCGTAGGCTCATAGAAAAAGCCCTGGTTGCCGTGCCGCTTGCCGCCGGTAACGACATTGCCCCCGCGGCTTCTCGCGTCGGCGACGAAGCTATCCATGACATCGATGCGGCGCGCATTCGCCATTGGCCCCATCGTGATGCCCTTTTCGAGCCCGTCGCCGAGCTTGATGGCTTTGGCATAGTCGGTAAAGCGCGCCAGAAACTTCTTGTAGGCATCCTCTTGCACGTAAAAGCGCGTCGGCGAGATGCACACCTGGCCGGCGTTGCGGTACTTGAACGCGGCGATGGTGTCGGCGGCCTTCTCGGCGTCGGCGTCGGCGAACACAACCACGGGGGAATGCCCTCCGAGCTCCATGGTGGTGCGTTTCATGCCGTTCGCGGCGAGTGCGGCGAGGTGCTTGCCGACCGGAATCGAGCCGGTAAACGATATTTTTCGCACCGCGTCCCTTGCCAACAGATGCTCGGAGACCTCTGCGGGCACGCCGAATACCAAGTTGAGCACGCCCGCGGGCAGCCCCGCGTCGACAAAGCAGCGCACCGTCTCGATGCAGGCGCCCGGCGTCTCCTCCGATGCCTTGAGAATGAGCGAGCAGCCTGCGGCCAGCGCCCCTCCGATTTTGCGCGCGGGCGTGAGCACGGGAAAATTCCACGGCGTGAAGGCGGCAACGACACCGACCGGCTCCGTCACGATCAGCTGCCGGGTGCCCTTGACGCGGCCGGGCACGATGCGACCGTAGCTGCGGCGGCCTTCCTCGGCGTACCAATCGATGATGTCCGCGGAGGTGATGACCTCGGCCCGCGCCTCGGCGTAGACCTTGCCCTGCTCCTGCACGAGCACCTTCGAGATCGCATCGTGGCGCTCGCGCATGAGGTCGGCCGCCTTGCGCATGATCTTGGCGCGGTCATAGGCGGCGGTCGCCCGCCACAACGCAAAGCCTTTTTTTGCCGCTTCCAGCGCTTCGTCAAGGTCGACCTTGCTGGCATGGGGTAGGTGTGCCAGCGGCTTTTCGGTCGCCGGATTGAGCACATCCTCGCCCTTGCGACCGCCGCCATTGACCCACTTGCCGTCGATATAAAGCGCGAGATCGGTGTACATGGTGTCCTCGTTGTTCTCGTGTGATTGCCGCGATGGGATGGCAAACGGATTAGCATTTTTCCGGGGTAGATTCACCCCTTGTCACCTCATTGCAGTCATTCCGGCCGAGCGATCTTGCCGGATATGCCTCTTCGGGACATGAGCCTTGAAGTGGAGCTAGCCCAAAAAGGTACCGCCGTTCACCTGGATGTTCTGCCCGGTAATGAAGCTCGCCCCCGGGCCGCACAGGAATCGCACGGCAGCGGCAATATCCGAGGGCTCGCCGCGCCGGCCAACAAGCGAGCGCACCAGCGAGTGATGCTGCGGTACCGGCTGTCCTGGCGGACGCGGCGTCGCCATCAAGCCGGGGGTCACCGTGTTCACCCGGATCTTGTCGGGCGCGAGCTCGTGCGCCAGCGCGCGAGTAAATCCAACGAGCCCGGCCTTGGCGGCCACGACGTGCGCTCGGTGTGCAGCGCCGCTGCGCTTGAGATGGGGCAGGCACGCTTTAACGCAGTTGAAGGCGCCGTCGAGGATAACGCCGGTGACCGCCCGCCAATCTGCAAGCGTCATCGTTTCAAGCGGCTGCTCGGCCCGCACCGCCGCATTGTTGACGAGAATATCAATGCGGCCGAAGCGCGAGGCCGTGGATGTCACCATCGTGGCGACCGCGTCAGCGTCGACGACGTCTGCGGTGGTGGCGAATGCCTTGCCCCCGGCCCGCTCGATCTCGTCGGCGACGGCCTCGGCCTCTTTCAGGTTGGACCGCGCGTTGACCACGATTGCAGCGCCGGCTTCGCCCAACGCGAGCGCGATCGCGCGCCCGATATTGCGCCCCGCCCCGGTGACGATCGCGACGCGACCTGAGAGCTCCTGGGTCATTGCATTGTGATCCTCAATTTCGACGACTTGCGAGTCAATCAATTCGCATCAGGCATTGCGCAGGCGAGCGTCGCCGAAACCGGGAATGCGATTGACTGCGATGACGACAGCGAAGGTGATAGCCAGCATGATCAGACCGAGCACCGAGATTGCGCCGAGGTCGCCCGATTCATTGAGGTCGAAGATGAGCACCGAGATGACCTTGGTCTCTGAGGTGAACAGCATGATGGCAGCCGACAATTCCCGGATCACACCGACGAAGATGAAGCACCAGGTGGCGATGACACTCGTTCGCAACAACGGTGCGGTGATGTCGCGCAAGGTGCGTAGCCGCGTCGAACCGAGGATGCGGCTGGCATCCTCCAGATCGGTATGCACCGAACGGAGCGCCGACTGCAGCTGCTGGTAAGCGGCGGGCAGCGCGATGGTTACGAAGGCGAGCAGCAGGATCCACAGCGTGCCGTAGAGCACGAGCGGCGGGCGCGCATAGCTCAAGAAAAGTCCCACCCCGAGCACGATGCCCGGAATGGCGACAGGTGCGGTCGCGAGAAAGCCGAGTACCCTATATCCGCTGATGGCGCGCCGAGTGGTGACGTAAGCGATCACTAGCGCCATGATCGTGCCGATCGTGGCTGAGGCCACGCCGAGCAGGAACGTGTTCTTCACCGCGAGCTGGGTCGCCGATAATTCGAAGAACACGAAATGGATGTTGTGCAGGGTGAAATTGTCGAACGTCACGAACGAGGTGGCCACGCGTGAAAACGTGGCATTGAGCAGCGCGCCATAAGGCAAAAACACCGGGCACATGAGCACGAGGAACACGAAGGCGAGCGCCGCCCACTTGAGCGCGCCGAGCCTGATCAGTCTCGGATCGCCCTGCTTGCCGCCCACGACCGAATAACCGCGGCGGCCGAGGATGAGGTTCTCCGCGCGCAGCAACGCCACGGTGAGCACGAGCAGCGGCACCGAAGCCGCCGCCGCAAGCTCGGGCTT
>WNFL01124468.1_pt1 | contig 11160 bp, 10 predicted proteins | sample 5400361 | NCBI WGS metagenome assembly WNFL01 (sample SAMN13153351, study PRJNA577476) | soil metagenome | isolation source: 40 cm soil on Douglas fir-dominated hillslope | place: USA:California | collected 2013-09-17 | reverse complement strand
AGACTGGCCGCGCGCCAGCAGCAGACGGTGGTCGCGGTGCTGCATGACATCAATGCAGCGGCCCGATTCGCCACCCACGCGCTGCTGCTGTCCGGGGCCGGCTGGTGGCGTGCGGGGCGTCGCGACGAAGTGTTGACGGCCCAGGAGTTGTCGACGCTGTTCAGCACGCGCATCGAGGTTACGTCGGTCGGTCAGGCCGAGGTCTTCTGGGTCGGGCAGGATTCCTGATTCGTCGTCCTGCACCATTTTCTCGCTGCCACGCACCCTGTTGAGCGGGCCGCAGCTCCAAAACAGTGCGGCCGAAACCCTGCCGCCCTAGCGACATCGGCAATTTGACGCGGCAAATCAACCGGCACCGTTCTGTCCACCACGTGGCATGCAGTTTGCAGCGTCTCTGGGGACTTGGGTCCCGTCGAACCCTTGGGCCGCATCCAATCCCCATCGGCAGCGAGTCTATGGACTACTTGAAGCCCGCCGAAGTCGTTACCGCGATGATCGAAGCCGGAACCCGCAAGGCGGCGCTGCCGGCTTTGGACCTGCTGGTTCGCGGAGCGCTGTCCGGCGCGATTCTCGGCATTGCGACACACCTGGCGATTACGGCGGCCGTGCAGACCGGCGTTCCGCTGGTCGGGGCTCTGATATTCCCGGTCGGTTTCGTAATGATCGTCCTGCTGAACCTGGAGCTCGTCACCGGCAGCTTCGCGGTGTTGCCGATGGCGCAGATGGACAACGGGATCCGCTTCGCCGACACCTTGCGCAACTGGGCGTATTCCTATGTCGGCAATCTGATCGGCAGCCTCGCTTATGCGGTACTGGCGTGGGGCGCGCTGACGATGTTCGGCGAGGCGGCGGGCGGGCCTGTGGCCGATCGGATCGCGTCGATCGCCGACGCCAAGACGGTGGCCTATGCGGCGCATGGTGGCGCAGGCTGGGCGGCCGCGTTCGCCAAGGCCATGCTGTGCAACTGGATGGTGTGCATGGGCGTGGTGATGAGCGTGGTCGCGCAATCGACGGTCTCCAAGATCGTGGCGGCCTGGTTGCCGATCTGCATTTTCTTCGGGCTCGGTTACGAGCATGCCGTCGTGAACATGTTCGTCGTTCCGGCCGGCATGCTGCTGGGGTCCAAAGCGACGTTGGAATCCTGGTGGTTGTGGAACCAGATTCCGGTGACACTGGGCAATCTGGTCGGCGGTTTCCTGTTTACAGGGCTCGCCCTCTACTCGACCTATCGCACACGCGCCGTCAAAGCGACCCCGGTGTCCGAGAAGGCGCACGCGATGCCGTGACCGGCGTTCGATGAACGCGCCAAATTCACCCGCGGCGCCGTTTTCGCAGCAGCAGAAGGAGTACCTGCAGGGGTTTGCCGCAGGAGTTGCGGCGGCCGGCGCGCTCGGATCGGTCGGTGCCGGTGTGCTCGGCAGCTCGTCCGGGGCCCCGAGCCCGCCGGAGGTGGCCGCCCAGGCCGAACCGCCGTCGTGGTTCGGCTGGCCGTTGGACGAGATCACGCGCGAAGAGCAGTTCAAGCGCGAGCAGAACCCGCTCGACATCTGGGACAAGCTGGTTGCACACGCCCAGGAAAACCGGCCTCCCCAAGGCGGCGACGTCTATCGCTTCAAGTTCCACGGTCTTTTCTACGTCGCGCCCGCGCAGGATTCGCTGATGGTCCGGGTCCGGATTCCCGGCAACGCGCTCTCGAGTGCGCAGATGCGGGCGCTGGCCGCCATCGCGACGGATCTGGCGGGTGGCTACGGCGACATCACGACGCGCGGCAACATCCAGATCCGGGAGATCCCCCCGAAACACATGGTCGAGGTACTGGCGCGCCTGTCGGACTGTGCGCTGACCTCGCGTGGGGCCGGTGCCGACAACGTACGCAACATAACCTGTTCGCCCCTGTCGGGCATCGATCCGACCGAGCTGATCGACGCGCGCCCGCTGGCGCGCGCGCTGCAGCTGCACCTGATCAACAATCGGGACCTGTACGGGCTTCCGCGCAAGTTCAATGTCAGTTTCGACGGCGGCGGCTGCGTCGGTCTCGCCACCGACACCAACGACATCGGGTTCGTCGCCACACGCGTCGAGCGTGCGGGCGAAGAGGCCTCCGAAGTGTACTTTCGCGTGTTCCTCGCCGGCGTCACCGGCCATCTGCGGTTTGCCGACGACTGCGGCCTGCTGGTTGCTCCCTCGGAGTGCGTTGCGGTCGCCGCAGCGATACTGCGTGTCTTCGTCGATCATGGCGATCGGACCGATCGCAAGAAGGCGCGCCTTTGCTACGTGCTCGACCGGCTCGGCACGCCGAGGTTTCTCGAGCTCGTCCAGGCCAAGCTCGGCTTCGAGTTGCGTCGCTTTCCTTCCGAACGATGCTCGGCGCGAGCGCCGGTCGACAAGCACGGCCATATCGGCATTCGTCCTCAGCGCCAGCCGGGCCTGTCTTCGATCGGGATTGCCATTCCGGTGGGCCGCCTGCAGGCCAGCCAGATGGACGCGCTCGCGCGGCTGGCCGAAAAGTTCGGCAGCGCGGAACTGCGGCCCACCGTATGGCAGAACCTGGTCCTGCCGAACGTGCGCGATGCCTGGATCCCGGACGCCGTCTGCGCGATTCAGTCGATCGGCTTCGACGTCAAGGCATCCACCATCAGCGGCTGCGTGGTCGCATGCACCGGAAACACCGGCTGCCGCTTCTCTGCCACGGATACCAAGAGTCACGCGCTGCAACTTTCGCGCTACCTGGACGAGCGCGTGAAACTGGATGTGCCGATCAACCTTCACCTGACCGGATGTCCCAATTCCTGCGCACAACACCTGGTCGCGGACATCGGGCTGCTCGGGATGCAGGTCCCACAGGGCGACCGATCGGTGGACGGCTATCACGTCTATATCGCCGGCGGACTGGAACAGGAGCGCGGCCTGGGTCGCGAGTTTGCGAAAAACATCCCCTTTGATGAGCTGCCGCCGCTGATCGAGCGTTTGCTGCTGGCGTACCGGGCGCAACGCGAGGCGCGGGAGACGTTCGTCGATTTCGCGCGCCGGCATCGGATCGAAGCCTTGCGGGCGCTCGCGGGCGTGACAGGATCGTGAACTCGCTGCCCGATCTGGGCGCGCGGCCGGAACTGGAGCTGCTTCCGGCCGACGCTCCCTTCAGCGCCGACCAGCGCGCCTGGCTGAACGGCTTCTTCGCGGGGCTGTTGACGCGGCTCGCCGAAAGGGCCGGCGAAAAGCCTGCCGATCCGCCTCCGCGCCTCGCGGTCAAGGTGCTGTTCGCCTCGCAAACCGGCTCGGCCGAAGGGCTTGCCAGGAAGCTGACCAAGGAGGCGAAAGGCAAGGGATTCGACTCGGATGTGCACGACCTGGGCTCTATGTCGCTCGACGCGCTCGCCGCGCTGCGGTGCGTGCTCGTGATCGCCAGCACTCACGGCGACGGCGACCCACCCGACGCTGTCGGGGCCTTCGCATCGCAGCTGGCGTCGGCGCAGGGCACTGCGCTTGCGGGCCTCAAATATGCGGTGCTGGCGCTCGGAGACAGCAGCTACGCCAGGTTCTGCCAGTTCGGCAAGATGATCGACGAACGCTTCGCGGCGCTCGGCGCCTCACGCCTGGCCGACCGGGTCGACGCCGACGGCGACCTCGCCGCTGCCTTCCAGCGCTTCCGGGAGCAGCTCTGGCCCGCGCTCAAGTCCGAGCTGCCTGCGGGTGGCGCCATCGCTCCGGAACCGGCTGCCGCCGAACCAGCGGATCGCTACGAGGAGGCCGAAACGCGCTGGAGCCGAGAGCGTCCGTTCGCGGCCGAACTGCTCGGAAAGCCGGTGCTCAACGGCGCACAGTCCGACAAGGAAGTCCGGCACGTCGTGCTGTCGCTGAAAGACTCGACCTTGACGTACGAGCCGGGCGACGCGCTGGGCGTCTGGCCCCGGCAGTCGCCGGACCTGGTTCAAGCCGTCCTGTCGGCCACGGGTGCACCGGCGTCCGCACCGGTCACCGTCGATGGCGAACCGTTCGATCTGGGCGAGGCACTGTCGACCAAGCGCGAGTTGACGGTGCTGACGTCGCCGACTGTGATCAAATTCGCCGCCCTGTCGGAAGACCGCGGGCTGCAGGATCTGGTGCAGCCCGAGCGCAGCGCCGCGCTGCGGCAGTTCCTGCAGGGCAAGGACATCGTCGACCTGCTGCAGGCCTACCCGGGCGTCGTCCGGGACGCCCAGCCGCTGGTGGATTTGCTGCCGCCCCTGAAGCCGCGCCTTTATTCGATCTCCTCGAGCCCGGCCGCCTTCCCGGACCAGGTGCATTTGACGATCGCGACGGTGCGCTTCGACAGCGGTGGCCGGCGTCGCGGCGGGCTGGCTTCGACATGGTTTGCCGATCGGCTCGACATCGGTGGCACCGCGCCCGTCTTTGTGCAGCCCAACCTGCGATTTCGGCTGCCCGCCGATCCAGGAACGCCGATCGTTCCGGGCCTTTCTGCATCATCGCCGGTCCCATCGCCTGACAGGGCGCACCTGGCTGTTTTTCGGCGAGCGCCGGGCGAACTCCGATTTCCTGTATCGATCGGAGTTCGAGTCCTTTCTGCACGGTCAGGAGCTGAGCCGGATCGACACCGCGTTCTCGCGCGATCAGGCCGCGAAGATCTACGTTCAGCATCGGATGCTCGAAGCCGGCAGGGAACTGTGGTCCTGGGTCCGGGACGGCGCCGCGATCTACGTGTGCGGCGATGCGTCCCGGATGGCAAAGGATGTCGACGCTGCCTTGCGCAGGATCTTCGTCGAGCATGGCCGCCGCTCCGATGCGCAGGCGCAGCTCGAACTGCACGAACTCGCGGCCGCCGGGCGCTACGTGCGCGACGTCTACTGACCGGCGCAAGCCATGTAGCGAGGCCTCGGCGCTGCTGGCGCCGAAGGCTGGCCCGGCTTTGGCGACGCTGCGCCCTGGCCTATGATCCTCGAGGGCGCTTACAGCCACCAGGAAAAGATCATGCAGCTGATCGGAATGCTCGATTCGCCGTACGTCCGCCGAGTTGCAATTTCCCTGCAGCTCCTGGGCATCGCGTTTCAGCATCGCTCGATTTCCGTTTTCAGGACCTTCGAGCAGTTCCGCCAGATCAACCCCGTCGTCAAGGCTCCCTCGCTGGTCTGCGACGACGACACGGTGCTGATGGACTCGACACTGATGCTGCAATACGCCGAGTCCCTTGCCGGACCCGGCAAGTCGCTGATGCCCGCAGGCGTCGCCGAAGGACTACACGCGTTGCGCGTGATCGGGCTGGCTCTGGCAGCGTGCGAGAAGTCCATTCAGATCATCTATGAACGCAGCCTGCGGCCGGCGGAAAAGCAACACGAGCCCTGGATCTCCCGCGTGACCGGGCAGCTGCTGGCGGCGTATGAAGCGCTCGAGCAGGAGGTGTCGCGGGTCCCCCTTCAAACGCCATCCGGCGCTATCAATCAGGCCGGAATCACGGCAGCGGTTGCCTGGTACTTCACGCAGGCCACGCTGCCTGAAATAGTGGTCTCGTCGACCTTTCCCATGCTCGAACGGTTTTCGGCCGCCTCGGAGCGGCTTCCCGAGTTTCGAGCGGCACCACACGGGGCGGGCACGTACCCCCATGCGGACTAGGCCCAGGGCGCCGGTCGCCCGGCGCCTGGCCGCAGCGGCACGGACGAACCGATGCACGTGCAGGGCGCAGACCGCCTGAACGGGCAGCTGCTGCAAGCGATCGGGCTGGGTGACCTGGTTCCCGCTTCGCTGCAGCGGTGGCGCCCCCTGATCGTCGAAGGCGTGCTGTTCCTGCTGGGACGGCTTCCACCGCCCCGGCAAGCGGCCATGCTGGACGCGCAACGGCAGCTGCCTTCGGGCGCCTCGCCGGGGCAGCGGCTGGTCGCGCTGCTGGCACAGTGTCCGACGCTGCACAAGCTCGGCCAGGTCGTGGCGCGGCACCGGGGCATACCGGCGCACGTGCGGCGTGAACTGCACGTGTTGGAATCGCCGCCAGCGACGACGCCGGTGGCCGAGTTGCTGGCGCGGGTTCGCGGCGAGCTGTCGCCGGATGCACCGGTCACGATTGCAAGCGAGGTGCTCGCGGAGGGAAGCGTTGCGGCCGTGATCCCGTTCACGTGGCAAGACGGCGGCGAGATTCGGCACGGCGTCTTCAAGGTCCTGAAGCCAGGCGTGGAGCAGCGTCTGCACGAGGAACTTGAGGTCTGGCTCGAGGTAGCGGACTTCCTGCAGCAGCGCGGCCGGCAGCTGGAGCTGCCGGCGCTCGACTACCGCGACACGCTCGACAGCATCCGGGAGCTGCTGGCCAGCGAAGTGCGACTGCAGGTCGAGCAGGCCAACATGGCCGCCGCGGCGCGTCTGTACGCCAGCGAGGCGCGGATCCAGGTGCCGCAGCTGTTGCCGTGGTGCACCGCGCGGATGACGGCCATGGAACGGGTCCGCGGCACCCACGTTGCCGATGCGCGGCTGCCGCCAGGACTGCGCGAGCGCCTGGCCGAATCGATGGTCACCGGGCTGCTGGCGCGCCCGTTCTGGAGCCGCGGCGAGGAGGCGCTGATCCACGCGGACCCTCACGCCGGCAACCTGGTCGCGACCCACGATGGGCGGCTGGCGGTACTGGACTGGAGTCTGGCGGCGCGCCTTTCGAAGGCGCAGCGCGAGGCACTGGTCGATGCCGCGGCCGGCGGCTTCACGTTCGATGCGCGGCGGATCGGTCGGGCGGTGGCCGCTCTCGGCTCGCTGACACCCGAGGATCCGGTTCTGCGGGCGGCGGTGGGGCGGGCGCTGCAGCGGGTGCGGCAGATGACCTTGCCCGGGTTCGATTGGCTGGTGGCGCTGCTCGATGACGTCGCCTCCAGCACGGAGGCGGGCTTTCGTCACGAGCTGATCCTTTTCCGCAAGGCGTGGCTGACGCTGCGCGGTGTGATCGACGATGTCGCCGCCGGGTGCCCGACCGACCGGGTGCTGCTCGGCGCGGGTCTGCAGCGTCTGATTGCCGAGCTGCCGTCGCGCATCATCGTGCCGCTCGATTCGCGACACTTCGACTCCCACCTGTCCAGCGCCGATCTGGTCGGGCTATGGATGTCGGCGTCACTCGCGCCGGCCCGGTTTTGGCTCGGTGCGGGTGTGTAGAGGCTCAGACATCTGGATTAAGGAAAAGACTCCGCCGGTTTTCGGGGCCATCCCCATTGATGCCGATTCCGGGCGGACTATATTGGGTCGGGTATCTGGTTGCCGACGTCGCAAGAGGCGCTGTGTTCGAGTCGGTTGGGCGGGCCATCGCGGCCTATCTTTTGGAGCCGATCGGCCGGCCCGGCGGCTGCAGGGAAGACGCGCTTCTGGTGGCCGACACGCTCAGGCCCGGCGATGTGCTGCTGGTTGAAGGCAACACGCGCATGAGCGCGGCGGTCAAGTATCTGACGCAATCCATGTGGTCGCATGCCGCTCTGTATGTCGGCCCGCGCCCGGAACTGCCGTCTTTCCGAGGAGAGGCGACCGCACTGATCGAGGCCGATGTGCTGGAAGGCGTTCGCGCCGTGCCGCTGTCGTTCTACGGCAACTTCCGAATGCGGATCTGCCGCCCGGTCAACCTGACCGCGAAGGACCGCGAGCAGCTCGTTCAGTACGCGATCCAGCGTCTGGGCCATCAGTACGATTTGAAGAACGTTTTTGATCTGGCGCGCTACCTGTTGCGGTTCCCGATGCCGGCGCGCCTGCGTCGGCGCATGATCGGCTGCGGAAGCGGCGACCCCACGCGCGCGATCTGCTCGACGCTGATCGCGCAGGCCTTTGGTGCGGTGCGCTATCCCATCCTGCCGATCATCACGCGCAAGCGCGATGGCAATCCGGGCCGGGCTGACCAGGTGCGCGAGTTGTGGAGAATCCGTCACTACAGCCTGTATGCGCCCCGCGACTTCGACATCTCCCCGTTTTTCGAGGTGGTCAAACCCCGCATCGTGGGACTGTTCGATTACCGGTGCGTCCCCTGGAGCGAGGGCGATACGGTGGTCGTCGATGACAGCCCGGCCCTGACCGAGCTCGATTCTGCCGAGCTCGATCCTATTGTCCCGGCGGAATACGTCTCCGACTGAAGCGCGGGCTGGCACGCCAGGGGCGAGAAGCTGCCGAGCGCAGGCTCAATGTCGCCCGGAATGCAGCCGGGTGTCTTCCGTTGCCGGGATCGTGATGAACCCGATGTGCTGCACGCCGGCTCGCTGCGCGGCCGACATCAGCGCGGCCACGTACTCGTAGCGGACCGCGCGGTCGGCCCGCAGATGCAGCTCGGGCTGCGGCGTTGCCCGGGCGGCCTGCCTCAGGCGTGCGTCCAGCGTGTCGCCGTCCACCCGCGTCCCGTTCCAGTACAACAGGCCGGCCGCATCGATCGCCACGTCGATGGCCGCCGGCGCGGGGCTGGCCGGAGCCGCCTGCGCGGCGGGCAGATCGAGCTTGATCGCGTAGGTCAGCAGCGGAGCGGCGATGATGAACACGACCAGCAGCACCAGCGTGACGTCCACCAGCGGCGTGACGTTGATCTCGGCCATCGGCTCGAACAGGTCCGAGCCCTGCCGGAAGCGGCCGAAGGTCATCATCTCGATGCGGTCCCGGCCTGAGCGGCTGTCGTGGCCGCGGGCTCGGCCAGCAGCGCGTGCAGGTCGTGCGCGAAGCCGTCGATCTGGGCGATGACCACGCGCAAAGCTGTTGTAGGCCAGCACGGCCGGTATTGCCACGCCCAGTCCGAAGGCGGTCATGATCAGCGCTTCGCCGACCGGACCGGCTACCTTGTCGATCGACAGCGAGCCGCTGGAGGCGATGTTCAGCAGTGCGTGGTAGATGCCCCAGACCGTTCCCAGCAGCCCGACGAACGGCGCCGTCGCCCCAACCGATGCCAGCAGCGTCAACCCCGACTCCAGCCGTCCGGTGGCCGCCTGGATCGCCGAGCGCAACGCGCGCGTCAGCCGGTCCGACGGTGAGCTCCAGGGCGAGGCCCCGCCGGCCGGCGTCCGCGCGGCCTCGATCGCGGCCCTGGCCAGCGGCGCCAGCAGCGCCTCCGAATCCTGGGCGGCCAGCGCGGCCAGCGCCTGATCGATCGTCGGCGACGACCAGAACGCTTCGAGCGAACGCAGCACGCGGCGTGCCCTGATGTTGGACCAGGTTTTCAGGATGATCAGGAACCAGCTGGCGAGCGACATCGCAAACAGCAGATAGACGTTGGCCCGGATCAGGCCGTCGGCCTGCGTCCAGAAATGCTCGAATCCGAACGCTTCGTTCACCGCTGGTTCGCCCGGATTATCCGAGACCTAGCACGTCGCGCATGTCGTACAGGCCGGGCTCGCGCTGCGCGAGGAACCTCGCCGCGCGCAGGCCGCCCAGCGCGTACGTCATCCGGCTCGACGATCGGTGCGTGATCTCGATCCGCTCACCGGTGCCGGCGAACATCACCGAGTGGTCCCCGACCAGGTCGCCGCCGCGTATCACCGAAAAGCCGATGCTGCCCGGCGGCCGCGGACCGGTCAACCCGTGGCGTCCATGCACGGCGACCTGCTGCAGCGAACGGCCCTGGGCGCTGGCGACCAGCTCGCCCAGGCGCAGCGCGGTGCCGGAGGGCGCGTCCACCTTGTCGCGGTGGTGTGCTTCGATGATCTCGACGTCGAAATCGCCCGACAGCATCCGCGCCGCCAGCTCAGCCAGCCGGAACGCCACGTTGACCCCGACGCTCATGTTCGGCGAGAACACGACCGGCACGCTGCGCGCGGCCTGCTCGATCTGCCGCCGCCCCGCCTCGTCGAAGCCGGTCGTTCCGATCACCGCGCGCACCCGATGCTCGACGCAGACCTGCAGGTGCCGCAGCGTGCCTTCGGGCCGGGTGAAATCGATCAGCGCGTCGGCCTGCGCAATCGACGACAGCTCGCTGGTGATGATCACGCCGCTGGCGCGGCCCAGGAACAGTGCGCAATCCTGTCCGATTTGCGGCGCGTCCTCTCGCTCCAGCGCGGCCACGATCGACAGGTCGTCGGTTGCCAGCGCCGCCTCGATCAGCATGCGTCCCATGCGACCGCCGCTTCCCGCGATAGCGAGTTTCATTTTTTTCCCGACTCCCCCGCCGATCACGACGGACCCTCGTCCATTCTGCGAAAGCCCGGCAAACCCGCCGAGAGGCTACTTCTCGGATACCGGCGACGCCGCCTGCGGGGCCGGCGGTGAGTCCGACCCCTGCGGTGCCTGCGGGGCCGGCGGCGAGTCCGATCCCGGCGCAGCCGGTTGCGAGGCAGGCTCCTTGGGCGCATCCGATTCCGGCGGTGCCGCTTGCAAGGCCGGCGCCTTGGGCGGCGTGCTGGGCCGCGCGTACGGCTTCTGACCCAGGATCAGGTTGTCGGCCATCGATTCCGGAGGCATCGGATCGCTGGTGAAGTGGTCGAGCCGGTTGTCCTTGAAGTAGACGACCAGGTTGCGTCGCTGCGGCGCGCCGACGCGCGGGTTCAGGTAGTACAGATAGTCCCAACGTTCCGGATGGAACGCGTCCGTCAGAAGGGGAGTCCCGAGCATGAATCTGACCTGGTCGCGCGTCATGCCAGGCCTGAGCTGGTCGACCATGTCGCTGGTGATCACGTTGCCCTGCTGGATGTCCGGCCGATAGGGCTCCAGGAAGTGGGGCAGGTAGTCGGTGACCGAGCCGCAACCGGCCGTGATCAGCGCGGCGCTCAACAGTGCGGCGCATGCTGCGGTGCGCCTGCTGCGCCGAGCGCCTGCTTGCGCACCGGACGGGGGCGTGCTCTCTTCGCGCTGCGGCAAATTTTGATGCAACCGGCGCGGCCCCGGTTCGACAGGGCACAACTTAATTGGGCTCATTTGTGCCTATGATACCGACTGAACGATTGCGGATTGGGCAGGAAATGAAGAACGCATCGGGTTCGACCGATTTGAAGGTCAGCGGACTTAAGGCGACCGCCCCGCGCCTGAAAATCCTGGAGATCTTCCAGAAGCACTCGGCGGAACCGGACTCGGGCCGGCACATGAGTGCCGAGGATGTCTACCGCGCGCTGGTGGCCGAGCACGTGGACGTGGGTCTTGCCACCGTGTATCGGGTGCTGACGCAGTTCGAGCAGGCGGGTCTGCTGGTGCGGCGCCACTTCGAGGCCGGGCGAGCGGTGTTCGAGCTGAACGAGGGCCCGCATCATG
>WNFL01403253.1_pt3 | contig 11161 bp, 12 predicted proteins | sample 5400361 | NCBI WGS metagenome assembly WNFL01 (sample SAMN13153351, study PRJNA577476) | soil metagenome | isolation source: 40 cm soil on Douglas fir-dominated hillslope | place: USA:California | collected 2013-09-17 | reverse complement strand
CGTTCTCGAGGCCCTTGCAGATGGTCGTCACCTCGACGCGATCGCCGCCGATCTGGCGCACGATGTCGGCGAGGTCCGGGATGGTGGCCACGACCTTGAGCTTGTCCGCGGCGTAGGTCGTCGCGGACGAGACGAGCAGGGCCAGGACGAGGAGCAGGTGTCGCAGTCGGGTGTTCATGTTCGTTCTCGTTTCCTTGGGGTTGTGCTGCATGGAAATCACCAGTTCACGCCGTGGCCGTGCGCGCCGACGATGAACGAATACTGGATCGCGGCCCGAAACGAGGCGTCGCCGTTGTCGGGGTCGTAGCGAGTAAGGTCCAAGCGGATGCGCTGGAACTCCGAGAAGCTGTGCGTGAAGTAGACGTCGCCCTCGTAGACGCCGGTCTGCAGCCCGTCGGGAAGCTCGACCGTGCTGTACTGCACGCCGAAGCTGTTGTTCTGGTCGAGCGCGTAGTCGGCGAACGCGAACCAGCCGTGCAGCGTGCTCGAGTCGACGGCGATCGTGTCGTTCGTCGGGTCGCCGTCGCCACCGACGTCGGTGATCGAGAAGCCCGTGTCGCCCGTGGCGATCAGGTACTCGCCGCCGAGCGTGAACGCGTTGACGCCCGTGTCGCTCTTCCAGCCGTAGGTGATGTCCGTCCCGATGACCGTGTTGGATAGATTCAACTGCTGGTCGCCCGACGGCTCGAAAGTGGCCTGCATGCGTGGGATCACGCGCGCCGAGCCCCCGACCTGAAGAGTCCCGTTGGTGCCCACGTCGGTGAAGCCCGTCAGGCGCGCGGTGAAGTTCATGTCGCCCGCTGACTTGCGCTCCAGGATCGAGGGACTGGCCTCGACCGTCGGATCGAAGTCGGCCGGCGTCTCGGGCAAGAGATTCGAGAAGGCACCGATCGACCAGCGGATGGCGGTCGAGTCGCCCGCGGCGACCCAGTCATCCCATTCGAGGCCGCTGCCCTTGATCTCCTCGCCCAGCAGCGTGCGCAGCGCGAGCGGCCGCTCGATCGTGCGCAGCTCGTGCACGTGCGTCTGCATCTGCTTGCCGAAATCGATGAAGAACTTGCCGGCGCGGATCGTGTTGTGACCGCCAAGGCCCGTGTAGTGCACCGCGCCCTCCTCGACGTTGAGCGCTTCGCCGTCGCTGTTGGCGACGAAGTAGGCCCAGGCCGTCGGATCGACCCAGGCCTGGGCCATGACCTCGAGGCTGCGCAGGTTCATGTTCCAGCCAACGGGCTCGCCGCCGCCGCTGCGGTAGTCGGCGATGAAGTCGCCGACGAAGGAGAAGGCCGGGTTGAAGACCGACGAGAAACGGTTCGCCTGGCTCATGTCGGTCTGGGCGGACGCCTGCGGGCCATAGGTCTGAGCCGGCATGCCCGGCGTCTGGAAAGGAGAGGACTGCGCCCAGACGGGCGCGGACAGTGTGAACGGGATTGCGAATAGAAACGGAGTTCTGGAGTCCATGGTTGCGGCTCCGCGAAATCGCGGAGCGATGAATCGTGTGTGAGGAAAGGTCGGAAGCAGGGCGCAGTGGCGCTCAGGCCAGATGCGCAGCGAGATGGCTGACCCTCAGCGGGTCGCCAAGCGCGGGCTCGAAGCCCGCAAGACCCTCACGCCACCGCTGGAGGCGCTCGCGCGTTCCCCTGCTCTGGAAGCAGGTGCTCGTGCAGGCACTCGACGACCTGCGATAGCTCCACCGCTTGCACGGCGAGCCAGAACACGACCGGCTCGAAGCGCGGAGCCTCGGGCATCGAAACGTGGCACAGGTCGCAGCCGCTCGCACTATCTGCACCGTGGTGCAGTACTGCGTGAGCGGGGCCCGCCAGAAACAGGCTGGCGATCAGGAGGATCCCAACCAGGATCCTCACGGCCTTCCGCGTTCGCGGATTCATGGCTCGGACTCTAGGGCCTCGTCGGATGGCACGCAAGAGCGGGCGCACTTGGGGCGCTGGCAGCGAGGGCGCGCAGGCCCACGAGTGGCTCAGCCGTCCTCCTCCAGGAAGCCTGACCGCTTGCGTGCTCCGTGGAGGAATTGGACGCTCTTGGCGTCAGCTACTGGCCCTTGCGCCTCTTCGCGAGCTTCGCGCGCAGAGTCTGGCGGAGCTTCGACCACTCCTTCGTACCCATCTCACGCACCGAGGACTCCAGGCCCTTGAGGAGCTTGCGTTCCACTCCCTCAGGTTGGCGCCTGCCGATTGGGTCGCGCTTGTCGTGCATGTCGAGAGATTGAGTCTGCTTCCCAACCCTGTCAACTCATGACAGGACTTGCTCACCGTGGCTCCCATTTCTGCTCGCGAGGGCACGTTCCGTACAATCCCCGGGACGCATGGAGATCGACAACTACCAGAGCCCGCTCTCGTCGCGCTACGCCAGCGAGGCGATGCGCTTCAACTTCTCCGACAAGCGGCGCTTCACCAGCTGGCGCAAGCTGTGGATCGCGCTGGCCGAGTGCCAGAAGGAGCTCGGCCTGCCGATCAGCGACGAGCAGCTCGCGCAGATGAAGGCCACCCGGGACGACCTCGACCTGGAGGCCGCCGCGCGCTACGAGCGCGAGCTGCGCCACGACGTGATGGCCCACATCCATGCCTGGGGCGAGAAGTGCCCCAAGGCGCGGCCGATCATCCACCTGGGCGCGACGTCCTGCTACGTGACCGACAACGCCGACCTGATCGCGATGCGCGAGGGGCTGCGCCTGTTGCGCGCGCAGCTCGTCAGCCTGATCGACGTGCTGGCGCGCTTCGCGAAGGAGCACCGCGGGCTGCCCACGCTGGGTTTCACGCATTTCCAGGCCGCGCAGGCGACCACCGTCGGCAAGCGCGCCACGCTCTGGATCCAGGACTTCCTGGGCGACCTCGAGGACCTGGCACGCCCGGCACGCAGGCCTCGTTCCTCGAGCTCTTCGAGGGCGATCACGGGAAGGTGCGCGAGCTCGATCGGCGGGTCACGCAGCGCATGGGCTTCGAGCGAGCGTTCGGTGTCACGGGCCAGACCTATCCGCGCCAGGCCGATTTCCGCATCTGTCAGGTGCTCTCGTCGATCGCGCAGTCGGCGCACAAGTTCGCGACCGACCTGCGCCTCTTGGCCCACAAGAAGGAGCTCGAGGAGCCGTTCGAGAAGCAGCAGATCGGCTCGTCGGCCATGCCCTGGAAGCGCAACCCGATGCGCTCGGAGCGCATCTGCTCGCTCGCGCGGTTCGTGATCGAGGCGCTGGGCAACACGGCGCACACCGCGGCCAACCAGTGGCTCGAGCGCACGCTCGACGACTCGGCCAACCGGCGCATCGTGCTCGCCGAGATGTTCCTCGCGACCGACGCGGTGCTCAACCTGGGCCTCAACGTCGCGGCCGGGATCGTCGTCAACGCGCAGGTCATCCGGCGCAACCTGGACGAGGAGCTGCCCTTCCTGGCCTCCGAGCAGCTGCTGATGGAGGCCGTCAAGGCCGGCGCCGACCGCCAGGACGGGCACGAGTCGATCCGCACGAAGAGCCACGAGGCGGCGCGCGCGATCAAGGACGGCAAGCCGAACCCGTTCCGGGAGCTCCTGGCGCAGGACCCCCTGCTCGGGCGCCTCGCGGGAAGGTTCGAGAGCCTGCTCGACGGCTCGAAGTACGTGGGTCGGGCGCCGGAGCAGGTGCTCGAGTTCCTCGCCGAGGAAGTGGAGCCCGTTCTGGCACGCCACAGGGGCCTGTTGGGAGCCCGTGGAGAAGTCCGCGTCTAGGATTCACGGGGCTTGCATCCAGGGTTTGCGATTTTGTAGTATGCAGCCCGCATCAGGCCCTTGCGGGGGCTGATCCGGCCTCGAGTCGCCGCGCAGAGTGAGGGGCGGCGATCGAGGAGGGAACGCGCGGGCTCGCCCGTCCGTCCCGATGCGACCGGATTTCCCTGATGGGTCCGATGTAACGATCGGCCTACGAAGAATTCGATAGAGGTGGTTCAGGCCTGACTCCTCCCGGCGCCGAGCCCCGTGTGACGTGTTGACCCAACCCGGCATCCCCAACCACTACTCGCTCTCGACGAGCTGCTACGGCGCGCGCCTGCGCACCATCGAGGACCAGGCTTTCGCCTCCGTCGCGATGGGATTCCGGCGCATCGAGCTGGGGATCCTCGACTCGCCGGTGAAGCTCAACGGCTTCGAGGAGTCGCGCCGCGAGACGGGCATCACGGTGACGTCGGTGATCGTGGGCTGCCTGGATCCGAGATCGGAGACGATGTCGGGCTCGAAGCTGGGGAGCTTGTCGGAGAACAACCGCGAGTGCGCGCTGAACTCGCTCCGGCGGCACGCCAAGCTGGCCCAGAGGTATGGCTGCCAGGTCGTGATCGTGCGCGGCTGCGAGCTGGAGGACAAGCCGCTGCGCGAGGAGGCCGAGAAGCTCCAGGCGAGGCTGCACAAGGACCCGGCCGACGAGACGCTGCGCGCGAGCGCCAGGGAGTTCGTGCACAGGGTGCACAAGAAGAGCCACAGGCAGCTGGAGCACATCTGCAGGTCGCTGTTCGGGCTGTTGACCGAGTTCCCCGAGACGCGGATCGCGATCGAGGGCGGGTCGAGCCTGGTGGAGCTGTTCAACTTCGAGTCGGTCGGGCTGGTGCTGGCGGATCTCGCGAAGCACGGGCTGGGGTACTGGCACGACACGGGGCACATCCATCTGCGCGAGCGGCTGGGGCTCGAGGCGCAGGGGAAATGGCTGGATTCGTACTCGAACCGGATGCTGGGCGTGCACCTGCAGGATGCGGCCGAGGGGCATTCGGAGATGCCGCCGGGCTCGGGCGAGGTGGACTTCAAGCTGGTGAAGGACTTCCTGCCGGCGAACGCGGAGAGGGTGCTGGAGATCAACTCGCGGCACGGGCGCGCGGAGATACTGGCGGCGGTGCAGTTCCTGGCGGACAAGGGCTTCTGAGCCGCTACTTCGCCGCGGCGGCCTGGGCTTTGACCCAGGCGAGCCACTCGGATTCGATCTCGGGGCCTTTGAGGCCCAGGGCTTCGAAGAATTGGGGCGGCGAGCCCTTGCCGCGGTAGGTGTTGCGCAGGAACTCGAGGAAGCGCAGGCGGTACTTCTCGCCGGCCGAGCCGAGCAGGAAGTCGACGAGGGTGAAAGCCTGCGCGTAGTGCTCCTGGCCGAGAGCGGATTCGTCGAAGGCGAGCGGGGCCGAGTTGAGCAGCTTGGTCAGCTTGATCGGGTCGCGGGCGTCGGTCTCGACGACCTTCTTGAACATGGCGGCGAAGGGCACGGGGTCCCAGGTGGCGCGGCCGAGCTCGCCGTGCAGGTTCCAGCCGACCCAGGTCGAGAGCCCGGCCTCGATCCCGCTGTTGCAGAGCAGCGCGCGCGTGCCGTCCATCAGCATGCGCGCGCGGTCGACGCCCTTCTGGCCGTCGAGGTAGATGACGTTCGCGCGCGGGTCGAACCAGGAGACGGCGGCCTTGGTGGGCGCCGAGAAGTTGCGCTTGCCCGCCTGCAGCTCGACCTTGATCCGCTCGACCACCTCGAAGGAGTGCAGCTCGCGGCCGAACTTCTGGAAGAAGGCCAGGTAGAGGCACTCGAGATCCAGCAGCACGTCGATGGCCGGGGCCATCGGACCGTCGGTCTTGAGCTCGAAGTGCGTGCTCGCGAGCTTCCAGGAGTTCTTCAGCTCGCGCGGCGCGAGCCACTCCTTGAGCGAGATCCAGCGCTCGTTCTCCTTCAGCCCCCAGGCGCCCTCGCGCAGCTCGTGGCCGAGGTCCTTGTGGTACTGCTCGTTGTCCGGGAACGCCAGGACGAGCCGCCAGCGCAGCAGCGACTCCTCGTCGGCGAGCTCCAGGCGCTGGCAGTTGTTGGCCGCGTCGTGGATCGCCTCCTCGTCGCCGGGCTTGCCCTTGAGCCAGCTCTCGATCATGTCGGAGAGGTTCGAGGCGCGCGCATCGACCTTGGCCACGTCCTTCATCGCGCAGGTCGTGTCGCGCGTCCCCACGCGCAAGACGAGCTCGGCCTCGTCGCGGTAGACGACGATGCCCGCGAGCCTGGTGCCGTTCTGCAGCACGACCGTGTCGGGCTTGCGCTTGGCGTCGCCGGACGCGATGGCCGCGAGCGCGAGCAGCGCGGGGAGGATGGGCAGCATGCGTGGACATAGTGCCCCGCTGCGTTCGGGTTTCCGAGCGGGCGCTCCGGGATAGGATGCGCCGCGTGGACGAACCCTCTCCGCGCCTGCTCGTCGTCGCCGGCCACGACCCCGGCGGGGCCGGGATAGCCGCCGACCGCAGCGCGCTGGCGGGCCTGCCGCTCGAGGCGCGCTTCGTCGTCAGCGCCTGGACCGAGCAGGATGACCGCGGAGTGCGCGCGCTGGGCGCGCGCGACGCGCGCACGTGGCTCTCCGAGGCACGGGCAGAGCTGCCGGTCGCCGCGCTCAAGTTCGGCCTCCTGCCCGGGCGCGAGGACGTGCGCGCGGCGGCCGACCTCGTGCGCGAGGCGCGTGCGCGCGTCTCCGGCCTGTGGGCGGTCGTCGATCCCGTGCTCGCGAGCTCGAGCGGCGGTCGGTTCCTCGACACCGATGGCGCGCGCGAATACCTGCGCTCGCTGCTGCCGGCCGGTGTCGTGCTCACACCTAACCTCGACGAGCTCGCCGAGCTCGCGGGAGCCGATCGCGAGCGCCTCGCCCGCGATCTCGAAGCGCGTGCGGATGCCGCGCGCACGCTGCTCGAGCACGGCGCCGCCGCGATCGTGGTCAAGGGCGGCCACGGCGAGGAGGACCCCGTGTGCGATCTCGTGCTGACCCGCGAGGGCGATCCGGTCCGGCTCGAGCACGCGCGCGTCCGCGGCGGAAAGGTGCGCGGTTCGGGCTGCCGCTTCGCCTCGCGTCTGGCTGCGCGCCTGGCGCTCGGAACGAGCCTCGTGGAGGCCGTGTCCGAGGCGTCCGAGCACGTCCTCGGTCGCATCCGGGACGTGGGAGAGCCGGCGTAGGCGCGGGGTCTTGCCTTTGCGGGGGAGGAAGATATCCTGCCACGCCCCCGGTGCAGGTTGTGTGCACCACGTGCGGCTGTAGCTCAGTGGTAGAGCGCCACCTTGCCAAGGTGGATGTCGAGGGTTCAAATCCCTTCAGCCGCTCCAACTCAAGCCTCGCTGTCCCCGAGAACTCAGGGATCTATCGCGCCCCAGCGCCTCGGCGATCGCGGTGAACGTACTCCAGCTGCGCGTTGTGACCGGCACGCCGAACAGCTGATCCAGCTTCCTCAGGTAGCCGATGACCTTCATCTGGCGGCGGTAGAGTCCGACGACGAACCGGCCGTCGCGTGCGAGGACCTTCAGCAGCCACGGACCGCTGGCAGGGAGCTGGATGGGCAGCCTCGGCGCGCAGCGGGGGTGTCCAGACAGGACGCTCACGTAGCGGACTGCGTCGGGTGCGATTCGGTGGTTCGCGAAGAAGTCCTGGGACAGCAACCTGAGGATCTCATGGCCCTCGCAGAGCAGGATCTCGGCCTCGAACGGGAGTCGGCGCGCAATCTCAGCATGCAAGTGGGTGCGGCTCACGCGCTTTCGGATCACGAGAGTGCCTGTGGCGCCGATGCTGACGGCGCCGAGGTGTCGCAACTGTTCGGCGAGCAGCGTGGGCCGGAAGGCCCGGTGGCCGCCGACGTTGATGCCTCTCAAGAAAACCACGAGTGCCACGGGTCCATCCCATAGGCTCGGCCCCGCTGATCGAAACTACGCAGGCTCCGGCAATCTCGCGGCCTGGACAGCGACCGTGGCGCCACTCGGTTCACTTCGCGGCATTCCCGAGCCCGCGCTAGGATGAGCGGGCCGGCCGCTTCCCCGCCCGCCGGTGGCCATGCTCGCCACGCTCGCACTCGGCCTGTTGCTTCAGCTCCCTGTGCGTGCGGCGCCCGTAGACGGCGGGGAAGTCAGGGAATTCCCGCAGTTGCGGCGGTATGGATCCGCACCGCGATGCACTCAGGAGTGTCGCGCAGGCTGGTCGAACTCCCTGGCGGCAGCCACAAGCTTTCTGCGCTCGCCAGGAAGTGCACGAAGACGTGCTCGTCCCGCGCGGCGGCGACGCTGCGCGGGGAGCTCGCGGTCCAAACCTCGACGTCCGCGCGCGCATCACCGCGCCGGCAGAGCACGTTGAAGTCCTCGACGCGGCCTTCGACGAGCTCGGCGCGCGTGGGCCAGTCGCCGGAGAAGCGGTAGGGGACGAGGCGCTCGACCTGCGCGCGCGACGCGAGCGTGCCGTGCTCGAGCACGAGGCCCGCGCCCTGGGTCACGACCAGCACGCGCTCGAAGCCCGGGAAGGCCGAGAACGGGCCCGATTCCTCGACCGTGGCCCTCGAGACGCGCCAGAGGAAGTCTCCCTTCTCGAAGCTCGCGCCGCGCGGCCAGAGCGCGAGCTCGTCCGTGAACCCGCGGCCGTTCTTCCACGGCACGCGGCGGGCGTCGGATGGGCGCAAGTGCAGGACGTCGCTCACGGACGGCAGTTTGCCACGCGGAGGTCGGACGCTACCATCGCCCGCGCTTGCCCACCGCCCTCTCCGAGCTTCCCGTTCAGGACGGCTTCCGGCTGCGCGGTGAATCGATCTCGCGGCTGGAGACCTTCGTCGACGCGGCCTTCGCGTTCGCGGTGACGATGATGGTGATCTCGATCGGCTCGGTGCCGCAGTCCGTGGCCGAGCTGCTGGCCGCGCTGCACAAGGCGCCGACGATGGCGGTCTGCTTCCTGATCATGATGATCTTCTGGAGCGGCCACAATCGCTGGAGCCGCCGCTACGGGCTCGACACGGCACGCACGACGTGGTTGAGCATGCTGCTCGTGCTGGGAGTGCTGGTCTGGGTCTATCCACAGCGCATCGTGATGAGTTCCGCGCTCAACTTCGTGACGGGTGGCTGGGTGCCGTCCGAGGTGCAGCTGGCGACGGTGGACGAGCTTCAGAACCTGTTCCTGATCTACAGCCTGGGCTTCTTTTTCCTGAGCGCGATCCTGCTGCAGCTCAATCGCGAGGGGCTCGCGCACGCCGACGAGCTGAGCCTCGATGCGCTCGAGCGCTTGCAGACCCGGCGCGACATCGGTTCGCACGCGATCTTCGTCGCGGTCGCGCTGCTGGCGATCGTGCTGACGATTGCCGTGCGCGGGATGGACTCGGCCTGGGCCTCGAGCCCGGGGTTCGCGTACATGCTGATCGGCCCGGCGATGCACTTCCACCACGCGCGCTTCCACAAGCAGCGCAAGGCGCTGCCGCCGCGAATCTTCTGATCAGGGTTGCGGCTTGCGCCGCGGGCCGAGTTCCGCGACGAGGTTGCCCGCCAGCAGCAGGCCGCCGCCAACCCAGAGCCAGCTCGTCAAGACGTCGTGGCCGCGCCAGACGCCGAAGACCAGCGCCCAGATCGGCTCGACCGCGTAGATGATCGCCGCGCGCAGCGGGTCGATCTGCTTCTGGAAGAGGTTCATCAAGGAGAGCGCGATCACGGTGGCGAAGATCGCGCCCAGCACCAGCGGCTCGAGCCAGGCGCGCGAGCTCATCAGCGTCTTCAGGTGCTCGGCATCCGAGCCCGCGCCGAGGAGCCGCGTGGCGCCCACGGTCAGCGCCGAGAAGAGCGTGACCCAGACGAACGTCGTCAGCGTCGCCGCCAGCGCGTCGCTCGCGCGCGTGACCTTGTCGGTGGCCAGGATGTGCACCGCGAAGATCACCGCGCTGACGACCGTCAAGAGCTCGCCCATGCGCAAATCGAGCTCGGGCCGGCCGCGGATCAGGCCCGCGCCGAGCGTCGCCAGCAGCGCGCCCGCGAGCAGCGCGAAGCCCGGGCGCGCGCGCACGTTCCAGGCCGTGATCGCGGCCGTGAAGAGCACGTACAGGCTGGTCAGGAAGGCCGAGACGGCGGGCGTGATCTCCTCCAGGCCGAGCATCTGCACCAGGAAGCCCGCGTAGAGCAGCGCGCCGAGCACGAAGCCGCCGCGCCAGGCACCTCGGTCGGCCCGTGCGCGCGCGCGCGGCACGAGCGCCAGCACCAGCGCCGCCAGGCCGAAGCGCAGGCCCATGTAGAGCGCGATCGTCTCCGTCGAATGCCCCGGGCCGAGCGTCGCGCGCGCGGCGTCCTGCGCCTCCTTCATCCAGCTGAACGTGATGCCCCAGATCACGGTCACCACGCTCAGCGCGCCCAGGGCGAGCCAGGAGCGGCGCTCGGCGGGGGGGCGAGGTCCGGACATGGGGCAGCGAGGCTAGCGGGGAGCTTCGCCCGCGCAAGTTCCGCCCCTTCATTCCTGCTACCCTGTGCGGCAGCGGAGTCCCCATCCGGAAAGCGCCATGAGCAACCACGCTGTTTCGCGCCTCGCCCTGCTCGCCTCGCTCGTCCCCTTCCTCGCCTCCGGCTGCGCCAGCGACAGCCAGGTGCGCTCGCAGGCCGAGCAGACGCACGCGCAGCTCGAGCCCGCGGTGATGAAGGACGCCGAGCTGTCGGGCTACCTGCAGAAGCTCGGCGCGCGCGTGGCGGCGGCGGCCCAGGAGTGCGACAAGGCGCACGTCGGCCCGAAGGAGCACTTCAAGGAGGACAACTCCTGGATGTTCTCGACCGACGAGTTCCACCTGGTCAACTCGGAGCAGCTCAACGCCTTCACCACCGGCGGCTCGCACATGTACGTCTACGCGCAGCTGATGCAGAGCTGCCGCAGCGAGGACGAGCTCGCGGCCGTCGTGAGCCACGAATTCGCGCACGTCTACTGCCGCCACGTGCAGAAGGGCATGGACCGCCAGATGTGGACGATCGGCGGCGCGGCGGCGCTGGGTGTCGCCGGCTACGCGGCCGGCGGCAAGGAGCACGGCACGGAGTACGCGACCTACGGCCTCGCGCTGGGCATGGTCGCGGGCAACTTCCTGGGGATGGGCTTCACGCGCGACGACGAGGGCCAGGCCGACGAGTACGGATTCGAGTTCTATTGCCGCGCGGGCTGGGACTCGCAGCACTTCGGCGACTTCTTCCAGCAGCTGATCGACAAGGGCTACGACAAGACGCCCGAGATCGCGAGCGACCACCCGAGCCTCTCTTCACGCGTCCAGGCGGCCCGAACGCGCGCGCAACAGCTCCCCGCCGAGGCAGCGCAGTGGCGCAGCCCGCCGATCGCGGACGCGGCGCGCTTCGAGGCGCTCAAGCAGCGCGCGGCCGCGGTGGCGAAGACGACGAAGAAGGAGAGCGAGCTGGGCAAGGCGCAGCTCCTGT
>WNFL01312264.1_pt1 | contig 11161 bp, 7 predicted proteins | sample 5400361 | NCBI WGS metagenome assembly WNFL01 (sample SAMN13153351, study PRJNA577476) | soil metagenome | isolation source: 40 cm soil on Douglas fir-dominated hillslope | place: USA:California | collected 2013-09-17 | reverse complement strand
CTGAGTCAGCGCTGAACTCAGAACCAGTCCCGTCCGGAGATACAGGAAAGGAATACCCGCGGACGGCCGATCCACCCACAGCTCACGACTCGCAATCGACTTCGGTGCCCTGAACGTGGTTTCCCAGAGTGCGCGAGTCGTCTCGACATCGAACCAGCCCTCGCCCGGAGCTTCGACGATGCCATTGCCAGCTTTGGGAAGGTGGGGCACCAGCTTCCGCGCGAGGCCCGTGGTGACGGTGTACGGCGCGAGTCCCATCTCTTCGGGATATCCGCCGGTCGTGCGGCTGAAGTTGAATGGCCGCTCGGGATATGCATCGCGGATCATGTACAACACGAACAGATCGGATCTTTCAAGGCCGGCGAAATCACCGAACGAGCGTGGCTGGATGTTGACGACGATGTCAGTCCCTTCCTTGCGGAAGGTCTGCGGCGCCGTAAGCTCGATCACCGATGGCACCGCATCCGCCTGCTCCATCGTCAGGTTGAGCGGGGGCCCACTCGGTCTCTTCCACACTCTGCCGCGATAAACAGCCGGCCCGCGCAGCGAGTCGTATTCGTAAATCGGGCGTCGCAGCAGCTGACGCGTGTACCAATCGGTGTTGAGCAGCGAGAGACAGGCGACGATGACGTCACGGCGGATGCCGTCTACCTCCTGCGCGTACCAGAGCGGGAACGTGTCGTTGTCGCCGGAGGTGACCAGGATTCCGTACGGCTCGACCGAGTTGAGCAGATCAGCGGCGAAATCCGCGGTGTCGGTCTGGCCGGCGCGCGAAGCCGATTGCCAGTTTGCGAAGAGCGGTACGATTGCAATGGCCAACACCGGAGTGGCGAGGAGCCAGCTCCGACGGCGCGGGAGATCGAGCGTTTCTTCACCTAGGCGGATCTTCTCGGATCCGAGGAGGGCGGCGACGGTCTCCCAGACGAAGACGAGGCCGAGCGCGATCCACACGCTCAGCGCCGAAAAACTCCAGAGATAGAAGTAATCGCGATCACGCACTTCGCGCGGAACTGATTCGCCCAGGTCCGGGGCCTGCGACGAGCCGTACTTGAAGTTCATGTAATAGATGAGGGCGAGCGTCACCATGAACATGAGCGGGCCGAAATATGAGAACGATCTCCGGTCGCGTTTCCAATGGACGTAACCGCCAAGTCCGCCGAGAAGCAGGAACAGCGTCGCCATCATGTTTTGGAGCGCGGGATTGTTGCCGAGCGGATCTCTCAGCCACTGCCAGCGGAAATACAGCCACCACATTTCTATTTGTGCGATGAACGGCGCCTGCCTGTCGGTCAACCCGGGCTTCCCATATTGACCGCGATTGAAGTTGTACAAAAACCGATCGTAGGTTGCCTTGCTGAGCGTGCAGCCGACGCCGATTCGCGTTGCGCATCCAGTCGGCTCGCCCTCGTTGATGGCGGGGAAGTAAGCCGCTCGAAGCGGTTGCGTGAGGAAGGGTGTCATGCCGAGCAGAAGCGCGCCCGCAATTGCGAGCAGAAGTCTCGGGCGTCGGAAAAGCGTATCCGGGCGGCGAATGGCAACAGCCGCGGCGACCGCCGGCAGGGCGAGAAAACCGGCCATGTGGTTCGCGTACCCCAGTCCACTCAGATAGGCGATCATGACGAGCAGGCGATCCGCTTTGGGTCCGTCAGGATCGTCGCACCAACGAACGATCAGCCAGGACACGAGCGCGAGTCCCAGGAGCGAGACGGTGTAGACCTTTTCGTTGACGACCGATTGCGCCCAGACGGTGAACGCCGTCGCTCCGATCAGCGCGGCGAGAGATCCGCCGACTATTCTCTGCCAACGCTGCGGTAGCCATCCAACGAGAACGCGCTCGGTGATCAGAAACCACATGCCCGCCGCGCCGGCACTGCAGACAGCGGCGAGAATGTTGATACGCATCGCGACGTTGGGAGCAATCGGAAGGATCGCGAAAAAGCGTCCAAGCAGAACGAAGAATGGATTTCCTGGCGGGTGGGGAAGTCCGAACGTGTAAGCGGCGGCGATGTACTCGCTCGTGTCCCACATCGCGGTCGAAGGCGCGAGAGTAATGAGATAGAGAAGGCACACGAGCGCGGACACGATCGCGGCGGCGCGATACGACGGCCTGTAGTCGAGCTCCTCCAGCGTGCCTTGCGTCGCCGTCATCTAGTGGCGGAACTGTCGCTTGCCAGTGAACACCATCGCGATGTTGTACTCATCCGCCGCCTTGATCACTTCCTCGTCGCGGATGGAGCCACCTGGCTGAACGATCGCAGAGACTCCGGCTTCCGCCGCCTGTTCGACTCCGTCCCGAAACGGGAAATACGCATCGGAGCCCAACACCGAGCCTTTGGTATCGTGGCCCGTGAGACGCGCCTTGTAGACCGAGAGAAAAGCCGCGTCTACTCGCGACATCTGTCCGGCGCCGATCCCGATCGTGGCGCCATCACGCGCGAGAACGATCGCATTGGACTTGACGCTTCCGACCGCGCGCCACGCGAATTGCAAGTCCTTGAGCTCCACATCGGTCGGTTGACGCTTCGTCACGACGCGCCATTCTTCACCGGCGTCGCGCGCCGCCCGCTCCTGCGCGAGAAACCCACCCCGCACACGCTTATAGTCGAGGGCGTGCTCGCGCCACTGCGCGCGGCCCTCGAGCACGCGAAGGTTTTTCTTGCGCTCGAGTATTTCGAGAGCGCCCGGGGTGAACTGTGGGGCTACGATGCATTCGACGAACAGGCTCGACACCGCCTCGGCCGTCTCGTCGTCGACCGGAACCGTGAAGGAAATCACCGAGCCGAATGCAGAAACCGGGTCACAGGCCAGCGCTTTTTTGTAGGCATCGAGAGCGCTGGTGCTGGTGGCGAGCCCACACGGAGTCGTGTGCTTGACGATTGCACAGGCTGTTTCACCCTCGAACGGATCGGTGGCGAGGAGGGCGCCCTCGAGGTCGAGAAGGTTGTTGAACGAAAGTTCCTTCCCGCCCTTCTTCTCCAGCGCGGAGAGACCGTCCTTCTGGCGCTCCACGTAGAAGGCGGCACGCTGGCCGGGGTTCTCGCCGTATCGGAGCGTGGTCGCCTTTTCGAGCGCGATCGCGATGCGATCAGGAAATATCTCGGAGCGTTCGCAGCCGAACCAATACGCAATGGCGGCGTCGTAAGCTGCCGTGCGCGCGAAGACTTTCTCCGCGAGCAAGCGCCGGAGATCGAGGTCGTCGTCCTTCGCCTCAAGTGCCGCCAGCACGCGTCCGTAATCAGCGGGATCGACTATCACGAAGACGGACGCAAAGTTCTTGGCGGCGGATCGTAGCATCGAAGGGCCGCCAATGTCGATCTGCTCGATGATCTCTTCCGGCTTGGCCCCGGCGCGCGCAGCAGTCTCCTCGAACGGGTAGAGATTGACGGCGACCAGGTCAATCGGAGCGATCTGGTGTTCGGCCAGCGCCTTCAGGTGTTCGGGCGAATCGCGTCGCGCCAGCAGGGCACCGTGTATCGCCGGGTGCAGCGTCTTCACCCGACCGTCCAGCATTTCCGGGAAGTGGGTGATCTCGCTGACGTCGCGCACCGCGACGCCGGCGTCGCGTAGCGCCTTCGCCGTGCCCCCCGTGGAGATGAGATTCCAGCCGAGGCCGATCAGACCCTTGGCGAAATCGACGAGACCGCTTTTGTCGGAAACTGAGAGTAGTGCAGTGGGCATATCAGGCAGATGTTTTTGATTCGAGTTGTTGTAGCATGGCGACCATCTCGACGGCGCGGGGATAAACGACGTGCTCCACGGCCAGCACGCGTGCGGCGAGCGAATCCGCCGTATCCGATTCCTCCACTGGAACGCGCCACTGCGCGACGATGGGTCCACGATCGTACTCATCGTCAACCAAATGGACCGTCACGCCGCTCTCCTTCGCGCCGGAGGCGATCACCGCCTCGTGAACCCGTGCCCCGTACATGCCTTCGCCCCCGAATGCCGGGAGAAGCGCTGGATGAATGTTGATGATTCGCGCGGCATATTCATGGATCACGGCGGTCGGAATTCGCTTCAGGTATCCGGCCAGGACCACAAGGTCGATGCGGAACTTGCGGAGCAGCTCGAGGAGCTCGGACCCATCGTCGCCGGCCTCGAAACTCGCGATGTCGATTGAGGCTGTCGCGGCGCGAATGAGCGCCGGGGAGTCGGTGCGGTTCGACGCGACCAGCACCACCTTCGCGATTCGCTCACGCGAAAGATTGTCGAAATGGTCGATGATAGCCTGGAGATTTGAGCCGCGTCCCGAAGCAAGCACGGCAAGTCGTGATGGCATCCCCGATTTTACGCCGAGCCGTGCATCTCAGTAAGACCGGAAAAGCATTTCGACGGCGTCTCCGAAAGATGCCGCGGTCTCGATCCCATCTTCTTGCGCTTTGCGGCGATCTTCGTCCGTGGTCATGTGCGACGAGATCAGAATTCCCCGGCCTCCTATCTTTTTCGAGGCGATCACATCGCGCCAGCGGTCTCCGACGTAGGCCACGTTCTTCGGGTCGAGGCTGAAATCGCGCATGGCGGTCTCGAACATCTCTGTGGCGGGCTTCCGGCAGTTGCACGGCCCCGTGATGCTCGGATGGTGGGGGCAATAGTAACTGGCATCGATGTGAGCGCCTTCCGCTTCGAGGAGTGACTCGAAATGCCGGCGGACCGCCTCGTAGTCGTCCACCGTGAAGATTCCGCGCGCAATTCCCGACTGGTTCGTGACGACGATTGCCGGCACCTTCGCGTCGTTGATTCTTTTTACGGCGGCCGCGGCGCCGGGGATGAGCCTCACCTGCGATGGTGACTTGATGTAGTGGGCGTCTTCCATCACCGTACCGTCGCGGTCGAGAAAGACCGCGTCCGGAGAACCCTTCACGAGCGCGCCTTGACGATCGCCTTGACGAGCGCTCCGTCTTCGCGCGGAAGTACGCTGCGGAGATCGAGCAGCAGTTTCCCATCCGCTATGCGTCCGATGACCGCCGGTTCGCCACGCCGCAGTCTTTCCTCGAAGCGCTCGGCGTCCGTCGTCAGCATGATCGCTATCGATGCGATCGAGGCTGTAGGAAAGGCGCCCCCACCGACGCTCGCTATGCTGGACGCCACGTCCGCATCGATACCACTCGAGCGAAGCGAGCTGACGACTGACCGGGCCCGCGACTCGAGCTCCTGCACGGACTCCGTAAGCATGGCCAGCACAGGAACTTCCTTTAGCGCGCGCTCGGGCTCGAGATAGAGCCTGAGTGTCGCTTCGAGCGCCGAGAGAGTGAGCTTGTCGACTCTCATTGCTCGCGCGAATGGATTCTTTCGGAGCTTGGCGACGACAGACGCGCCGCCGAGTATGATCCCGGCTTGCGGCCCGCCGAGAAGCTTGTCTCCGCTCATGAGGACCAGTGTTGCGCCCGACGCCAGCGCCGTCGACGCCGTGGGCTCGCCCGATAGTCCGTAGTCATCCAGGGGAAGGAGCAGTCCGCTGCCGAGATCGTGAATCACGGGTAGGCCGTGCTCGGCGGCGATGAACGCGAGGCGCTCGACGCTCACATCCGACGTGAAGCCCTCGATCGTAAAGTTGCTTCGATGCACTTTGACTATCGCGGCCGTCTTTGGTGTGATCGCCCGGCGATAGTCATCGTCGTGCGTGCGATTTGTGGTCCCAACCTCGACGAGCTTGGCGCCGCTGCGCGCCATGATGTCCGGAATGCGAAAGCTGCCCCCGATCTCGACCAGCTCTCCCCTCGAGACCAGAACCTCCTTCCTCTGCGCAATTGCGTTGAGGGTGAGCACCATCGCCGCCGCGCAGTTGTTTACGACAAGCGCGTCCTCCGCGCCGGTGAGCTGCCGCAACAAACCCACACAGTGCGAATAGCGAGATCCGCGCTGTCCGGTCTCGATGTCGTACTCGAGATTGCTGTAGCCTTCCGCGACGTGTCCGATAGCTCGTATCGCGACGTCAGCAAGTGGAGCGCGACCGAGATTGGTGTGGAGCACGACTCCGGTCGCGTTGATCACGCGCCTCAGCGATGGCCGCGTTGCATCATGAAGGGCCGACGTGATCGTCTCGACCCATTGCTCCTCCGTTCGTTGCGCGCCCCCGGCAGTGCGCGCGGCTTCCACGGTGCTTCTCACCGCGTCAACGACCACCCTTCTCGGGTGGTGCTCGAGAAGCCATTTCACGCCGGCCATCTCGAGCAGGGCGTTGACGCTGGGCAGATCGCGTCTCGCGTCCTTCATCGTTTGACCGAAGGTGGCGACGCCGGCGGAGTGACACCAGGCTTCACGGCTGGGATAGGCGGGGGCGCAGGCGGCGAGAAGGTGCGCTCGCTATCCGCGGTCCGCCCGAGCAATCCGCGAATCCCGATCGCGCGCACGTGATACACGAGCTTCGGTGTAAGCGGATGCTGCAGCCTGATCACCGCATCGCTGATCGGAATGGCGCGCGGCATCACTGGCTTAGGCGCAAGAGTTGTGTCGGGCCGAGATGACACGGGCGCCCGACCTCGCACCGGTGGCCGAATTTGCGCCGGAGCAGTGACAGGCGGATTTGCTTTCGTCGTCGTGTCCTTGAGCGGCGGCCCCGCGCTCACGATAGGAATCCGCGAGGAGTCAGGTGCGATTACCGCAAAGTTGGCGGCGCTAAGCGTCAAGGCCGGATCCACGGGTTTGTCAAAGGTCACTTGCAGCGTTAGGGAATCCGCTAGCCTCACGTCGCGAAGCCTCGGCGCCACGGTGTCGTGCGCGAAGATTATGAGATCGGTTCGGGCGCTGTCCGTAACATTGATCGACAGGCTGTCCCACGGCTCGCTCGGATCGATTGTCAGATTCTTGTTGCGATCGACGTACGCCCGTACCGTATAGCGCGCTGGCGGCATGTGCTCGATGACGAACCCACCGTTGGAATCGGCGAGCGCTACGTACGGATGAATGCTATCCGGCGGCACGAACGATTCGACCAGTGCGCCGGCGGCCGGAGTGCCGGACACCCAATCGAAAACGTTGCCGGCGAGTCTGGTGCGCGGGATCGTGGTCCCCGTGGAGAAGAAGGTCGATGCACCGGTCTTGCGCACATTTCCACGAAGGTCAGAGAGCCCGCTCATCATGATCACCGTGTACGAAGTGTTGGAGCGCCATCCATGCGTGGGCCTGACTCCGATTTCGCCCCGGTGCCATGATGCTTCCGGAACGCCGTCGCGAGGAGAGATCAGGAAGAGATCGCTCAGGGTCGTGACGGAAGGCGGTCGCTCCGCCACCGTCTCGTCGAAGCGGAAGATTAACTCCTTCGGCTTGACGCCGACGCTCCCGGAGTCGGGAATCGTGGCGACGAGCTGGGGTGGCGCAACATCGACTGGTCCACCGGGCGGAATGCCGGGAGAGGCGCACCCCGACACGAGCAGGGCGACGGCGACTAGCCGCCGCAAAGCGCTTTCACCTTTTCCGCCAGCTGCTCGCGCCGCTTGATCCATTCCTCTTCCTTTCTCCGCTCGGCCGCGACGACGCTTGCCGGTGCTCTGCTCGTGAATCCTTCATTCTGAAGGCGCTTTGACAGCGCCTTGAGCTGCATCTCGAGTTGCTCGAGCTCTCCCCGCAGCTTGCCGCACTCCTTCGCTAGATCCACCAGCCCGGCGAGCGGCACGATGACCTCGCTGCCGTCGGACAACACCGAATGGGCGGCACCCGCCAGGGCGGGAGTCGCGATTGCCATCAAGCCAGTGCCAGCGATCTGGACGCTCGCGCGAGCGAGCTGTCCGATCAGCTTGGCCTGTTCGATGAAGAGTGGCGCATTCGTGCGCGACTGGATCACCGCGTCGACGGACTTTCCCGGGGGAATCGCATAGTCCGAGCGGATCTGGCGGATTGCACTTACCGCTTCCCGTTCAAGATCAAACCGCGCCATCGCGTCTCGTTCTTCCGACGATGCCGGATGAGGAATCGGCCACGGCGCGATCGCGAGGAATTCGCAGCGCTCGGCGGCCACCGGGAAGGGAAGACGTTGCCAGAGCGTCTCCGTAATGAACGGCATGATCGGATGCAACAGTCGGAGTGCGTAGTCGAAGACGTGCGTGAGGACCGCGCGCGCGACCTCGCTATCGCTGCCCGACGCACCGATGCGACCCTTCGTAGTCTCGAGATACCAGTCTGCAACATCATTCCAGACGAAACGTCGCGCGGCCTCCGCGTATTCGCTCAGACGAAGCCCGGAGTAGCGCTCTTCCGGGCGCCATTTTCCCTTCTCGGGTCTCGCTGGGCCGAGCGCTGCATCGGCCTCCAGAATCGTCGCGTTCAATCGGCCGAGTATCCAGCGATCGGCCAGCGTGAGCTCGTTGTCACGGAGCTCGTCGACGCTTCTCACCGGAGAAGCGCCGACGTTGGCGAGCAGGAATCTTCCGATGTTCCAGAGCTTTGTCGCGAAGTTTCGGCCCGGTGCGAATGAGCGCTCGAGATTGAGAGGGTCGAGCATGAGATCCGCGCCCATACCCATGCCGGCGATCACGGTGTAACGAAGCGCATCGGCACCGTACTTCTCGACGACGTCGAGCGGGTCGATCCCGTTGCCGAGCGACTTCGACATCTTCACGTGGTTGGTGTCGCGCACCGTTCCGTGCAGATAGACTGTGTGGAAGGGCGCCGCGTCCATGAATGCGTAACCGGCCATGATCATGCGCGAGACCCAGAAGAAAAGAATCTCCGGTGCCGTGATGAGATCGTCAGTTGGATAGAATGCCGCGAGCCCAGCCGAGTCCTTGTCGGGCCAGCCGAGGGTCGAGATAGGAAACAGCCACGACGAGAACCAGGTGTCGAGAACATCTTCATCCTGGCGAACGGCACCGCCGCATTTGACGCACGCCATTACGTCGGTGCGACTCACGATCTGCTGGTTGCATTTGTCGCAGTACCAGACTGGAATTCGATGTCCCCACCACAGCTGCCGCGAGATGTTCCAATCGCGAATGCTCTCGAGCCAGTTGATGTAGACGGCTTCCCAACGCTCGGGCAAAATGCGAATTGTGCCATTGCGAACTGCTTTGAGCGCCGGCTTGGCCAGGGGTGCCATCTTCACGAACCACTGATCAGAGAGACGCGGCTCGACAACCGTGTCACAACGATAGCAGTGACGAACCGCGTACTGATGCGGCTCGACCTTGATCAGCTGACGCGACTGTTCGAGCGACCTGATGATCCGCTCGCGCGCCTCGAATCTGTCGGCCCCGAGCAGCTCCGCGGGCACACGTGAGCGCGCGTCGACGCCATTGGCCATGGTGCCGTCTGGTGCCATGATCACCGGCATCGGCAGTTTATGGCGCACGCCGACCTCGAAATCGTTTGGATCGTGCGCCGGCGTGATCTTCACGACGCCCGTTCCAAATGCGGGATCGACGTATTCGTCGGCGATTATTGGAATCTCGACGTTGGCGATTGGCAGCATTACGGACTTGCCGATCAGCTCCTTGTAGCGGTCGTCATCCGGGTGAACCGCGACTGCGACGTCGCCGAGCATCGTTTCGGGACGCGTGGTCGCAACCGTGAGGCTGGCGTTGTCCTTGGCGCCGACAATGGGATACGCGATGTGGTAAAGCGTCCCCATCGCCTCGCTGTGCTGTGCCTCTTCGTCGCTCAGTGACGTGAGACAGCGCGGGCACCAGTGGATGACGCGGTGACCGCGGTAGATGAGCCCTCGCTCGTAGAGCTGGACGAAAGCTTCCCGCACGGCGCGTGACAGCTCCGGCGAAAACGTGTAGGCCGTGCGGTTCCAGTCCGCCGAAACGCCGATGGCGCGCAGCTGCCGCAGGATCTCGCCTCCGGTCTCCTCGACGAAGGCGACCGTGCGCTCAACGAATGCCGTGCGGCCGAGATCAAACTTCGTTTTGCCTTCGGCGGCGAGCTGTCTCTCGATGATGTTCTGGGTCGCAATGCCGGCGTGGTCGGTGCCAGGAACCCAGAGCGCTTCGTCGCCAACCATGCGACGCCAGCGAATGATCACGTCCTGGACGGTGTTGTTGAGCCCATGCCCCATGTGCAGCGCCGCCGTCACATTCGGCGGGGGCATGATGATCACGAACGGATCGCGGTCCCCACCGTTGTGGCGGCTGCGCTTCTCGTCGGCGGAAAAAATTCCGGCGTCGATCCAGCGGTCGTAAACGGCGCGCTCGGTCTGGCCGGGGTCGTACTGCGCCGGCAGCTCGTGAAGCTCCTGTGTTGTGCTCATCTCCGGCGCAAGTTAACGGGCGCCATTTTCGCGGGTAAGACCGCGCGTCTTACCCGCGAAGTGCTGCGTTGGTGCCGCTATGCGCTCGATCCCGGGCGCGTGCCGTTGCCCGGTGCGCGCTCGGCGTCTGCGACGTGATCGGCCTTTGGAACTCCGCTCGGCGCCACAGCGGAGCCGTCGCTGCGACCGCCACGTCCCTTCCTGGTCGATTTCCGGACCGCCGCATCGGGGATCTCCTCAGCGGCAGCCATGAAGGCTTTGTCCTCCTTCAGAGATCGGTCTTCCAGAATGTTTTTTGGATCAGCGTGCCGATCGATCTCTTCGGAAGTACCCTGCCGGCGACGGCCCGTGCCGACCTGTTGGCCGTCCCAATGGCGCTCGGTGAATGGCGGATCGCCATCCTGGTAGTGATGCGCTGCGTCGCCAAAGAGATTCTCATCGGTACGGATGCCAAGCCGGTTCACGACGGTGGCGACACCTGGAACTCCACGCGCTATAACGACGGCCTGGTGCGCTTCCTCTTCCGAGTTCACCCAGCCGGTAAGCTCGATGATGCCATCTTCCACGGCGCCGATGTCGATCGCGCGCTCGCTCAGGATTGGATCGTTTCTGTACGCCTCGAGCACTCTCTCTTCCAGCTCTTCGGCGCCGTTGAGCGATCCCTTGGGCGTATCGAGTTCTTCGTCGAAGTCCGGATCGAACTCGTCCTCGTCCAGCCCCTCGTAATCGAAGTCCTCTTCTTCTCCTTTGGTGCCGCCTCCGAATGTGTCCTTGATTCTGTCAGTCAATCCCTGGAATCCTCCGAATCGTTCCGCCATGAGAACCCCTGCCGCAAAGCCGCCCGCGGCTCCGATAGCGATATAAATCGCAGTGCGCGACGAAGACTCTTCCTCTTCTTCATCGTAGATGTACGGCGGCTCGTTACGAAAACGGAAGGGCAGCATAGCTTGATGGCCTGTGGCGAAGGGTATCTGCAAA
>WNFL01348730.1_pt1 | contig 11162 bp, 8 predicted proteins | sample 5400361 | NCBI WGS metagenome assembly WNFL01 (sample SAMN13153351, study PRJNA577476) | soil metagenome | isolation source: 40 cm soil on Douglas fir-dominated hillslope | place: USA:California | collected 2013-09-17 | reverse complement strand
CTCATGACCGGAATCGCCGACGCGAAAATGGATTCCGTGCCGCTGGTTTGCATCACCGGGCAGGTGCGATCCGTACTGATTGGCTCGGATGCTTTTCAAGAGACCGATGTTTTCGGCATGACGTTGTCGCTCACCAAGTGGAGCCGGCTGGCCAAGACGATTGAAGAGATTCCGGATATTATCGCCGAAGGGTTTTATTGGGCGCGGAGCGGGCGTCCCGGGCCGGTGGTGCTGGACTTCCCTGTTGACCTGCTGAAGGCGAAGATGGAGTTCAAGGGGCCGTCGACCTTTCTTCCGCCTGAGAAGAAAACCAACGGCCACGCCAAGCCGGAGTTTTGGCCCAATCTGCAAGGGCTGCTGCAAGGGGCGAAGAAGCCTTTTGTGTTGGTGGGAGCGGGCGCGAAGATTTCTGGCGCGACCGAAGCTTTGGTCGACCTGCTCGACACCCTGCAGATTCCCGCGTGCGCCACCGTGCACGGGCTCGGCGCAATTCCTTCCGACAAGCCTTACTACACGGGCATGGTGGGGATGCATGGAACCAAGGCGTCGAACATGGCGCTGCATGAGACGGACTTGCTGCTGGTGTTTGGGGCGCGGCTGGATGACCGCGTGACCGGTGAGCCGTCGCGCTTTGCTCCGGATGCCAAAATTGTGCACTTTGAAATTGATCCGGGACAGCTCGACCGCGTACGAGCTTGCGAGTTGCCGGTGGTTGGGGATTTGAAACAAACAGTTCCGCAGTTTCACAACGAAGTGCGCCACGCCACACTTCCCGACTGGAGCGACTGGCGTGGACTTGCCTGTGGCCTGACGCGCGCGGAAGAAGACACGCGCGGGCTGGCGCAACCGGCGATTCGCTTCCTCGACGCGCTCTTCGCGCAGATGCCCGACGATGCATTCGTCATAACGGATGTGGGCCAGCACCAGATGTGGGCGGCGCAACGGTATCGCAAGAATTCGCCGCGCGGATTTATTACCTCGGGCGGCCTGGGAGCGATGGGATTTGGCCTTCCGGCGGCTATAGGGGTGCAGCTCGCGAATCCGGGAGCGTGCGTGATCTGCATTTCCGGCGACGGCGGCTTCCAGATGAACCTGCAGGAACTGGCCACGGTCCACCGCCTGAAGCTGCCGGTGAAAAATGTGATTATCGACAACAAATATCTCGGCATGGTGCGGCAGTGGCAGCAGTTGTTCTACGAGCGCAACTACGCCGAGACAGACATGAGCGACAATCCGGATTTCGTGGCAATCTCGAAAGCGTATGGAATTCATGCCGAACTGATGGGCGTGGAAGCTGTGGCGGGGCTGGATGTGCCGACCGCGACCGCGAAATCTCTGGCTCGATTCTTGCAATCGCCTGAGCCGGAGTTGCTGGTGTTTGAGTGCCCGAAAGAAGCGAATGTGTATCCGATGGTGCCCGCGGGAGCGGCGCTGTCGGAAATGGTTTTCGAAGAGGAATAACACTAGTTTCGTAAAACTGTAATGAGGAGTAACGCCATGATGCATTTATTCCAGGTTCGCTACCGCAACACGCAAGGCACGTTGATGCGCATTTTGATGGCGGCGTCGCGGCGCGGCCTTTCCATGTCGTACGTGCAGGCCATGCCTGTGGAAGACGCGTACGAAGTCCGGCTGTTGCTGGACGTGACGGAGAAGCAGTCGGCGCAGCTCTATCGCGACTGGCATGCGACGGTGGACGTGCTGGAAGTGAGTTCGATGCTGGCGCTGGAAGAAGGCTGGGCAGCGGACATTGAGGCGGGTGCGCCGATGCCTCCGGCTTCGGCCGGTAATGGTGGAGCGTATAACCGTACGGCGCTGGCGTAGAACAAAGCGTCCCAAGATCAGCTCTCCGCCCTGTCGCTGACGTGACTAAGGACGGGCACCCGTCATGACGCGTTGATAGCCTTTCTCCCGTATTGCCTTTACTCTGTATCGTCCTGCCTTTGGAAAACTCTATGGATCCCAAACACCGCAGCCGTTTGATCACGGAGGGTCGCGACCGCGCGCCCGCCCGCGCTATGTTCAAAGCCATTGGCTTCACCGACCAGGATTTGCGGCAGCCGCTGATTGGCGTGGCTAATACCTGGATTGAGACGATGCCGTGCAACTTTCATCTGCGGCGGCTATCGGCGAAGGTGAAGGAAGGTATTCGCGCAGCTGGTGGCACGCCGATGGAGTTCAATACCATCGCCATTTCCGACGGCGAAACAATGGGCACGGAGGGCATGCGAGCCTCGCTGGTGAGCCGCGAGCTGATCGCGGATTCCATCGAGCTGGTTTGCCGCGGGCAGTTGTTCGACGCAGTGGTGGCGGTTGTGGGCTGCGATAAAACGATTCCCGCGGCGGCCATGGCGCTGGCGCGGCTGAATATCCCTGGAATTGTCTATTACGGCGGAACCATTGCGGCGGGGACCTTTCGGGGTAAAGACGTCACTATTCAAGACGTTTTCGAAGCTGTCGGAGCCAACGCGGCCGGTAAGATGAGCGACGCGGACTTGAAAGCCCTTGAAGACGTCGCGTGTCCGGGCGCGGGGGCATGCGGGGGTCAGTACACGGCGAACACAATGTCCACCGTCATGGAAATAATTGGGCTTTCGCCGATGGGCTTCAACAGCGTTCCGGCGAACGATCCACGCAAGGATGACGTTTCTGTGGCGTGCGGCAAGCTGGTGCTGGATGTTCTGAAAGCGGGAATCTGCCCTAAGGATCTTTTGACGCGCGAGGCATTTGAGAATGCCATCGCGTCGGTGGCCAGCACGAGCGGATCGACCAATGCGGTGCTGCATCTGCTGGCAATTGCGCGGGAAATGGGCGTGGCGCTGCAGATTGATGACTTCCAATCCGTGAGCGAGCGCACTCCGTTGCTGGCCGATCTCAAGCCCGCGGGGCGTTTTGTGGCGGCGGATATGCATCGGGCGGGCGGAGTGCGGTTGTTGACACAGCGGTTGTTGGCGGGAAAGCATCTGCATGGTGCGGCGAAGACTGTGACGGGAAAAACGCTAGCCGAAGAAGCGGCGACCGCGGTGGAGACTGCGGGCCAGGAAGTCATTGTGCCTTTGGAACGTCCGCTCAAGAAGACGGGTGGGCTCGTGGTTTTGCGCGGCAATCTGGCTCCGGAAGGCGCGGTGGTCAAAGTGAGCGGGCACGAGCGTCCGAATCATCGTGGCCCCGCACGCGTGTTTGAATCTGAAGAGGATGCGATGACGGCGGTGACCGGCAAGAAGATTCATGCCGGAGACACTGTGGTGATTCGCAACGAGGGGCCGAAGGGTGGCCCGGGCATGCGCGAGATGCTCAGCGTGACGGCGGCGATTGTGGGCGAGGGCCTGGGCGAATCGGTGGCGCTGTTAACCGATGGCCGTTTCAGTGGTGCAACACGGGGGTTGATGGCAGGACACGTTTCTCCGGAGGCGGCGTTGGGCGGGCCGATAGGGGCTCTGCGCGATGGCGACATCATCGTGCTGGATGTGCAGAAGCAGCTTTTGCAGGTGGAGCTTAGCGATCAGGAGATCCAGCAGAGGCTGGCGGCTGCAAAACCGCGTGCGCCGCGATATCCGAGCGGCGTGTTCGCCAAATATGCGGCGCTGGTCTCGTCGGCCTCGGACGGGGCGATTACGCGGCCGAAGTAGCAGCCAGACCACAGATCGAAGATCGCGACCTAGAAGCGCACGCGGAAGCTGCCCTCCACGCGCCGGCTCGACATAAGGTAGTACTCGGACTCTCCCATTTCACTCGGTGCGACCGGGTCGCGCCGATCTCCAAGATTGCGCGCATCCACGCGTGCTTCCCAGCGAGCCGTGCGATAACCAGCACTCAAGTCGACTGTCGGAAAGCCTTCCGCCAGCGCCACGTTCAGGCGGTCCAGGTACCGGCTGCCGGTGTAGTTCATGCTCACTCCGCCGAGGAATCCGTGAATCGGAGTGTAGAACAGGCTCACCGCGGCCAACTGATGGGCCGACATTTCCAGGCGCTTGCCTGCCAGGTCGACCAGTCCAGCACCAAAGTCCTGCGAATATTTCGTGAACGTCGCGTCGTGGAAACTGTAATTCACCCGCGCGGTAAAATCACGCGGAAGAAACAACGAGGCACCCGTTTCAAAACCCTTGAATTGCTGTGTTCCTGTATTCACGAGGGCGGGCGATCCGCCTACGCTGGTGGCCGTGACGAGATTGGCAAAATTCACAAAAAATCCGGAGGCCTCATAATCCACGCGGCGATTCCAGAATCGGCCCTTCACGCCGCCTTCCACGCTGCGTGACGTCTCGGGCTTCAGAATGCTAGGCGCTCCGCCGCTCTCGCCAATGCCAAAATCGATGGCAGCCGGCTTAAACGTATCGCGGTAATTCACGTACAAGTTCAGCGAATCCTGGTTGCGCTGCCAGGCCGTCACAATGGCGCCGATGCTGGCCGATGCGCGCGTATCAGTCCGGTTCACGTCGGAGGCGGTACCGGCGCCCGGGTCCGCGTCCTGTCTGCTTTCGTGCGTCACGTTCAGCCGCACGCCCGCGTTCACGCGAACCCGTTCGAAGGGCCGCCATCCCAACGACGCATAGGGTCCGAAAAAATTGCGATGGTCATGGATCGTGACATCGAGAACATCAGGCTTAGGTACCGTGGTCACGGACGATCCGTCGAGGGGCGCTGTGTAGTCGAAGTCCGCTCCCTCTGCATTCCCCGTGCCGTGCAGGTAGTCGCCGCCGGCAAGAAACGTCATGCTATGCGGCAGCTTCCAGGAAAAATGCGAGTCGACATACACGTCGGTAAGGTGAATCCTCTCTTTGAAGCCGTGAGCGTTATCTGGGACGTCGTCGAAAATTGTCAGGAATCCCCGAAACAGATCCTGGCGGCTCTGCGACACGCTCCCAGAAGTCGACCAGAGAGCTCCTCCCACTTTGCGGTCGAATCCAGCCATCCCTGTGAAGCGGTGATCGTCGAGAAAGGCGCCGGCGGGATTCTGGTTCGCGTCTACCGGAACCAGGGGCGATAAACCAGGATCGGGGTTGGGGCCGGCGTCTTCGCGCGGACGGGGACTCGCGGGATCCTGATCGAGCCAGTTCACGTCGGCATTGAACCAGGTCCGGCTTTCCCCCGCGGGCTTACGTCCTACGCGCCAGAGGGCGTGGCCGCGCCGGTACTCCGTGCGGTCATCGCGGAAACCGACGCGTTCGCCATCGATAGATAAACGCGACGCCCACTCGCCGAACATAGGAATTGGCGTCGAGAACGATCCTCCTCCGCTGCCAAAACTGCCGCCGTGAACGCTCAAGGAGCGTTCGGTGGACTCGATATCCTTGTGGACCACGTTCACCACACCGACAAACGAGGTCGCGCCGTAGGTGACCGGAGCTGGGCCCCGCAAGACCTCAATCCGCTCAAGATCGTTCAAGTCGAGAGTCGTAAGGGCCGGATTAAAGGTTCCACCCCAGGGCGCTCCATCCACCACTAGGAGGAATGCGTCGAACTCCTTGAGGCCCCAGAAATCGGGAACCGAACTCGCGGGGCCTGTGTCTCCTCCTGGCGCAATCTCGACACCTATGGCGGAGGACATGGCTGTGCGCAAATCGCGGGCGCCCTTGGCGTCCAGCTCATCCCCGGTGAACACCTCAATGGGTGCGGCAACCTCTTCGGGCTCCTCGGGCAAGCGGCTGGTCGTCACTTCGACGCGCTCATGCACCGTCGGCAGTTTTGATTGTGGGGCCGGCGTGGGGGCCGGAGGAACGCTTTGCGCCCCGGCGAACGAAATCGCTAGAAACAGGCTGGATAGAATTAGGTAAGGCTTCATGGCCATGTCAGCCTAAAGGCCAGAGCGCTCTACTACCAGCGGTAGTAGTCCTGGGAACCCGCCTAGCGGACCAGAAACTCGGTGATTCTGTGCGTCTCGGCCAGAATGGGGCCGTAAAAAGCGGCTGCGCTTAAGAAAGCAGCCAGCGCGGACAGGACGGCGTAGCCCCGGCGGGTCGAAACGCCCTCACCTTGAGTCTCGTCCCATGTGAGCAAACGTTGCACCCGCTCACTCACCGACCCGCTACCCTCGACCAGCGTCATGGTGAAGGCAGGAGACTCGGTAACCGCAATCAGGCGGGACAGCTTGATCAAGGCTGAAGCCAAATCCAGAGCTTCCCGCGAGCTGGATGTCGCTCCGTCATCCGCAGCCAGTTCCGCTGCCGCCTTCCACGCATTTTCCAGACCCTTCATTCCCGGGAAGGGGGAGCAATAAAATACAAACTTCTTCAAATTGTCGTTCGATCGCATGTGGGCAAGCTCGTGCAGTACGGCGACCCGCAGTTCTTTGCTGCTCAGCAGCGAGACAGTCGACTCCGAAACCAGCACCCGCGGCGAACAAACTCCCACCAACGTAAGCGGCGGTGTGCCGCGCAGCGCCTGAAACGTGGGCGCGGCGACTCCAGCATCCAATGTTTTCGCTTCCTTCAGCCAACCCGCTACCACGCGCGATGCGCGACGGTGCGCGCCCACCACACGAAATGCGCCTAGGACAAACAGCAGCAGGCATCCAGCGCCGAGCACAAGCGGCAGGCTTATGCTTTCATTGATCGAACGTGGCTCATGCAGGATAAAAGATGGAACTACCAGCGCCAACGTGAAGCACGCCGCCGCCAGCAGCGGGAAAATGCGCGCCCTAAACAGCCAATTCGCGCGCCGCTTGGCAGAAAAACGCCGCGCAAACGTCATCCAGCGCCAGCCCACCACTACCAGGACTGCCAGCACCACATAAAGCAAAACAAACGACGTAAGCGAGACTGCGATGCCGCGTAAGAGAAGCACTATTCCCGCTCCTTTTGCCCGAGTTCATCGCGCTTTTTTTCGACTAGCACCTGGAGTTCATCCAGCAACCGGGCGTCCTGCAGACTGAGCGCTTCCACGAGATAGGACAGCGGGAGCGAGGATCCCTGACCGCTTCCCACCAACTGACGGATGCTTTCCAGCACAGCAACCCGGCGGAACTCCTCGGGTGCCTGACTCGGGGAGTAACGATACGCTCTGCCTTCGGCCACGCGGCGCAGCAGGCGCTTCTTGTATAGGCGGTCCAGCGTGGTCATGACCGTGGTGTAAGCCTGCGTGATCCCTTCTTCTTCTAGCAACTCCCGAACGGTGGCGCTCCGGCGCGACCATAACACCTGGAGGACCTGCTGCTCGAGTGGCCCCAGTTGGGTTCCGGGAGGTACACCAAAAGAAGCTGCACCAAAAGATGAAAGAAAATTGTTCACCCTTCTCCTCTGAAACTTTACGGACAGGTTCCCTGAGATCTTGATTCAGGCGCGGCGTTCTTGGCGCAAAGTCTACCATGCCGGTGGCATAGCAGCTAGCCGGGCACAGCCACCTTCGCCGGGCAGTTTCTGATATGGCTTCTGAACGCCGGTTCAGCCAATCGGCCAGGGGGTAGCGCTAACCCGCGCTTGGAGTCATACTGACTGCTATGAATGCCACGCGTACAGCCCGGGTGACCCCGGATTTCGACGAAATTGCCGAGTGGATTGAGGCCTTTGACCAGGTCGTGAAGCAGGACGGTTCCAGCCATGGCACCATGCTACTCGACGCGCTGACCAACCACGCGCGGGAAGCGGGCGTGGATGTCCCGACCAAGCTCAACACCCCTTACCGGAATACGATTCCGGTCGAGGATGAGGTTCCCTATCCGGGGGACCGCGCACTGGAGAGGCGCATCAAGAGCCTGATTCGCTGGAATGCGATGGCCATGGTGCATCGCCAGAACAAGGAAGACGCCGGCATCGGCGGGCACATCTCGACTTATTCTTCGTTGGCATCGCTGCTCGAAGTAGGCTTCAATCACTTTTTCCATGCCAAGTATGGCGAAGAACCGGGGGATTTCGTTTACTTCCAGGGCCACGCCTCTCCGGGCGTGTATTCGCGAGCGTTTCTGGAAGGGCGGCTCACGGAAGATCATCTGAGGAATTTCCGCCACGAGCTGCGGGAGACTCCGGGGTTGTCGTCGTATCCGCATCCGTGGCTGATGCCGGACTTCTGGAGCTTCCCGACGGTCTCAATGGGTCTGGGCCCACTGAATGCGATTTATCAGGCGCGGTTCATGCGCTACCTCGAAAACCGCGGCCTGATCGCCAAGACTCCGCGCAAAGTATGGGCTTTCGTGGGAGACGGCGAAACGGATGAACCGGAGTCGATGGGTTCGCTCACGCTGGCTTCGCGCGAAAAGCTGGACAACCTGGTTTTCGTCGTCAACTGCAACCTGCAGCGCCTGGACGGTCCGGTTCGCGGAAATGGAAAGATCATCAACGAACTGGAAGCGGCATTCGCCGGCGCAGGCTGGAACGTCATCAAAGTGATTTGGAGTTCCGACTGGGATCCGTTGTTCGCGCGCGACAAATCCGGAATGCTGTTGCAGCGCATGGAAGAGTGCGTCGATGGCGAATACCAAAGCTTTAAAGCCAAGGGGGGAGTGAACGTACGCGAAGCCTTCTTCGGCAAATATCCAGAGATTGCGCCGCGGCGGGCACGATCCGCAAAAGATTTATAACGCCTACTTGCGAGCAATGGCGCCTTCGGGACGGCCAACCGTAATCCTGGCAAAAACCGTGAAGGGATATGGCCTGGGTTCGGCTGAGGCCAGGAACGCCACCCACCAGGAAAAGAAGTTGAGCGACGAGTCGATTGCCGCTTTCCGTCAACGCTTTGATATACCGATTCCGGAAGAAGCCGCGAAGAAGGGCATGCCCTATCGTCCGGCAGATGACAGCCCGGAAATTCTCTACATGCGGGAGCGCCGGAAGGAACTCGGCGGTTATATGCCCACGCGCGTGGTAAAGAAGACGGAATTCAAGACGCCGCCGCTCGAGTTCTTTTCAGAATCGACGGCTGGCTCCAAGGGAAGGGCCGTCTCGACAACGATGGGCTTCGTAAGCCTCATCCGCAACCTGATGAAGGAACCGGCCGTCGGCAAGCTCGTCGTCCCGATCATTCCCGACGAAGGCCGGACCTTCGGCATGGAATCGATCATCCGGCAGGTCGGCATCTACGCCAGCCAGGGACAGCTCTACAAACCGCACGATCAAGACATGCTGCTCTACTATCGCGAGGAAAAAGACGGGCAGATTCTGGAAGAAGGCATCACTGAGGCAGGATCGATGGCTTCGGTCACGGCTGCGGGAACGGCCTATGCCAACTACGGCATTCCGATGATTCCATTCTTCACCTACTATTCCATGTTCGGATTCCAGCGCGTCGGCGACGCCATCTGGGCCTTCGCGGACGCACGCGGGAAAGGGTTCTTGCTCGGCGGAACGGCGGGAAGGACATCTCTGTCGGGAGAGGGGCTGCAACATCAAGATGGACACAGCCTTGTGCTCTCCAGTACCGTCCCCACTTGCGCTTCCTACGATCCCGCATACGTCTACGAAGTAGCCGTAATCATTCAAGACGGCATGCGGCGCATGTACGAAAACAACGAGAGTCTTTTCTACTACATCACGCTGTACAACGAAGACTATGTCATGCCGGACATACCGGAGGGATGTCGCGAGGGGATTTTGCGCGGTATCTACAAATTCAAGACGGCGAGCGGCAAAGCCGCACTGCAGCTCTTCGGTAGCGGCGCCATTCTGAACGAAGCCCTGCGGGCGCAAGGCATTTTGGCGGAGAAATACGGCGTTCACGCGGATGTGTGGAGCGTCACTAGCTACAACCAGTTGCGGCGCGAAGCGCTGCAAACCGAAAGGCGGCGAAGCGTCCGGAGATTCTTAAGGTGCTCGATGGCGCCGACGGACCGATCGTCGCCGCCACCGATTACATGAAGGCGGTTCCGGATCAGCTCGCACCCTGGTTGGGTTCGCGCATGGTCACCCTCGGCACCGACGGCTTCGGACGGAGTGACAATCGCCAGCACCTGCGCAAGCACTTTGAAGTCAACGCGGAAGCCATAGCCGGAAGTGCCCTTTCGCAGCTAGCACGCCTTGGGAAATTCGACGCCAAGAAAGCGCAGAAAGCCCTCGGGGAACTCGGCTTGAACGCCGAAAAGGGTGATCCGGCCAGGGCGTAACGGAACTCCCGATAGCTTTCAATTAGGCTCGGACGCGAATGCCGTCGAGCAAACGCCAAGTCTTGGGCTTGGTTAGTCTGCCGACCTGGGCGCTGACCGCGCCCTTCATCACTTCCTGCCAGGCCTCGCGGAACATCGCCATTTCTTCGCGTGTCCCAACCGTGATCCGGCTATAGGTCGGCCAAATCGGCCAAATCCTCCCAATCCGAACGCTGCGCCTGGCCATGGCGTCGATCACCGCTTTCGCGGGTTGCTTCGTATCCAGCATGAAGAAATTCGACTCCGACGGGATGTAGGAGTAGCCGTGCTGGTCGAGCCACTGAAATATCTCGCCGCGAATCTCGGCATTGATGTGACGGCGCTCGGAGATGAGGCGGGAGTCGGCCATGCTGGCGGACGCTGCTGCCACAGCCGTCGTCGGCATCGCGTTCCACCCCATCACGCTTTGAATCTTCGCCAGCAAATCCGGCTTGCCGATGGCGACTCCACAGCGCAAGCCAGCCATTCCATAGAGTTTTGAAAACGTGCGCAGGACGATGACATCCTTCTCCGCCTTCACCAGGTCCACGGCAGAAGGCGTATCGACGAAATGGATGTACGCTTCATCCACAACAACAAACGACCCCTTGGGCTTGTTGGCCAGGAGATACTCGATATCCGCGTGCGGCGTGAGTGTGCCCGTCGGATTGTTGGGGGTGCAAATGTAGAACATTCCCGCGTCGGGAGCGCCTGTAATCATGGCCTTCACGTCGTGGGCGTAGGTTTTGGTCAACGCAACTTTCACAATGCGGGCGCCGGATGCTTTGGCGGCGAACATGCCGGCTTCGTATCCCGGGTCTGCGGTGACGTAGCTGCGGTTCGCTGACGTGAAGGCCAGAACGGAATGATGCAGCGGGCCGCTGGAACCCGGGAAAGCGCTCACGAAGTCAGGTTTGAGGCCGATACTCTCCGCAAAGCTTTTCTCGAAGTCATCCGTCAGGTTGGTCAAGTAGCGACCGCCTTGCGCGGTAGCCGCGGTCACCGCTTCGCGAGCGGCGGGGCAAGGGCCCAGCGGATTCTCGTTTTGGTCGATCCAGATGGCCGAAGTCATGGCCGGCGACGCAGGCGTTGCCACGGCAGCGGCGTGCGCCAG
>WNFL01296159.1_pt1 | contig 11162 bp, 12 predicted proteins | sample 5400361 | NCBI WGS metagenome assembly WNFL01 (sample SAMN13153351, study PRJNA577476) | soil metagenome | isolation source: 40 cm soil on Douglas fir-dominated hillslope | place: USA:California | collected 2013-09-17 | reverse complement strand
CGCGACCCCGAGCGCGTCGGCGAGTGGATGGGCGAGCTCTCCAAGGAGAAGCCGGTGGTCGTGTACTGCGCCTACGGCTTTCATGTCGGCTGCCGAACCGCGATCGCGTTGCGCGATGCGGGTTTCGACGCCCGTTACATGACGGTCGGGCACTCCGGCTGGAAGGCGGTCGGCGCGCCGGTCAAGATGAACGCATGAGGCATGGCGGGGGGCGATGCGGGTGGGGACGCATGCTAAGCGAGGTGACCCAATGAGCGTTGCTCCGACGCCGGCCCTGATCCTTCGTAGAAGTGAAATTGCTGCGTTGATGGATCCGGCCGCGTACCTGGCCGCTGTAGAGCATGGGTTTCGTACGCAAGGGGCGATGCCTTCGTCCCGATGCCGATGCACATTCCCGTTCAGGATGGCGGCTTTCATACCAAAGGTGCACGTGTGTTGCTAGATCGCCCCTACGTCGCCGTCAAAGTGAATGGCAACCTTCCTCGGAATCCGCAGCGCACAGGCTTGCCGACCATTCAGGGTGTTCTGCTGCTTTGCGATGCCAACGATGGGTCCGTCCTCGCAGTAATGGATTCCATCGAAATCACGTTAAAGAGAACCGCGGCCACCACTGCGCTGGCGGCGCGATACCTGGCACGCGCAGATGCAAACTCGGTTGCGATCTGCGGGTGCGGCGAGCAGGGGCGCGCACAACTGACTGCGTTGGCTGAAGTCGTATCCGTGAAGCGCGTTCTGGCCTGGGACATCGAGCTGGATAGGGCGCGCGGGTTCGCGCGCGACATGCGAGAAGGATTGGCACTTGAAGTCACGCCGGTCGACGATGTTCGGACCGCAGCGCTTCACACCGACATTATTGTGACTGCCACAAGCAGCCAAACGCCGTTCTTGGCGAAGGAGTTTGTTTCGGCCGGAACATTTGTTGCGGCAGTCGGTGCCGACAGCCCCGAAAAAAATGAGCTGGCTCCAGAACTGTTGGCTGGCGCGAAGATCGTAGTCGATGTGCTCGCCCAGTGCGTGGTGATGGGCGATCTCCACCACGCGATCGACGCCCGACGGGTTACGACCTCGGATGTTCACGCCGATCTCAGTGACCTTGTCACGGGGCGCAGGCCTGGCCGTACGGACATGACAGAAATTACGGTGTTTGACTCCACGGGTTTCGCCATAGAGGACACCGCAAGCGCCGCTTACGTTTACCAGCGGGCAATTGCCCGGAATGTCGGCACCTTCGTTCCATTCGGCGCGGTCTGAGGGTCCCATCAGAGGAGTTTTCTAGTGCTCGAATTCTTCACCTCGCATCAAGACAACGCAATTCGGATTGCGCCGGTCAGCGCGGCCGCCCTGCCGGGATGGGTCGATGCACATCCCGAATCTCGCGAATGGATCGCGGCGGTTGGTTTCAAGGCGGAGCCAGGGACGTTCGCATTTCTACCCGGCAAGAACGGACGACCGAGCGCCGTGCTCGCGTCACCTGTCGATGGCGAATCGGTTTGGGCTTTCGCCGGGTTGCCGATGACGCTTCCCGAGGGAACTTACGTTCTGGACCTCGAAGGGTCCGATTCGGCCACCGATGCAGCGCTGGGGTGGGCGCTTGGATCTTATGAATTTACCCGGTACAGAACGCCGAAGCGGCGGACACCTGCAACCCTGGTTTGGCCCGCAAAGGCCGAGCGAGATGAAGTCGAGCTCGTCGCACGAGGCGTCTTCCTGGCGCGCGACATGATCAATACGCCCGCCGAAGACATGGGGCCAGAGCATCTCGCCAACGCTGTTGTAGCCGTCGCAAAGAGTCACCAGGCCACAACTCACATCATCGCCGGTGACGATCTCCTGGAGCAAAATTATCCGACCATCCATATCGTGGGCCGCGCGAGCGCGCGCGCACCTCGGCTTATCGAGTTGCGCTGGGGGGAAGAAACCGCTCCCAGGGTGACGCTTGTCGGCAAGGGCGTCTGCTTCGACACTGGCGGTCTCGACCTCAAGCCACGCGACGCGATGCTGAACATGAAAAAGGACATGGGCGGCGCCGCGGTAATGTTAGGGCTCGCGAGCGCACTGATGTCGGCCAAAACGCCGATCCGACTTCGCCTGCTCATTCCCGCCGTCGAGAATTCCGTTGCCGGAAACCCCTATCGACCTCTGGACATTGTGCGTACGCGCAACGGTAAGACCGTGGAAATCGGCAATACCGACGCAGAGGGAAGACTCATCCTTTGCGACGCGCTCGCGGAGGCCGACAGCGAACGGCCCGATCTTCTGCTGGATTGCGCGACGCTGACAGGTGCTGCACGCACTGCCCTTGGCACCGAACTGCAGGCGCTGTTCTGCGATGACGACGAGGTTGCCAATGGATTGCTGAAGGCCGGCATCCGGGCAGGAGATCCACTCTGGCGGATGCCGATCTGGCGACCATATCGCAAGCATATCGACGGAAAATGCGCGGACCTCAACAATGTCGCGCAAGGCCCATTCGCGGGGTCGATCATGGGGGCCTTGTATCTCGCCGAATTCGTTTCGGCGTCGACCCCCTGGGCGCACTTGGACATCATGGCGGCCAATCCAGCATCGGCACCCGGTCGTCCGGAGGGTGGCGAAGCCACAGGCATGCGCGCGCTCTACACTTATATTCGTCAACGGTTTGCGTGATCAGGCGTTTCAACGCCCGACGCGCTACCGCGCTTGCGCCTGCGCCGCCATCCGTGCCGGCGCGTTGAGCGCGCCGTAGGCATCGTAGCCACTCACCCGCTGCACGACCTCGAAGAAGAAGCGCTCGGCGAAAGCCTCGGTGTAGATGTGAAAGTATTCGCCGCCGGCGAAGCGGTCGTAGAGAATGCCGAGCTCCTGCATTCGCGCGACGAGCGAAGGCGCGAGCTCGAAGCGGGTGGGAAGATCGTCGTAGTAGTTGGGCGAGATCGGCACGAAGCGTACGCCGTTGGCGCGCAACTTCGCGACGGTGGAAACAATATCGTCGCAGCCGAACGCGACGTGATGCACGCTGGCGCCGCGCAACGTCGATATCGTGCGCGCGGTCTGCGTGCTGCGGCTGGGGGACACATTGAGCACGACCCGGAACCTGCGATTTTCGGTCGCAATGCCGCAGCTTCGGATGAGACCGAAGGGATCGGACAGCTCGAGACTCTCTCCGGGCCGCATGCCGAGCACCGCACGATAGAACAGCACCCAGGTGTCGAGTTGATCGACGGGAAGCCCCATCGCGACGTGATCGATCGTGGAGAGGCTCGATCTCGTATAGGCTCTTCTCGCTGGGCGCGCGCGACACGAAGTAGATCAGGCTGCCGTCGGGGGCGCGGATCGCGGGGATTCGGAGCTCGTGCGGCCCGATCCTGCCGTCGAAGCGGGGACAGTGCAGTGCGGTCGCGCGGTTGAGCGCGCGGACGCCGTCGTCGGTGTCGAGAGAGAGCGCACAGATCGACGGCCCGTGGTCGGCGAAATGCGCGCTGGCGAACGAGTCCGGCTCCGCGTTGAGCACGAGGTGGATGTCGCCCTGCTCGTAGAGCGTGACGTTCTTGGAGCGGTGCCGGCCGGCGCGGCGGAAGCCGAGGCGTTCCAGAGTGCCCGCGAGAGCGGTCGCGGCAGCGTCGTCGACCGCAAATTCGACGAAGGCCACCCCTTCGATCGTCGGCGCGGCCGGCGGATCGAATAGCTCGACGCGCTGCAGCACGCGCGCGCGCTGCTCGGCCTTCGCGTCGCCGGACGCGGCGTGCTCAAACCGCATCCAGGTTTGCGCTTCGAGGAAGAGCAGCGACTGCATCGCATCGATCGCGGTGCGCCGGTTGGGCGCTTCGCGGAACACGTCGTTGAAGATCTCCAGCGACAGCGGACCGCTGTAACCTGCGAGCAACACGTGCTCGAGGAAGGTCGTCAGGTCGAGCTGGCCCTGGCCGGGAAAGCATCGATAGTGCCGGCTCCATTGCAGAACGTCCATGGCGAGCCGGGGCGCATCGGCGAGCTGGAGGAAGAAGATCCGCTCGCCGGGAATATCCGCGATTCCCGAGGGATCGTCGCCGAGCGAGAGAATGTGGAAGCTGTCGAGGACGAGCCCGAGGTGCGGGTGGTCGACCTCGCGCACGATCTCCCAGGCATCCGCGTAATGGTGAACGTACTTGCCCCACGCCAGCGCTTCGTAACCGATGCGCAGATTGCGCGCGGCGGCGCGCTCGGCGAGCACGGAGAGCTGCGCTCTGGCGCGGGCGCGATCGCCGTCCACCGCGGTCGCTACGTTGGAACAAAGGAGGAGCATCGGCGCGCCGAGCTTCTCCATCACGTCGAACTTACGCTCCATGCGATCGAGATTGCGCTGGAGCATGGCGTCGGGGACGCCTTCGAAGTCGCGGAAGGGTTGATACAGGTCGATACCGAGGCCGAGGTCGGCGGTCATGCTCGCGAGATCGCGCGGCGTGCCGTTGAACGAGATGAGATCGTTCTCGAAGATCTCGACCGCGTCGAAGCGCGCCGCGGCAATCGCTTCGAGCTTATCGGGGAGCGTCCCGCTCAAACAGACGGTGGCGATGGATTTGCGCATGCATCGACGTTGACAATTGCCGGTACGGACTCTAGCATATGATCGACTACCGCACAAATGTGCGATTATCGATCATCTCATCGATCATGTCTCGGATTCGGCCCGCGCGGCGAATCATCCTGGAAGAGGGCACGAGCATGGGCAAATTGCGGATCGCCGTCGCCGGTGCCGGTCTGATCGGGCGTACGCACATCGGCCTGATCCAGGCGAGCAACGAGTGCCGGCTGTCGGCCATCGTCGATCCGGCGCCCGGCGCGGCGGAGATTGCGCGCGCAGCGGGTGTGCCGCTCTACCCGACGCTCTCGACGCTGTTTGCGCCAGAGCGCCCGGACGGCGTCATCGTCGCCACGCCGAATCAGCTGCACGTGCAGAACGGGCTCGAGTGCATCGAGTCCGGCGTTGCGGCGCTCATCGAAAAACCGATCGCCGACTCAGTGGCGGAGGGCGAGCGGCTGCGCGACGCCGCGGAACGCGCCGGCGCGAAGATCCTTGTCGGGCATCATCGTGTGCACAGCCCGCTGCTTGCCACGGCGTGCGGGATCGTCCAGCAGGGGACGCTGGGCCGGGTGGTGGCGGTGACCGGCAGCGCGATGTTCTACAAGCCCGACCGCTATTTCGACGAGGCGCCGTGGCGGCGTCAGCCGGGTGGCGGCCCGATCCTGATCAATCTGATACACGAAATCGGCAATCTGCGCGCGCTGTGCGGGGAGATCGTCGCGGTGCAGGCGATGACGTCCAGTGCGACGCGCGGCTTTCCCGTCGAGGATACGGTCGCGATCAACCTGCGCTTCGCCAACGGCGCGCTGGGCACCTTCATGCTGTCCGATACCGCAGCCTCGGCGCAGAGCTGGGAGCAGACCTCGCAGGAGAACAAGAGCTACGCAACCTATCCGGACGAAGACTGCTACGTGATCGTGGGGACCGACGGCTCGCTCGCGGTGCCGACCATGCGCCTCAAGACCTACGCGAGGAAGGAAGACCGCTCGTGGTGGGAGCCGTTCCAGACCGCCGTCGCCCCGACCAACCGCGCCGATCCGCTGGCACGGCAACTCGCGCATTTTTGCGCGGTGATCCGCGGCGAGGCCACGCCGCGCGTGACAGCACGCGACGGGCTCGCTAATCTGCGGGTCACGGAGGCGATCGCCGAGGCGGCGCGGACTGGAACGACCATCACCCTGGACGAACGTTTATGAAAACAGTGCTCGTGCTCAACGGTCCCAATCTCAACCTGCTCGGCACGCGCGAGCCGGAGATCTACGGCTCTGACACACTGGCCGACGTCGAGAAGCTCTGCCGCGACGAGGGTGCGCGGCTCGGGCTCGCGGTCGAGTGCAAGCAATCGAACCACGAAGGTCAGTTGATCGACTGGATTCACGAGGCCGGCCGCGAGTACGCTGCGGGCCGGATGATCGGCGTGGTGTTGAACGCCGGGGCATACACGCACACCTCGGTCGCGCTGCATGACGCGATCAAGGGCGTCAACGTTCCGGTGATCGAGCTGCACATTTCCAATGTGCATGCCCGCGAGCCGTTCCGCCATCACTCCTGGCTGTCCCCGGCAGCCAGTGGAATCATCGTGGGCTTCGGCGTTCAGGGTTACGCGCTCGCGATCGGCGGCCTGAAGCTCCTTGCGGAGAAGGGCCGGAAAGCGAAGAGCCGGAAGACGTAGCACAGGCGTGCACGATGACCGATCTTTATGCCGTGATCGGCAACCCGATCGCGCAGTCGAAGTCGCCGCAAATCCACGCCGCATTCGCGCGCGAGCTCGATCAGGATCTGCGTTACGAAGCGATCCTTGCGCCGCGCGACGGCTTTGCCGCGACGGTCGCCGCGTTCCGCGCGGCCGGGGGCAAAGGCCTGAACGTGACGGTGCCCTTCAAGCTCGAAGCGTTCGCGCTCGCGACCGAACGCACCGAGCGCGGCGAGCAGGCGGGCGCGGTCAACACGCTCAAGTTCGACGGCGGGGGCGGGGCTGGTCCGCGACATCGAGGACCGTCTTGGCTTCGCGCTCCGCGGCAAGCGCGTCCTCATCATGGGGGCGGGCGGGGCTGCGCGCGGCGTCGTGCTGCCGCTGCTGCACGAGCAGCCTGCGTCGGTCGCTATCGCCAACCGCACGGTCGAGAAAGCGCTGGCGCTCGAGCGCCGCTTTGCGCCGTTCGGGCCGGTGGAAGGCGGCGACTACGCCCGTCTCGCCGGCCAGCAATTCGACCTTATCGTCAACGCGACTTCGGCGAGCCTCACGGGCGAGCTGCCGGCGCTTCCGCCGGGCGTGTTCGCATGCGGGTGCCTAGCCTACGATATGGTGTACGGTGCCGAGCCGACGCGCTTTCTCGTCCATGCGCGCGAGAATGGCGCGGCGCAGATCGCCGATGGCTGGGGCATGCTGCTCGCGCAGGCGGCGGAATCGTTCTTCCTGTGGCGCGCCGTGCGGCCCGACATTCGGTCGGTGATCGAGACATTGCGCGGGCGATAGCCTGACTGCACACTACGTACCTGCCCGGCCAAGCTTCGCTTGGCAGTGGGCGGTTTCAAACGGGGTCCGCGGCTGCACAGATCAAGAGCGGGCTCCCCAACCAGGAGGAGGCCGCATGTCCGAGCACAAGACTCGCATAGCCCGTATCTCGCCCGCATCGCCAGCGTCAACTGGGCGCCGCGACGCGATCAAGAAGGCCGCAGCGATGGGTGCCGCCGCCGTTGCCGGATCGCTCGGCTTTCCGGGGATCGTCAGGGCGCAGGCTGACACGATCAAGATCGGTCATCTCACGCCGCGCACGGGCTTTCTCGGTCAGCTCGGTCAATACGGTCTGCGCGCCACGACGCTTGCGATCGACGAGGTCAACGCTGCCGGGGGACTGTTGGGGCGCAAGGTCGACCTTCTCGCCGAGGACAGCGTCAATCCCGCGACCGCGGTCACCAAGGCCCAGAAGCTGATCGAACGCGACAAGGTCGTCTGCCTCCTGGGCGAGATCAATAGCGCATCGGCACTCGCAATCGGCGACGTGGCGGGCAAGGCCAAGATCGTCTATATCAACACCGGCGCCAACTCGGACGCGCTGCGCGGGTCGAACTGCAACCGCTACATGTTCCACGTCGAGGGCTGCAACACGATGTACACCAAGACAATCGGGACCTGGCAGAAGCAGCAGAACTTGATCAAGGGCGCGAAATGGTATTTCCTGACTGCCGACTATGCGTTCGGGCACGATCTGTACCGAGTTTCGTCGCGATTCCTGCAGGAGAACGGGGGGATCATCCTGGGCAACGATCTGGTGCCGACCAATTCGACGGATTACAGCGCGTACATTTTGAAGATCCGCAATGCCAAGCCGGACTTCGTCTATATCTGCCTCGCCGGGGTCGATCAGACGACGTTCCTCAAACAGTACAAGGAGTACGGTCTGTCGTTCCCGCTGGCGGGCGGCGTCATGGACACGATTCCCTTCTGGGCGGCGGGCATCGATTCGCTCTCGGGCCACTGGCAGAGCCTGTGGTATCACGGGCTGACCGTGCCGCAGTCGGTCGCGTTCACCAAGAAGTTCGTCGGCCAGTTCGGCTATCCGCCCGATAACCAGGCGTGGGGCGACTACGTCGCGGCGAAAATTCTCACGCAGGCGATCGCCGAAGCCAAGACCACCGACAGCCTGAAGCTGGTCGAGTACTTCGAGAAGGGCGCGTCGTTCGACATTCTCAAGGCGCGCAAGGGCATCTTCCGCAAGTGGGACCACCAACTGCTGCAGGAGATGTACGTGGTCAAGGTCAAGGAGAAGGCGAAGATGAAAGACAAATGGGACATCTTCGACATCGTTCAGCCGGTGCCCGGCGCGAACGAAGACCTCGAGCTGATCCAGCCGACGCAGACCGAGAATCCCTGCAAGATGGCGTAGGCGTGGTCGCTCGCGCTGGGAGCGCGAAAAAATCCGTTCGTGCTGAGCTTGTCGAAGCATGAACGGACGAGTCTTACCTGGCAACGGTAACCTGCCCGCTCGCCCTTCGACAGGCTCAGGGCGAACGGGCACTTTCGGCACACTTCCGTTGGGCCTCTAGTGACCGCCCTCGTCGTCGAACAGATCATCAACGGGCTGCTCGTAGGCTCGTACTACATCGTGCTGGCCCTCGGCCTGTCGATGATCTTCAGCCTGGGCGGGGTCGTCAATCTCGCGCACGGCGCGTTCTACGCGGTCGGCGCCTACTTCGCCTACGAAATTCAGAGATTCGCCGGCTTCGGCGGCGCGGTCGTCCTCTCGCCCTCGGCGTGGGAATCGAGCGCGCGTTTCTGCAGCGCTTCTATCGCGAGGACCCGATGCTGGGCCTGCTGTTCACCTTCGGGCTCGCGCTGACGATCGAACAGAGCCTGCGGCTCGTTTGGGGAACGACCGGTCTTCCGTTCTCGATTCCCGACGGCTTGCGCGGGACGTTGCTGGTCGGTGATTTCATCTATTCGTATTACCGGCTCACGGTGCTCGGCGTTTCCGCCGCCGCGGTGATGGGCTGCTGGCTGCTGCTCAACAGGACGCCGTTCGGGATGATCGTCCGGGCCGGCACGCGCGACCCGGAAATGGTGCGCGCACTCGGCATCAGCCTGCGTCCGGCGCTGGCGGCGGTGTTTGCATTGGGCGTTGGGCTGGCCGGGCTGGCCGGCGTGATGTCGGGACCGCTCGCTGGCGTTCAACCGGCGATGGGTACCGAAATTCTCACGCCGACCTTCGTTGTCGTCGTCATCGGTGGCCTGGGCAGCTTCTGGGGTGTGGTCGTCGCCGGCTTGCTGGTCGGCGTCGTTCGCGGCGTCACCGTCCTGTTCTATCCGCCGGCCGCGGAAGCCTCCATGTACATTCTGATGATCCTGGTGCTGCTTTTCCGCCCGCGCGGCCTGATGGGCGAACGCTTCGAGAAATTCGAATGAAGACGCCGCGGCAATTGGTGGTCCTGGCGCTCGCGCTCGTCGCGCTCCCGTTCGCCATGCGCGCCATCGGCATGACCGAGAGTCTCGGCACCGAGATCGCGTTGTTCGCGCTGGTCGGTCTGGGCTTCAACCTGCTGCTCGGATACACGGGTCTGCTGTCGTTCGGCCACGGATTGTTCTTCGGTTTCGCCGCGTATGCGGCGGCGCTCTCGCAGCTGCACTGGTTCCGGGACGGCCTGCTCCTGCCCGTATTATTCGCGGTGGTCGCGACCGCGCTGCTTGGCCTGCTCGTTGGTTTTTTTGTCCTGCGCCGGCGCGGCGTTTATTTTTCACTGCTGACGCTCGCGTTCACCGCGCTCGCGTTCTTCATCGCGTTTCGCTGGACCGAGTTCACCGGCGGCGAGTCGGGGCTGCGCGGTGTCACGCGCCCGGTGCTCGGTCCGATCGACCTTAACGACCAGGCCGTGTTCTACGGCTTCACGGCGATCGTCGTCTTCGCGGCGGCGTGGGTGCTGCTCCGGATCGTACGCTCGCCGTTCGGCAGCGTGCTCGTTGCAATCCGGGAGAACGAGCAACGAGCCCTGTTCGCGGGCTACCCCGTCCGCTACTACAAACTGGCCGCGTTCGTGATTTCGGCCACGGTCTGCGGCGCGGCCGGCAGCCTGTTCGCGTTGCTGAAGTCGATCGTGTCGGCGGATACCGTGCACGTCTCGTTCTCCGGCGAGATCGTCGCCATGACCATCATCGGCGGCACGCGCAATTTCCTGGGGCCGCCGCTGGGCGCGCTGTTCTACATCCTGTTCCGCGAACTGTTGTCGGGTTATACCGACGCGTGGATGTTCTGGCTGGGGCTCCTGTTCATGGCGTTCATCCTGTATTCGCCGGCCGGCCTGGTCGGATTGGGAACGCGCCTGTGGACGCATTACAGCAAGCTTTCGGGTAAGGTCGAGACCGAAGCGGCGGCGATGGCGGCCCGGCATACGCCGCAGCCGGGGCAGTCCGTCCCGGCGTTCCTTTGCCGGCCCGGCGGCGGCAACCCGACCGTGCTCGAATGCGAGCATGTCACCAAGCGCTATGGCGGATTCGTTGCCGTGGATCGCTCGAGCGTGCGCGTGGCGGATCGCAGTCTGCACGCGCTGATCGGACCGAACGGCGCCGGCAAGACCACGCTGTTCAACGTGATATCGGGCCTGTATCCCGCGGACGGCGGGACGATCGTCTTGTCCGGCGAGCGTATCGATGCCCTGTCCGCCGATCGCGTGGCGCGACGGGGCCTGGCGCGCTCGTTTCAGATCACGAACCTTTTTCCGTCGCTGTCGGTCGCCGAGAATCTGCGACTCGTCTGTCAGGCGCGCGATGCGGCGCGCTTTGCCTGGTGGCGACCGGTCTCGGCGCTCAGCCAGGTCGCTTCGGAGAGCGCAGCGCTCATTCACTTCCTCGGCCTCGAAGGCCTCGAACAGGTGCCGGTGTCGAGCCTGTCCTACGGTGGGCAACGGTTGCTCGAGATCGGTATTCCATTGGCGGCGCGACCGCGCGTGCTTCTGCTCGATGAGCCTCTAGTCGGGCTGGCGGCGGCCGAGCGCGAACGCATAGCGGCGCTGATCCGGAGTCTCGTCCCGCAGATGGCGATCCTGCTCGTCGAGCATGACATGGATCGCGTGTTCCAGCTGGCCGACCGCATCACGGCCATGAACGAAGGCCGGGTGATCGCCGAGGGCA
>WNFL01151156.1_pt2 | contig 11163 bp, 14 predicted proteins | sample 5400361 | NCBI WGS metagenome assembly WNFL01 (sample SAMN13153351, study PRJNA577476) | soil metagenome | isolation source: 40 cm soil on Douglas fir-dominated hillslope | place: USA:California | collected 2013-09-17 | reverse complement strand
GTCTAAATGGCCAAAAATTACACGTTAAATTAGTTTTAAAATTAATTGCTGACTATGGATTAATTGGACTTCCAAATGCAGGTAAAAGTAGTTTATTAAATGAGTTAACAAACGCCAAAGCAAAAGTAGGAGACTTTCCTTTCACAACGCTCTCACCAAATTTGGGTATGATAAATGGGAAAATAATTGCAGATATACCAGGGCTTATTGAAGGAGCGGCAGTAGGCAAAGGTCTTGGAATTGGTTTTCTAAAACACATTGAAAAAGTTGGTGTACTTCTCCACTGTATAGAAGCTGATTCAAAAAGCCCTCTTAAAGATTATGAAACAGTAAGAAATGAAATAAAAGGCTACAACAAAATAATGCTAGATAAAAAAGAAATAATTTTACTTACGAAGTCTGACTTAGTAGACAAAAAAGAAATTACAAAACTTAAAAAACAATTTGCAAAAAAAGCCTCAAAAGTTCTTGCTGTTTCAATTCATGACTGGGAGAGCCTAGAAAAATTAAGAAAGATTTTTATTTAAAATATTGACAAGTTGATTTCAAAGGTCTATTTTACAATCATCTATGTCAGTACCTAGACCAGTGTCTCACGAGAACTCTAATCAAATCGATCGTCCGAATACATATCTTCGTGAATTTGCTCTTCAAACATTTCCCTTTAAACATGCTCTTGGTCAAGTTAACTTAATAAAGCTAGACGAAAACGGAGACGACCCATCTTTAAAAATTAAACAAGTATTAAGATATGATGTTGGTAAGGGTGTATGTGTTAATGACTCAATTGACACAAAAGAAACACCAAATTATATAGAAATAAACTTAAGTGAAGGATGCTTTGATCATCTACAAAAATCTCTATTACCTGCTTTTATTGGAGAAGGTTATAAAGTGGATGGTGCTTATCTAGCAGCTACAACATTTCATGCAAAAGATGATGGTGGATACGGTGCAGGGGGTGGAGATTTTCTTGATACAGGAGTTGTAATGTCAAGGTGGTCAATCTGGATTAAAATTGGAAATCACTGTACGATAGAACAAAAACACCAATTAGAAAATTGGTTCCAAAAAGTCAAAGAACACACTATTTAACTTCCACGACACTGACATTTAAATTGTCATTTTTGTAATCAAAGATGAATTTAATAGGATTTTCTTTATTATTTATAATATATAAATTAGAGCTTCCACCTGATTTTGCATATGGGTTAGCAAAAATTGCAACTCCGTATTCTTTTGGAACATCAGCAATTTTAGCAAAATTATGGTTGGTTGGAGCAATAGCAGTAAGTCCTGCATCCTTTGCTACCCAATAGATAAATGAGGCTAAATGACACACTCCATCTCCTACTAAATATCCATCAGATTTGAACCCTTCATCGAAGTTATAATGGGCATTAGTTGTTTTTACTACGTTTTGTGCGTAGGCAGGTAATAATTGATCATGGAAAGCAAACTCTTCCCCAGGGTTAAGAGTAAATTCATATGTAAATGGCTTCTCAACTTGAGCCCAATCAATATCGTTTTTAGCCTTAACTTGGCCATCCATATAACTCATGGTAAGTAATATATTGTCTTTAAATACATCATTTACAAAGGTATTTCCATACCTGTCATCAAGGCTAAATGTGCGTGAGGATAATTGGGCATGAGGCGTTACCGGCAATTTGTTAACTGCAGGTCTTACTAACCCTAAAATTAATGAGATAAATATTGTTGGTAACATATAGTTTAATAAGCAAAGCTTGTTGCTTCGCAATAAAAAAGGTTCCCCTAAAGGAACCTAATATGAGTATATTATCAGATTATAGGATGAAAGTCAAGTTACTAACAGACTAAAATGCTATACTTTTAGGTACAAAATGATTAAAAATCTCGCTATTAGCTTAATAGGTTTGATTTTGGGAAGTATTGTTGGTTTTATACTAATTACATCTATTTCAAACCCTTCAAAGCCAGCCTCAGTTGTGTTATCTTCACCTCCGCTACAGGCACGAAAAGAAGTACTTGGGTTTCTTCCGTATTGGTTCTTGGATAAGGCTAAAACAGATTATTCTAGCGTTATTACAACTCTTAACTACTTTAGCCTCACATTAGATAAAGACGGCACAATTTTAAAGTCAACAAACCCAGTTGAACTTGAGCCTGGATACGCTGCGTTAACGGCAGGTAAAGCTGATGCATTTTTAACTTCTGCAAGGCAAAATAATATCAAATTAAGCCTCACTGCCTTTGCAGGAGATCAAGGCACGATAAATCAGTTGATATCTGATCCAATTACAAATGCTAATAATTTACTATCAGATATTGCCCCAATTATGAGTAAATATGGCTTTTCAGACTTAAATCTAGATATAGAAGGCATTGGATACGCCTCGCCTTCTGCACAACTAAACTATCAATCCTTTGTTTCTGAGGTTAAAAATCAAATTTCTACAAGAAACCTAGGATATTCACTTAGTATTGATATTATTCCGTCTGATTTTTTAAGAAATGACAGGCTCACAATTCCTTCAAATTTAGTTAAATTTGTAGATAAAGTCATACTTATGGCATATGATTTCCACTCCCCAAGCTCGTTTGTAACGGGCTCTGTTGCACCATTATATGGAGGAGGTACGGTAGCTGAGTTTGATACACAAGTTGCAATAGATGCAGCCCTCAAAACCTACAATCCAGCCAAAATCCTTCTTGGACTCCCCTTTTATGGCTATTCCTGGGAAACACTTAATGAAAGTCCTCGATCAGCAATCATTCCAAGCTCAGCTCTTATCGAAAGTAATTCTGATATTGAAAATTTGCTATCTAATTGCAGCTCATGTAGTGCAAGCTTTGATAATGTTGCCCAAGAAAGTTATCTAATTTACAAAAACCAAGACACTAATACTTTCCAACAGATTTTTTACCCTGATGCAAGAAGTGTCCAAAGTAAAATTGATTTTGTTAATGGCAATAACTTAGGAGGTTTAGCTATTTGGGCACTAGGCTATGAAGGAAACTCTATTCTTACTCCACTTCAATCTCTCTTGTCGCGTCATTAAAGTTAATCTTTTGGGAAGCTGTAAAATTAGCTACATGGCTAGTAAGATCAAGGTCATTATAAGCCAAAGTCACGCTTCCACTAATTATATTTAAATGAGTTATTCCGTTATCAGTATCTATGCTCATACTCACTTCTCCACTATTTTGTTTGACAAGTAAGTGATAGCTTCGAACGCTCACTGGAATATCACTTAACTTTTTAAAAGTAGCAGAACCCGATGCAATACTTGTTACAAATTCAACTGGTAATGTTTGGACAAAATCAATTTGAGTTTTAGGTAAGATTGCAATATTAATAACATTTGGAAATTCAACTATCAAACTGCTGTTTTCTTTTGTTTGAATTTCCTCTCCTTGCTGCAAAGTAATTAGTGAAGTTAGGAAAGCTGATTCAGTTGCAGTTCTTGACTGCCAAAACACATTTCCTGTCATTTGTTTAATGTTTCCACGAATTGATTCACTAGGAGCTACTGCTATTGAAAAATCAGGTTCCAGGATTTTTTCGCAAAATGCCATATGTAGTCACTCCCAAAATTCCAATCAAAAAAGTAACTAAAAAAATAAATAAATATTTCACTTATTCATTTTACTGCAAAGCAAACATATCTGCTTGTACTACTCTGTTGGAGTATGACGTTTTCTAATATTTTTTATTATAAACAAAGTGGGTAGCCCTAAAAAAACAGCCATAAGAGATAATCCTGATACGGTTTCTCCTGCTGTTAGTGCTTTAGGTGTGGAAGTGGGGCTAATTGAAGCAGTCGGAGTTGGAATATGTGTAGAAATTCCAGCAACCTGAGGCGTCAATATTGGTGTCGGCATTATTATTGGTTCTACAGTTGGTACTTCAGTAGGAGCTGGAGTATAAACAATTGGCTTAATTGTTGGAGTTGGAACATAAACAGGTCCACTACACTCAGGATAATAAGGAGCACAAGTATTTGAAAGTGCTGATCCATCACAACATCCACACCCGCAAACTCCTCCGTGATGTGAACAACATCCACTTCTAGCTGAAACCAAGTTCACAGAAAGAAAGAAAATAATTAAAGCGGGCAGGATGAATTTAAAAAGTAATTTCATCCGGAAGTTATATGATACTCTCTATTCTCAAATAATCAACGAAGTATTAAAAGAAGTAAGAAATCAATCCCAACAGGAATTGCAAGAAATAAGTCAGCCCTTTGAATAATACTGTAGTCAAAATTAAAGTCAATTCTTACTCCCATTAAATAAAGAATTGAAATAATAGTTGCAAGAACTATAAAAACGATAATACTGCCTTCAAGATCTTTTTTACTACTAAACATAGTGTTTCCCACTTCAAATGCTATATAAGCATGAGCCCAAATTGGAATAGTAAAGGGCGTTGTAATAAAAAGTACACCAAGTCCAAAAATGACGGGAGCAACGCCAATTAACGTGCGTCTAATAGGATCAGTCTTCCCAATAGGAACGCTTCCCATCTTAAGTCCGCTTTCGGTGCGCTCTGGCATTAGCTCAATTTGTCCAACAGGAACAAGTAAAAATAATGCAGTCAAAAAATGACTTATTTCATGTAAAAATGTCCCAGGTAAAAATAAAACTGAAAACAACCAAATCCCAAGTCTTCTATATATCTTAGGCAGAAGTTTTCTCATTAGAAGAAACAAAACAAGAATCTCAAGAACTAGAAGTATTAAGTAAATCATGCAGGGCTAACAGTAAGTGATATTTTTCCAAAAAACGCAAAAACAAATAAAAGAATAGCAATACCAATTAAATAAAAAATAATGGCCCATCGTCCTGATTGTGGAAATACTCTTCCAAAATCATAATATGAAGAAGATTTAGGAGAAAGTTTACGAAGAGTTACATTAGCTACATATGAAAAAAATAAAAACAAGAGAATAAGTCCACCGATGACAAGATTTCTTTGCATTTTTAATTATAACTTATTATAATACCGGTATGACAGACAAACTTGAAAGTTCAGATACACAAATGTCACCCGACGAAATACGTCTTGCACGAAAAGCACGTGTTGCAGCCGCAACAAATCCTATTGTTTCAACTCCTGCAGTTGCTCCTGATATTAGAGAAGAGAAATTACAGCCAAGGGCTAATGGTGAAATAAAATCTGGCGGTTCAGATACAGTATGGAAAAAGCCAAGTTCAGTATTACCTTCAAGCTCAATACCTCGTTCTATAAAGCCTTAAATATTTACTTTCTTTTTACAGAGTAACTATTAGGATAATAAAGAAAAGCAGCTGGAGCATCTTCAATTAGAAATCTTTGAAAATCAAAATATACTTGTTTTCTCTTTTCTTCATTAGTTTCAAGACGCCCGTCTTCCAAAAGTTTATCAATTCTTTTATTTTGATAGTGGCTAATATTATCTTTTACTTGGGTAGAGTGCCAAGTTGTGTACTGATCAGGGTCAGTTGGAATATTGTAAATAGCTAAAAATGCTTGATGATTTTCAGGTACAAACTGAGTGACGGAAATTGTTGTAGTTACTCCAATTTCTTTCCAATTTTTTGCAATAAGGTTAGCAATAGAAAGTAGATCAGGAACTGTAGTAAGCGTGATCTTTAAATCTTTCTTTTGGCTTGGATCAATTTTAGAGCTACTAATAAGTTCCTTAGCGTGCTCTATATCATGATCATACGGCTTGACACTAGGATTATATGCCCAAGAAATTGGTGAAATAGGCCCAAGAGCCCTACTTGTTCCAAACTGAGCTTTATCAATTCCATAGCTTAATGCTTGCCTAATGTCTTTATCTATTAATAAATCATCCTTTGTATTAAAAAATACAGCTACATATCTTTGTTTATTTACTAATTTTGTAACATTAATAGCGCTCCATTTATCAAAAGGTGTAATATTAAGTAGATCATCAATTTTATCTACTTGTCCAAGTTCAAAAGCCAGTTTTGCACGGTCTTCTGTTGGATAAAACTTAAATATTTTTTGAGATTTATTATTGTTTGTTAGTGTTAAAGTTTCAACAAAGTTTCCAGCTAAAGTTAAATTACTTACTTTCCACTCCCCTGTTCCAAGTAATCCTTTTTTAAAAACAGGTTTACTTAAAGTTGTAGGAAATGGTGCAAAGGCAGTTGTTAGTTTAAACCGCATTGTATATTTATCTGGAATTGTAACAACTGCATCACTAAAACTATATTTAATATCATTTGCAGTTAAATTACTTCCATCTTGCCACTTTAAATCGTGTTTAAGATGAAATGTCCATGTCTGGCTTTTATTTCCAGAGTCAGCTACTTCCCAGCTTGTTGCAATTGCAGGGTTAACTTGTCCAGACGGTGCAAGTTTAGTTAAACCACTTCCAATTAAAGTTAAAACAGAATCAGGAAGGTTTGTTATTGTGTATTCCCCAACAACACCAATCTTTTCAGTTTGTAAGCTGAGAAGTGGAATTAAATACGTAAGAACGAAAAAACCAAATAGTCCTGAAGCAATGCCAATTAAAAATATTAATTTAAATCGATTTATAAAGGCAGTTGTTAGCCTTAGCCAGTATCTGGAAGATTTAGACATTTAAAGTTAATTAGAGAATAAGCTGTAAAATTGAAAGTAACATGAATAAAAATGCAAAGAAAAAGGTTATCTTAAATACAAAACCCTCCAAGCCTCGCCTTGAAAAAGTGGTTAACGAGCTTCCCCAGACACGTCCAAACCCAACTCCTTTTACTTGAAGCAAAATTAATATTGTCAAAACAAGTGAAACAATAATTTGGAAGATCGTAAGTGTATTTTGCATGTAGGGTAATTATAACATGTTACAAGCTGCTTATATATCAAAACTAAACGAGTAGCCAATAAATTAAAGTTGTAGCGCACGATATTAAAAACGAAAAAGCAAGGTATGAAAGAAACCCAGACGGTAAAGTAATGCTTGGAATTACAACAAGCTCCCCTTTATACCCCTTAAAAAAGAAATTAACAATACTAAATTCAGAAAGTACCAAGTCTACTAAAAATAAAGTAATAGCATTAGTCAAAAACCTGAATACTCCAAAAGTAAGTAAATTTAAAGGTAGTAGAAGTAAGTTTATAATTGGCCGAACAAATAAAGATGCAATAGCAAGAGCAAGGGAAGTTATAAGTAAGCTACTTGTTCCATTTTTAAAAACAAGACCAGTTGTAATAAAAGATACACCGTACAAAACAACAGCTTCAATAACAAAAATACGTATTAACCTTTTCACTAAACTAATGATATCATGAGGCAGTTCTTCTTAAAAAAATTAATTAAGAAGTAATAGCTTTTCTTACCTGTTTATGATGTAAGCGTCTTGCAAACCTATGTGCTTCATCTCTAATTCTTTGAAGAAGATTTAATGCTCGGCCTGTAGCCTTAGTTTCAATAAAAGTTCCATCTGATTTTCGAATTACAATTGTTTCAAACTGCTTAGCAAGTCCAATAAATGGGATATTAGCTCTTTCTAATAATTCATGAACCGCAGTTAATTGCGGCTTTCCCCCATCAATAATAATTAAGTCAGGTCTTCCCCAATCGTCAAGGTGCTTTAATCTTCTTGTTATAACTTCACGCATAGAATCAACATCTGAGTTTCTTTTTTTGTTATACATCTTAAAGTGTCTGTAATATTTTTTGCTAGCGTCCCCTTCTATAAAAGTTACCATTGAAGCAGTTGGAAAGCTTCCAGATAAGTGAGCTATATCAAAGCATTCAATTCTAGTTAGTTTTTGTTTAATATTAAGTTTAATTTGTAAAGTTCTTCATTTCTAATGTCTTCAATTAAATTAGGGTTTTCAAGGTACCCTTCAACATCATTTTCATGAGTTTCTGAAACATATTTGAAGGTTTTAAGCTGAGAGGCAACCTCCTTTGCTTCTTCAAATTTCTCCTCCCCAGCAAGTGTTTTAATTTCTTTTTCTAAATCTTTTCCAACCTCTCCCAATTTCCCATTTAAAATTTTCCTAATACTACTAACATTTCTTAAATATTTTTTTCTTAAAATTGACTTTTCTTTACTATCTTCTTCATTTTCGATTTGTGATGGACAAGGATCACAAAGACCAAGTTGATGATACAAACAAATTTTCTTGGTTGGTAAGTGCGTGCTGTATGGAAATATTTTACGAAGTAATCGTAAAACTCTCTTTGATGAAAAACCACTAAGAAACGGTCCAAAATACTCTTTCAGATTAAGTGATGCAAGCTCTGGCTTTCTAAATGCAATAATTCTTGGATACTTATCTTTTGTAATTCCAATATAAAGAGGACTCTTGTCATCTTTTAAAGCAATATTATATTTTGGTCTATATTTTTTTATTAAATTTGCTTCAAGAAGTAAAGCTTCAAATTCACTAGAAACAATTATATAAGTCACGCTACTTGCGCTTTTTACCATCTGAGAAGTTTTAAGAAGAAGCTGAGTAGAAAAATAAGAACCCAAACGACTCTTGAGGTTTTTAGCTTTTCCTACATAAATTGTAGTTCCAGCTTTATCTTTAAATTGATATATTCCCGGATTTTCCGGAAGATTTTTTGGTTTTACCATCGTGGAACTTCAAATAAATGAGAAATACCACAAAAAAGATAAGTAAACATAGCATTAATAGGTTTGAAATGATTATATATGTTTTATATGTAGTTAGCTCGGTTTTTTTAGAGCCATTAAGTAATAAACCGACCTTTGCTGGAGTCTTCGACCCCAAAAAGCTATATGGAATATCAATTGTTGTTTCATAATACCCATATGGCAAGATCGCATCTATTTTTTGAGTTTTAACAATTTTGCCATCAAACACTATTCCAAAGTCTTCATTATAAATAGCAACCGGTCCTGGGTTACTTATTTTAGTTTCAATTATTTCATCACTAAAAGGTAGCTGACTAAGAATTTTATTTTCAATTTTTAAATTACTACTTCTTGTTTGTGGTAAATTTCCAAAAGTAACATCAACATCTTTTTGAGGGTTGGGTCCTAATTTATAGCTTCCTGCAGGATATGGTTTTGTAGCGTCAGCACCGTGAACCACAAAAACAAAATGCCGTAAATCAAGTTTATTAAAATAATCTATCCCGCTTGTTGACCCCCAAGTAGGGTCCACTGGTATCCAGGTTTGCTTAGTATTATCCCAATACTCGGGCCATGCATGCAAAACGTCAGCTACTAGTGATAATGGTTGTATTTGAGGATTTTCAGTATATGCATATCCTTCAATCTCACGCGCTGGAATTCCTGCAGCACGCGCTAGTGTAATAAATAAATCAGTAAATTCTGTACAAATTGCAGATTTAGGATTAGAAAGAGCTGTTACTGCCCCAAGCCTTGTAACGTTTGCAGCAACACGTGCATAATCATAAGTTAAAGTTGAAGTTACGAAGTTATAAATTGCTTGGGGAGTTTTTAACTCTTTGGCAAGAGCAATAATTTTAGGGTCATTTGTTTGCCAAAATTGAGTTGCAGTTAAATCTTTATTTACATTACTTACATCAATTTTAGGTTCATTTAGGGGTTTAGCAAAAAGTTGAACAGCTCCTTCCACTGTTACATCAATTTTCTGGTTTGGTTTTAAACTAAAAGTAGCAAGCCAGTTTCCATCACGATCAGCTGCTACTTTGCTTGGAGTCGGATTTATTTTTGTATAATTCATTTTTTGATAATTAGTGTCAGGTGGAATTGCAACATCAGCCGTTGCTGTTTGATTAAGAGGGTTTTCAATGTGATAAGTCAAATGAAATGAAAATACCTGGAATTGGCCAAAAGCAGCAGTAATAGTAGTTTTAGTGCTAGCGCTTTTATCAAAACTAAAAACCATTTTCCCATTATTAGTATCTCTAAACGTTGGGTTTGGTGAAACATATGCCAAATTTCCAAAAGAATTAGGAATTTTAATAATAGTAGAGTAAAAATCAAAAGAAGTAGCGTCCGCTAGTTTCGGAGTTGTAATTTCCCAGATTTCTCCAGTTTTACCAATTAAAGTTTTATCAGTAAAATTAATTGTAAACTGTCTTTTACTGTCTTTACCAACGACAGGATTGGTAAAATCAACCTGAATAGATGTCACTTTATCATTTTGTGTAACTTTAAGAGGTAGTACTTGTGATCCTTCATGAGCAGTAGGATTAATAGGATTAATCCCATCTAAAGAGAGAGTGTATGAAGTTGCATAAAAATCAGACGTAGCATTTTGAAGTGTAATATCATGAGTAACGCTAGTTGTACCATCCGTTGCAACGTCATACGTTACAGTAGAGTTTGAAATAAATTTACTAGCCATAAATATAGTTTAGCCTAAAGCTAGTCTAAGTGTAAGAAGAAGTTATCCATTTGCAGCCCATTTAAGGTATCTATAGTAATCAGTCATATATCCTTCAAAGTCTTCCCAATCTTCATCATCCATTTTAGAACCTCGTTGATGTAAAAGATTAAATCCAGAACCTCGCAAATCCATTGCCTCCTGTAAAGTTTCATCTTGCGGATCAATTCCATAAATCAAACCGAAAAGTTTTGACGCTTCAGAAATCGGGATTGGATCATCAAAATCAGCTTTGGTGTTAGCGTTCCAAAACTCTCTTCCAACATCATTTGGATCAAAATCTAAATCTGAATATTCTCGAATGAGACCATAGCAACCATAAACCATACCTTTTGCAAAATAAACATCCGCGACAATTGCAATATCTTCTGGCATTTTCCATTGCTCCATATACATCGCTATATGATTTTTATGAGCTTTCTCTTTATTGCCTTCTAGACTGTTCCTATAAAAACCGCTTTCCAGTCTTGCCATTAATTGAGGATTAAAAGACGCTTTTTCTGAAGCATTCACTATCTCTACCATAGAAAAATTATAATACAAATTTAGATAAAATGATATAATACTTTCCATTATGGGATTTAAAGAGTGGGTAAATAACAGCATCGATCTATTTAAATATCGTTCCTGGGAAGCACGACAATACCCCAAAGGACCAAAAACTCATTATGAAAAAGGATATATTCCTGAAGCTATGAAGATACTTGCAGAAAATAGAAACAACATAAGTGAGGCAATATTTGACTACTGTAACGCAATAAATGATCTAGACTTCAAGCATCCACTACGCAAATTAGTTATATCAAGTTTATGGGACAGAC